>Ga0334884_1000004_pt1 | contig 368344 bp, 393 predicted proteins | sample GraSluR1_MG_7_FD_207215 | JGI IMG/M metagenome (GOLD analysis project Ga0334884, IMG submission 207215) | Sludge microbial communities from methane-producing bioreactor in Wageningen University, Netherlands - Granular Sludge_12_05 R1 | ecosystem: Engineered > Bioreactor > Anaerobic >... | reverse complement strand
TATACAATAAATGGAGCAACACCAACACCAACAACTGGCACACAAATCAATAGTGGAGAGTCAACTGTTCCAATCACTTCAACCTCTACTCTACGTGCAATCACTTACAAAACAGGTTGGACTTCAAGTGATGTTTCAACTGGTGTTTATACTATTAATGCTCCTGCTGCAACTCCTACCTTTTCACCAAACGGTGGAACCCACACAAATAGTGTTAATGTAACTTTAAGTTGTTCCACACCTTCAAGCACCATAAGATACACAACAGATGGAACTGATCCAAGTAGAACAGACGGATTAGTTTATTCTTCTCCAATTAATTTTACATCCACTACAACTTTAAAAGCAGTTTGTTATGCTTCTGGTTATTCAACCAGTCCTGTTGCTACACAAACTTTCACTGTTCAATTAATTGCAAGTCCTGCTACTTTTTCAATTCCTTCAGGAACATATAATGAGGATTTTTTTGTTGATCTATTAACTACAACTTATCCTCCTTATAAGATTTATTACACCACAGATGGTTCCACACCAACTTCATCCTCTACTCAATATATCGGAACTTCTATCGATGTAACCAGAAATCAAACTTTAAAAGCAATAGTTTACAAATCTGGTTATCTTCCAAGTTCTGTATCTCAAGCAGATTATGCCTTCAAACTAGATGCACCTACCTTTAGTCCTTTGCCTGGAACTTATTCCACTGCACAGAATGTTGTTATTTCTTCTGTTGAAGGTGCCCAAATCAGTTATACTTTAGATAATTCTACACCAGTTCAAGGAGGTGTAAATGTTATTAATCATGGAGAAAGTGTTTTAATTAATTCTCCAAAAAATTTAAAAGCAATTGCTTATAAAACAGGATGGAGTTTAAGTGACTTAGCTCAAGGTTATTATAATGTAGATATTACTCCTGATCCAGTAACTGTTTTAGGTGGTGGGGCAACTTGTAATGCTAATGCAACTTTAACTGCAACTGGTGGTGCTAATGGAACAATTTATTATCAAGGCACAACTTCAAATGGAACAAGTACAATGAATGCTTCAACATCAGAAGTTGTTTCAAATCCTGGAACTTATTATTTTAGATCAAGATCTACTTCTGGAACTTGGGGTACTCAAGGAAGTGCAACAGTTTCATTTAATACACCTTCTGTTGCTCCAACCTCAATAACTGGAAACACAAGTGTGTGTTCTGGATCTCCAGTAACTTTAACTGCAACTGGTGGAACTGTTGGAACTGGTGCTACATATCAATGGTATGTTGGTTCTTGTGGTTCTGCAATTTCCTTAGGATCTTCTTCAAGCATAACTATAAGTCCTACTTCTACTGCAACTTATTATGCAAGACTTTCAGGAACCTGTAATACAACAAGTTGTGTTTCAAAAACAGTAACTATTGCATCTCCACCAACAGTAAATGTTACTCCTGGAGAAAGATGTGGTACTGGATCTGTAACTTTAGGTGCAACTACAACAAGTGGAACTATTGAATGGTATACTTCATCAACTGGTGGTTCTCCAATTGCAACAGGAAATAGTTTTACAACACCATCTCTTTCATCATCAAGAACATATTATGTAGGTGTAAATGGCGGAACTTGTAATTTAACTACAAGAGTTCCAGTTACTGCAACTATACTTCAAAATCCTGGTTCTGTAAGCTTAAATATTTCTGAAAGTGGTCCTGGATATACTACCATTTCAGCAACTGGTGGTTCAGGTGGAACTATATATTTCCAAGGAACAACATCAATGGGAACTAGTACTTCTTTAGGCGGTTCTCCTCAAACAGTAAATTCTAATGGCACCTATTATTTTAGAGCAAGATCTACAAATGGGTGTTGGGGAAGTCAAAGTGGTATATCTGTAACTATTCCTACTGGGCTTTCAAATTTAGTTTTAAGTAATAATCCAGGTAACTTTAATTTTGATCCTTCAGTTTATACTTATGATTCTGTAAGATATTTAATTACAACCACAAATAGTTTTACTGTAACTCCTACAGGTTCAGGAAACATTACTGTAAATGGAACCACTGTATCTTCTGGTTCTCCATCAAGTGCAATATCAATTTCTGATGGGCTTGAAAAAACAGTGACTATAAATGTTACTGAAGGTGCAAATAGTTCAACATATACTTTAAAGGTTAGAAAAATAATCACAAGTGCAACTGGAGCTTATAATTTTTCACAAGGAACTTCTGGAGGATATGCCTACCAAGTTTATAAATTTACAAGTGGTACAGGTAGTTTCACTTCAAATATTTCTGTGCCTTCTTCACAATTATTAGTTGTTGGTGGAGGTGGAGGTGGTGGGTCATATAATGGACGTGGTGGTGCTGGTGGTCAATTATATTATTCTACAAATTATACTATCCCTTCTGGTTCAACAAGTATTTCTATTGGTGCTGGCGGTACTGCTGCATCAGCTCATGGTATTGGTGGTACTGGAGGTACTTCATCATTTGGTGCAATTTCTAGATCTGGAGGTGTTGGAGGGGCATCTGGCTGGGGTCTTTCTGGAGCTGCAGGAAGAAATTGTAGTAATAGTTCTACTTCAGGAACTTCTTGGCTTCCAGAAGGTTATGCGATACCTGGAGCTGGTTGTACTAACTCAATATCAGGTTCCTCTTTAGAATATTCTAGAGGCGGTTATACAGGATGGCGTTCAGGATACAGTGTAGCAGGACCTGCTAATACTGGTATAGGTGGAGCTGGAAATAATACTTATTATGGTTTAGCTGGGGGTTCTGGAGTTGTAATTGTAAGAGTACAGATACCTGTATAAAATTAGTTTTTTATTTTTTTAAAATAATTTTGTTTGAAGATCTTTTAGATAAAGATTTTCATTAATATCTTTTTCTTTTTTTTCCTTTTCTTCAAGTGTGGAAAAAATAAAAGGTGTTCCATAATTCCCTCCACCGCCTGGATGGAAAACAACTAAGTCTTTTCTAAAAGAGAGAATGTGGTTTGCAATATTTTCATCAATCTCTTTTAATTTTTCAAAAGGAGTGCTTTGCATAATTTCAATCTCTGTATATTTTTCAATAAACTTATCATAAATTTCAATAACTTTTTTATGATTAATATTTTTTTGATTAATTGCAATCTGTATAACTTGAGCAAGTGGCATTAGATATTTATAATCTGGTCTTTTTGTTATTTGTTTCAAAGAAGAGTTACCTTGCAAAAGCGCCATTTCTTCTGCTCTTTCTAAAACTCCTTTTTTAATACTTTTTTTACAAACAGAACATTTCCATTTATTTTCAATTGCTTGTTTTAAAGTATAGTGTTGATAACATTTAGAACAAGCTGTTAAACCATATTTTCCTTCTCTTGGATTATATCCTACATTATAAAGTAATTTTCCTTTTTTAGTTTCAAGTAGATCTTTAAAAGAAGAAAAGTTTGCTCTTTCCATTTCAAGAGAAATATACTCTCTTCCTATCCTGTAGCTTAAAGGAGAATGAGAGTCTGAGAATGAGAAAAATTTAATATTTTTAAGTTCTGGAATTGTGTTTGCAATTTTTGTATCTGCTGAAAGTCCAAGTTCAATAAACTTAACATATTCCCAGTTTTTACCATAAGCCTCTTTTAAAGAATTAAAATGTGCGAATATTCCAAAGTAAGGGGTAAAAACATGTGCAGGTCCAATAATTACTTCTAGTTTTTTACAGATGTTTAAAAGATTTTCTGCAGTAGTTTTAAGTTTTGTTCTTCCACTTCCATAAACAGACATATCTTGACAAAAGTTTTTAGTTTCTTTTTTAAAATCTTCAATATGTTTATAATCTTTAAAATAAAGAAGATGATGTACTCTTCCTTCAGTTTCAACTTCTGTTCCTAAAAGAAAATATATTTTTTTACCTTCAATGATTTCTTTATATCTAAAACAACCATTTTCTTCAATTAAGTTTTCTTTAATGTGTGAAAGCCATACAGGGTGCAGGATGTCTGCTGTAGTTAAAATATCTAAACCTTTTTTTCTAGCTTCTTGTGCAAGTAAAGGTATGGTTATGTTTTTAGAACATGCTGCTGCATATGGAGAGTGATAATGAAGATCACAATTAAATGTTTGCATATTTAATATTAAAGAAGTTTATGTTTTTATTTGTTTTCTTTAAAATTATTTTTCTAATAAGTTTATTTTATAAATGTTTTCTATAACAATATCTTTTATTAATTATAATTTATAAAAATTAAAATGAGGTTTTTAAAAATGAAAAAGAAAAAAAATTTAACTGCAGTATATATACTAATTGCTGTAGTTGTATTATCGTTGGCTGTAATATTTTTACTTCCAAGTTTATCAAAAGAAGGTTTTGCAATAAGACCTACTGTTTCAGAAAAAAATAACTTCAGTGCTGCATTGTCTAGTGAGACTGTTTTTTATTCAGATGACAATTCACGTTATTATATATACAGTACTTCATTTAATGCTTATACTAATGACAATGGTTTTATAAGTGGCTTTATTTATCCAAATGTAGATGGATATCATTCTTATTCTAACGCACGTACATATAGACATGGAGACAAAAGATTTATGGGTACTCATAATGCTGTTTATGCAAATCAGCAAAATTTACAAAATCCGTATGTAAGATACATCTATGAAAAGGAAAATGGGGTTAAATACGATAGATCATTTAATTTAAATAATTCTGAATATGTTGTTGCTAATTACTATGAGTTTTCTTTAGATCCATTAACAAATAAGATTACTTTTAAGGGTGAGTTGTACCCTGAGGCAATGCCTATTTTAAGATTATATTTAAGTGTTAATAATTCAAATAATGAATTTCTTTTTGCTAATTATATTGACATCCCTCAAAAAGCAGGTGTTTTTGAGCATACTTTAGATTTATATAGTTTGTTTCCTAATAAACTTGAAAATGGAACTTATACTGCTTATTTGTCTGTTCATGCTGATTATAAAAAAAGTACTCCTGAATTAGTAGACTTACTTCACACTAGTTCAGCTCGAAGGGTAGTTCAATTTGAATATAATAACAATAAATTATTTTCTTCATCTAATTTATCTAAAGAAGAATCTATGGCTAAAGAAGATTTTTTGAAAAAAGATAGTGTAGAAGATTTTTCTAAAAATATAAGATAAAGGTTTATTTAATAAACCTTTTCTTTCTTTTTTTTTAAAAAGTTTATTTTATAAATGTTTTCTATAACAATATCTTTTATTAATTATAATTTATAAAAATAAAAATGAGGTTTTTAAAAATGAAAAATAAAAAACAAATAATGGTGTATGGTTTATTTGGTTTACTTTTAGGATTAATCTTAGGTGTTGTTCTAACCACTACATTAAATACTACTGGTGATGCAATTAAAATTACTGCTCAAGGTAATAGTGCTCCTCTTCCTGCTGATATTATAAATGTAAATGCACAATATCAAGATTGTGTTGCAGGTGATAAAGCATATTTTACTTTTGATTGGATGCCTAAAGGAGAAGATCAAAGATATAAGGTATATTTAAAAGATGCTTCTGCAAATCTAATGGAATTAAAAGTTACTTCTAGTGATAATGTTGGTTTTCCTGGTGCATATCTTGATCCTAAAATGAATAAAGATGTAAGAGGATATGTTATTTTAGAAGGATATGATAATAAATGTGGAGACTCATATTATTTATATATTGATTCTATTAAAAATAACCAAATTGTAACTTCAAAAGGTTATAAGTTTACTTGGGCTAATTAAATAATAAATTAAATTAAGTTGATTTTTTAAAAAAAAGGAATCAACTTTATTTTTAATTTTTTGAAAGTATTGGATCAAATAAAAATAGTTTCTTGTTTTCAAAATCAATAAAAACAGGAAGTGCATGTTTATTTTTTTGTGTATTTGAAGAAATATCTGTGATTTTAAAATTTTCATTAGGATATTTTACTTTTATAAAATCATTAAGTCTTGTTTCTAGATTATTTAATTTTCTTGAAATTTGTTTAATATCTTCAGAGTTTATTTTTCTTTCAAGAAAAGCTTTTTCAGCATCAATTATTTTATCTTGATACTCATAAAAAATAAAACTTTCTTTTCCTTTTATTTTATATGCAAAATGTGGTTTAATAATATTAAATCCTGCTTGATTAATAATATCTAAAGCTTGCATTTCTCTAGTGCCTATGCAGCAAAGAGTATTTGTTGTAATTTTCTTTTTTTTTACAAAAAATTTATGGATTTCTTTTCCATCTTTAATTTCTATTTTATAAAAATTATTTGTTAAAATACTGTTTTTTGAAGGTCTATTTATTTCTTCTATTCTAAGTCTTACTTTTTCTTTATTTAAAAAAACAGTGTATACTTTAGGCCTATATTTTTTACCTTCTAAATATTCTCTAATCTCTCTTAAAAGTCCAGGTGTATTTTTAATTAAGTCTTTTGCTTTTTTAGTATACATTATTTTTTTATATTTATTTTCTTTAGTTGTAATTTCTAGTTTTTCTTTTTTTCCTTTAATTGCTTTTTTTAAACTAAAGTTTATTTTTGGTTGTAATGTAGTTTTTTTTTCTTTATTAAGTTTAAAAAAATTTATAAATCTTGAATTCATAAACCTTACACTACACCAAAGAATTTTAAAACAAGCATAACACCAAGACCTGCAGGACCAAAAATAACTGTTATTATTAAAGTTATTAGAAAAGGGAGTTTAATGTTTAAAACATAATTTAAAAATAATAAAGCAACAACACCAATTATACTATTTACAATTACATTTTTAAAAACTTTAATAAATATTACAGTTAAAATAATAAGTATTACTGCATACACTAAATACATTGGATTTAATGTTAATACTTTTGTACTTTCTTTTGTAACTTCTGTTGCTAAAAATAATATATTCATAAATAATCTTTATTTGTGTTTATTTATATTTTATATTTCTTATTAAATAAATACTTTTTGTTTTATAGATTTATGAAAATATTATTATTAATTTTAAAAAAAATAGTTTAAATTAAAAATGGTGTGTAAACGATTAAAATTAAGAAAAATTTACCTAAGCAACTAATCCTTAACTTTAATATAAAGTCTAGCTTAAAGCATACTAGTTAAAAAAGATGCAAACCTTTTAACTTTTGTCTACACACCAAATAATGTTAATATACATAATGTTTATAAACCTATTGTTTTTCTCAAAATATATTTTTACCTTCTATTTTTAAGTATTTTGTATTCTATATTATATATATACTTATTAAAAATGATTAATTATGGCTGAAGAAATATCCTTTAAAGAACAAGAAATAAAAAAAGAAAATGATTTAAAAAACTTAAGAGACTTAATTGCAAAATCTCTTCATAAATCTCCAAAGACAGATGATGATTTAAAAAAAGAGTTTTCAAATGCAAGTTATGAAGAAATTTTAACTGTTTTAAAAAATATGCTTTCTTTAAAATTAATTAAAAAAGAAGGTTTTCCTGTTAAGTATCATTTATCTGATGAAATTAAAAAAACTTTAGAAAGAAGAAAGGAATTATCAGAAAATGATAAAAATTTAATTAGAGTTTCAATAATTATTGAATCTAAATCTGATGATAAAACAGTTTTAAGAGAAGCTATGGAAAAAATATTAAAATCTCTTAAAGAAGATTCTGCATATTTTGTGTATGATTCTACTTTAGCAGATATAGTTGTTCATGATGATCTTTTTTCAACATATATTTCTGCAGAAGTTTCTTGTGCTGATTTATTTAATTTATTTAGATTAATTTATTATTATGGTGTAACTGCAATTGATGTTTTAAAACCAGAAAAATTAAATGTTGGGATTTCTGATCTTCAAAATTCTCTTCAAACAATTGTTGATATGGTTCATGGTTATGCTGGAATGATTTATGATTTAAAGAAGAAAAATGAAATTTTATCTAAAAAATTAAAATAATTTTTGTCTATTAATATAAAAAAGGTTAAATATCATTTAATCTTTCTTTTCTATTTTTTTAAAAATATTTCTAATTTAGATATCTTTTTATATTAGTTTAACTTATATTATATTAGGTGAAATTATATGGATAAATATGTGGGTTTAAATATAAAAATTAATCCTTATACTAATAGAGTTTTAGGTGTTATTAAAGAAAAATATGGATTACGTGATAAAGGAGATGCTTTAAATAAATTTGTTGAATTGTTTGGAGATGAATTTATTGATAGAGAAATAAAAGAAGAAGTTTTAAAAGATGTAATTAAATCTTGTGATTATCATATTAAAAAAAAAGGTTTTAAATCTAAAACTATTTCTGAACTTAGAAAATCTATAGAGGAAAAATAAATGTCTTTTAATTATTCTTTTAGTAATTTATTTGAAAATAACCTTTCTATAATTTATAAGAAAGACAAGTTACTTTATGAATCTGTTTTTAAAAAAATAAATGAAATTATTTCTAGAGATGAAATTACTATTGATTTTTATAAAAATTTAAGATATGATTTAAAAGAATATAAAAGAGTACATGTCTTAAAAAGTTTTGTAATTATTTTTAAAGTTTTTAAAAAAGAAAAATTTATTCTTTTTGAAAGAGTAGATCATCATGACAATGTTTATAAGTAATTTATTTTACAAACTCTTTGTTCTTTTGTTAAATAATAAATAGAAACAATCATTAATATTATTGAAAGTAATAATAATTCTAAACCATTAAATGGTAGTGATAATAATGAAAAACTTATTCCAAATAAACTAAGTATTAAAGGTAATAAGCCAGTTACACATCCTGGACATGCACCCCCTAAGATTCCTAAAAAAACACCTACAGGTGCAAGACCTATTTTTTGTCTTATCTCTTTTGAATCTTTTATTCTTTTTCTAAGTAGATTAATAATTATTCCAAAAAGAATAGCAATTATTATATTTATAAAAATAAATGTTATAAAAAAAGTTTTTTTCAAATAAAAATAATGTTTTATAAGTAATATATACTTTATTTACTATTATTATTGATATTAAATAAAAAAAAGAAGAAAGAATAAAAATTAATTTATCTTTCTTTGTTTTGTTAGCATCTATTATTTTTAATAGATGTAAATTTAGATTCATAGTTGTTCATCTATTGCTGCTTTAAAGACTTGATAGTCTTGAGCACCAGATATTCTTTGGTTTCCAACAATAAATCCTGGTGTTCCACTAATTCCTTTATTAACACCATCTTGTTTATCTTGTGTTATTTTGTTTATATATTTGTTTTCTGCAAGACAACTTTCAAAAGCTGTAACATCTAAATCAAGTTCTTGTGCATACTTTGAAAATTCTTCTTTTGGTAAATCTGTTTGATTTTCATAAAGTTTCTTTTTATATTCAAAGAACATATCTTGTTCTCCTGCACATTCAGCAGCATTTGCAGCTTTAATATCAACTTCATTTCTTACAAAGTGTTGATAAACATATTTTATTTTTCCTGTATCTATATATTCTTTTTTAATAGTTTCAAAAGTTTGATCATCTATTTGATATCTTTTACAAAAAGGACATGTAAAAGAAGAATATTCATACATTACTAAAGGTGCATCTTCATTTCCTAAAAAATGATTTGCTTGGTTATCTGTTTTACTTGTTGTTTCTTTTAAAAAAGCATCTGCTGTTTTATTATTGTTTGATAGATTTAATACTAATAATAAAACTAAAACTGCTAAGATAGCTCCTAAAAGAATTTTAATATACATTAAATTGTTTTCTTTTTTTGTCATGATATTTCTCTCCTCTTTCTTTTAATTATAAATTTTAAATATTTTGTTTTTTAAAAAAAGAAAATTTTTGCCATTAGTTTAATTTATGGCAAATTAGTTTTTCTTTTTAAAAACATTTTTTGAGGTGTTGGTATAAGGTGATTTTTTTGTTTTCAAAATATATATTGGTTGTAAATGTTTATAAAGATATATGATTTATTATTCATATGTGGTGAAATTCCAAACTAAATAGTTTTATAAATATTTTTATATAATAATTAAATAGTATGTCCAAAATAAAAATAGGTATTATAGGTGTAGGTAATTGCGCAAGTAGTTTAGTACAGGGCCTTAATTATTATTTAAAAAAGGATTTTATAGGTTTATTACACCCAAATTTAAAAGGTTATTCTATTAAAGATATAGATGTTGTATGTGCAATTGATGTTGATCAAAGAAAAGTCGGAAAACCAATATCTAAAGCTATATTTTCTAGGCCTAATTGTACTACTATTTTTTGTAAAGATATAAAAGAAAAAGTAATTGTTCAAATGGGGCCTATATTAGATGGCTTATCAGGTCATGTAATTGATAATTCTTTAGATAAAAAAGTAATTCCTTCAACAAAAGAACCTGTAGATATTATTAATCTTTTTAAAAAAACTAAGCCAGATTTTGTTATTTGTTACTTGCCCGTAGGATCGTCTGAGGCAGTTAAGTTCTATGCTGATGCTGCTATTAAAGCAAATGTTGGTTTTATAAATGCGATGCCTGTTTTTATTGCATCTGATAAAAAATGGATAGATAAATTTAAGTCTGCAAAATTATTGGTTTTTGGAGATGATGTAAAATCTCAAATAGGCGCAACCATAATTCATCGAGTATTAGTTAATTTGTTCTTAGAACGTGGGTGTTTATTAAAAAACACTTATTAATTGAATATTGGTGGAAATACAGACTTTCTGAATATGATGAATAAAGAAAGATTAAAATTAAAATGGGAAAGTAAAATTAATAGTGTAAACAGTCAATATGATTATAAATTAAATAACTTATATGCTGGCCCTGCAGAATATATTCATTATTTAAACGATAATAAAATTGCCTATATCAATTTACGTGGATTGGGTTTTGGTGGGCAGCCAATTGATATTGAGTTAAAATTATCTGTTACTGATTCTCCTAATAGTGCTGGCGTTATTATAGATATAATTAGATTAGCAAAAATTGCAAAAGATCGTAATTTAGTAGGGACTGTGCCTATTATTAATAATTATGGTTTTAAAACAAATAATGAGCAATATACAGATGATTTTGTTTTTAAAAAATTGAAAAAGTGGATTTATGAAAAATAATGTTTATTCATTTTCTAGTGTTTCCATTGATTTGATAAATAATAATGTTTTTTTAGGAGGACCTCCAAATTATGGCGGTTCAATATTGCATCTACTTAGCAATAATTTTAATTTAAATTTTATTAATATTTCAAATATATCTAAAAAAGACTTTTATGAAAATATAATTTTATTAAAGCACATTATTCCTAATTATGTTCCAGAAACAGTTTGTTTTAATTTAAAACTATTTAAAAATAAGCGTGTTGTAAAATTAAATTCAAAACCCTTTAGAATTAGTACTGATCAAAATTTAGATTTAACTAATTCAACAATTATTGTATCTCCAATAATAAATGAATTTAATATTTTATTTTTCAAAAAAATATTTTCTCAAAAACCTAAGTTTATTTTTTTAGATTTGTTTAATAATGATGATGGTGTTTTTAAAAAACAAGAATTACTATTATTAAAACAAATTATTGCTTTGTCTAAAAAATATTTTGTAAAAGTGTTTTTTAAATTATCTGATAAAGAATATTTTGGTTTAGATAAAAATATTTTAGAAAATATGGATTATATCTTATTAACAAAAGGTTGCAATGGTGCTGACATTTTAAAAAATAATGTTTTATTTTTTTCTGATTCGGGTTATGATGTGATTGAAAAGTCATCTGTTGGAGCCGGAGATGTTTTTTTATATTCTTTTGTTGGATATTATCTAAAAAAAGCTTCTCTTAAAAAATCTTTGAAATTTGCAAATAAAATTGCATCATCATCTGTTATGTTTAACACTTTTGATCAATTCTATTTATACTTGAATAAAAAAATAAATAAAGGTGATTTTTTTGAAAACAATTTTAAATAAAGATATTAGTAATTATTATTATATGGTTAAAGATCTTCAGGACTTGTTAACTTCTAAAAACATTGATTTCATTCATTCGGTTTATATTTATGGTTCTTTTGCGAGAGATGAAATTATACCTGGTTTAAGTGATTTAGATGTAATGTTTTTTGTGAATAAAGAAAAGATATCTAATGAAAATTTACTTTTAATTAATGAATTAAATTCAACTATTAGGCAAAAATATGATATTCCTATGGTTTTTAGAATACATAATTTAGATGAGTTAAGTTCAAAAATCATTTCTGAAGATTTGTTTGTACCTTATTTATTTGATTTAACCATAAATAGTTTTTGTATTTTTGGAGAAAGAATTGAATATAAGTTTGTCGAAATGTTAAAAAATAAATCAAAAGAAGATTTTTTTTATGAACTTCAAACCACTTTTTATGTTTTAAAACAAAATTTTTATGATGCTTATTTTATTTCAGATAAATATAAGATGTCAGATGTAATTTATGATTTTTATCGAATTTTAAATTTATTCGGGGTTAATTTTGATTTTAAATTAGAAAATAGTTTTAAAGTTAAAGAAAATGTTGATAAAAATACAACTGAATCGTTGCTTTCGATTTTTTCAAAAATATACAGTATTTATAATGAGTTTAATTTTGAAAAATTATTTGAAGATATTAAACAATTAAATGTATTAGTTGGCCTTGCAAGAGGAGGTATATTATATAATTTAGAACATAAAAAAGTCTTAGTAATAGAACATTCCTTTGGAGGTGGAGGTTGGTGGGCATATCCCAAAGGAGGTGTTGAAAAGGGCGAATTTGATGATCCTTCATTAACAATTAAAAGAGAAATTGCTGAGGAAGTGGGTATTACTGATGTCAAAATAGATTTAGATAAATTATTTGAAATTAATCATTATTTCAAGAAATCTAATTATGTTTATAGAAAAACTAAAACAGAATTCTTTTCGGTTTTCTGTAATACATCTCAAGTAGTTCTTTCAGAAGAACACAATAGTTTTCTTTGGCTTAATCCTTCTGAGGTACCTAACTATGTTACATCTAATGGATTAAAATTTGTTCTAGATGTTTTTCTTAAAAAACACGGTATAGTTTATGAGTAAATTTGTAATTGTTGTTTATGATCTTTCAAGAGATTCTGTAGGGGGAGTTCAAAATCGAGCATATAGATTTTTAGTTGGCTTGTATAAATATAGTTCTTATGATGTAATTGTTTTTAATTTATATTTTAACAACCCTTTTTATTATGATGATAAATTAATAATGAATTTTTCAGAAGTGAGTGATTTGCATTTAGAATTAAATAACTTTCTGAAAAATAATCCTGTTGATTTTGTTTACTTTATAGATTATAGGCATATTTTATCATTAGACCCTGTTTTGTTAAAAAATAAAAATTTTAAATTAATTGCTTCTATTCCTGATATTGAACACTATAGATTTAAATTAGATCGTAGTTGTCAAAAAAAACTAAAAATAGAATCTATTTTTTTAAAAAAAATTAACTCTTTAAAAATAGATTTTTTACATGTTAGTTGTAGTTCTCATAAAATGTTGGCTAATTGTTTTTTTAAAACTACTGCTAAATACATTATTACTCCGGTTGGATTAATTTCTGATAATTATGCTTGGGATAAAAAACAAATGAATGGAATATTCGCGACTAGACTTAAAAAATATAAAAATAATAATAAAATAAATAAATTTTTATTATATTTAAACAAATGTTATTATTTTACAGATAATAAAAAAATTAATTCTCATAATATTAGTAATAAATTGTTTTATAAGCAAGCACCATCTTTTGAAAGAATAATTCCTTATTATAAAAAAGCTATTCTAAATTTTTCATTAGGCTATTTAGAAACTTTTTCTAATTCATTGGTAGAAGGCGGATTTTATGGTTGTGTTCCAGTGGTTTTGCCCTCTAATTTTGTTGCAATTGATTTATTTGAGAGTAATATTATTTTTCCTAATGAATTACCTTTTTTAGATTTTGCAGATATACAAAGAAAGTCTTTAAAAGTTTATTTGCTATCAAGGACTAAGTTTGATTTAAGTAAAAATATTGCTTTTTTTTTAAATGTGATTAATAATGGTTAATTTAGGTGTTTTTGTTTGTGTAAGAGAATCTGATTTAAAGTATATTCCTCATATTGTTTCAGAATTAAATAAACAAAAAGGTGTGTTGTTTAATATACATATTATAATTCATTCTAATAAGCCTATCGATTGCAATTCATTTAAAGGTGTAATTGTGCATAATTTTGTTAGTTGTGATATTGGAAAATTATATGTTTTTAAATATGTTCAGTCATTAAATTTACGTTATAAATTTTATTTGTTTTCTGATTCTGATCTTTTTCTATCAGATAACTGTATTTATAATTTAGTGGGTACTTTAAATAATTCTAATTATAATTACACTTCTGCAAGCGCCTTGCCCATAACTTATATTTCTAAGCATCCTTCTCTTTTAGAAAAACAAAATATATTAAAAATAGAGTTTGAATCCACTGTTTTTAAAATAAAACCTCATGGCGCATTTATCTTGTTTAAATCTGTTTTTTTTAATAAAATAATTTTTAAAAATATTTCAAAAATTAATGAAGATCGTTGGATTTATTCTAAGTATAAATTTGATTTTATTCCTTGTTTTTTGCATATTATTTTTATTTTTTACCAAGTACTTTTAAAGATCGGGTTAATCAGCATGCGAGGACATTATTAGGGCGTTATTTAATTAGTGGATTTCCATTTAAAATTAGATTGATTAAAATATATAATTATTTTTTAGATTTAATTGCAAAAATTTATGTTTATTATTTGTTTTTATTAAAATGGTTTGGTTTTAATTATTGGAAAGACATTCCTTCTACAAAACCAGGTTTAAAAAAAAATATTTATTATTCTAAAAACTATTTTATTACATTTAAAAAAAAAGGTGGTCATTATGAAAAATAATTTTTGCTCACTTTCTTGGTATCAAATTTATAATGGTGGTCAACAATTTATTGTTTTTTTAAATGTAAATCCAATTAATGTCGCCGAAATTAATAGTGTGTTAGATAAAAATAATTTTTCTATCGAGGATATTAAACTAATTTTTTTAGACCCTCATGATTTGTTTATTATTAATTATATTTTTTTAAAAAATAATCTTTTTTTTGTTTGTAATTCAAAAAAAGATATTTATCAGGTTTTGAGGCAAATTCAATATTATTTATTTTCACTATGTTCTATAAATAAATTTCAAAAAAATATATCTAATTCTAAGGCAAATTTTGATGAGCAATTATTTTTAAATAATTTGGCTGCCAGATTAAACTTAATTTTAAAAAATTATTTTGATGAGCAACTCACTCTAAATATTAGTGGTGATGGCTCATTTATGATTAGAATTTTATTGTTGTTAAATATATTAAATAGATTATTATGACTGTATTTGTAATTGTTGGTAAGAATGGGGTTGGAAAGACTATAGTTGGCAATTATTTAATGGATAATGGATTTAAATTAATAGAAATAAGGGGTGTATTAAATTCTATTCCTGAACATAAAAATAAATCTAGTGTTTATTATGCTGAACGAAAAACAAAAGTGTTAGAATTAACCATGCCTTATATTATAAATGAATTAAAGGTTAGCAAAAATATTATAATTGAAGGTATTTTAAGTAAAGATGAAATTTTTTTTCTCAAAAAGTTTATTTCTGATTTTCATATAATTTATACCCACTCTAATAAAACATATAGAATAAACCGAATAAAATTAAGATCTAATTATAAATCTAAAAAAGAAGCTATTAACAATGTCGCAAAAAGTGATTTTTTTAGATCAAAAATAATGGGAGTAGATGAAGTTAAAAAGTATGCTAATTTAATAATTAAAAATAATTCTAACTCAAAATTAGAATTATTAAACGCTACAGAAAAAGGTGTTAAGTCTGTTTTAATTAAACAAATAATTAATTTTCTTAAATCCAAATCAAAAAATAAAATTTTGGATAAGTCCCAAAAGAAACCAAGACGTCCGTATATTAAAAAATGACTTTTTGCAATAGTTTATAAATATTTCCGTTTACAAATAATAATATATTTTAATGATTTAGGTGGAAGATTTATGATTAGAGATAAAGGACAGGTTTCTTTAGAAGCAATAATTATTATAGGTGTTATAGTTTTAGGTAGTGTTGTTTTTGCAACATTTTATTTATCTAACATTAATAAAAAAATAGATAATACTCAAGACATACCAGAAGTAGATCTATCTAACTATTTCCCTGGAGATGATGGTGGTATTTCTGTAGGTGGTGGAGATGGAGATCACAATGGTGATGGAGGAGCTGGTAATGATGATCCTGACCCAATACCAGGTGGTGTTTGTGGAGATAATGTTTTAAATACTGGCGAGCAATGTGAATGGGTTAATGGTTCTATTGTTTTAGGTCCAGGTTATAGTGATTGTATAAGTCAAGTTCCATTTGGTTATTTTTTAATAGGTGATGCTGATGGTTATGATTGTTTTTCTTGTGAAGTAGATTATTCTTCTTGTGAATATGGAAATTCACTTCCAAATGCATTCTTTTTAGATTTAACTCCATTTCCAACTGCAAGTGCAAATGTAAATCAACCTTATCCAACAACTTTAAGTATAGATTTTAATACAACTCAAGAACAATTAGTTGATGTTAGTTTAGTTGTAAAAACATATAACTCTGCAATTAATGAAATTGTTTTAAGTAATGCATGTAGTTACGATGGAACTCAAGTTCCTGCAACAGCAGAAGGATTATTCATACATACTTTCTCAAGTCTTAATCCAGAAGAAGAACTTGCAAGTAATATTTCTTGTAATCAAGAAGGAGTTTTTAATTTTTATTTTATAGGGGTAGATCAAAATACTGATTCTGGTATTTCTGATGAAAAAATATTAGAATTTACTCTTCCTGTACAAGATCCTCCAGAATATGCACTTTGTAGTGCACAAACAAATTCTAATGGTTCTGTAAACCTTTGTCTTAATAGATTTTCAGCATCAGATAGTTCTTCAGAAGGAGATGCTACATTTTATGTAAGTCATCCAGATTTATCTGAATACTATGATTTAGAACCAGTTTGTGTTACAAACTCAAATGGAGAAGTGTGTTTTTCTTTAGGTTTAAATTAAAGTTATTTTAAAAAGTTAATAAGTTAACTTTTTATATAAGTTAAATCAATAAATATATATGGATAAAAGAATATTTTTAGTAGTTATAATAATTTTCTCACTTTTACTTCTTCCTTTAGTTTATTCTAAGGAAGCTTCTTCAAGTGCAGAAAATATTGCAGTTATAAAACCAATTACAAAATCTAAACCTCCTGTCTTTGAAATTCCACCAATTCTTTCAAGTTATTGTTCAGGAAGTATTTGTCTTCCTCCAGGAGAAACTCCTGCAAGTTTAGGTTTAAACTATTCTTCTAATAATTCTACAAGAGATTTTGAAACTACTACTTTAGATAATAAAATAGGAACTGCCCCTACAACAGGAACTTATAGTGTTCCAGTTTTATTAGTTAAATTTCCTGATCTTTCTCCTGATGCAGGTTTAACAGCATCAGTTTATGATGATGTTTATAATTCAAATAATTATTTATCTGGTGAAGGTATAAGTGTAAGTGAATTTTATAAACACAATTCTTATGATGCTTTAGATATTTCATATGATGTTTATGATTGGAGAACTGTTTCTCACAATTATAGTTATTATTATACCAACAATAATGTTCATGAACTTATTGTTGAAACTTTAAATCTTTTTGGAACAGGTTCAAATGCAGTTGATTTCACTCAATATGATTCTGATGGTGATGGCAGACTTGATGGTGTTGTTTTAGTTCATGCTGGTCTTCCTGCTCAAGAAATAGGTAATAATATTATTTCTCAAGCCAGAATTTATAAAGAAACCACTTTAGAAATTCAAGGTATGCTTTATGGTAATGTTGCTGTTGTTCCTTCTCGTCACAAACAAACTTTTTGTGACAACTGGCAAAATTTTGTAAACTACCCTACAGACTGTAGATTAGCTATTGATTCAGCAGTTCATGAGTTTGCTCATGTTTTAGGTCTTCCAGATCTTTATGAATTAAGTTATACTGGTATTCAAATAGGCTCTGGTCTTGGTGGTCATACTGTAATGGTTCAAAACACCGATGTTCCTGGACAAGATGTCAAACGTCCAGTTAATTTTGATTCTTGGTCAAAATTCTTTTTTGGTTGGCTTAATCCTGTTGTTATAAATTCTGCTTCTCAAGCAGACATTTATAGTCTAGGTCCTTATGATACTAGTAACGATGCTTATCTTTTAAACAACCCTGATACCATGGGTGATCGAGAATATTTTTTAATAACTAATAGATATATTTCTGATACTTCTTTAGATAAATATTTATTTGGTGTAACTGTTCCTAATAGAAATATCTATGGTGGAATTGATGTTTTACATGTTGATGAAGCTTATATTGATGATCGTTATGCTGGAGATATTGCATTTAACAGTATAATGTATGATGAAGATGACGATTATTATGATGATACAATAAGTCATCCTGGTATTATTTTTGAACAAAATTTACTTGCTAGTTCTTATCCTCATGCAAGATTTTATTCTGATCTTTATACAAACGAACTTCCAGATGATTTTGGAGGTTGTAATCCAGAAATCTTTGAAGGTAAATTTGATGATGTTTCAAGAATTGATCCAAGTTGTTATATTGAAAGAGATACCACTTCAACAACCTATAATGGTTTAGTTGATAGTGGTATCCGTCTTGAAGGTTTATCAGAAAGTGGAACTACTGTTGATGTTTATTTAACCGTTACAGACCCTTTAGACCTTGAAGCAGAAATCACTTCTCCAGAAAACAATTCTTCTTATGAGATTGACGATGTTATTTCCTTTTCTTCTTCTATAGAAAATGAAATAGGTGATGCTAGTTGTCAATGGCAACACAAAAAACAAGGTAATAGTTCTTTTACAACTTTTTCAAATCAATGTAATTTAAATAAAACTCCTGGTCAATTAAATTTAGAAACTTCAGAATATGAAATTAAATTAATAGTAACAGATGATTTTTCAAGACAAGATACAGATACTGTAACAATTAATGTTACAATGCCAGAAGCACATTATCATGAAGTTTTAAGTCCTGAAGAAAACAGAAGTTATCCTTACAAAGAAGATTTAGATTTCAATGTTGCTGTTTATAATAATTATAATAATGTAAGTTGTGTTTGGAAGTATGGTTCTCAAATAATTTCAAACGATTGTAATTTTTCTGCAAGTCCATATGACTTAGGTTTAGCGTCTCCTCCTTACACTTCTGTAAAGAGTAATAGTTTATCAATAACAACTAATCCTTTACCTAAAACAAATATCTCTTCAAAATTATTTAAAGTTTCACAACCTTCTTTAATAGAACCAAATAGAAGTTTAACTTACTTAGGTAATTTTCCTGCAGGTTTTACAAGAACTTTAACTTTAACTACAAACGATGGAGTTACTCAGTTTACTTCTCAAGTAGATTTAAAAGTTTGTTTATGTCTTCTTGCAAATAACAATGCTGTTTTGCCTTACTAAAAGATAATATATGGATAAAAGAATATTTTTAGTAGTTATAATAATTTTCTCACTTTTACTTCTTCCTTTAGTTTATTCTAAAGAAGCTTCTTCAAGTGCAGAAAATATTGCGGTTATAAAACCAATTACAAAATCTAAACCTCCTGTCTTTGAAATTCCACCAATTCTTTCAAGTTATTGTTCAGGAAGTATTTGTCTTCCTCCAGGAGAAACTCCTGCAAGTTTAGGTTTAAATTATTCTTCAAACCTTTCTGTAAGAGATTTTGAAACTACAACTTTAGATAATAAAATAGGAACTTCTCCAACAACTGGTAACTACAGTATCCCTGTTTTATTAGTTAAATTTCCTGATCTTTCTCCTGATGCAGGTTTAACAGCATCAGTTTATGATGATGTTTATAATTCAAATAATTATTTATCTGGTGAAGGTATTAGTGTAAGTGAATTTTATAAACACAATTCTTACGATGCTTTAGATATTTCTTATGATGTTTATGATTGGAGAACTGTTTCTCACAATTATAGTTATTATTATAACAACAATAATGTTCATGAACTTATTGTTGAAACACTAAATCTTTTTGGAACTGGAAGTAATTCAATTGATTTCACACAATATGATTCTGATGGTGATGGTAGACTTGATGGTGTTGTTTTAGTTCATGCTGGTCTTCCAGCTCAAGAGATGGGTGGCAATATTCTTTCTCAAGCAAGAATTTATAAAGAAACAACTTTAGAAATACAAGGTATGCTTTATGGTAATGTTGCTGTTGTTCCTTCTCGTCATCATCCAACTATTTGTCAAAACTGGATAAATTATTTTAATTATCCGACAGACTGTAGATTAAGTACAGAATCTGGAGTTCATGAGTTTGCTCATGTTTTAGGTCTTCCAGATCTTTATGAACTTAGTTATACTGGTATTCAGTTAGGTTATGGTCTTGGTGGTCATACTGTAATGATGTTAAATGGAGATGTTCCTGGTCAAGATACAAAAAAACCAGTTAATTTTGATTCTTGGTCAAAATTCTTTTTTGGCTGGCTTAATCCTGTTGTTATAAATTCTGCTTCTCAAGCAGACATTTATAGTTTAGGTCCTTATGATACTAGTAATGATGCTTATCTTTTAAACAACCCTGATACCATGGGTGATCGAGAATATTTTTTAATCACTAATAGATATATTTCTGATACTTCTTTAGATAAATATTTATTTGGAGTAACTGTTCCTAATAGAAATATTTATGGTGGAATTGATGTTTTACATGTTGATGAAGCTTATATTGATGATCGTTATGCTGGTGATATTGCATTTAACAGTATAATGTATGATGAAGATGACGATTATTATGATGATACAATAAGTCATCCTGGTATTATTTTTGAACAAAATTTATTAACAGGTCCTATTGATCATCCAAGAGGTCATACTGATCTTTATACAAACGAACTTCCAGATGATTTTGGAAGTTGTAATCCAGAAATTTTTGAAGGTAAATTTGATGATGTTTCAAGAATTGATCCAAGTTGTCAAGTAATAAGAGACACTACTTCAACAACCTACAACGGTTTAGTTGATAGTGGTATCCGTCTTGAAGGTTTATCAGAAAGTGGAACTACAGTTGATGTTTATTTAACAGTCACTGAACCTTTAGCTTTAGAAGCAGAAATCACTTCTCCAGAAAACAATTCTTCTTATGAGATTGATGATGTAATTTCATTTTCTTCTTCTATAGAAAATGAAATTGGTGATGCTAGTTGTCAATGGCAACACAAAAAACAAGGTAATAGTTCTTTTACAACTTTTTCAAACCAATGTAACTTAAATAAAACTCCTGGTCAATTAAATTTAGAAACTTCAGAATATGAAATTAAATTAATAGTAACAGATGATTTTTCAAGACAAGACACAGATACTGTAACAATTAATGTTACAATGCCAGAAGCACATTATCATGAAGTTTTAAGTCCTGAAGAAAACAGAAGTTATCCTTACAAAGAAGATTTAGACTTCACTGTTGCTGTTTATAATAATTATAATAATGTAAGTTGTGTTTGGAAGTATGGTTCTCAAATAATTTCAAACGATTGTAATTTTTCTGCAAGTCCATATGACTTAGGTTTAGCATCTCCTCCTTACACTTCTGTAAAGAGTAATAATTTATCAATAACAACTAAACCTTTACCTAAAACAAATATCTCTTCAAAATTATTTAAAGTTTCACAACCTTCTTTAATAGAACCAAATAGAAGTTTAACTTACTTAGGTAATTTTCCTGCAGGTTTTACAAGAACTTTAACTTTAACTACAAACGATGGAGTTACTCAGTTTACTTCTCAAGTAGATTTAAAAGTTTGTTTATGTCTTCTTGCAAATAACAATGCTGCTTAACCTTACTAAAAGATAAGCTTTAATTTTTTAATAATTATTGTATATTAGGTAAAAATAATATGCAAATAGAAATAATCAAAGAAACAGATTTAAAATTAAAAAATATTAGTTCCATTTCTGGTGTTGATAGAGAAAAAATTATTAAAAAAGCAATTGAATATTATTTATTAGTTTTAGATGAAGATTTAAAACTAAAAAAAGAATTCTCTTCTTTAGATAAATTAAGTGATGAAGCTTTATTAAATTTTGAGGAGTCTTTATAATGTTTAATCCAGGAGAGGTATATTATTAAAAAAACAATTCTATTAAATAATATTTGTAAAAATTATTATTACTTATTTTTTCACGGTTATTTTTAACGAGCACAATCGTCAAAAACAATTTTCTTTGTCGATTTTAATCGATATAAATAAAAGCCTTTTACTGAACCGGTTTTGCTAGGTTTACGCGCAATGCTTTTCTAATCTGAAAAATCCTTGCCAGAAGCTTAAACTTGGTTTTGCTCAGTTAACACTCAATTTTTAAAAACGAGATTTTAACTTAAACTTTAAAAACAAAGGTTTAAATTTTGTTTATTTCTATAATATATTAGGTGAAAAAAATATGGAAGAATATAATATCATTATTGAAAAAGATAAAGATGGTTGGTATGTTTCAGAAGTAATTGGACTACCCGGTTGTCATACTCAAGCAAAAACTATTGATCAATTAATAGAAAGAACAAAAGAAGCTATAAAAGCATATAAAGTAGATCTAAAATCTAAAGAAAAAGTATCTTCTTTTATTGCTGTACAACAAATAAATGTGTAAAATTGTCAGATTTACCTCTACTTACAGGAAAACAAGTTGGCAAAATTATTTCTAAGTTAGGTTATGAATATGTAAAACATACTGGTAACCATATGACTTTTATAAATAAAAATAATCATCAAAAAATAATTATTCCTGATCACGGTTCTGAAAAGATTGGTTTTGGACTTCTTAATAAGATAATAAAGAAAGATTTGGGAATTACAAGAGAAGAGTTTCTAGAACTATTATAAAAAAAGCGCTTTTAACCAAAGATTCAATCCCTGTCAGAATCTTGAAAAGGAGCTTTTAATTTTTAAAAAACAAAGCTTTAAATTTTGTTTATAATTATAATATTTTATATGAAATATATGAAATTTTCTGCAATAATTACAAAAGAAGATAAAATATTTGTAGCACTTTGTCCAGAATTAAATGTAGTTAGTCAAGGAGATGATGAAAATAATGCTCTTGAAAATCTTAAAGAAGCAGTTTCTTTATTTCTAGAAGATGAAGATGTTAAAGAGGTTATTAAAAACATATTTCCTGCAAAGTTATATTCAATAGAGATTCTTGCTTAAAGAGGTTACGAGTAAAATGAGTAAACACCCTAGGTATTATCAGGTAAAGATTCTTTATTATAACTCTTCTTTTAAATAATTAGTTCTTTCTTCTCTTATAATATATGCTCTTTTTCTTTATTTTCTATAAAAGAAGGTATAATACCTATAAAGAAGAGTATAAACCTCTAATAGGTATTCTCTAAAACTCCTCTTTTACCTAAAAAAACCTCTTCTTTTCTTAAAAACAATATCTTTTTAATATTATATATACTATATATTATATATAGTTAAAGAGAATAAATAATGTTTTTTTTGAGGAAAAACAAAAGAAAACTATTCTTTTAAGTTATAAGTAAAACTCTTCTTTTTTTAAACCAAATAATTATTTACCTTATGAGATAAATCTCTTATAAGTAAAGAGAAAGAAGAAGTCTCTTATATGCTTATAATGAAGAGTTATTTTCTGAAGTTATTCCTTTAAAAACCTTTTGTTTACTTTCAAAAAAAGAAAGGTTTTTAAACAAAACTGCTCTTTAATTATCTTACAGAGGACATTAGTATCTGTAGTGTATTCTACAGATTACGATGAAGTGTTTTTTGTAAAGAGAATCTGTTGTGTTGTTTTTAACTTTGTTTTTTTTGTTAATCAAAATTTTAATATACAGGTTCAATCTTTGTTTTATAAAAAACAAATAAAAAGGTGAATAAAAAATGAAAAATATAAACATGAAAAAAGTTGTTGCTGGTGTAGCTGCTTTAGGTGTTTCAGCTCTTTTAGCTGGATCAGTTGTTGCTGCTAACGTTGGTGCAGATAACTTTTCTATGAACATCACTAAAGATACAATGTATAATAATGGTGTTCCAAGTGTTAGTGTTGTAGTTGGTTCTATGGCACAACCAGTTGATGTAGTATGGGCTGGTAACATAGCTGCTGCTATTGGTAAAAAAGCTTACACAACTGCTGGTACAGTTGGCGGAGCTGCTTTACAAGACGTAACTATTGAAGTAGGTTCTTCAAGTACATCAACAGTAACAGGAGACGGTTACTTAGAAGATACTCTTACTATTGGTGGAGCTACAGTAACTAATACATTAAATAAAGATGATTATTCTTTATTACACGAAACAGACATCTCAGCAGATAGTTCTCTTGCAGGAGATAGTACTTTAAGAGTTTTCGATGAATTAGTTGTTGAATCAAAAACATTCTTTGAAACTGATAGAGATATCAAAGATCTTGTTTTAAATATCCCTAGAGGAGATATAAAATACAAGGTTGATTTAGATTCAGGTCTTAAATTCAATTATAAAGATTCAGATGCATCTCCTTCATTCAGATTTAAAGTAATGGGTGTTGAATATACTGTTGATGAAATTAATTCTGACGGAACTACTATGAAGTTAATTGCAAACAAAAACACAATAACATACACTCCTGGTCAAGAATTTGCTGCAGATAACTATACAATAAAAGTTATTGAAATCTTAGATACTGGTAATCAAAATAATAGATATGAAGCTAGTTTACAATTATTAGATGCTAGTGGTAATGTTGTTTCAACTGCTGTATATAAATCAAATAGTAATAAAATCTTCAGTAATTACTTAACTTCATCTGTAATGGTTGACACAGTTTACTCAAATAGTGTTAAAGTTGTTTCTGGGTCTAGTACAAGATTAGAATTAAGAGATACTTCTAGAATTAAAGACTTCCCTACAATTGGAGATGAAATGTGGAAAGTTACTTTAGCTAAAGATGCAAACTACGTTACAGGAATTACTTTAGAAACAGACCATTCTGATCTTGACTTCGTTAATAAGAAAGGATTACAAGTTGGAGATAAAGTAGAACTTCCAAATGAATTTGGTTCAATTGAATTCTTAGGTTTAACTGATGAAACAATGTCTGATTTTAAAGTAGATAATGGAACTATTAGCTTCCAAGATGATGCAAGAAGATCAGTAGATACTTTCGTATATGATTATGCTACATTTTCAACAGCAAGAAATGATTGGACAACTAATGAAGAAATTGCTGGAAAAAGGTTATATATTAAATCTCTTGGTCATGCTACATTAGATTATAATATAACTGTTCAACAAGATAATGATACTGGAAGATATTTGAAATCTGATGGTACTTGGGATACAGCTATCAATTACATAAGCGGAAATTATGCAACTAATGCATATATTCCATTAACTATTGAAGCTCCAAATACTTCTCAAAAATTAAAATACGGTGTATATCTTGTAAATGAGGATGCAAATGCATCAGCTGGATTAAGTGCAAATACTTTTTCTGTAGTAAATACAGATAAAGATTTCACTACTGCAATAATCGGTCTTGAAGCAGGTGCAAACACATATTCTGTAGGAAGAACAACTTACAAATGGTATATAGATGGTGTAGATATTAATCAAACAGATAATGCTTATTCTACTGGTTCTAATGTAGTAGGTGCTGTTCCTGGAAGTCCAACTAGTAAAACAACTCCTACAATCCAAGCTGAAAAGAATTACTTCAGACTTGTATTAGATGACACTAGTATATTTGCTGATACAGATGTATTTTTCCATGTTGATTCATACACTGGAGATTTAGTAAATGTAGGAAGTAATGATTTCACAGATGCTGTTAAAGCTGTTGAATACGGAACTCTTAAATTATCTGATGAAGGTAATAACACTGATTTAGAATTCATGTATACAGAATACGGTGCAGAATTATCTATTGAAGATGGTTACTTATTCGGTTCTTTCCCTGAAAGACAAAGAAAAGGTAAAATTTTCATAGGTGGAGGATCATCTTCAGAAACTACACTTAACGGTGGAGAACTTGTTTTAACTACTCCTGGTACAGTTGTTGAAACAGAAGACGGTATGATCTCAGCTAAATTAATCACTTCAACAGTAACTGGTGGAGAAGAAATGACAGCTATGACACCTGCTAACTGGAATGTTAATAATTCTAGATTAGTATACCTTGACAACGAAACAATGACAAGTGCTGGTGCTAAGATAATCGTTGGTGGACACTTAGTTAATGCTTTAGCTAACGGAATCACAGACGAATACTTAACAGAAGCTGGTCAATATGTTGTTGGTGCTGTTGAAAACGGTAACATCGTTGTTGCTGGATTCTCTGCTGCAGACACAGCTGAAGCTGCAAAAGCTTTAATCACTGTTATTGAAAACATGGCAGATTAAATTCTAAACAATAAAGATTAAAGGAAGAAATTTATTTCTTTCTTTTTTCTTTTCTTTTTATTTTTTTAACAAAAAAAACTATTTCTCTTAATATAAAAAAAACTATTTTTCTTAAAAACTTTTAAAATTTTTAATATATATACTTTCTTTAAGAGTTTTATTAACTGTTATTTATATATTCTAAATAATTATTTAATTTTAAATAAAACAATTTATTTTAAAAACTTATTCTTCTAATATTTTTATTGATTGTATATGAAAAAAACAAATATTAAAAAAACAAAAATAAATAATTTAATTCAAAGAAATACAACTTCTTTAAGATCTCATCTTTTAAATCACCCTTCGTCTTTACTTGAGTTTAAAAGATTTGCATCTTCTCTTCAAAAGGCTTATGAAAATAAAGTTTTAAATTTAAAACAAGCAAATGATTTATTAGCACAAATTAATTCTAAATCATCTTCTTTATTATTTAAACAATCTCCTGAAAAATTATCAAATGTTTTTATTTCTGCAAATAAACAACTTTCTTCTATATCTACTAAAAAGAAAATAGATAAGGTTGAAGATAAAAAACCTTCTTTCAAGGTTATTAAAAATATAGAAAGAAAACCACCTATTTCTTTAAAAGGAAAAATTCTAAATATTTCTGTTCCTGAAGATAGAAAATTATTACTTTCAAACATAAAAAGTTCTAATTTTAAGAGTGATAAAAAAGTTTTTTTAAAAGTGTATGATTCTTTTCCATCTATAAGGGAAAGATATAATGTAATTTTAAATCATTTACAAGGAAATAAATTGTATGTAAAACAACATGTTCCAAACTATAATGCATTTGTAAGAGATGTTGTGCATGCTTCTAAATCTATGAAATCTAAAAACCCTGTAGATATCATATTTTCTCTTAATTTTGAATTATTTTCACAGGCTGAAAGTTTTTTAAATAAAGATTATTCAAATATTCCTTCTTCAAGAATGAAGTTTTTTATTGAACACTTAAAATAGTTTTTTTAAAAGAAATAGATATAAATTTTAAAATTAACTATTTAAATTTATCGTAACCTAATATTCTATAGATTTTAAAAATATTATAATAATTAAAAGAAATAAAATATGAATCTTTATAAACAACAACAAAACTATAAATACATAAACTTAGAAGTTTATGAGTTTACAATATATTCAATAGTTTCTTTTTTCCTTCCTTTTTTAATAGGTCATCCTCAATGGCTTATTGGTACTTTAGTTAATTTCTTTTTAATAAGAGCTGCTCTTCATTTTAAATTTAAATATTTATTACCTTTACTTTTTTTACCTTCTTTAGGAGTTTTAAGTGCAGGTATTATTTTTAGTACAAATACTTCTTTTCTTTTATACTATCTTCCTTTTATTTGGCTTTCAAACTTAGTTTTTATATTTTCTTATAGAAGATTTATTAATAATAAATGGTTTTCTTCAGTAATCTCTTCTGTAATTAAATTTTCTTTATTATTTATTGTTTCTTTAGCTTTTGTTTTTATTTTAAACTTTCCAAAAGTTTTTTTAATTAACATGGGTGTTTTACAATTAATAACTGCTCTTTTAGGTTCTTTTTTAGCAACAACAAGTTCTAAGTTTGTTTAGTATGTTTTATTTTTAAAACCGGTCAATAGACTAACCGGTTAGAAACTACTTTGTGTTTTACTTGTTTATTTTTAATGATTTTTTAAAGTTTTATTTTGTGTTAATAAGTAGCTCATATATATACTTTTGCTTTTCTCACGGGTTTGCCCTGTAAGAAAAGGGTGTTTCTCAAGGGTTGACCTAGTAACTTTTAGAAAAGTTTATATACTAGTTAGCATATATGATATATATGCTTGATTGGAAAAACATAATTTTACAAAATCCTTGGTGGCAAGGAAAAGAAGACTTAGAGATTACCAAAATAAAAAATAATAGATATTCCATCGAAAGAAAGAAATTAGAGATAGCTCCTAACAAAATATACTTAATAAAGGGACCTAGAAGAGTTGGAAAAACTATTTTTTTAAAAAAAATTGCTCAAGATAACCCAAATACTTCTACTTACATTAATTTTGACACTCTTTTAAATATAAGAGCAAGTGAATTAATAAAAACTATAGAACATGATATTAAAATAAATAATAAAAAAATAATTTTATTAGACGAAATTCAGTCTTTAAAAGAAGGTTGTTTATTTTTAAAATCTTTAAAAGATTTAAATTTATTAAAAGATGTTTGTGTATTTGTTACTGGTTCTGATCCAAGAGCAATAGATGCTTGTAGGCAATATCTAATTGGAAGGTCTGAAAAAAAAAATATTATGGGCCCATTAACTTTTAGACAATATATTTTAACTATATTAAAAAAAGAAAACCTAAAACTACATGATGTAATATTAAATAACCATATAGATCTAAGTGAAGATAATTCTTTAATTTATGAGAAATATAAATTATTAGAAAATTATTTTGAAGAAATTAATAAATATTTCTATAATTATTTATTAACTGGTGGTTTTCCAGAAACCATTAACTCTTTTTTTGAAAAAAATCATATATCTGAAAAATATTATGAAGATATTGTAGAAAAAATATTTGAAAAAATAGATAAACAAAAATCTATTGCAATTTTAAGAGTTTTAATAGATTCTTTATCAAACCAAATTAAATATTCTACAATTCAACAAAAAACAGGTTATTCTCAAGATGTTATTAAAAGTTACTTAAATACTTTGTCAGAGCTATTAGTTGTTTTTGAAGTTAAAGAAAATAAATCTTCTATTCTTAAAAAATTTTATGTAAAAGATCCTTTTATAATACATGCAATTACAAATTTTTATAAAAATATAGATTATTTTGCTCAAAGTAAAGAATTGTTATTTAATGAACAAAAATTAGGTGTTATAGTTGAAAACATTGTTGCAAGTCATTTACATAATCTATATAATTTAGATTTATCTTATTTTAATGTTGATAAAAAAGAAATTGATTTTATTGTTTTTAAAAAAGCAATAGAAGTAAAATATAGAAATACTTTAATAAAACCAAATAATGTTAATTTTGTTAAAGACTATTTAATATTATCTAAATCAGTTCTGCCACCTGGAGATGTTTTTGTAGAAAATAGGTTAGTTATTCCTGCTTGTATCTTTTTAAGTTTGTTAGAGGTTCCAAGATATTTTTTATAAAAAACAAGATTGTTTTTTTCCTTTAAACTTTTATTTTTTTTAAAACATCATCAATTTCTCTTTTATTGATCTCTGTCTTTGATAAAACTTTACTTTCTATGACCTTTTCATAAAAATCTCTGTAGTTAAGTCCTGAAAGTTTTGCTCCTTCAGATAAAGTAGCATTTGTTTTTTCAAGAAGCTCTATTGCTTTTTTAAATTTAGTTTCCATACTCTTTATTTTTTTAAATATTCTTCCTACATCAATATATTAGTTCCAATTATTTTAAATATGTTTATGTCTGTATTATATTTTTTAAAAGATATTAAAAAAAGTAACTTAAACATTTAAAGTGAAGAGGAAAAAACTATTCTTCACTTTTTCTATTCTCAATTATTCTCTTCATCATCCTTGGAGCAAACTTTTCTATATACCATTTCTTCCAAAGCTCAAAGACTTGATCATAATCAGTTTTTCCATGTTCTTCTAGATAGTCTTCTTTTGTAATAAGTAGTTTATTATGCACAAAAACAGTATGTTCAGCTTCCAAAAGCTCAATTACTCCTTTTTCATTTGCAAATTCTACTTGGAATTTCTTTTCTTTAGCCCTTAAGGTTATATTATCCCAAATCTCTTCAATTGTCATACCTGTAAGTCTTGATATTTTTGAAAAGATTTCAGAATCTTTTAAAGCATCTTCATTTAAAACTAAAGTGTCTTTAGAAGCATCATATTCCATTAAATTTAAAATTCCACCTTCAGCTTCAGGATCATCATTCCAATGTTTTCTAACTTCTGTTATCTGTACAACTCTTCTATAACTTTTAAGAGAACCTTTAAACCTAATTGGCTTTGCAACAACAATAATGTCTGTTGCTTTAAATGAAGTGGTAGGCACTCCTAAATCATTCACTACTCTGTCCCATACAGCATAAGCTGAGTCTGCGTGAATAGTTCCCATTACAACGTTCCCTGCAGCACCAACTCTCATGGCTTCATACAGTACTTTTGCTTCAACTGATCTTACTTCTCCAACAATTAAAGCAGAGTCACCAAGTCTTAAGGCTGTTCTTAAAGCATCTTCAGGTTTTACTTCTGCATTAGATTGATCTCCTGATCCTCCAATTGCAGATCTTGTTTTTAATCTTTGAGCATTAAAACCAATATCTTTCATATAAGTTATAGGAAGCTCTAAAGTGTCTTCTTGCACAATAATTCTTGCATTTTGTAAAATTTCAAGCATTAAAGCTGTCATAAGTGAAGTTTTTCCTGCACCACGAGATCCAGCAACTAAAAGAGTTGAGTTATTATCAATAAAGAAACTTAACATTCCAGCAGCTAAAGGATTTAAAGATTTAACATTTATAAGTTGTGGTAAAGTCCAAGGAGTATCTTTATGTAATCTAAAAGCAAAAGCTATACCATCTGTTGCAAGAGGTCTTCCAATAACCGCAATTCTGGTATTTAAGTCTGGCATATCAAAGTCTAAGACAGGGTGTGCATCATCAAATGGTCTTCCAGACATTGCTCTTATTTTTCCAACAAAGCTTTCTGCATCTTTTTCTGGATAATGTACATTTGTTTGACATTGTCCATATTTTGAATGCACTAAATATATTGGTTTTGCACCTAATGGTGAATCTAGATAAACATCTGTAACTTGTTTATCTGATAATAATAATTCTAAAACCCCATATCCAATAGTGTATCTTGTAACAATTTCTGAAAGAGAATAAACATCATCAGGTGAAAGTTCAATATTATATTTTTTTGCAATATCAATAATTGTTGATTGATATATTCTTTGGAAATATTTTCTTGTACTTTCTCCAGTTGTTAAAGTTACTTTTCCTGGTTTATAGTTTGCAACAGTTTCTTTTGTTTTAGTTAAAACAAAATAATGATCTGGTGACAATGTATATTCAGGAGGATTAATTAAATAAATGTTTTCAACTTTTTCTGGATGTTTAAAAATTTGAACTGTTGTGTTTAATACTTGATATTCATCTAGAAGTTCTAAAGTATCCATGTCTTTAAAAGTTAATTTTGAACCAATAAATGCAGGTTTAATTTCAACTTCAAAAATTGTTCTATAGATGTCTGTAACTTCAGATAAATCTTTTATTTTTAATAATAAAGGTTTTATTTTTCTTATAAAATCTGTTTTTTCAAACATTTCTTTTAATTTTGATAAATGTTTAACATTTGCAACAAAACATGGTTCACATGGTTGTCCTTTTCTTTCATTTCCTCTGTTTTTTGTATTTTCTATTTCTTTTAAAAGACTAATATATGAGGCTATAGGATCATATGCTAAAAGTTCTCTTGCAAATTTAATAATATTATTATGTCTTTCAGGATAACATTCATCACAATCAATATCCTTTATTCCTAGATGTTGTGATACCCAGACAGCTCTATTTTCAAATTCTAAAAGTAGGTTTACCATTTCTTTTAAATATTTAGTTTGTTCTTCATTATAGTTTCTTTCATAAACTTCAGCTAAGATTATTTCATCAGCATCAACAGTTTCTAAAACTTTCATTGCATGGAACCTACATCTAGGATCTTCTGCAATTGATGTATTATAAGGACAATTTCTACAATCAAAAACTAATTTTTTCTTATTACCTTCAGTTGTAACTACATGGTCTCCAACAGTGTAGTTTCCTATCTTCATATGTTTTCAAGTTTTTGTTTTAAATATTTATAATGTGTAAAATATATTATTATAGTAGGTTAATAGTTTATTTAAATGTTATTATTTTTAGATTTTAAATAGAGGTTAATTGTTATGAATAAAGAAAGTTTTTTAAAAAATAAATATTCTTTTAATTTTGTTCTAGATAAGGAAGAATTATATAAAGTTGGAAAAGCAATTAAAAAAGAATTTTTAGATATTAAAAAAAACAAATTAAAAATGTATTCTGAAAAAGAATTTTTAGATAAATTCCCTCATTTAAAAAAATCTAAATAATAGTATCTTTTGTTATTTTTGACTGGTTGTTTTCTTTTTAAAAAATGTAAGAAAAATTAGTGATTTCTTACGTTTTTACGTAAACTTTTTATTTTTCTAATTTTTTAATATAATCTTCATAGAATGCTTTTGCAATATATCCAAGACAAGGAGAAGAAATATATTTTTGAATTTCATTTAATTTAATCCATGCATAACAAGTATCTTTTATTGGCATTTCTGGAGAATCTGTGGTTGCATAATAGTATTCTGTGTGTATTTTCTTAAAGCTATTGTCTTCTTTTTCATACCAATTATGGCATTCCCCTATTTTATTTTTAACAATTGTTATTTTATCAATTCCACAATTGTTTTTAATATCTTTTTTGATATCTTTTAAAGTAATTTTATTTTTAACTTGTTTTTCTGGTTTTGACCAAAAAGAACAGATGTTTCTATCTTCTCTAAGGATTAATAGTTTTTTAGTTTTAGTATTATAGATTAAACTTCCTTTTGCATATCCTAAAAATAATTTTAATTTTTTATTATTTTCATATATTTCTTTAAGATCTGCTTTTTCAAGAAGTTCTTCAAATTTAAGTATGTATTTTAATATTTCTTCTTTATCTATATTTTTATAATCTGTTATTTTTAAAACTAATTTTTCTATATCTTCTTCATTTACTTTTAATTGTTTTAAAAGTCTTGAATATTTGTAAAGATTATGGTACATTCTATATTTATTTTCTTTAAAATAATTTTCTAAAAAATCAATTCTTATTTTTGAAAAAACACTTGTAGTTTCAAATGAAAATTCAAAAAAGGTTTTATTTTTTAAAATTTTTAATAATTTGTCTTCAATTCTTTCTCCATAGATATAGAAGCTATTTAATATAAAGTCATAAAGATAAGGATAGAACATATCTGTTGTAATGTTTTTAAGACTATTTTTTTCAATATTATTTATTTTAAATTCTATTTTTATTGAATAATTACTTTCAATTTTTTGTTTAATATTATAGATAGTTTCAATTTCTTTTTCTAAAATTTCTTTTTTCTTAGTAAAAATCATTAAGTTAATATCACTTTCTTTAGGAGTAATTTCTCCTCTTGCAAAAGAACCATGAATATAAACTGATTTAATAAAGGCATATTTTTTATTATTAAATTCTTCTTTTAATTCGTTTGCAAGACTAAAATAACTTTCTAAGTTTTTATTTATTATATCCATAATAAAGTGTTTTCCTTTTTTTTAAAATTAATATTTATTTTTAACAATATATATGTATGTTACTTTTAAAAATGTATTTTTTTTAATTAACCAATTTATTTATATATCTTTTATATAATTATTATATTAAAAAATAATAAATGAGTTGAGAAATATGAAAAAGATATATTTAGTTGCAATTTTTGCAATGGTTTTTGCTTTTGCTTTACTTTTATCTTTTAGTTCTACAAAAGATAATGGTTTAACAACTGAAAAAGAATACCCTTATACTTTTACTGAAGATAAAGGTTTAACAACTGAAAAAGAATATCCTTATAATGGTTAATTAAACCATTTTTTTCTTTTTTTTATGTTTATCTTTAAGCTTTGCTTTAAAAACATTTTGTTTAACATTTTATTTCAACAGAAATCTTTTTCTAGTTTTTATTTTTCTAAAATAAAACTAAGAGCGATCAAACAATTATAAAAAAAGGTGACTAAAAATGAAAATAAAAACAAGACATTTAGTAATAGGTGTAGCTTTAGTAATAATTGCATCTTTACTTTTAGCTGTGCAAACAGACTTTTCTTTTAAAAAAAAAGAAGAAATAAACATGTATATTTTTAAAGATAATATTAATTATTCTCAAAATATTTCTAATCAAGAGAATATTTCTATAGAATCTTTAGAAATTACAACTAAAGAGAATAGGTTTTTTTAATTAAAACCTATTTTTCTTTAACTACTACATAACAATAAAACTTACCCTTTATTAATATTTTCATTCTATAATTATATTTGTGAACTACTTATGGAATTAAACGATGCTAAACAAATATTTAATAGAGTAATGGAAGAAACAGGTAAAGATGAACCTTTTCTTTTAGAAGAACTTGAAAAAATAAAAGCTAAATATCAAGGCCTTTTATCAGAAGTTGGTGCAAGTATAATGCTTGCAAAACAACTAGGTGTAAACTTAGATATTAAACAATCAACTTCTGCAATAGTTAAAATAAAAGATTTAGATAATATTCAAGATGCAGCTTCTATTTATGCAAGAATAAAATTTATTTCTCCTCCAAGATACTATACTCAAAAAGATAATTCAAAAGGAAAAATAACTTCTCTTTTTATTTTTGATGATACTGGAGAAATAAAATTAAATCTTTGGAATGAACATTCAGAGTTTATAAGTTCTCTTAATTTAGATAAAAATTCAAAAATTTTAATAAAAGATGCATATATTACAACTTATAATGATAAAAAAGAACTTTCTCTAAGACAAGGAGGTTCAATACTTTTAGATCCTAAAGATTTTCCATTAATTCCTCCAAAGGAAGAAAATTTAGTTGATGTTTCAGATATTTCTGCAACTGAACAATTAATTGATGTTATTGGAAGAATAACAGCTATCTATAATAAAAATACTTTTAAAGGAAAAGACGATAGAGATAAAAGTGTTTTAAACTTTGAAGTATCAGATGGTATTAAGTCTTTAAGATTTGTAGCATGGGATCCATGGCCAGATTATATTTTAGAAAATTTTTCAAAAGGAGATTTAGTAAAATTAAGTGATTTAAGAGTTAAAGAAGGTCTTTATGATCTTGAAGTTAGTTTAAATTGGTTTTCAACAGTTTTAAAAAATCCAAAAACTTCTAAAAAAATACCTTCTCTTTCAGATATTTTAACACTTACAAAATCTTTAGAAGAAGGAAAAATTGATTCTTTAGAAGATGGAAGAAATTATTCTCTTGAAGGCTTAATTGTTTCTATAAATAGAAATAACTTAAGATATTTTAAATGTAAAGAATGTAATGAAAAAGTACAAATTATAAATGGAGATTTCATTTGTGAAAAATGTTCTAAAGTAGTTGATGTTAATACAAATTTATTTGGTTCTATTGATATTGATGATGGAACTGGTATTTTAAAAGTTGTTTTCTTTTCTGATTTAGCTGAAAAATTATTCTCTCTTAACAAAGAAGATTTAAAGAAAGAATTATCAGATGAAGATAAATTAACTATCTTTGATAGACTTGAAAATGAACTTTTAGGAAAAAGAGTTAAACTTTCAGGTAGAGCTAAATTAAATAGCTTTTCTTCACAAATTGAGTTTTTAGCAGACTCAATTGAAGTTATTTAAGATTAATTTTTAAAAAAGAAAAAAAATGCCTAGATTATTTAATATTAAAAATAAATTTAAATTTTCTTCAAAAGTTTATAATTCTTTAAAAAATACTGTTGGTAAGAAAAATCCATTAAAACAAGTTATTGGGAATAAAAGAGAATTAATTTATTCTAAACATGCAAAATCAAAAGTTGCAATCATTCCTAAATTAATTCCTTCTTTTTTAAAAATGTTTGAAGAGGTAAGATCTTATAATAGTGAAAGAATAAAAGAAGTTTCCATGATTTTAAACTCTATTTCAAATAAACCAGTAAGTGTTTCTTTAAAAAGTTTAGATAAACCTTCTCTTAATTCTTTTCATACACAAGATTATTTATTATTTGAGATTAAATCAGGTTCTTCTTCTTCTTCTAAATATTTTGTTAAACATACTGCTGATTCTGTAGATTTATTTAATAATTTTCATGGAGCTGCTGAAATTAAAGCCTTAGATATTATTTCAAAAGCTGGTTTTAATGTGGTTCCTGCTCATTTTGGATATGTTGATAAAGTAAATAAAAAATCTTTTATCTTTTATGAATTTCAAGAAAAGCTAATTGATGCAGAAACTGCTTATAATAAAAAATTAATTAATGATAAACAAGTTTTTAAAATAAGAAAGGCTCTTTTTAAAGTAGAACAAAATTTAAATAAATTTATTCCGAAGTATAAAGATCTAAAAACAACTTCAAATGCAACTATTAAAGATGTTTTTCCTTTTCATACAAAAGAAGCTCATTCTTTACCAGTCTTTATTGATCCTAAATCAAAAAAACTATTTATTTATGATCCTTGGCTTTTAGAGTAGAATAAATACATGCTATTTAAAAATTAATTGATGTACTATTTTTTTAAAGTAGAAACAATGCTATTTATTTGTATATTAGGGTGACATTAAATTATGATTGAATATTTTAAACCAACATTAACTGGACTTAAAACTTTTAAAAAAGTACAATCTGAAAGTTGGATTCATTTATCAAACCCTACAGAAGCAGATATTGAAAAATTATCTAAAATTTTAAAGATTAAAAAAAAAGATTTTGAAGATTTAAAACAAGATATTCTTTCTCTTTCAGATGAAGAAGAAATTCCTTTATTTGATTTAAAGAATGATGGTTTAATTTTTATAATTATTAAAACTCCTGAAGAAACACATTATAAAGCAGATAAAGAATATGATACTGTGCCTTTAGGTATTATTTTAACAAAAGAAATTGTTGTAACTATTTCTTTTAAGAAAAATAATAATACTATTTTAAGAATGAAAGAAAAAAAGTATGATTTTAATACAGTTTATTTTACTTTAAGATTAATGTTAACTTCTACTAAATCATATTTATATTTTTTAAAACTTATTAATAAAAAACTAAAAAGAATTGAAGATGTTTTAGAAAGACATCCTACAAACAAAGAAATGAGTCATTTACTTGATGTTCAGAAGTCTTTAGTTTACTTTAATACTTCTCTTACTAACAATTATATTCTTTTTGAAAAAGTTTCAAGATCAAGTATTTTTTTACAAACTACTGAAAATGAAGATTTAATTGCTGATCTTTTAGATGAAACAAAACAAGCAATACAGACAAACAATATTTATTCTGATAATTTAAAGCATACTTTAAATGTAGTATCTTCCTTAATTTCTAATAATTTAAATAGAATTGTTAAATTTTTAACTTCTATGTCAATTATTATTGCAATACCTACTTTAGTTGCAAGTTTATATGGTATGAATGTTATCTTGCCATTTCAAGATAACCCAAGTGCCTTTTTATTCATACTTTTAATATCTTTTATTGTTTCTATGGGTATTGGTTTGTTTTTATGGCATAAGAAATTATTTTAAAATTTAAAACTAATAAAAACTATGTTTTTATAAATTTGTTTATATATTTATATTTATTATGGAGATAGAAGAAAAAAGAGGTGTTATTAGAAATATTGGTTATTTATCTATTTCTAAGTTTCTTGTCTATTTGTTGTCCATTGTAACAATTACTTTAATTCCTAGGTATTTAGGTGTTGAAAATTATGGTTATTTAAATTTTGTACTTTCTTTTGTTGGTGTTTTTTTAATAATTGGAGATTTAGGTATAAACACTTTGATCTTTAGAGATGTTTCAAAAAATCCTTCTCTTAAGGAAAAATATTTTAACAATCTTTTTCTTCCTTATCTTCTTTTTTTATTAGTTGTTTCAGTTGTAATGATTGTTGTTTCTTTGTTTATTAATAAACCTTTAGTTGTAAAGCAAATGATCTTTTTTGGGTTGTTTTTTATGATTTTTACAAACGTAGGGTCCACGATAAAAATGTTACTTGGTTCTCTTCAGAAGTTTAAATATCAAGCATACAATGATGTTTTTTCTAAATTGATTTATACTGTTTTAGCATTAACTGTAATTTATCTTAATCAAGGTTTATTAGGTATTTTTCTTTCTCAAGTAGTTTCTTTATTTATTGTTTTTTTATATTTGTTTTTTATTGTAAAGAAATATGTTAAATTAAATTTAAAAGTAAACCTCTCTTTTTTTATTCAAAAAATAAAATGTTCTTGGCCTTTTGCTTTATCTAACCTTTTTACTGTTATTTTTTTTGATTTTGATAAACTTTTCATATCTTTTTTTATAAACGATTTTCAATTAGGACTTTATTCTTCAGGTGTTACCTTGATTGGTTTTTTAATATCTATAATTAGTTTATTAGGAATTGTATTTTTTAATTTATTTTCAAAGTATTCTTTTAAAGAACAAAGTAAATCTATCTTAAATAAATTTTTAAAAATTACAATGATTATTTCTCTTCCAATATTTCTTGGAGGTGTATTACTTTCAAAAGAGATTATTCAATTAGTTTTTGGGAGTCAATATATCTTAGCAAGTTCTTCTTTTTCAATATTACTTTTATTTTTCTTTCTTATGTCTTTTTCAGTAGTTTTTACAAATTTTTTAATGGCACATAATAAAGAAAAATTTGTTTTGAAAATAAGGGGAATTTCAACAGGAATTAATATTTTATTAAATTTTTTATTTATTCCTTTATTTGGAGTAATTGGTGCCGCAATAACAACTGTAATTTCTGAAATTATTAACTTAACATATTTATTTATAAATACTAAAAAAATAACTTATTTTAATTTTAAAATAGATTTTATAAAATTATTTTTATCAAGTATTTTAATGTGTTTTGCGGTTTATTTTTTTAAAAATATTTATGTAATTAGATTATTTTATAATTCTTTAGATATATTATTTATATTATTATTTAGTGGAATATTTTATTTAATATTATTATTTGTTACAAGAATAATTTCTATAACTGAAATAAAAGAAATATTATTTTCTTTTAAAAAATGATATTTTTATATTAAAATTCTTTTTAATTGGTCTTTATTATTAATTATTTCTTGTACACCTTTACTCAAACTTCTTGGATTAAAATTTGGATAGATTGATTTTAACCTTTGTATATCTGTTCTTTTTTCAAAAGTCCCATCTGGTTTGGTTAAATCCCATTTAATTTCTCCATCCCAACCAATTTCTTTTTTAATAATTTCTGCAATTTCTTTTATAGAATAATCAAATCCAGTTCCAATATTTATTAATTGTTCTGATGAATAGTTTTCCATTAAATATATTAGTGCATCTGCACAATCATCACTATAAAGTGCTTCTCTTCTAGGATTTCCAGTGCCCCATAATGTTACTTCTTTTCCTTTTTCTTTTGCAAGTAATATCTTTTTAATAAGCCCTGGAATCATATGCCCATTTTCAAGATCATAATTATCATTAAAACCATATAAGTTTGTTGGCATTGCACATATCGCATCTATGTTGTATTGTTTTCTATATAATTGACATGCAACTACTCCAGTTCCTTTTGCAACAGCATATCCTTTATTTGTTTCTTCTAATTTTCCTGCCATAAATCTATCTTCATTTATTGGTTGTGGATTTTCTTTAGGGTAAATGCATGTAGATCCAGTAAATAGTATTTTTGACTTTGGAGAATTATTTTTAATAGCTTCAAGTAAATTTAATATCATTATAGTGTTTTGATACAAAAAATCAGCTGGTCTTTGAGAATTTCCTTGTATACCTCCAACAAGTCCTGCCACCATAAAAATATAATCTGGTTTTTCTTTATGTAAATATTCTTCAATTTCTTTTTTTTCAAGTAAATTTACTTCTTTACTTCTAGGAGATAATATATTAATATATCTTTTTTTAATTAATTCTCTTTTTATTGCACTTCCTAGAAGTCCATTTCCACCAAATATTACTATTTTTGATTTTTCATTCATAGTTATTACCTTTAATAAAGTATTTTATTTTCTTTTTTAATTAATTCTAAATCATGTTTTATCATAATTTTAACTAAATCTTTAAATTTAGTTTTTGCAATCCAACCAAGTTTTTCTTTTGCTTTACTTGAATCTCCTAACAGTAGTTCTACTTCTGTGGGTCTAAAATATCTTGGATTAATTTTAATTATTATTTTATTTGTATCTTTATCAATTCCTACTTCATCAGTACCTGTCCCTTTCCATTCTAAATTAATATTAATTTCTTTACAAGCTTCTTCTATAAACTCTCTAATAGTGTGGGTTTCTCCTGTAGCTATTACAAAATCTTCTGCTTTTTCTTGTTGTAGCATTAAATGCATTGCTTCAACATATTCTTTTGCATATCCCCAATCTCTTTTTGAATCTAAATTACCAAGTTCAAGGTATTCTTGCAACCCTAATTTAATTTTTGCTAATCCTATTGTTATTTTTCTTGTAACAAAATTAAACCCTCTTTTTTCACCTTCGTGATTAAAAAGTATTCCATTACAGGCAAACATGTTATATGCTTCTCTATAGTTTTTAACTATCCAAAAACTATATAGTTTTGCAATTCCATAAGGACTTCTAGGGTAAAAAGGAGTATTTTCATTTTGAGGAGTTTCTAGAACTTTTCCAAACAACTCAGATGTTGATGCTTGATAAAATTTTGTTTTTTTTTCAAGACCAAGAGCCTTAATTCCTTCTAGTATTCTTAATGTTCCTATAGCATCAATCTGTGCTGTAATTTCTGGAATTTCAAAAGAAACTCTTACATGACTTTGTGCTGCTAGATTATATATTTCATCAGGCTTTATTTCTTTTAAAATATTTAAAATAGACGTTGTATCTGTTAAATCTCCATAATGTAAAAATAGTTTTTTATCTAAGATTTCTTTATTATTATAAAGATGATCTATTCTCCAAGTGTTAATTACACTTGCTCTTCTAATAAGTCCATGAACAGTATATCCTTTTTCTAAAAGTAATTCTGCTAAATAAGATCCATCTTGTCCAGTTATTCCGGTAATTAAAGCTGTTTTCATAAATATATATATATTATAGATATTCTTTTATAACTTCTTTTTTAGATATCTTTTTATATATTTTAATATATATTATAAATATGCAAAAATTATTGTTTTCAAGGGAAGATCCTTTTAATTTAGTTTCTTCTAAAAAGATATTAAATTTTTTAAATACAGAGAGTCTTTGGCATTATAAAAATAATTCTCTTTATAAAAATTCACTTTCTTCTAAAGATAATTTTAATTTTCCTGATGGTAGGTTTATTGCAAGTAAACTAAAAGTTATGCAAAGAAGAGGGCCTACTTTCACAAGAAGTTTTTTATTATCTTCTTTAGCTAAAACTAAAAAACATTTTTTTATTTGTAATTATAGTGTGGAAGAAATTTCTAAAGCTACAAAGATTAATAAAAAATATTTATTTGTTTATCCTCTTCCTTTTATAAGTGGTTTTTCTTTTTCTGATAAAGATAGAAATAAAGTAATTGAAAAATTAAAGTTATTTTCTCCAGATTTTGTTTGGGTTGGAATTGGTGCTCCAAAGCAAGAGATTTTATCAAATCAATTATATTTAAAATACAAGTGTACTTATATAAATATAGGTGCTGGTATTGATTTTTTATTAAATAAAAAATCTGAAGCTCCAAAGATTTTCATAAAATTAAGGCTTGAATGGTTTTATAGGCTTTTAACAGATTTTAAGAGATCTAGAAAGAAAGTATATAGAAGTATTGTTGGTTTACGATATTTAAGATATATAACTATTAAATAATTGATTAAAATGATTTCATTTAGATTAAGGCGCTTTTTAAGTAAAATTTTAAAATTATACCATACAACTGTTTATTATTTAGTTGAAACACTTTATTTTACTAAAAAGAAAAAGTCTAGTCTAGAATTTGTTTTAATAGTTAAATTAGATGCAATTGGAGATTATGTTTTATTTAGAAATTTTTTAGAAATTTTAAAAAATGATGCTTCTTTTAAAAATAAAAAAATCATTTTAATTGGTAATAGAAGTTGGAAAGAAATTTTTGATAAATTTGATTCTAAATTTGTGTTTGATTCTTATTTTGTAGATAGAGTCAAACTTTTTAAAAATCCGTTTTATTTTAAAAAAGTTTTATCTTTTATAGATAAGTATAATTTTGAATATGCTTTTAATCCTTCTTATTCTAGAGATTTTATAAGTGATTTATTTATTAAACATTCTGCTGCAAAAAAAAGAGTTGGGTTTGAGTTTAAAGATGTTACAAACATATATAGTTATCAAGCAAAAATATCTGATAGGTTTTATACTAATTTAATAAAACCTAATGAAGGAGTTGTTTTTGAATTTTATAGAAATAAAGAATTTTTTGAAAATATTTTATTTAAGAAAATAAATCTTATAAAACCCACCTTTAAAAATAAAAATAATTATAAAAACAGCATTGTTGTTTTTCCTGGTGCAGGTGAAATTAGAAGGCAATGGAGTGAACATAATTTTGCGCAAGCTATTATATTTTTACAAAATAAATATCCTTCTTATAATATATTTATTTGTGGTAGTAATAATGATTATATGATTGGACAAAATATTTTAAATAAATTAAAATCAACCCAAAATGTATTTAATTTATGTGGACAAACAAAATTATCGGAATTTGTAGAATTATTAGGTAATACTAAGCTATTAATATCAAATGAAACCTCTTCTGTGCATATCGGTGTTGCTGCTAGCACAAAAAATATTATTTGTATTAGTAACGGAAACCATTTATTTAGATTTAATCCCTATCCTCCTGAAATTTATATTAATTCAAAATATTTCTATCCTGCTAAATTAAATAAAATAAAATTAAGTGGGAAGTTTTCTTTTCTCGATATAAACAAAATTGATTTAAAAGAGGTTATTTTGTTTTTGTCAAATTTAAAAATATAAAGATTGTTATGACTTATAATATTCCTATTTTATTTTTAGTTTTTAATAGACCTGAAACTACTAAAAGAGTTTTATTAGAAATAAGAAAAATAAAACCTACTAAATTGTATGTTGTTGCGGATGGTCCTAGAAAAAATAATTTAAAAGATAAAGAAAATTGTGAAAAAGTAAGAAATTTAATTGATGAATTAGTAGATTGGAAGTGTGTTGTTAAAAAAACATATAGGAAAGAAAATTTAGGTTGTAGAAAGTCAGTTTCAGAAGGAATTACTTGGTTTTTTAAAAATGAAGAAATGGGTGTTATTTTAGAAGATGATACCTTGCCAGATTTAACTTTTTTTGACTTTTGTAAAAAATTATTGTTAAAATATAAAAATGATTCATCTATAATGCAGATTTCTGGGAGTACTTTTATTAATAATTTAATTGTAGAAAAATATTTAGATGGAGATTACTTTTTTTCAAAATATTTTCATATTTGGGGCTGGGCAACTTGGAGGAGAGCATGGCAATTATATGATGTAAATATGGTTAATTATAATAAAATTGGGTCTGATATTATTAAAAAAAACACCTCTAATTTATTAGAATATATTTATTGGAAAAGGCAATTTGGATTAACCTATTTAAATAAAATAGATACTTGGGATAATAGTTTTCTATTTTCAATGTGGGCAAATAAAAAAATAGCTATTCAGCCAAAATATAATTTAGTTGAAAATATTGGTTTTGGATCCGAATCTACAAATACTTCAAATATAATTGTTCAGCCCCCAGTACACCCATTTATAATTAAAAATGACCAAATTAGTAAAAAAATAATTAATTCTGTTGATAAATATATTTCTAAAAAGGCATTTGGAATTAGCGCTTGTGGATTTATATCTAAAGTTTATAACAAAATTAAATTTTAACTAGTTATAATATTTTTTAAAATAATTCCATTCAGGAATATTTATTTTTTTAATTGATTTATATTTTCTTGGTTGTAAATTAATTACCACCCACCAACGAATAGTATTTGGTAATTTAGATATGATGAATTGAAAAAAATTGTATGTCTTATTTTTATATTGCGAACTATGTTTATTAATTTCGCTAAATTCGTTGTAAGTCATTTTTTGACTCCATTGACTACCTAGATTAGAATTATTTTTTGGCCTATAATGTAGCATATAATAATTATTTAACACATAAATTAATTTTTTATTTTTACACAATATATTTTTCATAAAATTAAAATCAGTTCCATATTTTTTTTTAAGATTATATCTATGTTTTTTTTTTTTTCTAAATACTAGGCTTGTATGGCCTACAAAAAAACTACTTTCTTCTTTTGATGTAATTAATTGAACTTTTTTAATTCCATCAAAATATTCTATAAAATTAGTTCCACAACCAATATATTTCTTATTTTTCTCTAGAAAAGAAACTTGTTTTTCTAATTTTTCTGGATGCCATAAGTCATCGTGGTCTTGTATTGCAATATATTTTCCTTTTGCTTTATCTAATAAAAAGTTAAGTCCTGGGTATGCACCTAAATTTGTTTTGCTGTAAAATATTTTTATTTTTGAATTTTTTTCGTGGTTTTTCAATATTTGTTTAGTTTTGTCTTTTGAATCATTGTCTAATATTAATAATTCCCAATTTTTATAGGTTTGATCAAATATAGTCTGCAATGTATTTTCAATATATTTTTCACAATTGTATGTGCAAATTAAAATAGATACTCTTGAGCCCATATTTAATCTTATTTAAATATTACCCCTATTCCGGCCCAACCTTGATTTTTATCTAATATAATCTCTTTATGGGGGTGTTTTTTCTTTATTTCGTTCCAAAATTTATCTACTTGGCAATTTGTTTCTTTTGGATGTTTTGCGATGTCATGTAATGCGATTATACCTCCTTTTGAAACTAATTGGCTATATAAATTAAAGTCAGTTTTCACTCCTTTATAGGTGTGATCTCCATCAATAAATAAAAAATCAATTTTTTTATTTTTTAGTATTTCTAAAACTTTATTTTTAGTATTTTTTAAATGAGAGTTATTTCTAATTAATTCTATTTTTTGTTCTTTTTCAATAAATTTTTCAAAAATAGGAATTCTGCTTTTTGAATAACCTCCTCCAAATTCACCACCAGGGAGATCTACACTTATTATAGTTGCATTCTTAGAGGCATATTTTGAAAATAAAAATAAAGTGCCTCCTCTTGCAGAACCAATTTCTAAAATTATTTTTGGTTTTTTATTTTTAACTATTTTAAGTAGTTCTTTTATTTCATATTTTTCTTGCATTAAATCAAGATATTCGTAACTAAATTTCAAATAATCTTCTTCTGTTTTAAATTTATTTTCAGATAATATTTTTTTTGCAATGATTTTATTAATAATATTTTTATTATTTTTATTTATTAATTTTAATCCAAATAAAAATGATTTAGTTATTCCGTGTTTTTTTATTTTTTTAATAATGCTCATTTTTAATTCTACCCTTTATTTTTATAAATTATTTTTTTTAACAATTTGGGTTTCAATTGTTTTATATTTTCCATTAAAAGAATTTATTTCTTTAATTATATGTTTAGGTATGATAAATTTTTTACTTTCTAATATATTTATTAAGTTTAAACATTTTTGTTTTTCATTTTCATTATTTAAATGTAATTCCATTCTAATTTCGTCTACTTTATCTAATATTTTGGGTTGATTTATTAGTAAATATTCTCCCCCCTCAATATCTATCTTCAAGAGATTAACTTTTTGAGGAGTCATTTTATCTAATTTGTTCCAAGAGATTGTTTTTACATTTAATTGTCCATTAGAATCTAGTTTAGATACAACACTATTTTCTGGATTGGTCATTTTTAATATTCCATCTTTATTTGAAATAGCAAGATTGTATGCTTTAATATTTTTTATTTTATTTAAAGCAATATTCTTTTTGAATTTTTTATATACATTTGGAATTGGTTCAAAAGAATATATCTCTTTTGCCTTTTTTGATAAAAATATAGAAAAATCACCTATATTAGCACCTACATCTACAATTACTTCTTTATGAGTTATATTAGATATATCGTAATAATTCTTTAGATATTCCCAAATATTTGACCCATCTTCTATTTTTTCAAAATAAAATTTAAATCCATCTACATTTACAATATATTTTAAATTTATATTTTTTTTACTTAAAAAACTGTTTAACATAAAAAATAAATTAAATTTCACTCTCTTTTTTGATACATAATATCCGTTAATTATTTTTTTAATCATAATTAGTTCTTATTTATAGGTTTTTTATATAATACAAAATAAAACCATTTATATACTTTTCTAATCTATAATTACATTATAAAATGATAAATGATTAATAAGGTTTAGTTAAAAAAATGTTAATCAAAAGATATAAAAAAGAAATAATGTAATTCAATTGAATAAAAAATGTTTTAATAAAAATAATAAAAAAACTATTTATTATCAAATAATAAAAAAATAAGTGACAATAAAACAACTACTATTTTTATTTTTAAAAAAGATTTTTTTATAAAAGAGAATTAAAATTCTTTATCTTTAACATAAACTTTTTAACTAAAAAATAAAAAAACCTTGTTAAGATGTTATTTTAAAAAAAACATAAAAAAAGAGTGAAAAAAATATGAATGGTACTGTTAAATTCTATAATTTTAAAAAAAATTTCGGTTTTATAACTGGAGAAGATGGTAAAGACTACTTTGTTCATAGTTCAGGAATAGCTGACGGACAAATGATTAAAGATGGTATGCCAGTTACTTTTGAAGTTACAGAAGATGAAAAAGGTCAAAAAGCAATTAATGTTCAAAAAGTTTAATTTTAAAACATTAGAATACTTATTTGGTTAAATCTTTAAAAAATACAATCTTAAAACACAAAATAACCTTAATTTCTTTTTTAAAAAGAGAAAAAGAAGGTTATTTCTTTTCTTTTTTAATTTTTCTTTTATAAACTTTTCGTTAACTTAATAAAATTAACTACTTTTAGTTCAATTTATATCTATTTTTAATAATTTTCTTAGTTTTCTAAACTAAATCTAATTATAATCATTTTACTGTATAATTACTTTATATAAAATTCTGCTTTTTTATAAACACATAATAGTTATCAATAAAAAAGAGGTTTGTGAAAAGTTAAAGGAAATAAATTTACCAAACTTTAAAAACATAACAAAAAAGGAAAGGTTTTTTTTCTTTCTCGGCCACATCCTCTCCCTCCCAATTTACCTTTAAAAAGGTTTTGGGAACTTAAATATAATGATAGAACAATAAGAAGTTGATAATTAATGGTTGATATAGATCTTGAAAAAGAATTAAATGAGTTTGATATAAAAGAATCAAAGAGTATTTTAGTTGATGAATATGTTGATCTCTTTATAGATTTTTTTGAAGATGTTTATAAAAAAGAAATTGAACAATTAGCCTCTAATTATCCTACAAAAAAATCATTAGATATTGATTATAAAAAATTAGAAGATTTTGATCTAAATTTAGCAGAAAGATTATTATCTTCTCCAGGTATTATTTTTGAAGCAGCAAATGTTGCTATTAAAAAAATAGATCTTGGTATTTTAGATTCAGAAATTGAAGATAATTTTACACCTATTGTAAGATTTTTCAATCTTCCTGAAGAATACAGAGTTTCAATAAGAGAAGTTGGTTCTGAACATTTAACTGATTTAGTTTCAGTTGAAGGCACAATAAGAGTTATTACTGAAAAATTAGAAAAATTAACTCAAGCTTATTATATTTGTAGAAAATGTTCAACTCCAGTTGTTTTAGCTCAAAAGACACAACAACTTGTAAAACCTGTAATGTGTAATGAATGTAAATCTAGAGAGTTTGATCTAGATTTAGAACAATCTAAATTTATTGATTATCAAAAAATACAAATCCAAGAACCTTTAGAAAACTTAAAAGGTTCAGAACAAGCCTCAAACATAGATGTTTATCTATCAGATGATTTAGTTAATAGATGTTCAGCTGGAGACAAAATAATTGTTACTGGTACATTAAAATTAAGACCTCCAAAAGGAGATATTAATATTTTTTCAAGATATTTAGTTGCAAACCATATTGAAAAAATAGATCAAGAGTATGAAGAATTAAAAATATCTTATGAAGAAGAACAAGAAATTAAAGCTCTTTCAAAAAAAGAAGATGTTTATCAATTATTATCAAAATCAGTTGCTCCTAATATCTTTGGACATGATGTTGTAAAAGAAGCAGTTACTTTACAAATGTTTGGTGGTGTTAAAAAAGAAATTGCAAAACAAAAGTTTAGAGGAAACATACATATTCTTCTTGTGGGAGATCCTTCTACTGGTAAATCTAAAATTTTAGAATATGCAAACATTTTAGCTCCAAAAAGTATATATGTTGCAGGAAAAACAGTTTCTGGTGCTGGTCTTACAGTTTCTGCTGTAAAAGATGAATATGGAGAAGGTGGTTGGACTTTAAAAGCCGGTGCTATTATTTTAGCAAGTGGTGGAATTGCAATGATTGATGAGTTTGATAAGATTGGTGCAGATGACAGGTCTTCTCTTCACGAAGCAATGGCTCAAGCTACAGTTTCTGTATCTAAGGCTGGTTTATATAGTAAATTTAGAGCTGACACTTCAGTTTTAGCTGCAGCAAATCCAAAATATAACAGGTTTGATCCTTATAAGAATCCTTTAGAGCAAATAGACTTACCTTTTTCTCTTCTTTCAAGATTTGATCTTTATTTTGTAATTCCAGATCTTTTAGATAGACAAATGGATTCAGATATTGCAAAACATGTTTTAAGAACTCAAGAGTTGGCAGAAAAATTATCTGGAAGAGATAAAACTATTTCAAAAGAAGAATTAAATGATATTGAAAAAGAAATACTTCCTGCAATTGATCCTAATCTTTTTAAAAAGTTTGTAGCTTATGCAAGACAGAATATAAGACCTGTTCTTTCAAAAGAAGCTTCTGATATTATTTTAAAATATTATGTTGAGTTAAGAGATTTAGGTAGAAAGAATAGAAGCTTTACAGCAACTCCAAGACAGCTTGAAGGTTTTATTAGATTATCTGAAGCTAGTGCTAAAATAAAACTTAAAAAAACCATTGATGCAGAAGATGCTCAAAGAGCAATTAGAATTTTTAAGACTTCTTTAGAGCAAGTTGCAATGGATAAAGAGACTGGTAAGATTGATATTGATATTTTGCAGACTGGTCAATCTCAAAGTGAGAGAAACTTTATTAAAGTGGTTTTAAAATATTTAAAAGATTTATCTTCAAAAGACCCTATAACTACAAAAGAGTTTATTGATTTTACAACAAAAGAAGGGCATGATAAAGATAAAGTAATGGATGCTATTTCAAAGCTTAAGAAAATAGGGGATATTTATGAACCTAGATCTGGTCTTTTAAAAGCAACAGAGCCTGATGCTTTTTAAAATTTTAGTTTTGAAATTATCTGGATTGTTAATCCTTATAAATTACATATAATGTGGATTCCTAATCCATATATTTAAATTCTTTTTGTTTATTATATTTTATATGGACTATATGTTGTTAAGACAAATAATCATTAATCAAAATATTTTTTTTAAAAATAAAAATGTTGGGTATATTAGAGATAAATTAGAATTAATAAAAAAAGATGTTTCTAATCCAACTATTATTGTTATTACTGGTCATAGACGAGTTGGAAAATCAACCTTATTTTTACAAATTGCAAATTTTTTTTATAAAAATAACTATTATTATTTAGATTTTTCAGATCCTATTTTAAGAAAAATAAATGTGGAAGATTTTTTAAAAATTGAAGAAATTTTTTTAAAAGAATTTAAAAAAAGAGATGCATTTTTTTTTGATGAAATACAAGGAGTTCCTGATTGGAATTTATTTGTAAATCAATTAAGAGATAAAGGTTATAAAGTTTTTATTACAGGTTCTAATGCAGATCTATTATCTAAAGAGATTTCTACTTATTTGACTGGAAGACATAAAGATTATGAATTATTTCCTTTTTCTTTTAAAGAATATTTAGGTTATAATAATATAACAAAAGGTGATTTTACTACTTCTGAAAATGCTTTGATTTTATCTTATTTTGATAAATATTTAAATAATGGTGGTTTTCCTGAAATTGTTATATATGATCAAAAAGAATTATTGAAATCTATTTATAATGATATAATATTGAAAGATGTTGCTTTAAGATGGGATTTAAAAAATATATCTGAACTTGAAGATTTATCTTTTTATTTATTATCCAATTCAACTCAAGAATATAATTATAATTCTTTAAAAAAACAAGTTAATATTAAAGATGCAAAAACAGTAAAACAATATATTAATTACCTTTGTAAAACATATATGTTTTTTGAAGTAACTCAATTTGATTTTTCTTTAAACAAGCAAAGAAAACGTAATAAAAAAATATATGTTCTAGACAATGGTTTTTTAACACAAGTTGGTTATTCTTTTGCCATAGGTAAATCAAGATATTTAGAAAATCTTATTTTTATAGAATTAAAAATAAGGGGTTTTGAAGTTTATTTTTATAAAGATAATTTAAATCAAGAATGTGATTTTTTAACTGTTAAGAATAAAAAAGTCTATGAAGCATTTCAAGTTTGTTTTTCTTTAGATTCAAAAGAAACTGAAAACAGGGAAATTAAAGGTTTGTTATCTGCTTTAAAAAAATATAATTTGAAAGAAGGAAAAATTATTACTTATAATACTGAAAAAGAAATTAAGGTAGATGATTTTTTAATTAATTTTATTCCTGCTTTTAAATGGCTTTTAGATTAATAAGATTTATTTTATTAAAAGCATTTATAAAGTCTTTTATATATTTTTTTATTTATAAATAAATATAGGTAAAAAGATATGATAACTTACAAACAATATTTTGGAAATGAAATTTATGAAAAGATAGTTCATAAACCAGAATTTTTAAAAGAAGTTTATAAAGTTTATTTTAATTCAAATAAGTTGCCTATTTCATATTCTCAAAAAATAAAAGATCAACTTTTAAAAGATGTTTTAAATACTTCTTTGTTTATGGCTTTTGAAAATAAAAAACTAATTGCTATTGCTCAAGGTAGTGTCTTAAAAGATCATTTTACTTTAAATCATTTTTCTGTTTTAAAAGAGATAAATAAACCATTAATTGAGCAAAAGTTAATTGCAAGAGCAATTGGGTATTTAAGAGTTAAAAAAAACATTAAACATTTTGAATCAAGTTATATTTTATCTCCAGAAACTACAAGTTCTTTTAAAAAAATATTTTCAAGAGAGAATAAATCAAAAAGAATAAGTTATTTTCAAGATACTTTATTTTCTAAAAAATCTTTTAAGGTTTTTAAAAAACCAAATTTAAAGAGGAAATAATTTATGATTTCATATAAACATTATTCTTCAGAGGATATTTCTATGTTTATAAAAGATAGAGCTGCAGTTAATGAAACTTTTTCAATATTGATGCAGTATTTAACAAAAATTCAAAATTTTACTTCAAGAGAAGTTTCTCTTTTTAAAAAAGATCTGTTAAAGAAAAACACTCATTTATTTTTAGTTAAATCAGATTCAAAGATAGTTGGTGTTTGTCAAGGAAATTTAAAGAACAAATCTTTTTTTATAAATAATCTTTACATTCATCCTGATTTTCAAAATAAAGGCTTAGGTAGAAAACTAAAACTAAGAGTTACAACTTTTATGTCTTCTAAATATAATGTTGAAAAGATAGAGAGTGGAACTGTTATTTCTAAAAAAATTTATTCTATAAATGAAGATATAGTTAATCGAAGAAATAAATCTTCTAAAAAAGAATATTCTTTAGAAAAAAAATCTGAAATGTATATTGATAAATTTAAAAAAATAAAACCTAAAACAAATATTTTAATTAAAAAGCATGGTAGAAAATGAAGTCTAAAAAAGATACAAAAGTTGTTACAAAAAATAATCCTCTTAAAAAGGATGGTCCTCTTAAGAAAGATAAACCTCTTAAGAAAACTAAAAAAGAGTCTGTTAAAGAAACTTCTTTTTCAACATCTTTTATATTTTACTTAATAATTATTTTTATAATTGTTCAAGTCATAGGACTTTATACTGCATCCTACTATTCTTCTTTAACAGATCTAAGAATTGCTTTAATAACAGATGATCCTGATGATATTATTAATTCTGTTTTCATAATTGTTCAAATTCTTGTAGTTACAGGGATTATTCTTTTAATTAAAAGATTTTCAAAAAAAACTTCTTATTTAAGAATATTTGAATATTTAGCTTTATTTGTTGGTATTACAATTGTTTTTGATGTTTTCTTTTTTGAAACTCTTGCAATGTATTTAACAGTTATTCTTTTATTTATTAAATATTTAATGGATAAAAGCAAAAAACTATCAGTAAACCTAGTTTCTTGGTATAACAATATACTTCTTGCAATTTCAATTGCAGGAGCAGGATCAATAATTGGTCTTTCTTTAGGTTTTATTCCTGTTTTAGTTTTTTTAATTCTTTTATCAATCTATGATATTATTGCTGTTTTCTACACAAAGCACATGATTACTTTAGCAAAAACATTTTCAAAAACTAAAATGGCTTTAATCTTTTATATTCCAACAAAAGAAAAAACATTTCAATTAGGGGGGGGAGATTTAGTTATTCCTTTAGTTGTAGCTTCTTCTTTTTATTTCTTTTTAATTTCTAAACTAACATTATTTTGTTCTCTTCTTTATGTTTCTTTAGTTTTACTTTCTTCTCTTTTAGGTTTATTTTTAACATTTTATCTTTTAAAAAAATATAAGTTCAAGGCAATGCCTGCTCTTCCTTTGCAAGCTTTGTTTATGATTATTGTTATGGTTGTTTTAATTAGTTTTTAATTATATTTTATTTTCTTTTTAGGGTTTGCAATTTTTAAGTTTTTAAAAACTTCTTTTGCATTTTCATTTCCTTGAAGATATGTTTCTAGAGAAATATCTTGTGTTATACCTCTTTTTGATAAAAGTGTTATAAAATCACCAATATACATTTCTGCAAATTTAGCTGCAGATGAAAGGGTGTATTTTTCTTCAACAAAAAGTTTTATTGCAAGTTCTTTTTTTATTTCTAGCATTCCTTTTTTTATAGATTGTCTATATATTATTGATTTATCTATGTTTTCTATATTTGAAATATCAATGATCTTTTTTTCGATTTCTTCTTCTATTCTTAAGCTTATTAATTTTGATTTCATTTTTTCACCTATTAAATATTTTATAATATTTTTCAATTATTTCTTTTTTAAAAAACCCATTCTTAATTAATATATTAAAAGAGTTTATTGTTTGCTCTTTATTAATTATTTTTAAGTCAAATAACATATTCAAAATAGCTAATATTGGTAAATATTTTATATTTAATAAAATACATACATTTATTCCTTTTTTATCATCAATTAAAATAGGATAATTTTTTTGTTTTGCAAGTGCAATTGCATGTAGTTCTCCTTCTCCTAATTTTGAAATATATTTTATATTTTCTATATTTGTTTTATTTGGATTTTCTATAATTATTTTATTTTCAAAAACTAATTTTTCTATAATAAACGCATCTTTTTTATTTTTGATTTTTCCTTTTAAGATTTCTTGATAAACTACTTCAGGTATAATGATTTTAGTTAAAGGTAATAGATAATTATGCAGATTTGATCTAACTAATAAAATCAAACTTGATGAGTCTCCCACAACATATATTTTCATATGTATATTTTACTCAATCTTTTTTTAAATGTATTGCTTTTTATGTTTTTGTATTACTAATATATTTTTATAGATTTTTCAAAAAAACCAGTAGATTTATTTGATCCTATGACTTATGGTGAATCATACGCTCCTTTTGCAAAGAAAATTGAAGAAATTGAGAAAAAATAGTTTTTCATCTATATTTTTTTTAAAAGATTAATTTATAAACTGTTTATTTCATAAATATGTATTAAATGTGTATAATCATATTTAAATATGAATTGTGATATTATGTATGAAGGATATACTGTGGTTGGCCAAAGAGGTCAAATAACTATCCCTAAGGATATAAGAGATAAAATAAATCTTAAAGAAAAAGATAAGTTATTAGTAAGGTTAAAAGAAAACAACTTAATTGTAGAAAAAATAAAAACCAAGAAAGATATAGAAAATTTAATGGTTGAAGGTTATAAAGCCTTAGCTAAAATAAATCAAGAAACTTTAAATGATTTTAAACATGTTGACGATGAAGCTGAATCTTTAATTGGTGATTATTAATGGATATTAAAAGAGGGGATGTTTATCTAATTAATTTAGATCCTGTAATTGGTTCTGAGCAAGGAAAAACAAGGCCTTGTTTAATAATACAAAATAATATTGGTAATAAATATTCTCAAAATACGATTATTGCCTCTATAACTTCAAAGATAGATAAAGAATATCCCTTTCTAGTTAAAATAGATAAGGGGGTAGCTAATCTCCCAAAAGATAGTTTTGTACAGTTAGATCAGATTAGAACTATTTCTGTTAAAAGAATTATTAAAAAAATAGGTTCTTTGCCAAAAGAAGTTATGCTAAAAATAGATGTTGCTTTAAAAAATAGTTTAGATTTATAGCTATTTCTTACTTTTTAAACCTCTTTCTACTTAATAATATTTATAAACACTTCTAAACATATATTATATTATGGTAAACAATGAAAAAGTAAAAGATAATTCTTTAGATTATAATTCTTTATTAGATAGACTTTACATGTCTCTTCCAACAAAAACATTAGAAGACACAAGGTTTGAACTTCCTACAGTTGACTCTATAGTTCAAGGTAAACAAACTATTTGGAAGAACTTTTCAAAATGTGCAAAAGATCTAAAAAGAGAAGAATTACAAATGTATAAGTTTGTAATGAAAGAAATCTCTACATCTTCAACTATTGTTAATGGTACTTTAGTATTAAATGGTATTTTTAATAATCAAAAAATGAATCAAATTTTAGAAAAATATTTGAAATTTTTTGTACTTTGTTCTGCATGTAAAAAACCAGATACAGAGATTGTAGTTCAAAATAATGTTAAGATATTAAAATGTACAGCTTGTGGAGCAATAAGCCCATTACCTAAGTTATAAATCTTAAGTTTTTAAAATAAAGGTACTTTTTATGATTGGTAAAATACATGATGTGAGTGGAAATAAAATTTTTGCATCTTGTGATAAATCTTTAGTTGGGAAAACAATTATTACAGAGGATTTTGAAATTCATTTTTCTGAATCTTTTTATGGTGATAGATTACTTTCTAAAGAAGAAATTTTAAAGTATATTGATGGTTGTCATTCTGCAAATATTTTTGGAGAAAAAATCTGCAATTTACTTTTAGAGGAAAAAATAATTGTAAAAGAATCAATTATTTATATTGAAAAAATTCCTCATGTTCAAATTTATAAAGTTTAGAGAGAAAGGAGTTGATTAATTTTTGGAACCAAATACTGATAATACAAATATTAGATTAAAAACACCAAATAAAAAAGAACTTGAAATGTTTGGTGTGGTTACTCAATTAATGGGTGTTAATAATACTTCTATAATGTGTGAAGACGGAAAAGAAAGGATTTGTAGAATCCCTGGTAAAATGTTTAAACACATCTGGATTAAACAAGGAGATTTAGTAATTGTAAAATTATGGGATTTCCAACCTACAAAAGGAGATGTTGTTTGGAGATATTTAGGTTTCCAAGTAAATGCTCTTGAAAAACGTGGTCTTTTAAATGAAATGAATAAACACGCTCAAAGTTCTACTGGAAATAGAACTAAATACTAAGGATGTCTTTTAAGATGATTGAAAAAAGAAAAGTTGAAGGTTATGTGTTTGATAATAGAACACATGAAGCTATTTTTAAACTTTCAAAGAACGGTATAATGGATACTATAGATTCTCCAATATCAAGTGGAAAAGAAGCTATAACTTTTCTTGGTTATTTAAATGATACTCCTCTTGCTTTAAAGATATATAAAGTAGAAACTTCTGATTTTAAAAACATGGATAAATACATTATTGGAGATCACAGATTTAAAAGAATCTCTAAAGATAAAAGAGAGTTATTTTTAATCTGGGCTTCAAAAGAATATAAAAATCTAACTTTAGCTTTAAGAAATAATGTTAAGGTTCCAATTGTTATTGCAAAAGAAAAAAATATAATTGTTATGTCTTTTTTAGGTTCAAAAGACGGTATTCCTTTTCCTAAACTTTCAGAGGTAAAATTTTCTTTTGATGTGGTATATCCACAGATAATTGAAAACTATGCAAAAATGTTATATGGTGCAAAGATTGTTCATGCAGATTTTTCTGCATTTAATATTTTAATAAATCCAGAAACAGAAGAAATTACAATTATTGATATGGGTCAAGCTGTTGTTTATAGTCATCCTTTATCTAAAGATTTTTTAAAAAGAGATATAATTTCTATTACTGATTTTTTAAATAAAAAATTTAAAAATAAAAATATTACTTATGAATCTTTTTTAGAAGATTTAAAAATTAAAAAAGAAGAGCTTTATGGAAGAAATAATTAGAGTTGGTCATAACAGACTTCCTGTCTTAATTGGACCAAATGGAACTGTTAAAAAACAGATTGAAAAGAAAACAAAAACAAAGATAGATATTGATTCTCATTTAGGTGAGGTTACAATTTCTTCTGATCAATCTTTTTTTGAAGTGCATACTGCAAAAAATATTATTTCTGCAATTGGAAGAGGTTTTTCTCCAGAGAATGCTTTTAATCTTTTAAAAGAAGATTTTGTACTTGAAATAATTCCTCTTGAAGATTTTGTTAAAAACTCAAGACATAGACATACTCAAATAAAGGGAAGAGTTATTGGTAGAGAAGGAAGAATTAAAAAATTAATTGAAAGTAAATTTTCTTCAATTATTTCTGTTTATGGAAAAACAGTTTCAATAATTGCATCTGAAGATAATATTAAAGATGCAAGAGATGCTGTTGAAAAAATACTTGCTGGTGCTAAACATTCAACTGTAATTAAAGCAATCAAAAGAAGTTCTCTTCTTGAAGGTTATAAAGAAGTTAAAGAAGAAGAAAAAATTGATGATATTGATTTTTCTTAAAAATAAGAAATATTTATGGATGCTCTAGATTTTATAAATAGTTTAGAAAAAATATTAATTTCTGAAAAAAATAAAAGTTTAAAACTTTTTAAAAAACAAAAATCAGATAATCATAGAATTCCTATTTTTCATTTTCACACTCTTGATTATCCTAAATTATCTACTTACTTAAATAATTTTTCTTCAAAAGAACTTAATAGTATTTTAAATGTTTATAAAACTCTTTCTTTTAATCAAAAAAATTTATTTTTACTTGCAATTGATAACAATAGTTATAATTATAAATTTTCTAAAAAAATTAATTCCTTTAATTCTCTTGAAAGAGAGCTTTGGAGGATTAAAAAAGGAATTATTCCTAAGGGGTTAATTTTTCATACTGGTTATGCAACTTGTGACGAAACTATATTTGGTTTTATTAGAGCTTTTAAACAAGATTCTGTTTTTTCAACAAAAATAAATATTGATGGAGAAAATAGAAGAGTTTTTATAAAAACTTTTGTTGGACTTTCTAAAAATCCTTCAGAAAATTTAGGTTTTTCTCCTTTGATTTTAGATCCTAAGAGTTTTAAAATATATAATCTTTCTGGCATTTCAAATGTTTTTTCTCTAAAAGACACTTCTAAAATAAAGCTTAGTAGTAGAAGAGATTCTATTCTTTCTTTAAGAACAGATCCTAAATCTAAAAATTTAGTTCCTGCTTTAAAAGAAGAAATGAAAAATTATCTTTCAAGATTTAAAGAAAGGACTTCTTTTAAAGAAAGACATAAAGAACCATTTATTTTAAAAGAAATTAAAAAAGAATCTTTAAAAGAAAAAAAAAGTCTTTTTTCAAGAATTAAGCAAAAGTTTGTAAGAAAATAAATCATTCTTTTAAAAGAATGATTATTCTTTTAAAAAAACAATCGTTTTTTAAATAAAATGGTTCTATTATACTTATGCTTAAAGAATGGTCTCAATATACTGGTTTTAAAGTTTTGTCTTATTTTATAGAAAATCCAAATACAAAGATTCATTTAAATGAACTTGCTAGAAAATTAAATGTAAGTGCAAGTAGTGTTTTAAAATACTGTAATAGTTATGTTAAAGATACTGTTCTTTTTAAAGAAAAAAAATCAAATTCTGTTTTTTTTAGTCTTAATAATGATAATGTTTTTGTAAAATCTTTTAAAAAATCATATTTTATTGGAAGTATATTAAATTCTTCTTCTTTTTCTAAATTTATTGAAGAAAATAAATCTAGTTTAGTTTCATTAATCCTTTATGGTGGATATTCTTCTGGTAATTATTCAGAAAATAGCGATGTTGATATATTAATAATTTATAATTCTGATAAAATAAATTATAATTCAATTTTAAATCTTGAAAATGTTTTTAAAAAAGAGATTAATATAACTAAGTTATCTTTAAACCAATGGGTTAAAAAATTAAATCAAAAGGATGAATTTATAACTTCTATTTTAAATAATCATGTTTGTTTGTGGGGTGCTAATATTAATGACTCTTGAAGAATGTTTAGAAAAAAAATTAATTAAAAAAGACAATAATACTTTTGAAAGAATTAATGGTTCACTTAAAGTTTCAAGACATTTTTTAGAAAGAGCAGAAGGGAGTTTTAATATAGATTATTATGATACTTCTTATTTAATGTCTTATAATAGTTTATTTCATTAAGCAAGAGCTTTATTGTTTAATAAAGGATATACAGAAAGAAGCCATTATTGTTTAATTATTTTTTTAAAAGAAGAATATAGTAAATATCCTCAAGTTTTAAAATATTTAAATCTATTAAACATGTATAGATCTTTTAGAGAATCAATTCAATATTCTGGAGATTTATGTTCTAAAGAAGATTCTTTAGGAATTAAAAAAAGTGCTTATGAATTTTTATCAATTGTTGAAGATATTTTAAAATGATTGTTCTCTTTTAAAAAAAACAATCATTTTTCTTCTAAACCTAATTTTAAAATATCTAAATAACCAGTAATCTCATTTTCCATAATTGGGTTTGCACTTGTGATTACTATTTTTTGCTTATAAAGTGGAGCATCAAGAACAATACTTTCATATTCTCCTCCTTCTCCTGCAACATTAATGCCTTTCTTTTTATTAATTATCTTTAAGTTAATGACGTCTTCTTTAGTTAAAACTTTTCCAAGCCAATTTTCTGAAAGTCCTTGTCCTGCAATTTTTACAATCATTACTTTGAAATTATCATCAATAAGTTCTTTTAAAACACCTTCTTGTGTTTTGTTCCAAAGAGGAGAAAACATTCTTAAACCAAGTTCATTACAAACATCTTGTATTCTTTCTCTTTGATAATTACTTTTTATAGCACCAGTAATTATTCCTTGAAGAGAATATTTTTCTTTTGCTTTAAAGAGTAATCTTTTAAGGTCTTTAAGTTCTTCTTCTTTAATTCCTTTTGTTTTTTGAAAAACAAAAGGCACTTCTAATGCTTGAGACTGAAGAGAAAGTATTTTTTCATCAATTTTTTGAAACATATAAGAATCTGGGTTTTCAGTGACCATTGTCATTAAGCATGCAATCTTATAATTTTGTCTTGCCATAATGTGATATGCAAGGTTTGAATCTTTTCCACCTGAGAAAAGACATCCTAAAGTAAGGTTTTCTTTTTTTGAAAGTTTTTTTAAAAATTCTCCTTTTTGTTTAACATTATTTTCTTTTGCTATTTTTTCAATCATTTTATCAAATCCACTTCCGTATTGTGCTGCTGTTTTTTTCCTCTTGTAATCTTCTTTTAAAAGACCAATTTCTTTTCCAATCTCTCTTAAGATTACTTTGTTTTCTTCATTATTAATTTTTTGTTTGTCTGTAAGGCAAAAAGATTCTTCAATAACTTCTTTATCAAGATATGGAAATCTTGCTTCTATGTTATTGTTTGTACAAACCACATCTTCTCTATAAAGATCATTTTCATGCATTTGGTATAAAAGATTTAAAGTATCTTTTAAAAGATTTGTTGATTCTTTAAATCTTGAATATCCTGCAAATATTTCATCAGATCCTAGTCCTGAAAGAATAACTTTACAACCATCTTTTCTTGCTTTTTTTGAAGCAAAGTATATAGGTAAGGACACACCAATTTTTATAGGGTTTGATGACTCTACTCTCTCTATAAGTAAAGGTAATGTTTTTTCAATTTCTGTTTTATAAATTTTTATTTTTTCAATAGAAAAACCATATTCTTTTTCTGTTCTTAAAACATTTGAAAGATCTTTAGGGTTTAAAACATCTTGAGAATATGCAAAATATCCTTTAAAAGGAATTTTATTATCTTTTAATATTTTTGCAATAACTAAAGAATCTATTCCTGAACTATATAAAAGAGCAATTTTTTGTTTTCCAGAAGCTCTTTTTAAAATTGCATTTTTTAGTTTTTCATATACTTTCTCTTTTGTTGTTTTTTTATTTTCTATTTTAAAGAATGGTATTTGTTTAAAACTAATTTTATTTTTTAAAACATTATAAGAAAGTTCTTTTCTAGGATCTAGAAATTCAATTTTTTTAAAACCTGCATTTTCTAAGACTTTTTTTTCTGAAGCAAACCCAAATGATTTTTCTTCTATTGAATACCATAAAGGCTTTATCCCTAATATATCTCTTCTTAAATAAATTTCTCTGCCATCATAATAACATATAGCATAAGGTCCATTAATTTCAGTAAATATTTTTTTTCCAATCTTTATTATTGCTTTAAGTAAAAAATCAGAATCATTTTTTGAATCTATTTTGTATTTTGAAGAAAGTTCTTTGTAATTATATATTTCACAATTAGATAAAAGTACTTTTTTATCAATAATAATAGGTTGAGAAACATTTCCTGTTATAGAAAGTAAGTTATGTCCAAAAACAACATCATCAGGGATGTTTTTATGTTCTATTTCTTTAATCTCTTTAAAATAACTACACTTATCATTACAAAAAACTCCATATCCATCAAGACCTCTTTTTTCTAAAGTTTTAAAAGCAGAGATTATTTCTTTTTTAGTTTCTTTAAGGTTTACAAAACCAATTATTGAGCACATAGTTTTTTTGTAATTTAAAGGTTAGGTATAAATACTTATTGATACAAATATTCTTTAATACTTTTTATTTTGAAAAGTTTAGAAAGATTTAAGATAACCTTTTTAAATCTTTTTAAGTATATTATATATATAAATATATTTTAGTGATACTTTATGAGTAATGAAAAAATAACAAAACAAGAAACTCAAGTTTCAAAAGATGGAATAGATGCTAATGTTTTATTCTCTGAATTTAAAGAACATTCAGTTGCTGACTTTTTTAAAAAAAACAGACAGATGTTAGGTCTTTATGGAAAACAAAGAACTTTGACAACAATTATTCACGAACTAGTTACAAATTCTTTAGATGCTTGTGAAGAAGCAGGTATCTTACCTGAGATTGAAGTTAAGATTTCAGAGATTGGAGAAGAATACTATGAAATATCTGTAATGGATAATGGTCCTGGTATTCCAGAAAACAAAATTGGTTCTGCTTTAGGAAAACTTCTTGCTGGAACTAAATTTCATAGGTTAGTTCAGACTAGAGGACAACAAGGAATTGGTGTTTCAGGAATTATTTTATTTTCACAAATTACAACTGGAAAACCAACAAAAGTTATTTCTGGAACTTCAAAGGAAAGAGCTGTTTCTTTAGAAATAACAATTGATTCAAAAACTAATTCTCCAAAAATGACAAATAAAGTATATTTAGAAAAAAAATTTAGAGGTACTGGAATAAAAGCTAAATTTAAAGAAATCCAGTATAAGAAAGGACAAGGTTCTGTTGATGAATATTTAAGAAGAACTGCTATTGCAAATCCTCATGCAACTATAGTTTTCCAAGATCCTTTCCAAGAAGTTACAAAATATGAAAGAATAGTTAAAACTTTACCAAAGATACCAAAACAAGTAAAACCTCACCCTAGAGGAGTTACTGTTGATGAATTATTATCTCTTGCAAGATATACTTCTGCAAGAAAAATATCTTCTTATCTTATGTTAACTTTTGATAGATTTGGTCAAACTGCAGTTGATTCAATTGCAAAAATGATTCATTTTGATATTAATAAAGATCCAAGAAAAATAACTTGGGAAGAAGCAGAAGAAATTGTTTCTGCTATCAAGAAAACTAAATTTATTGCACCAAATACAAATAACTTAGTTCCAATTGGTGAAAATTTTATTGAAAAGTCTTTACAAACAATTGTTGAGCCTGAATTTTGCTTTGTGTATACAAGAAAGCCTTCTGTTTACAAAGGAGGATATGCTTTCCAAGTTGAAGTTGCTGTTGCTTTTGGAGGTAATGCAGGACGTCTTGTAAGTGTTTCTTCTCCTAAGGCAAAAAACAGAAAAGATTCTCTTGATGATCAAGAAGATACTAAAGAAGTTAGAGTTTCTGAAATAATAAGATATGCAAATAAATCTCCTCTTTTATTTGATGCAGGAGGTTGTGCAATTACAAAAACTGTTCAATCTATTGATTGGAAAAGATATGGAATTCATAATTTTGAATCTGCTCCAGTAACTGTTTTTGTAAATTTAATTTCTGTGCATATCCCTTACACTTCAGCTGGTAAATCTGCAATTGCTGATGAAGAAGAAATTTTAGTTGAAACAAAGCTTGCTTTAATGGATGTTTCAAGAAGACTTGGAAGATATATTATTGATAAAAAGAAAGAAGCTGAAAAATTAGAAAAAAGAAAAGTCTTTGCAAAATATGCTCCTGAAATTGTTCAAGCCCTTTCAAGAATAACAGGTGCTGATGCTACTAAACTTCAAAAGAATTTAGATAAAATGGTTCTTGAAAAATTAAAAATGGAAGATTTAGAAGATCAAAAGCAAAAAGCAAAAGATGACAAGATAGAAGAAGAAATTGAAGAAGAAGAAGAAATTGAAGAATGATTCTTTTTTTTAAAAAAATAAAACTTTATAAAAATGTGATTAAAATATGGCAAACCAAAAACCAAAAAAACAAGAACTTGAAAAGCACGAAGTTGAGGGTGCAAAAGAAATCGGTAAAAGAGTATATGAAATTGCAGAAAATATTGTTCATCAAATAGAACATGAACATACTCCAACTTTTTCAACAAAGGTAAGAGGACTTTCAAATGTTTATTTTGATCAAGAAAAAGGTTTTATACAACTTGGAGATAAAACTGTTACAAGGCCTTTCTTAAATCTTGGTGCTGCAAGAAAATTTATGCAAACTGTTTTAGTCACAGAAAAATGTAATGAATATTTAAAACATTCAAAAACAGCATCAATCAGAGAAATTTATTATGAGCTTAAGCACACTGTTGCAAAAACTAATGAAAATACTTTTGATGGTCAAGAAGAATCTAATGATGTAATTGTTGATATTGAACATTCTGTTTCAACAATTAGAGAAAAATTAGGACTTCAAGCTGATCCTAAAGGTTCACTTTATGGTGACATTACTTTAATTGATAGAAAACACAACAATGATGAGTTTAGTTGTAAAAACCTTGGAAGAGGTGGATGGTCTATCATGTCCAGAATTGAGCCTGATGAAATTGAAATTAAAGAAGTTAATGCTGATTTTGTTTTAGTTGTAGAGACTTCTGCGATGTATGGTAGATTAATTGAAGAAAATTATCCTAAAAAACATAATGCTATATTAATTGGAACTTCAGGTCAAGCAGCAAGAGGTGCAAGAAGACTTGTTCACCGTTTAAGATATGAGTTTAATCTTCCAATTGTTGTTTTCACTGATGGGGATCCTTATGGTTGGTATATTTATTCTGTAATTAAGAGTGGTTCTATGGCTCTTGCAGCTCACTCTAAGTTTTTAGCAGTTCCTGATGCAAAGTATGTTGGTATGACTTTAACAGATGTTGAAGAATACGGTCTTCAAGCAGTAACTGAAAAAATGAAAGATGGGGATGTAAAGAGAGCAAAAGAGCTTATGTCTTATGATTGGTTTAAATCTCCTGCTTGGCAAAAAGAACTAAAGCTTGCAATTGATAAAAAGATCAGGATAGAGCAGCAGGCTCTTGCAAACAAATCTTTAGATTTTGTTGCTAAAAAGTATTTGCCTGAAAAAATAGATAATGAGATTTTCTTATAGATTTTTTTAAAAAAGAAAAAAAATTATTATGGATAGAGATTTGCTTAAAAGAGCTTTATTTATTTTAAGTGTTTCTTCCATTGTTACTTTTTCTACTCTTAAGATTGATCAAAATAAAAAAAGAGAAACTGTAAAAAAATATCTCTTTGAAAACCAAGCTAATTTTTTAACAAAAAAATATCAATTAACAAAAAAAGATAGTGCTTTTGTTGTTAAAGAAATTTCTTCTATTTTAAAAAATCCAGATATTTCTTTCCATGCTAAAAGTTTTATTGAGCATATTGATTATTATAGAGCAGGAACTTTAACTAAAAAATCATGTTATCCTGCGTTTAATAGATTTTATGAAGCTTTTACAAATTCTTTGTCAAACCAGAAATTAGATTCTCTTTATCCTGTATTAGAAAAATATTCTGCTTTTAAAAACTTAGAAAAAAATAAAAAAGCATCAAATATTGTTTTTAAAAGTAAATTTAGGGATTATTTTTTTGAAAAATATATAGAAGTTAAAAAACCTAAACCTAAATTAAATCCTTTTAATACAAAAAGTCCTAAAAATTATTTTACAAAAGAAGTTTCTAAAAAGAAACCTATTGTTAGAAAAAAGATAATTTAAAAACATATAAATATCTTTTCATCTACTCTTTTATCTATATATAAAATGAAAAATAAGATTATTTATGAGTGATGAAAAAAAATATTACCCTTCAAAAGATTTTCAAGAAAAAGCATATATTAAATCAATGGAAGAATATCAAAAAATATATGATGCATCTATAAAAGATCCAGAAAGCTTCTGGGCAGATGCTGCAAAAGACATCGTGTGGTTTAAACCATATTCTTCTGTCTTTGAGTGGGAAGATAAAGAAAAATATCTTTACTCTTGGTTTAAGAACGGAAAATTAAATGTTTCTTATAATTGTTTAGATAGACATTTAGAAAAAAATGCAGACAAAATAGCTTTAATCTTTCAAGGGGAAGAAGAAAGTAATGTAAAAAAATACACTTACAGAGAGCTGCACTTAGAAGTTTCAAGATTTGCAAATGTTTTAAAAAAGCATGGTATAAAGAAAGGAGATAGAGTTTCTATCTATATGCCAATGATACCTGAATTTTTAATTTCTCTTTTAGCATGTGCAAGAATAGGTGCAATACATTCTGTTGTTTTTGCAGGATATAGCACACAAACAACAAAAGAAAGAATTGAGTTTGCAAAATCAAAAATGCTTATCACAGCTGATGGTTCTCTAAGAGCAGGAAAGAAAATAAACTTTAAAGAAGAAGTTGATAAAGCAATTACTGATATAAATGATATTGAAAGTATATTGATTGTTAAAAATATAGATATTCCTTTAACTTTAAAAGAAAATGAATATATCTATCAAGAAGAAGTTTCTTCTCCAGATATCTTGGACACTTGCGCGCCAGAGGAAATGGATTCTGAAGATCCTTTATTTATTTTATTTAATTCAGGAACTGTTGAAAAACCAAAAGGTACACTTCACACAAATGCAGGTTATTTGGTATACACAAAGGAGACTTTTAAATATATTTTTAATTATCATAAAGATGATGTTTATTGGTGTACAGCAGACATAGGCTGGATTACAGGCCACTCATACTTAGTTTATGGCCCTCTTGCAAATGCTGCAACAGTTTTAATGTATGAAGGAATACCAACTTTTCCAGATAATGAAACATACTGGAGAATTATTGAAAAACATAAAGTAAATATTTTTTATACAGCTCCAACAGTTATAAGATCTTTAATGAGATATGGAACTGATCCGGTAGAAAAACATGATCTTTCTTCTTTAAAACTTCTAGGGTCAGTTGGTGAGCCTATAAATCCTGAAGCATGGGTTTGGTATTATGAAAACATTGGTAAAAGTAATTGTCCAATAGTTGATACTTGGTGGCAAACAGAGTCTGGTGGATTTTTAATAGCACCATTTCCAGGAGCCTTTCCTCTAAAACCAGGCTTTGCAACAAAACCTTTCTTTGGTATTGATGCAGATGTCTTAAGAGAGGATGGTTCTAAAGCTGATGTTAATGAACCTGGTTCAGTGGTTATTAAAAAACCATGGCCAGGAATGATGAGAACAATTTATGGAGAACATCAAAAGTATCTTGACATCTATATTTCAAAATATCCTGGTTATTATTTCTGTGGAGATAGAGGAAAAATAGATGAAGATGGTTATTTTTTCATAATTGGAAGAATGGATGATGTGATTAAAGTTTCAGGACATCGTTTAGGTTCTGCAGAAGTTGAATCTGCTTTAGTTTCAAATAAAAATGTTGGTGAAGCAGCAGTTGTTCCTTTCCCTCATGAAATAAAAGGACAAGCTCTTTATGCTTTTATTATTTTAAGAGCAGGAATAAAACCTTCTGATGATTTAGTAAAAGAATTAAGAGAGCATGTTGCAAAGGAAATAGGTCCAATTGCAAAACCTGATAAAATACAGTTTGTAGAAGCTCTTCCAAAGACAAGTAGTGGTAAGATCATAAGAAGGATCTTAAGAGCTATTTGTTATAATAGCGAAGATTATGGAGACCTTTCAACACTTTACAATCCAGAGGTTATTGAAAAAATTAAATCTAAAAAGATTTAATTCTTTTTTTAAAATGATTTATAATAGTGGTTATAATGACCACCATTATATTTTTATTTTAAAGGAAAACATTCTTCAAGTTTTAAAAGTTCTTTAAAATCATCATCTATTTCTTGTTGTATCTTTTTAATTTCATTTTTATCTTTTAAAACTTCTTTAAACTTAGTTTGCATTTTTAAAAATTCTTCAATAGGTTTTTTATTTGCAGGCTTATAGTTTACTTTATATTTTCCATCTTCAACTTCATAAAGTGGCCAAAAATTAGTTTCAGTTGCAAGCTTTGAAATATCAATAGTTAAGTCTTCAGGAGCCTTCATGTTTGTAGGGCATGCTGCATAAACAATGATTACAGCTGGTCCTTTCTTTTCAAAAGCTTTTCTAAACTTTTCATGCATATCTAAAAGATTTCCTGGGTTTGCAGTTGCAACATATGGTATTTTATGAGCAATAGCTATCTTTGCAAGATCTTTTTGAAATTCTCTTTTTTCTCCAGGAGTTGTTGTTGTTTGTGCTCCATAAGGTGTTGCAGAGGATCGTTGTGCTCCTGTGTTATGAACAACAATTCCATCTGCAATAAAGTTGTGTTCTCCATCAACTCTTAAATCTAATGTTTGTTCAATTCCTCTAGGGATAATATTTTTTATTTTTCTTGTTTCAAAATATTCATTTTCAATAAAATAATTTTGATATTTATATTGTGATGGATATTTTTTAACATCCCATTTGTCTTTTTTACTAAAACAAATACTATAGTATTCTCCATCATTTAGCATTTCTCTATAAACTACAAAAGTTCCTTTTGGTTTTTTCTGAACAGTTATTTTTCCAACTCTGTAATCCATTGTTTGAAGTAAAAGTCTTAATCTTTTTATTAAATCTTTACTTGCTGATAAATATCTACAACTATCTTTTTTCTTTTTATAAATATATCCATCAGACATTAATAAACCTTTTACAAATTCTTCTTTTTGATCTATTGGTAAAGTAAAAACCCAAGATGGTATTGTTTTATTTTTAGCACCTTGCATAAACCCTAAGGAATTAATAAATTTTGAAATATTTACAGAATTATAGTAAATATAATATTTGTCTTTAGATTTATTTTCTTGTCCAAATATTTTCTTATGAATCTTAAGAAGTATTTTTCTCTCTTCTGTATTTTCTGGAAGAGCAAATCCAATTTCTCCTCTTTCTTCTCTAATCCATCCATCTCCAACATATAAACCTAACCATAACATTAATTCTTTTGTAGATTTTTCTGGAAGCTTAACATCATTAATAGTATTTACTTTATAATCCCCTTTTTTAGTTAGCTTTATTTTATTAAACTCATATGTTTTCCCTTTATCATAAAGTTTTCTCATAGTTACAATTTCGTCATTTACTTTTAATTGAGAAACTGTTTTCCAGATAAGCTCGTTTTCTTTTCCTCTACCGTTTCTTTTTAAAGTTAAGAATGGGTGGTTTGATGTTGCTTTTATATTTTGATGTATAGTTTCTATTTCGTATACTTTTTTTCTTCCATTATCAAAGACCCCTGTACATTCTTTAAGTACTGGCAAATGTTTATTTTGGTCAAAAGCCCAAACTTTCTCTCCTTTTTTAATTTCAGTTATTTTTTTAAGACCTGTTTCTGTCATTATTAATGAATCTATTGATAAACAGTTTTGGTAACCTTCGTTATCATAACAAACAAAAACAAAATCATGTCCTCTTTCAAGTGCTCCTGAAAGGCTCTGAAGTCCAATATCAAAAGCTCCACCATCTCCAGCAAATGCCATAAATTTAATTTCTTCTTTTATTTTTCCTTTTTTCTTTAAAGCTCTATAAGCAGTTTCAACACCAGATATGGTTGCTGCAGCGTTTGCAAAAACAGAATGAATCCAAGGTTCATTCCAAGAGGTATAAGGGTAAATTGTTGTTGTAACTTCAGCACAGGATGTTGCTGATGAAGTTATAATTTTTTTATCAGTTGCAGCATATGCTGTTCTTAAGATAATGGCTATAGGACATCCTGGGCAAGTTCTATGTCCAGGAACAATAGCTTTTCTTTCTTCAATTTTACTTGCAAGTTCAATATAGTTCATAAATTTTTCACTTTATTTTTTAAGTCCTAAATACTTTTCTTTATTTGGTTTTCCTTTTATAAAACCATTAAGAAGTTCTTCAATATCTTTTTCAAAAAGATCTCTTCCTCCAAGACCAAAGACATAAGAGGTTACATTTATTTTTTTATCATTATCACAAACAGAAAGTTTAATTTCTTTATAAAGAGGAGAAGAGGATCCTGGGCCTTCAGCTCTATCAAGAACAATTATTTCTTTTGCTTTTTTTAAAGCTTTAAGATATTTAGAATAAATAAAAGGTCTAAAAAGAATAGGTCTTAAAAGCCCAACCTTCTTTCCTTCTTTTCTTAATTTATCAATAACATTTTTTGTTGACTGAGCAGTTGAGGACATAACAACAATTACAACTTCAGCATCTTTTACTTTATACTCTTCAAAGAAATTAATTTTTTTTCCAAAAGTCTTTTCAAAGTCTTTTGAAACTTCTAAAAAATCTTTTTCAACTTTATTAAAGGCTTTAAACAATTCAACTTTAATTTCAAAAAATGTATTTGGAAGTGAAAGTGCACCAATAGAGATTGGTTTTTTTGTGTTAAGAAGGTTATAAGGCCCTTTGTAATCTCCTACAAACTTTTTAACAACTTTGTCTTCATAAGTTTCTAAATTTTCTAAATTATGTGAAGTATAAAATCCATCTATGCATACCATGATTGGAAGAGAAACCTTTTCTGCAAGTTTAAAAGCAAAGATTGTCATGTCATATGCTTCTTGTGCACTTTCACAAAAAGCCATCATCCATCCTTGATCAAGACATGCCATGGCGTCTGAATGATCACAATGTATATTTATAGGTGCAGAGATTGCTCTATTTGCAACAGGCATAACAATTGGTAGTCTTAAACCAGATGCAACTGATAAAACTTCATACATGTACATTAAACCTTGAGAGGCTGTTGCTGTAACACTTCTGGCACCAGATGCAGCTGAACCAATAACTGTTGAAAGAGCAGAATGTTCTGATTCAACTAAGATTAATTCACTTGTAACTTCTCCGTTATTATGATGATTTGCATAACTTTCAATGATTGGTGTTTGTGGTGTTATAGGATACATTGCAAACACATCTACATCTACTTGTTTAATTGCATAGGAGATTGCTTCTCCGCCGTTAAGTGCTGTTTTTTTAGTTTTCATGTTTCTTTTCACTTTTTTATAAAATATTTATTTTGTATCTTCTTCAACCATTTTTATACATTTAACAGGGCATACCTTTTCACAGATACCACAGCCCTTACAATACTCTAAATCTGTTTCAGTTCTTACAAGCTTACCATCTTTATTTTTTTTAGCTAAGATACAATTGTCAGGGCAATAAACATAGCACAGCATACACTGAACACATCTTTTAGAGTCCCAAACAGGTTTTTTATGTCTCCAGTTCCCTGTACTATAATGTTTAGAAGTACCTCCCTCTAAGACACCGCCAACAATTTTTTTTTCTTTTTCCATAGTTATTTCTTATTTTTTTATTTTCTAAAGTCATACCCTCTTTTAAGGCAATTAAGGTTTGGCATAATAAAATGTTCTTTTCTTTTTTTAGTAAATGTTTCTTTAATAACTTCTTCAACATCTTTATATTTAATAAAATTAATTTTTTTATCTTCTAAGATTTTTAAAAGAGAACCTATTAAAACAATATTTGGATTATTAATCTTAATCTCTTCTAAAGATATTTTAGTCCCATCAACTATAAATATTTCTTTACTTTTAAAACCTTTAATCTCTGCATTTCCATTAATAATTAAAGGAGAAGAATATTCTTTAATTTCTTTTAAAACATTAGCTAAATTACCATCAATAACAATTACAATATCTGGTTTTAAGATAGGCTCATGTGTCCTTATAGGTTTATCTGAAAGTCTGACAAAAGATCTTACAGGAGCTCCTCTTCTCTCAGGCCCATACTCTGGAAAAGCTTGTACATTTTTTCCAGCCTTAACTCCTGCTTCTGCAATAATTTGAGCACAGGTTTTAGCACCTTGCCCCCCTCTACCATAAATAGATATGTTTATTGTGTCCATATTTTTTCTTTCTTATAAATATTATATTATAGTTATTAACCAATAAGAATTAAAACCTAACTTTTAATTAAGTTTAAAAAGTATATCTAAAACTTATTTTTGGTATGTTTTTAATATCCATATATTATAAATATTCTTCTTATGTATTATATTAATATAAATAAAAAATGTTTCTATTAAAAGTATATAAAAAAAGGTGTTTTAAAATATGGCTAATATAAAATCAAAAGATAGTTTTTCTTGGTCAAAAGGATCTACTAATTATTCTTATAACCAAAGAGGGTATGATTCTCCAGTTTCTTTATCAAAAATTGTTACAGATATTAGAAAATTACAAAGATTACTTTCAATTTCTTTAAATTCTTTAGATAGAGAAGACTTAACTGCTTTAAAGAAAGATATTTCTTATCTTCAACATTTAATTTCAGACAACATCTCAAAAAAAGACGTTCCTTCAAATATTGAAAGAGATTATGATAGATTAAATGAAGATGTTAGAGATAAAATTTCAGAAATAGATAAAAGAATCCTTGGTTAATGATTCTTTTTATATATTTTATTAATAATATATGTTAAAAGAATAGAACCTATTGTTAATAATAATATACCTAAAATACTTTGCATAAATTTATCTGCAACTGCAAAAGAAACACCAATACCAAAGATTAAAAGCCCACTAAATAATTTTAAAACCTTTCCATGTTTTTCTTCCATCTTAGATATCTTCAAAGTAAATATGGCTATTGCAAATAAAACAATTTCATCTAAAAGATAAATTAGCATATATGTACCTAAAAGTGTATAATAACCTGTACTTGAAAGAGTACTATTTGCAATCATGTTTGCCCAAAGTAAAGGAAGTCCTGCTGTACATGGTATCTCTAGTATAGTTACTCCTCCAGCTAAGATTATTGTTCCTAACATAATTGCAAATAAACTATTTTTAGGATTCATTATATTTCTAATCCTATCATATATTTTTGGTTTTTCTTTTTCAGAAATTGTTAGAGAAATTCCTTTTTTATACCAAAAATAATCTTTAATGTTTATTAGTCCAAAAATAACTGCTACAAGAACAATTATTATTTTAATTATTGGGCTATAAAAGAAAATTAAAGCATTTAATACACTAGTTATAAATAATCCATAGATAATAGCAGTTACTGCTAAAAAAGTTATTCCTATTAAAAATATTTTCTTCCTAGATCCAGAATAAACAACTATACTTAATAAAAACATTAAAACCCATAAAGAACAAGGATTTAATCCATCTACAAAAGAAATTATTAAAGTATTTAAAAATAAAGATTTATTTCCAAGATCTATTTTTTTACCAAAAAAATTTATTGTTTTATTTTCATCTCCAGAAACATATTCTTCTGAAGAAGGAATTTTATTTGTTTTTGAAAGGATTGTTTTTTCAGGGCATGAACAATTAATATTAGTGTTATAACATCTATCAATTTCTTTATCAAGATTGTTTTTAATATTTTCTTCTCCACTAATATATGTTTCTCCAATAAACACTATTGGAAAAATATCAACTTGTAGAGAATATAAATTTTTATATTTTTCAAAGAGTTCTTTATTATCAGCTTCTAAAAGATTATATTTTTCAGTAATTATAAATGGATATTTATTTTCAATATATTTGAAATATTCTAAAGTATTTAAACATTGAGTGCAGTCAGAAACATAAAATAAATGAACATATACCTCTTCAATTTCTGGTGTTTCAAAACTAGTTTCTTTTTGTTCAAGAGCTGAAATACTTCCTATATATGTAGTACTTATAATTAATACTAAAAATATAAAAAGTATAATTTTTTTTAAATTCATTTAGTCAACTCTTTTTTTATAATGAAATTAAAATATATTTTTAAAGAAATTTGCTATTCTTTTAAAAAAACCAATTTTTTCAGTTTTTTCTTTTTTAATTTCTTCTCCAAGATATTTAACATACTTGTCATTAGTTAAATATTCTTTAAATTCTTCTTGGTTTTCAAGATAACTATAAGAATCTTTACAAGTGTTTTCTCTACAATTATTGATTATTGTTTCCATTTGTCCTTGTATACTTTCTGAAAATCCAATCCATACTTTCTCTGAAATAAAAGTTATAGGTACACTTGTGCTTCTTTCTTGAAAAGCTTTTGAGAATTCAAGTAATAGTTTTGAATTGTTTCTTTGAGTATCAAGTTCAAAATAATAAACTCTTACATCTGGATTATTTTTTACATATTCTGTAAAAAATTCTTTTTCTTGAGCACAATAAGGGCAAGTTGAGGTTCCAAAGAAATAAACGTTTATTTTTGTTTCTTGGTTTATATCAATTATTACATTCTCATTAACATCAACATTTACATCTTCTGAAAAGACTGTGTTTGAAAAAATGGTTACAAGCACCATAATTATAAATAAATATTTTAATTTCATAAATTATTTCTCCTTTTTTTCTAAAAATTCATTTAAATCTTCAAGTAAAGATATTTGATCTATACCATACATTTCACAAACTGCACCAATTTCTAAAATATCCATTTCCATTCTTGCCATCGGACAAGTTACGCATGGAAAACCGTGTGCCATTAATATCTCAAAAATATCTTCTCTTTCAAGAAGTTCTTTTAATTTTGTTTCTGAAGTTATTTTCATAGTTAATCAAATTTTTCAATTATTTTTTTAATCTCATTAATTAATTCTTTAGTGCTTTCTAAAGTGTTTCCTTTGCCTAAAGAAATTCTTAAAATTCCATTTTTTTTATTTTTTAAAATTTTTAGTGCTGAAACAACATGACTTTTTTCATTATTATTTGAAAGACATGCAGAACCTGTTGAAACATAAAATCCTTTTAAGTCTAAAGATAAAAGAATTGATTCAGATTCAATATTTTCAAATAATAGACAAACATTGTTTACAAGTCTATTTTCTTTTGATCCTAATATTTTAATTGAAGGTATGTTTTCAATTTCTGAAAAAATATAATCTCTTAATTCTTTTTCTCTTAAAAGTTCTTCTTTATCTAAAGATTTTATTGCTTCTCTAAGCCCAATTATACCAGGAACATTTAAAGTTCCGCTTCTTAAATTATTTTCATGTCCTCCTCCATGAAAAAGAGGAGTTAGGTTAATATTTTTTTTAATAATTATTGCACCTATGCCTTTAGGGCCATAGATTTTGTGTGCATTAATTGTTATAAGATCAATATTTTGTTCTATAAGATCTATTTCAGTTTTACAGAAGCTTTGACATGCATCTGTGTGTAAAAAAACTTTTTTTTCTTTACAGATTTGTCCAATTTTTTTAAGGTCTTGTAAAGTCCCAATTTCATTATTTCCATGAATAATTGAAACCAAAATTGTATCTTTTCTAATCTTTTTATTTAAATCTTCTAAGTCAATTAATCCTTCTGAATTGTTTTCAATATACTCTATATCATATCCTTTTAGTTTAAGATATTTTGCAGAATTTAGAATTGAATCATGTTCTATTTTACTTATTAAAATATGATTTCCTTTTTCTTTATAACTTTCTGCAATTCCTTTAAGTGCAAGGTTATTACTTTCTGTTCCACCAGAAGTAAATATTATTTTATGGTTAATACCATTTAATTTTTTTAAAATTTCTTCTCTTGCATTTTCAACTTCATCTTTTGATTTTTCACCAAAAGAATGCATGCTTGATGTGTTTGCAAATTTTTCTGAAAAATAAGGTTTCATTTTTTCAAAAACATTTAAGTCAATAGGGCAAGTTGAAGCATAATCAAAATATTTAGTATTCATTTTTTCTCATTTATCTTTCTTTTACATTTCCCATCACAAAAATCTCTCATATGATCATTTAATATTTTAATAAGTGGTTTTATGGTTTTCTTGTTTAAAGAATATTTAATATATTTTCCTTGTCTTTGAGAAAAAACTACATTACATTCAAGAAGTATTTTTAAATTATGGCTAACCTTTGATTGTTCTTCATTAATATCTTTACAGATATCAGTTACAAATTTATCTGATGCATATAAAGAATTAATAATTTTCCATCTGGTCTCATTTGAGATTACAGTAAAAAAATAATATGATGCGCAGTTCATATTATATATTATATAGAAAATGTTTAAATAGTTATTTGTTTTAAATAAGTTATTGCATTATAAAAAATTAGTTTTTGTCTAAAATAAACTCTTTTGCTTTAGATAAATCTCCATTATAAAGAATATCAAAAAATCTTTGATAATCAAAGTCTTTGGAGATATTTGTTTGAGAGATCTGTTCAAAGAAAATACTTTTTGAAATTTCAAAAAGATTGCCTTTATTTTGTTCAATACTTTTAAGTTTTTCAACACTTTCTTTTAATTTTTGTTCTTGTATTTTATTTGAAAAAGAAATGTAAAAATAATCTTTATATTTATCCTCAATTTCTTTAAGATTAATACTTTTTAAAAAATAACCTTTTAGTAATTCTCCTTTAAGCCTTATTCTTAGGAGAGGTTTTTTATCTTCTTTTTTTTCAATTAGTTTTTCAATCTCTAAAGTTATAATTTCAATTGTTTTTTCAGGAGTTGTTAACTTAAGATCTAAATCTTTATAGAAAACCTTCCTTGTATTTTTAATTGCATGAAAATCTAATTGATTTGTTTTTGTATCTAGAATGAAAAATCCTTTTTCAGTATCTGATTCAATTTTTTTATTTTGTGTTGAGACAGTTGAACCTGACATTATAAATCTTGTTTTTTCATCAAGTGGTTCTATAACTTTCCAATGAAGGTGACCATTTGCTATAATATCAAAACCTTTAGGGAGGTTACTTAAAGATAACATTTCTTCACTTTCAAAAGGAAGATATTCTTTAAAAGATTGATGAAGAAGTAAAATGTTATACCCTTCTTTAGGTGTAGGATTCCATTTATCTAAAATATCTTTTGCAAATCTATCTGGAACTCCTGAAAGACCAAAAACATTTACTTTTTCTTCTTCTTTTTCTATAGTTACTGAATCTGCATGTACAACTCTTAAAAAATTCATAACTTCTAAAAGTTCAACAGTTGATTTAAAATCTTTACCTCTAAATTCATGATTTCCAATAATCCCTATCATTGGTATTTTTAATTTTCTTTCTTGTCTTGATTTTAAATTAATTTTATTTTCAATATCTACATTGTTAAGCACAGAAATAGCTTCATAATAAACTTCGTGTGTAGGTATGGTTTTATCAAATAAATCTCCACAAGTAATTATAAAATCAATATTTTCTTCTTTAATCTGCATGAATGCTTCTGATAATTGAACAAAAGAATCCATTTCAAGATCTGTTCCAAAATTAAGGCCTAAATGCCAATCACTAAATATTGCAATTTTCATGAATTTTACCTAATGTTTATAAACTATTCTAATTATTAAATATATATCTATGAAACATTATTTATAGTTTATGTAATGTTTTTTAGCCTCAATGGCAGAACGGTCATGCATCCGCCTGCAGAGCGGAAGAATAGGGTTCGACTCCCTATTGAGGCTTTTAATAGTTTAAAAGGATTTTTAAAATATGGCAATTACAAGAAAAAAACCTTATGTTTCAAAAGGAACTTTACCAAGAATATCTAAATCAAAAAACATGTCTATAGAATCTATTAAAAAGCATTACACACATGTTCTTGAAAGTGTAAATAAAGTTTACCCTCATGGCCTTTCAAAAATACAAAAAGAACATTTAAAAGATATGTTTTTAAAAAATCCAAGAGTTACTTCTGGTGAAGTTTTAAAAGAAATGGGATATTTGTCAGGTATTGGCAAAGGAAAAGCTCCTTCTGTTAAAAAATAATTTTTTTAAAAAAATTCTAAACAGAAAGAAGATTCTTTAAAAGATCTCTTTCTTGTTTATAAATTGTATCTTTATATTCTAATTGTTCTTTATTAATAATTACTCCATTGATATTTGAATCAATATATGTTTTAATATTTGAAATTGTATTTTTAGAATTAATTTCTGCAATTCTCATAATTTTATTTTCTTTACATATTTTAATAACTTCTTTTACTTTTACAAAATCAATTTCTTCTAAATTAAAGGTTATATTTTCTATACCTCTTGAAATATATTCTGAAATTATATTTTCTTTAATATTTTCAACTAAAACTCCTATCTTAGACTCTGTATTTTCTTTAACAGGAATTATTTCATCTGCTGATTTAATATTTTCAAGTAATATATTTATTCTACTTTTAAGTTCCATAATAGCTTCAATTTCATAACTTGATACATTTTCAGTAATTAGGTTTTGTTTATGAGTATTTACTTTATAGAAAATTTCTTTTCCTTCAAATATTTTAGTAATTTCTAAAAGTTTATTTTTAATAGTAGGAACTAGTATATTAATATTTTCAAGCATACTTCCTTTTTCATAATTTGTAAATAAAGAATCTATGCTTAAAACTATACCATCAATATCAGGTAGATTAATATTTTTTACTTCGTCTAGATTATTTATTTTAACAAATATTTTTGTAATTGTCTTTGGATATTCTGGATCTTTATTTTGAGCTTTTTCAATAGATACTTCATTTTCTCTTTTTGTTTCAGTGACTTTTGTAATTGGTGGGGCAACATACCCTATAACACTATACACTTTACCATTAAATCCATTTACAAGAACTGCTTGACCATCTCTTAAAATTTCTGTAGACCTTTCAGTGTGTACAACACAAGGAACATCATATTTTTTTGCAATTAATGCTGCATGACAGATTGTACTTCCTGCATCTGTTACAATTCCTTTTGCTTTCCTTAATGTTTGTGACATTTCAAGAGTTGTCATTTTAGTTACAAAAATAGTGTTTTCATTAACTCTTAAAAGATCTTCTTTATTATTAACTATTTTTACAATTCCTATTGAAAGTCCGTTTGAAACTCCAATACCTTCTAAAAGTAAATTTTTTTTATAACTGTCAAGTTTTTCTTGATAAGTTGTAATATCTATTTTTTTCTTTTTCTTAATTTTTTTAAGATTAGGATCAATTGGGTTTACACTAACAATTAGAAATTCTTCATTTTCATCCATTACCCAATTAACTTCAAGAGAAGTTCCATAGATCATTTCAAGTTTATTTCCTATGTTTGCAAGTTCATTTAAATCTCTTTGATTTAATTTTTGTTTATCATCATCTTTAACATCTACATTTGTTTTTGTTGTTTTTCCAACAATTCTTTTAAGCATCCATTCTTGATTTGATTTTGTTTTTTTAATTGTAGTTAATGTTTTTTTATTAATCTCATAATGATCAGGAGTAACTTCTGTAATTAAACTTTTTCCTCCAAAACCATGTATTGCTTCAATTACAATTGTATCTTTTGAATCATTTTTAGAAGTTAGCATTATTCCTGATTTTTTGCCAGGTATCATTTTTTGAATAATTATTGAAAGATGTATTTTATTTTCTTCAAAACCTTTCTTAAACTTATATTCTAAGATTTCAGGAGAATAAAGATCTGCCCAACATTCTTTAATGCTGTTTAATACTTCTTCTCTTCCTTTAATATTTAAAAAACCTGTATGTCTTTCTATTGGGTCAAGTTCTTTTAAAGGATATTCTTCTGAAGATACTGATGCTCTTATAGCAGTATATTCATCTACTTTAGTATTCATAAATCCAACTTTTGATTCTCCAAGCTTTGTATACATTTTTAAGACATCAGATATAAAGTCTTCATCAAATTTTTGTTTTAAAAAAAGTGTTCTTATTTCATTTGATTTATTTTCAATATCTTCTTTGTTGTTATAATCAATAGTTTTTAAGATTTCATTTATTTTTTCTTTTAAGTTATTTTTTTGTACAAAATTAAAGAAATTTTTATAGTTTATAACAAACCCTCTTGGAAGAGGAATGTTTGCTTTTGAAATCTCTGATAAAATATGTGCTTTATATCCTACTTCTAGGACTTCGTGATCTGAAATTTCTTTAAGCCATTTTATGTTTGTCTCAAGCATATTTTATCTTTCTTTATAAGTTAATTAATAATTGTAATATAATATTTTATATAGCTATTTTAATAGTAGATAGAAAACTATTTATTTGTTTTTCTTATTTTTTGGTTTTTTTCTCGGCCAGCTACCCCCTACCAAAACACATATATTCTTTAAATTCCTTAATATAATTGTTTATAATAAATTAAAATGTGATTAAGATATGAAGAAAGAAAAGATTATGGATAATGAAGAAAATAATGATTTTGTAAATGAAACTATAGATGATTCTATAGATTCAGAAGATTTAGAAGAGTTTGAAACAGAAAAGCTCTCTTCTAAAGATGCTGATCCTATTAAAGATAAGATTAAGCCAAAGGATATTCTTGATCTTCCAGGAATAGGTCCTACTTCTGCTGAAAAACTTAAGGCTGCTGGTTTTGATACTTATGAAGCAATAGCTGTAGCTTCTCCAATGGAACTTGTTGCAATTGCAGGTTTAGGAGAAGGAACTGCAATTAAGTGTATTAAAGCTGCAAGAGATTCTCTTGAAATGGGTTTTGAGAGTGCTGACATTCTTTTAGAAAAAAGAAAAATGATTGATAAAATAACAACTGGTTCTGCAAGTCTTGATGAACTTCTTGCAGGTGGTATTGAAAGTCAATCAATTACAGAAGTTTATGGTATGTTTGCTTCTGGTAAATCTCAATGGTGTTTTCAATTATGTGTAACAACTCAACTTCCTAAAGACAAGGGTGGTCTTGAGGGTGCTGTTCTTTATATTGATACTGAAAATTCATTTAGACCAGAAAGAGTAAGTCAGATGGCAATTGCAAAAGGTCTTGATCCTGATGAAGTTATGAAAAACATTTTTGTTGCTAGAGCTTATAATAGTGATCATCAAATGCTTTTAGCAGAAAAAGCTGTTGATTTAATTAAAGAAAAGAATATTAAGCTTTTAATTGTTGACTCTCTTACAAGTCAGTTTAGATCTGAGTTTACTGGTAGAGGTCAACTTTCTGATAGACAACAAAAATTAAATAAACATATGAGACTTTTACAAAAGGTTGCAGAACTTTATAATGTTGCTGTATTTGTTACAAACCAAGTAATGTCAAGACCAGATGTTTTGTTTGGTGATCCAACTGACGCTATTGGTGGAAATGTTGTAAAACACGCTTCCAAGACAAGACTATACTTAAGAAAAAGTTCTGGTTCAAAAAGAATTGCAAAGCTTGTTGATTCTCCTGCACTTCCTGATGGTGAAGTTGCATATAATGTTACAGAAAAAGGAATTGAAGATTAAATTCTTCTTTTTCTTTCCTTCTTCTTTCTGTTTTTTTAAATAATTTATTTCATTTTGTAAACTAAAAAATAAATTATTGCTGTAAGTATACTAAAAAATATTGCACAAATAGTCCAAATAACTTTTTTAACTGTTGAAAGTTTTTTATTTTTAGTAAACACATCATATATTACCCATATGGCTGCTGCTAAACCAACTAATCAAAAAATTATAGTAAGCATTTTTATCTTCTCCTTTTTTTTTAATTTAAAAAATATTTATAATTATTTTTTGTATGTTTGTAAATAAATACCTTACCTTTTTAAATTCTTTTATATATTAAATATATAGATGAATTATATTTCATTTATGTGTGATAATATATGGCTAAAAATTTAATTTCTATAAAAAATTTATCAGTTTCTGTTGAAGAGAAACAAATTTTAAATAACTTTAACTTAGATGTAAAAAATCAAGAGATCCACGCGATTATGGGACCAAATGGTTCTGGAAAGTCAACTCTTGCATACTCTATTATGGGGCATCCTAAGTATAAAATTTCTTCTGGGAAAATAAAATTTTTTGAAAAAGATCTTTTAAAATTATCTGTTGATAAGAGAGCAAGAGAGGGAATATTTTTATCTTTTCAATCTCCTTTAGAGATTCAAGGTCTTAATTATTTTTCTTTTTTAAAAAATTCTTTTTCATCAACTCATCAAGAAAGAATTTCTCCATTAAAATTTAATACTTTAGTAAAGGAAAGAATTTCTCTTTTAAATATGCCAGAAAACTTTTTATCTAGAGATTTAAATGTTGGTTTTTCTGGTGGAGAGAAAAAACGTGCTGAAATTTTACAACTTAATTTATTAAATCCTAAACTTGCAATTTTAGATGAAACTGATTCTGGTCTTGATATTGATTCTTTAAAGCTTGTTTGTAATTCTATAAATAATTTAAAAAAAGAAAATAAAGAATTTTCTGCAATTGTAATTACCCACTATAAAAAAATACTTGATTTTTTAAAACCAGATTTTGTACATGTAATGTATGAAGGAAAAATAATTAAAAGTGGAGATAGTTCTTTTGCAAACTATATTGAAAAAAATGGTTTTACAAAAATAATTGAAGACTATAAAAAAAGTCTAAATAGATAAATTATGAATAGAAATAAAATAGATGGAAGAGTTAAAGATTCTTCTTTAAAAAAAGCTAAAAAAGCTACAAAAATAAAAAAATATGATTTTTCATATTCTACAAAAGATTATAAAATTAAGTTTGATAAAGGGTTAAATGAAAAAGTTATTAAAAATATTTCAAAAATAAAAAAAGAACCTAAATGGATGCTTGATTTTAGATTAAAAGCTTATAAAACATTTATAAAACAAAAATTACCTTCTTGGGGAATAATGCCACTTGAAGAAATTGATTTCAAAAATATAACTTATTTTGCATCTGTTGGTGATTCTGAAAAAACAAATTGGAAAGATGTTCCAAAAGATGTTAAAAAAACTTTTGATAGAATAGGGGTTCCAAAAGCTGAAAGAGATTTTCTTGCAGGTGTTGGTGCACAATATGATTCTGAAGTAATTTATCATAAAACCAAAAAAGAATTTGAAGAAAAAGGTGTTGTTTTTTTATCCATGGATGAAGGTTTAAAAAAATATCCTGAACTTGTAAAAAAATATTTTGGTTCTGTAATTCCAATTGACGATAATAAATTTGCGTCTCTTAATTCTGCTGTTTGGTCAGGAGGTTCTTTTGTTTATGTCCCTAAAGGTGTAAAAGTTGATACTCCTCTTCAAGCATATTTTAGAATAAATTCTTCAAATATGGGACAATTTGAGAGGACTTTAATAATTGCAGATGAAGGTAGTAAAATTCATTATGTTGAAGGATGTACAGCTCCAAGATTTTCAACACAGTCATTGCATGCAGCAGTTGTTGAAGTTATTGCTTTAGAAGGTGCTAGTATAAGGTATACCACAATTCAAAATTGGGCAAATAATATTTATAATTTAGTTACAAAAAGAGCTTTTGCTTATAAAAATGCAAGTGTTGAATGGGTAGATGGTAATTTAGGTTCAAGATTAACCATGAAATATCCTGCAATTTATCTAAAAGGAGATAATTCTAGAGGAGAAGTATTATCTATTGCAATTGCTTCAAAAAATCAAAAACAAGATGCAGGTGCAAAAATAATTCATCAAGCAAATAATACCACTGGAACAATTGTTTCAAAATCAATTTCAAAAGATGGTGGAGAATCTGCATATAGAGGGCTTGTAAGAATAGATAAGGGTCTTAAGAATGTAAAATCTAATGTTAGATGTGATGCAATTTTAATTGATTCAATAAGTAAGACTGATACTTATCCTGTAATAGTTGTAAATGAACCTACAGCTGAAGTTTCTCATGAAGCAACTGTTGGAAGAATAGGTGAAGAACAATTATTTTATTTAATGTCAAGAGGTATTGATGAATCTAAAGCAATTACTTTAATCATTTTAGGTTTTATAAGTGAATTTTCAAAACAAATTCCTTTAGAGTATGCAGTAGAACTTAATAGATTAATTGAAATGGAGTTTGAAAATTCTGTAGGATAGGTTTATATGTTTATAAAAATTAATTTAAATAATTATAAATTAAAAGAAGTTTCTAAAAGTATTTTAAATACTTTAAATAAACTTAATCTTTCTAATTATAGTGAAATCTATTTAATAGATGATTCTATTAAAGATTTTTCAAGTTTTAATATTTCTTCAGTTAAAAATAATTCTTTAATCATTTTTAATAAAATATCTAATAAAAGTTTATTTGAAGTTTCTGATTTTAAAAATTTAAAACAGAAAAACATTATTTATTATTTTCAAAACACTAAATCCTTAAATTTCATAAGAGACTTTAAAGTTAATGATTTTATTTATAATAATAATTTTATTTTAGATAGATCCATCATCTATATTTCAAATCTTTATTTTGATTTAAATAATTTAAAATATAATCAAGATTCTTTTTTAAAAAAAGATTCTCAATTAAATCAAAATGATGTTTTACTTTTATCTAAATCTCAAAAAGCTTATATTAACATAAGAAATAATCATCTTTATAGAGAAACCATCTCAAATACAACTATTAAAAATGTTTTAAAAAACAAATCTTTTTCAAGATATGATGGTATGATAAATATTTTAAAGTCTGGAGATTTTTCAAAAGCATATCTTGAAACTAATAGTATGCTTCTTTCAGATATCTCTAGGTCTATTTGTGTGCCTATGCTTGAAATAGTTCCAAAAAATGTAAAAGCAACTCATGCTGCAACAGTTGAACATGTAACTGAAGAACAATTATTTTATTTATCTTCAAGATCTTTATCTAAAAAGAATGCTTATAATTTAATGGTTTCTTCTTTTTTAAAAGCAAACATTTCTTTTTATCCTGAAAAGATAATTAGTTTTATTGAGAAAAAAATAAAAGATAAATTATGAGTGATGATTATATTCCAAGTCAAATAATCTTAGATTATTATTCTAATCCTGTAAATTATGGTGTGATAAAATCTTTTGATATTAAAATAGAAGGTAATAATTCTGGATGTAGTGATAAAGTTACAATTTATGTTAAATTTTCAAAAGATAAAAAAATAATTAAAAATATTTCATTTGTTCATTCAGGGTGTGTAATCTCAAAAGCAGGTGGATGTATTGCAACTGAGCTTTCTTTAAATAAAAAAATAGAAGATGTTATTAACTTAAAACCTGAATCAATTATTGAAAATTTAGATGGAGTTTTACAAACAAGAGTAAGATGTGCTTATTTAACCTTAAATCTTTTAAAAGTTGCTTTAAAACAATTTATTTCTGAAAAACCAAAAACTCCTGTTAATTTTTCTTTAACTATTTAATTATTATTTCCTCTTTAAACTAAGGTTTTCTGCATATTTAAATTTTCCAAAGTTTTTACCTAGTTTTTCATTTTTTGATTTATCTCTATAATGAATAACTCTGTCTTCTCTTTGTTCAATAGTTTCTGTAGATATTATTCCAGGTCCTCCCACACACCCTCCAGTACAGAAAAGCATATCTAAAAATCTAACTTTTTTATTTTCTTTAAATTTCATTATTGCCTTATCAATTTCTTTAATTCCATCTGCAATAATCATTTCTTCTGGTTTTAAAATTTTTCTATTATTCATAGTTTCTGCAACTGCACCTGAGAGAGGATATATTTTGGTATAATCATTATAAAATTTATCAAAATGTTTATTTTCTTTTTCTTGTTTTTTATAAAAACCATTTTTTTTAGCATACAAAAACATATCATTTATTTCTTTAAAAGTTAATGCATAATCAACTTCTTTATTTTCTTTTGCTTCTTGTTTCTTTGAAAAGCAAGGCCCTACAAAAACTACTTTGTATTTAGGATATTTTTCTTTCATAAATCTTGCCATAATAACCATTGGAGATCCTATATCCATTATATTCTTTTTAAGTTCTGGATATTTATTTTCAATGTATTTTACAACACTAGGACAATTTCCACAAATATATTGTTTTTTTTTATTTTCTAATATTTGTTTGTGTATTTCTTTATTTATTAATTTTGCAGAATATGTAAGTTCAACAATTTTATTAAAACCAATTCTTCTAAGTTCTGTTATTATTTTAGGATATTTAAAATCTACAACAAAGCTTGGTGCAAGAAGACAAATAACTTTTTCTTTATTAATTGTTTTTAAAACATCTATAAGTTCAGTATTAAGTTCCATTTTTATCTCTTCTCTCTATTTAATAAAATCTATAACTTTACTATTTTTATTTTTTAAAAGTACTATTCTTGATTCTTTTTGTTCATTGTGAATCTTAAATATTTTACTTCTTTTTTCAATTTCTTTTGAAAACCCTAAAACTTCTTGATGATTAGGCATATTTTCTGCACTTAAGTTTTCTCTTGAAAGACCTAAATGCATGTATGATTTAATTTCTAAATAATCTGTATTACTTCTTTCAAACATTTCAATAAATTTATCTAAATATTCTAAAGAATCATTCATTCCTTTAATTAATGTAAATCTAATAACTTTTCTACAATTAAGTGTTGGATAGATATCAATAGTTCTATTTAATCTTTCCCAACTATCTTTAATCTTTGTCCTATTTATTTTTTGATGCATTTCTTTTGTACATGCAACAATTGATAAATAAAGTTGTGTTGGAAGTTGTTTATTTTTATTCATTTCAAGAAGTCTATCTGTTTCCATTCCATTTGTTACAATAAATATACTTCTCATTTTTTTATTTTTTAAATATCCCACCATTTCTCCTATCTTAGGATAAATTGTAGGTTCTCCTGCAAGAGAAATGGCAACATGTGTTGGAATTGTCCCTTCTTGATATTTATCTTGGTTTACTTTAGGATTACCCTTAAATCCTGTCAATAGTTTTATTCTTTCTTTAAAAAGTTCTTCAACAATATCTTTAGGATCATCTAATAAATCTTCATTCATTTTCCATTCTTTCATATATTCTGAAGGTCTCCAACAAAAATTACAATTAAAATGACAATTAATAACTGTAGGAGTTATTTGTGCACATCTATGACAATCTACATTATAAAATTTTTCTTTGTAGCAAACACCTTCTCCTCTTAATGCTTTTTTATTCCAGCTACAGATTTCTACTGCAGAGTGTTTACCATAAATTCCATAATGTTTTTTCTTTAAATCTTTAAATATTTCTTCTGTGTTTTTATTTTTCTTTTCCATAACAATATAAGCTTTAGTACTCTTTTTAAACATTTTTGTTTTTAATTACTATTATTATAATTAAATAAAAGGTGATTATTTTTGGCTAAAACTAAAAAAAAATCTAAGGCAAAATCTCCAAAAGTACAAGTTGTTTTTGAAGATACTAATACTGTTTTAGATGTTAATAAAAATAAAGCAAAAAAGAAATCAACTACTTCTAAAAAGGCAATGCCAAAGAAGATGAGTTCAAAAAAAGTTTCAACACCTAAAAAAGTTGAAATAGAAAAACATGAACCTAAAGTTGAAGTTCATTCTCATGACAAACATAAAGAGGTTTCAAAAAAGAAATCTACTAAAAAAAGAGATTATTTAATTATTGGTGTTTTAGCTGGTTTAATAGTGTTAATTATTGCTTTAGCATTTTTAATTCCTATAACTCCAGTTCAACCAAATGATAATCCTTTAAATGGAACTGACACAAATACAATTGATTCAAATACTCCTACTGTAACTATGAGTGCAGAAGAATTTGAAGAAAAATCATTAAACTTAACTTTAACTCTTTTAACTGATATGAGAACTTATCAAAAAGAAATTTTAGAAGAAAGTTATTCAGATTTAAATATTAATTCTGAAGAAATGGATGCTTGTCTTTTAGAAAATAATTATCTTTTAAAAGATTCTAATCTTTATGATTATGAAAAAGTAAGTGTTATACAAAATGATTTCTTACAAGCACAAGAATTATATGTAATGTCAACTCCTACAATTTATGTAAATGGATATAATTTATCTGGTTTTAAAGATTATAATACTTTTACAGAGTTTGTTGATTCTGTAGAAAATGTAGAATCATTAGATTTAAATTATGAGAATTCTTCATTTTCATATTCTCAAGATTCATTAAAAATGTATTATATCTACGATAAAGAGAATGAAATGATTTCTGAAAAGAATACAGAATTTATTGAATACTTAAAATCTTCTGAATTGTTACTTGAAAATGTAAATTCAATTTTCTCTGTTTTATTTGATTTAGATGTAGAATATTTACAATACGATTCTGAGGAAGGAATTGAAATTTTAGAAACTATTGGTTCAACAACATTACCTGCAATGTATCTTTTAGGAGATGTTAATTCCATTGATTTTAATGGTTCTGAAAATAAAGATATTTTTAATTTAATCTTTAAAGAAGAAACTGTTAATAATGGTTATATCTTAAGAGAAGATGTTTTCCCTCAACTTGCTTTAGGTAGTGGAATTGATGGAATCTATAAAGTATTAGATTACTCTTCAATTATTAAAGAATCAGATAAAATTATTGGTACAGAAGATGCATCTGTTTCAGTTGTTCTTTTCACAGATTATGATTGTCCTTATTGTAATCAATTTGAAAAAGAAACTTTAACAGATGAATTTTATGAAGAATATTTATATTCTGATAAAATAAATCTTGTAATTAAACCTTTAGTTACAAATGATGTATTCTCAATATTCCCTATACTTTTCTTAAAATGTTCTGAAGATCAAAATGTTTCTTTAGAAGTTAATAGAAAATTGTTTGAATTAAATCCTGTTTTAGGAGTTCAAACAGTATATGATCTTGTATCTTTAAATTATCAAGATGAAATTGAAGAATTGGAAGAAGCATACACAAATATCTCTTCTAACAACACAGGAAATTAATTTTTCCTTTTTTTTTTTTTTTTTTTAAAAGTTAAAAATAGCTTTCCTTTAAATATTTATTCTTTCATAATATATATATGGGTCCGTGGCCTAGTGGATAGGGCAACAGCCTTCTAAGCTGTGGGTCGAGGGTTCGAATCCCTCCGGACTCGCTTTTTTACAATTTCTATTTTGTAAAATAAATTTAAAAAGGTTTTTTTAAAATGGATTATAAAAAATTATTTGCAGACTCTATTTTTCAAGTTTTAAAAAATGATGTTAAGTCTATTCAAGAAATACTTAACTTAACCTCAAGTCCTCCTTCAAGAGATTTAGGTGATCTTTCATTTCCTTGTTTTGCAGTTTCTAAAATTTTAAAAAAAGCTCCTCAGGAAATATCAAAATATTTATACTTAAATATTCCTTCAAATGAAGTTTTTACTTTCACAGAAGTTAATGGTTATTTTAATGCAAAAATTAATGATTCTCTTCTTTTAAAAGAAACTATAACTGAAGTTTTAACAAAAGATAAGGGATATGGTTCATTAAAAATAGATGATAAACAATATGTAATTGATACATTTAATGCAAATCCTTTAAAGACCTTACATATAGGACATGTAAGAAATATTGTAACTGGTGATTTTGTTTCAAGAATTTTAACCTTTGTTGGTGCAGATCCTAAACCTGTTTCCTATGGTGGAGATATAGGAACTCATGTTGCTAAATGGTATTGGTATTATTCTAAATTAACAGATTCAGAAAAACAAATTCCTGAAAAAGATGTTTCTAAATGGTTTGGGAGTATCTATATTAAAGCAGGTTTACTTTTAGAAGAAAATAAAGAAGTTTATTCAAAAGAAATTGATTCTCTTCAAGTAGAAATTATGCAGTCAACTTCTCTTCAAGAAGAAATAAAAAAATTAGCAAATAAAAGTCATCAAGCTTACATGGATGTTGGAAAAGAACTTGGTGTTTATTTAGATAGTAGTTTTTTTGAATCTGATACTGAAAAAAGATTTTTTGAAGTTAAAGATAAATTATTTTCAGAAAATAAAGAATTATTTTTAGAAGATGATGGCGCTATTGTAGCTGATTTAAAAGATGAATCTTTAGGAAATTTTATTTTAATTAAACAAAATGGTGCTGCTCTTTATGGAGCAAAAGATATTGGTTTAGTTTCTTTAAAAAAAGAAAGATACCCTTCTTGTAATGATTTTTTATATGTTGTTGCAAGCGAACAAGATTTTTATTTTAAACAATTATTTAAATTATTTTCTTTTATTTATCCTTTAACAACACACTTCCATATTAATCATGGACTTATAAATACTTCTGAAGGAAAAATGAAATCAAGAGAAGGTGAAAGTTTTCTTTATGAAGATTTCAGAGATTCTTTATTTTCTGGGGTTAAAAATAAATTAATTGAAAATGGATTAGATTTTGATGATTCTATTGTAAGAGATATCTCTTTTGGAGTTATAAAATTTGAATTACTTAAAACAAATCTAAATAAAACAATTGTATTTGATATTAATTCTGCTCTTGATTTTCAAGGAGACTCTTCTCCATATGTTCAATATAGTGGGGTTAGAGCTAAAAGTATTTTAGAAAAGTCAAATTCTAGTGATTTATCTTTAGATTCTTTAATTATTGATTATTCTTTAGAAGAAGATGAAATTTTATTAGCTTTAAAAATAAATGATTTTAAAGAAAAAGTATTTTCATCTTATAAAGGTTATAAATCACATGTAATGGTTAATTATGTTTTAGAACTCTCTCATATCTTTAATAAATTCTATACAAATTGTCCTGTATTAGTTGTTAATGAAAATATGAAAAATACAAGATTATTATTAATTAAAGCTTTTTTAATTACTTTAAATAATGCTTTAAATCTTTTAGGTATAAAAGTTCCTAGTAAAATGTGATTTTATGAAAAATACATTTGATTTTGTAATGGATGATTTAATAGAAAAATATTCTATTGAAGATTTAGAAGAGACTTTTACAAAATTAAATATAAAAAATATCTATGTTTTTAGAGAAATTTCAAAAAAAGAAGATTTAGAAAAAGATTTTATTTTACCTAAATCAAAAATATTAAAACTTAAGAAAGCTTATCTTTTAAAAGAACCTTCTCTTGCACATTTTTATAAAAAAAAAGAATTATTTTTAGTAACTTCTCAATCTTTAAAAAATAATACAATAATTTCAACAAGTAAAAATATTCCTTTTTTATATAATCCTCTTTCTGATAAATTGATTTTTGATGAACAAAATGCAAGATCTTGTTTTCAACATAAAGTAAAAGTTATTTTTAATTATAACCTATTAAGAGATAAACCATTACAAAATAAATATTTAAAACAAAATTTATTTATTGTAAACCTTTTAAAAATACATTTAGTTGATTTTATATTTGCGTCTTTTGCAAAAACAAAAGAAGATTTAGTTTCAAGAGGTGTTTTATTTAGTTTATTAAAAAATTTTGATTTAGAAGAATCATTTATTTTGAAAATCTTATCAAAAGGGATGGTTGATAATAAATGGTAAAACTTAAAAAAAAATTAAATGTTATAAGACCAACTTTAAGACATAAAAAGATATATTTTATGTTAGAGTTTACAAAGGAATATTCTAATAATCTTTCTAATTTATTTCTAAAAAATTATCAAAATATTTTTGGTTTGTTTAGTTTAGTTAATGCAAATATTACTTTAATGAAGTCAACAAAAAACACAGCAATTGTTAGGATTAATAAAGATTATAAAGATTCTTTTTTAACATCTATTTTCTATTTAAAGCAAGATTTAGGTTTAGTTTATGTAACTAAGCAAGTTTCTACTCTTAAATCTTTAGAGTAATTTGTGTGTTTTTATTAATCATAATGTTTTTATATCTGTTGCTATAATAATATATAGTAGAGAATAGTAGAGGTAACTAAAGTTTAAGTATTTTTAGCTATTATTTAATAGCTTTTTAATTAATATTTTATCTTAAAAAAGCTATTTTTGTTTATAATTATAATTAAAGGAAAAAAAGGTGAATAAATATGTTTCCAATTTCTAATAATAATGCAATGGCACAAGCATATGACAGATCAATAACAGTTTTTAGTCCTGAAGGACATTTATACCAGGTTGATTATGCCTCTAAAATAATTGAAAAAGGAAGTCCAGCTGTAGCTGTAACTTACAAAGAAGGAATTGTTTTAGTTGCTGATAAAAAAATATTTTCATCACTTGTAATTCCATCTTCTGTTGAAAAAGTTTTTAAAGTCGATAAACACGTATGGGTTGCTTGTTCTGGACTTATTGGAGATGGTAGACGTTTAGTTGATTATTCAAGACAAATGGCTCAAGAGAATAAAGTTTACTATGATGATCCTATAGAGATAGATACTTTAGTTAAAAAAGTTGGAAATGTAGTTCAATATTTTACACAATATGGAGGAGCAAGACCTTTTGGTGTTTCTTTAATTGTTGCAGGTATTGATTCTTTAGGAAAACATATTTATGAAATTGAACCAAGTGGTGCAACAACAGCTTATAAAGCTATAGCTATTGGTCAAAATAAACCTAAATTAATGGCACATTTAGAAAAAAACTATAAAGATAATTTAAATTTTGAAGATGCTTTAAAACTTGCAATTAAAACTTTGTCTTTAAATCTTGAAGCAAAACAAAAACTAGATTCAAAGAATATAGAAGTAATACATATTAATGAAAATAACGATTCAATTGTTCCTTTTGAAAAATATTCAAAATTAATTTAAAAGTGTAAAATAAAATATGCCTAAAACAAATCTTCCTGCATTACAAAAAAATAAATTGTTACAAGATTTAAAAAAATCTCATACAGTTAGTCATTATAAGGGATTTGCAACAAAATTTAAAGGAACCACAGATAAAGTTTTAAAGAAGCATATGTTAATTGAAAGAAATTTAGTAAACTATAAAATATTAAGTGTTAGAGTTTCAAATAAACTAAAAAATTTACCTATTGAAGACAAGAAAAAAGCACTCTCTCTCTTAAACAAGATTTATAATAAATTAAATCTTTTAGAAGAGAAAAATTGTTGTTTAAAATATTTAGAATTTTCAAAATCTTTTGCAGAAAAGATTAATAGAAAAGAAGGTAGAGAAGTTTTAGAAATATTAACTGAGATTTCAAAAAAATATATTTAAAGTGAATTAAAATATGAAAACAAATAATCCTGCATTGAAAAAAAATCCTTATCTTAAAAATTTAAAAAAAGATCCTTCTATTCAAGGATATAAAACTTTAGCTGAAACTTTTGTAAAAAATAAATCAAATGCATCTAAATTTAGTAAAAATGTTGTTTTAGATCAAAAATTTCTTGCAAATCATAGAATTTTATCTGCAAGAGTAAAACATAAAATTAATGGCCTTTCTAAAGTTGAACAAGAAAAAGCAAAAACTTTGTTTGAAAATATTTTTAGTAAATTTTTATGGAGTTTTTCAAAAACAGAAAAACATCATGAATTTATAAAAGAATTTGCAAAATCAATTAATAGAAAAGAAGGTAGAGAAGTTTTAGAAATTTTAGAAAATGTAAATAAAAAATTACGTCAAGGAGGATATGATTAATTATGTTTTATAAGGGTGAAAAAAATAAAGGTAATCTTGAAAACACTGTAGTTGCAAGAATTAAAAGAGCAGAACATAATTTTGAAATTTTAGTATATCCTTTCCAAGCATGGGATTTTAGACTTGGAAAATCTGATTTAAAGATTGAAGATGTTTTAGCTTATGAAGAAGTTTATTCTGATCTTCAAAAATCAAATGTCGCTTCAAGAGAATTACTTTTAGAACATTTTGAAACTGAAGATGTTTTTAAAATAGCCGAAAAAATTGTTAAAGATGGAGATGTTCAGTTAACAACTGCCCAAAAACAATTAATGATGGAAAAAAGAGAAAAAGAAATAATTAATTATATTTCAAAATATGCTCATGATCCTAAAAATAAAACTCCTATCCCTGAACAAAGAATAGTTAATGCTTTTGAAGAACTTAAAATTAAAATAAATTTAAGTAAACACAAAGAAAAAGAAATTGAAGAAATTGTAGATAAATTAAAAAGAATTATGCCAATTTCTTTTGAAAAAATAATTTTAATGGTTGAAGTTCCTGCAAATTATGCAGGAAAAATTTCATCTGTAATTTACAAACAAGAAATTGTAGATCAAAAATGGCTTTCAAGCGGTGCATTAGTTGCAAAAATAAAAATACCTGCAGGTCAAAAACAAAATTTAGTTTCTGATCTTAATAACTTAACTCATGGTAATTTAGTTGCAACTGTTGTTGATGAAAATTAAATGTGATAAAATATGAATACAGAAAAAAAAATAGTTGTTCCTGGCGACTTAATAACAGATCAGGTAAAAAAATTAGGTCAAAATGTTTATTTTGAAAACAACAAAATATATAGTTCAATTATTGGTATTTTATCTGAATCAAATGATTTTGTTTCAGTAATACCTTTAAACGGCCCTTATTCTCCTGTTGTTGGAGATGGTATTGTTGCTGTTGTAAAAGATGAAGTGCTTAACGGTTATATTTTAGAGTATAACTCTTTTGATGATTCTTTTCTTTTAAAATCAAATATTAGAAAAGAGCTTTCAATTGGTACTGTTGTTTTTTTAAGAATTAAAAATATAGCAGACAATGGTTCTTTAGAGTTTGATAATATAAATATTTTACCAAAAGCAAGAGTTTTTCAAACCTCTCCAGTTAAGATACCAAGACTTATTGGTAAAAATGAATCTATGCTAAATTTATTTAAAGAATATTTAGGTGGAAATATAGTTATTGGTAAAAATGGATGGATTTGGTATAACTCAGAAGATGTATCTCTTGCAAAAAGAGCATTTTCATTAGTTGTAAAAAATTCTCAAAAATCAAATCTTACAAACAGTGTAAAAGATTTTTTTGAAAAAAATAAATTAAAGTGATAAATTATGAGTACAAGATTAGATGGTAGAAAAAAAGATGATTTAAGACCAATTAAGATAGAACTTGGAGTTGTAAAAAGTGCTGCAGGTTCATGTTATCTTGAATGGGGTAAAAATACAGTTGTTGCAACTGTTCACGGACCAAGACCAATGTTTCCAAAACATTTGTCAAATTCTCAAAGAGCAGTTGTAGATTATAGATATAGAATGGCTCCTTTTTCAGTTTCTGATAGAAAATCTCCAGTTCCTGGAAAAAGAGATAAAGAAATTTCTTTAGTTTCAGGTTTTGCATTAGAATCTGTTATTATGACAGAAAAATTTCCAAACACAGTTATTGATGTTAATGCATTAATTCTTTCAGCTGATGCAGGTACAAGAGTTGCAGCTTTAACAGCAGCTTCACTTGCATGTGCAGATGCAGGACTTCCAATGAAAGGGTTAGTTTCAGCTGTTGCAGTTGGAAGAGCAAATGGAGATTTAATTTATGATTTAACAAAAGAAGAAGAAGATGCTCCTGATGCAGTTGATACTGCAATTGCAATAACTATGCCTCAAAAAGAAATTGCTCTTTTACAAATGGATGGTTTTGTAAATAAAGATGATTGGAAAAAAATGGTTTCTATGGGTTTTTCAGCTGCTGAAAAAGTTTATGAACTTCAAAAGAAAGCTTTACTTGAAAAATACCCTGTAAATGGTGATATTAATGAGTGATATATTAAATTTAATTAATGCAGGAAGCATTAAAGAAAAAATTAAAAATGGAAAAAGAGAAGATAATAGAGGTTTTGAAGACTTTAGAGATCTTGAAATAAAAACTTCAGTTTTATCTTCAGCTGACGGTTCTGCATGGGTTAAACTTGGAAATACAGAAGTTGTTGCTGGAATTAAATTTGCAGTTGGAACTCCATATCCAGATTCACCAGATGAAGGAAGTATGTCTTTAAATTTAGAACTTACAGGTATTTCTTCTCCTGATTTTTCAACAGGTCCTCCACAAATAGATTCTCTAGAGTATGGAAGAGTTGCTGATAGAGCAATTAGATCTGCTGAAGCAATTGATTTTAAAAAACTTTCAATTGTTGCAGGAGAAAAAGTATTTATTATTTTCATTGATTGTATTGCAATTAATGCTGATGGTAACTTAATTGATGCAACTGAAATTGCAGCTCTTGCAGCTTTAAAAAATGCAAAGATACCAAAACTTGATGAAAATAACAATATTATTTCAAAAGAATATACTGATCAAAAATTAGAACTTTTAAATATTCCTTTAAGTTTTACTTTTGAAAAAATTGAAGGAAAAATAATTGTTGATCCAACAGAAGCAGAAGAATTTGCTTCAGATGCAAGATTTAGTTTAGGTCTTGTAAAAGATACTGTTGTATCTTGTCAAAAAAGTAAAAATGGTGTTTTTACAGAAGAAGAAATCTTTAAAATGATTGATCTTTCTGTAAATAAATATACTGAAATTGTAAAAAAAATAGAGGCTTTAGAGTAAATGTGATTTGAAATGGCTACAAAAAAAGTAAAAGAAACAGGTAAGTATGGTGTTAGAGGTGGAAGAGGAATTAGACAAAAATATCTTCTTGCAACTAAAACAGATAAATCTTCTTATGTATGCCCTAATTGTGGATATAAAGGAAGAATTTCAAAAACTAAATCTGCTATATTTAAATGTTCAAAATGTAAAACAGAAATAGCAGGTGCTGCATATAAACTTTCTTCAAAGAATTAAAGGTGAAAAATAATGTATTATTGTGCAAGATGTAAAACTGAATATGATGCAATTCCTGAAAATGATAAATGCGGAGTTTGCGGTTCAAGAATTTTTTATAAGAAAAGAGAACCTGTTTTAAAAAAGATTAAGGCAAATTAAGTATGTTTGTAACAGTTTCTAGGAAATCAAATCTTTTAGAAAAAAGATTTTCTAAATATCTTACAAGATATCTTCCTGGAATAAATTACTTGCCAAGAGGAAAAACTCCTCTTTTAAAATTTTTTAAAAAAGCATTATATTTAGGCCATAGATATTTTTTAATAGTTTCTTCTATTAAAGGAAATATCTTACTTTCAGTTTATGCTTTAAGAGAAGATAGTTATTTTCTTGAAAGAGAATATTTAATTGAAGTTATTGATTTAAGGCATTTAAAGTCTTTTTCATATATTTCTTCAGTAAACTCTTCTTTTAATGATTTAAAAAAAGTATTTTATTTTCTTGAAAAAAAATATCTTTCTTTAAAAAGTAATTTTGGTGTTTTTCAAACATCAGATGAAAATATCTTTAATTTTCTTGAAAATGAAGAATATTTAGGATTTAAATTTAAAATAGTAAATGTGAGTAATTTTGATTGATCAAGTGCTTTCAATTGTTTTTGAAATAAAAACAAAAAGTCCAAAAGATTTAAAAGAAATTTTAAATCTTGAAATTGATAGAAAGAAATATGATCGTTCAACTTCTCAAATTATTATTGAAAATAAGAAATTAATTATTAAGATTTATGCAAAAGACATTATTGCTTTTAAAGCAACAATTAATAATTACATAAATCTTTTAGAATTAATTTCTAAAGTTTATGAGGTGGATTTAAAATGAGTAAAGATAATAATATGATAAATACTTATAGACAACAATTAATGTATTTATCTCAACAAAAACAACAATTACAAGTTCAAGTAAATGTGTTAGATAGCACAGTTAAAGAACTTGAAAACACAAAAGAAACAAAAGTTTACAAAGGTGTTGGTAACATTTTCATTCTAAAAGATAAAGCTGATGTTATTAAAGAAACAAAAGAAACTAAAGAAACAGTTGAACTTAGATTAAAAACTGTTGAAAAACAAGAAAACGATACTTTAAAGAGATTAAATGATTTATCTAAAGAAAACAAAAAAGAAGATAAATCAAAAGATGAAACAAATACTGAAGGAATTGCTTAAATTAAATTTTAAGCAATTTAACTTTTTTTTTAATAAAAATAGTTTAAAAGGTTTTTTTTAAAAAACCTTTTTTTTAAAATTATTTTAAATAAATAATTTTCTTTCCATCTTTTAATTTCTTTTTCTTAGATTTTCTAATTAAATAATGAATTGTGCTTTTTGGAACCTTTAATTTTTCTTCAAGTTCTCTGTATGAAAAATCTTTGTGCATTTCAATAATTTTTTTAAGTTTTGATGCAGGTATATCAATTGGTCTTCCTTGTTCATTTTTAATCTGGAGGGCTATTTTTTTAGATCTAAGTAATTTTTTAGTATTTTCCCCCATTCTGTCTTTTGTTGTTTTTGAAAGTGTTATAAGTTTTAATCTTTTACATTTTGTAATAATCTTTGTAATTATTTTTATTGAAAAAGACTTTGTAATATGTAGTTCTTGACAAGATGAATCTAGACTACTAATTTTTTTAAAATCATTTAATGAATCTTTAACAACCATTTATTTTCCCCACTTTTTAATGTTTTTTTGTCCAATATTATTAGTTACTATATGGTTTTATAAATATATTTGTTTTAAAAATCTTTTCAATATAATATATATGTGATTATTTATGATTATCTTAGTTTGTGGATATGCAGCTTCTGGTAAAAGCATGGTTTCAAGGTATTTAGGTAAACAATTAAAATATAAAGTTGTTCATACTTCTGATGTTTTAAAACAATTTACTGATAATCAAAAAACCATTTCAGAGAAAACAAAAATGAATAAAGGTTGGTATGAAAAATCAAATCTTATGGTTGTTAGAAAAAATGATTTTTCTTTTGATAAAAACCTAGATAAATATTTGCTTTCTTTAGTAAAAGAAAACGAAAATATTGTTTTAGATTCTTCAACACTTCCTTATCTTTTAAAAAAGAAAAAAGGTGTTTTAAAAATTTGGCTTAAAGCAACTCACAAAACTAGAGCTGAAAGAATGGCTTTAAGAAATAAAATTTCTTTAGAATCTGCAGATAAAGTTCTAAGAAAAAAAGATAAGTTTAATAGAGCTCATTATAAAAAAATTTATGGTTTTGATTTTGGAAAAGATCTATCTGTTTTCAACTATGTTTTAGATACTACAAACATAAATATAGATCAAGTCTTTAAAAAAACTTTAGATTTTGTAAAATCTAAACTTTAGTGCTTAATTTTAAGATTGTTTTTTCAGAAACAGTGTATTTTCCTAAAACATTATTTTCATGTACTAGATCTCCATGAAAATCAGAGCCTGCAGTTTCAATAAGCTCATATTTTTTAGCAAGTTCTTTTATTTTATCCATAAATACAGTATTTTTATATTTTATTAAATCTTCTGGAATATATCCATTAGTTTCTATTCCTAAAAGACCTTCTGAAACTAATTTTAATATAAAAGATTCAATTTCTGCTTTTTGAAAATCCTTAAGATACCATGGATGAGGAAGTACAGGGGTTCCTTGTGCATCTTTAATAATCTGTATTATTTTTTTTGTTCTTGTAGGAGGAGTTTCAAGTCTTACTCTAATCTCTCTTAAATATTCACTAAATGCTTCATCAAGGCTTTTTACATATCCTTTTTCAACCATTACTTGTGCAATATTTGCAGAATTAGGGTTTTGTCCTTTTCCTGAATTTTCTAAAACTTCATTATAGTCAATTTCTATTCCATACTCTAAAAGACCTTCTATTTTTTTTTTAATAAACTTTTTTCTCTGTGCTCTTTGTTTTTCAAGAAACATTAAAAGATAATTATCTTTAGGGTCAAAACCATATCCTAAAATCTCTGTGCCCATACCTTGAATCTCAACCCCAGAAATAAGGGCTAGGTTATTTTTCTTTGCTGCTTTTTCAGCTTCAAAATGACCTTCTATACTATCATGATCTGTGATTGAAATTCCTTTTAGTCCAATTTCTTTAGCCTTTATGACTAATTCTGTTGGACTTAACTTTCCATCTGAAAAATAGGTATGGGTGTGTAGATCAAATCTATTCATTTTATTAAAACCTTTATTGCATTGTCTTTGTTGCAAGCTTAATATCTTCTGAAGTTACTGTTTTTCTTTTTGCATGTCTTGCAAGTTCTATTGCTTGTTTTGATATATCTATTGCAACTTCTGATAATATTTTTCCAAGTTCTTCTGCTGCATCTTCAGAGACTCTTTCAGCTCCTGCTTTCCTTATAAGTCTATCTATTGCTGCTATTGGTAATTCTGACATGTATTTTCCCCCTTTTCTAAAAATAATTCCTTATATATATTTATTTTACAAAACTATTTATAAAATATTCTTTTTTTACTTAACATTTATTTGTTAATACATAAATATGTTAACATGCCTTTATATATTTTTCCTTCTAATAATTATTTAGTAATCAGTAAAATATTTTTAAGATGTGAAATATATATATGGCTCTTTCAGATTCAATTCTTTTACAGATAAGTCAAAAGAAAACAAATTATAATGATCTTTTAACAAAAATGGTTTCAAACTATTCATCAGTCAATTCAGCAAAAGCTGCTCTTTCAAGAGCTTTAAAAAACTTAGTTGCTTTTGGAGAAGTTGAAAAAAATAATGATGATTATTTTTTAACAGAGAAAGGAAGGCAGACCATTGAATCTAAACTTAAAAATAAAATTTTAATTAACATAAATGATCTTTTAGAAAAATCAAGAAAAAAAAGTTCTTTAGAAGATGTTGATGAAATTGTAAAAAATTTACAGATATTTCTTGAAAGAAGTAAACAAGATCCTAGTTTTTTAAAAACAGGAAAAACAAGTTCTAATTTTTATATAAGTGATCTTGAAATTTTAAAAAAAGAAATTGATTCAAGTGTTTCTCATTATACTTATATTTCTTCTATACTTTCAAATCACATAAATATTTTAAAAAATGAAAATTTTGAAGATTATCTTATATTTAACCTAAATTCTAAAACTTTTGATCTTTTTAAATATGTTTTAGAACTTTATTCTTTTGAAGAATTAACTATTGATTGCTCAAATCAATATCCTCAGACTATAACTTTTTTTGAGAGTAATAATATTTTTATTAAAAAAAATGATTTTACTTTTAAGTTAAATATTAAAGATTTTGATTCTTTTAAGGATTTTATTTTAAAAGATTTTGAACAAAGTCTATCTATTAGGTTTAAAATATATATTAATGATATTTTAGTAAGATTTAGTTTTGGTAAAGTTTATTTCTTTGGACCATTTACAATTATTGAAAAAATTAATAAAAAAAGTGAGGAGCTTAAATCATGAATATTAAATACATTGGACATTCTTGTTTTTTAATCACAATTAATAATATTAAGATTCTTTTAGATCCTTTTATAACAAATAATCCTTTATCTAAAATGGGTGTTTTAGATGTTAAGCCAGATGTTATTTTATTAACCCATGATCATCACGATCATTTAGGAGATGCAATTGAGATTTCTAAACATTCTGGTGCAGAGATTATTACAATTTTTGATCTTGCTCAAGAATTAAATAAATTTCATGTCCCAACAATTGGTGGAAATTTAGGTGGAACAATTGATTATAAAGGTATTTCTTTTACTTTTGTTAAAGCTGAGCATTCTTCAAATAAAGGTGTCCCTGTAGGTTTTATTATTAGATATGATCAAAGAAGTATTTATTTTGCAGGAGATACAAATGTTTTTTTAGATATGAAAATTATTAAAGATTTATATGCTCCAGAAATTGTGATGCTTCCTATAGATGGTAGGTTTAATATGGGTGTAAAAGAAGCTTGTTATGCTTTAAATCTTTTAAAACCAAAGATTGTAATTCCAATGCATTATGATACCTTTGATCTTTTAAAATATACTCCAGATAATTTAAGAGAAGAGATGGAATTACAAAATATTCCTGTAGAGCTTATTGTTTTTGATATCTTAGAAGAAAAAGAAATGTAGTTCTCTTTTTAATTTTTTTAAAAAAATAGAAAAAAGGGGTTGGTGGGATTTGAACCCACGACCTGTTGGTCCGAAGCCAACTGCACTATCCACTATGCTACAACCCCACCCTTTTAAAAATGATTTGTTTATTAAATATATATAGTTTTAAGTTAATATATAATTATTCTTTTTAAAAAAATTAGAGGTGCATTACTAATGGATAGATGCAGTAGTTGTAATATAGAAGTTACAGATAATTTTACAAAATTTAAATGCCCAAACTGCGGGAAAGTAGAAATTATTAGATGTAACAGATGTAAGTCTATATCAAAGAAATATAAGTGTCCAAGTTGTTCATTTATAGGTCCTTAGGTATTAAATTTATTATTTTTAAAAACATAATGTAGGTGAATTATTTATGGGTGACATTCTTTCAGTATACAAAGTATACCCTGAGGAAATAGAAGATATTGATAAGGTAAAAGAATCTTTAGAAAAAGGTTTTGGTGATCCTTTCAAAGTTGCAAAAATAGAAGTTGAACCAATTGCTTTTGGATTAAAAGTAATTAAGTTAGGAGTTGTCTTCCCTGATAAAATAGATGGTCTTTTAGATAAACTTGAAGATGCTATTAAGGCTATTGAAGGTGTAAGAGACATAGAAATTGAAGTATCTACTTTACTTTAATTTTTTTCTTTTTTTTATTAAAATTGCTAATGTTTATAAATGTTTTATTCTATTTTATAATATATAACTTATTAAATGTTAATATTTATGAATAGAAATAAAAAGGGCCAAGTTTCAATTGAAGTTGTAATCATTATTATCTTTCTAATAATATTTATAACTGTATTTAATGATCTTTCAAACAATACTGTTGAAACAATTGAGCTTTATAAAATAAAAGAACAACAATCTCAAATTTCAGATTCTCTTTATAGTTTTTTAAAGTCTCAAGAAATATTTGTAACTGATGTTGTTGATAATAATTTTAATGTAAGTTTTCAAAATACTTTTAAAATTCCAAACATTACAATTCCTTCTAAGAATGTAGAATGTAAGTTTATTATTAACCCTGGCTTTTTAAATATGATTGTAGAGTATGATGATTCTGTAATCTATTATGATCAAAACATGTCTTTAAACAACACTAAATTTTCTTTTAGTGATTTTGAGAAATACTGTGGAGAAATAGTTACTTGTTATAATGTTGCTGGAGAAATTGCTTGTGATTGATTATGATTAAAAATAGAAAAGGACAAATTATGGTTTTAGATATTCTTTTTTCAGTTGTTCTAATCATACTTGTTTCTTTCCTTTTAGTAAATATTGTTGAATCAAAAGTTTATTCTACAACAACAGATAATATTAATTCTCAATTAAACAATGTTGGAAAAATGGCTTTTAAAAATATAGTTAATAATCCATATATTAATTGTTATGCATTTGATTCTCATAATAGATATCATATTCCTGCATGCCTTACTGAAAATTCAAATATTTTAAAAAACAATCTAGGGATTCCTACAAACTATAAATGTTCTCTTACAGGTTATGCTTTTACTGCAAATGAATGTACTGATGTTTTAGATCCATCAATTGATAATTATTATTCTATAGATTTTAATGTTTCAATTACACCAAACTTTGCAATTAATAAAAAAAGATATATTGATAGTTTATCTGGTAATGATAATATTTTAAATACTAAACAAGAACTAAATTTAAAGGTGTGGAGATAAATGAAACAAAATAAAGGATATATTTTAACAATTACAACTCTTCACTATGTAATGATATTTATTTTATTTTTAACACTTACAACTTTTGTTGTTTATAGGTCAGTTAATACAGATAAGCAAGTAATTTTAAATTCACTTAGTTATAATGAGTTTAATTCAGGAGAAGGAGAAGTTACAAGTCCAGCTGAATATTACTGGTGTACTGAATATTTCTATTATGATTTTACTTCAAGTGATAGTGGTTATAATGATTTAGAAACTAAAGTTTATTGTGAGGGGTTTGATGGAAAAAGGTTTGTTTAGTGGAATTATTTTATTAATTGTTATTGTTTTTTTAACTCCTTCAATAATTATTTCTGATAACACAGAAGTTATAACAAATTCTTATAATCATGTTTCTCTTTTAGCTTTATCAGCAGATAATATTGTTGTAGATTCTTTGCTGGATGAAACTTTTAATAGTTGTTCAATTGCAACAAAAAATAATTATGACTCAAGAGTTAATAGTTATCTTTCATCTATGTTAAATGAAACAAATAAAAATAGTCTTGATTGTGAAATTACAATTGATAATTCTGCTCTTTCAGGAGATAGATTTTCTGGAAAATTAGATTTATTATGTAATAACCAATCTTCAAATATTACTTCTCAAATTTCAAAAGAAATTTATTTTGATAAAGAAATAGATGTTTCTGGTGATTTATCTGATTGTAATGTTTCAATTGTTGATAATTATATTTCTGCAGAAATTATTTTCCAAAGAAGATCTTAAATAGTATAATAATAACTATTTTCTTTTCTTTGTTCTTTATCTTTCTGTGAGTCTGGTTTATTTGCTCTTGGTCTTTTAGTATCAGGATCTTGTCTAAAAGTCATGTTTTGTTCTTTTAAAAATTTATTAAAAGAAGCTTCTATTTTATCTATTTTGTTTGCAAAACCTTTAACAGAGGCTTCTCCTTGGAATAAAAGAACTCTATCTGAAATATAATCTACAAATAAAAGATCGTGATCTACAACTAAAGCACTTTTTTCTGTCTTTAAGATTACGCTTTTAATAACATTTGAAACAATTAATCTTTGCTCAACATCTAAAAATGCTGATGGTTCATCAATAAGATAGATGTCTGCGTTTTTTGAAAGAGTATATGCAATTGCAACTTTTTGAAGTTCTCCTCCAGAAAGTTGATTTATTTCTTGATCAATTATACTATCAATATCAAGTTGTCTTCTAATCTCTGAATTAAAAATATCTTGATTTATTTCTTTTTTTAAAAATAGTTCTTGAACAGTAATATCTTCATTAAGATCTATATATTGAGGTTTATATGATACTTTAAGTTTAATATCTAGCTCTTTATCATCTGCTTTTATTTCTCCTGCAAGAATTTTTATAAAGGTTGTTTTTCCAATAGCATTTTGTCCTAAAACACCAATGATTTCTCCTTTCTTAATTTCTCCTTCTTCAACTTCTAGGTTAAATTCTCCTAATGTTTTTTTAAAAGAAGGATATTTTGCAAGAGTGGTTTCTATTCTTTTTTCAGTTGCATATTTTGCAGAACTAAATTCTATTTTATAATCTCTAATTCTTATGTTTTCTTCTTTTAAGAAACCTTCTAAAAATTCATTTATTCCTTTTTTTGTTGTTTTTTTATTAGAAGATTGTCCATATGCATTTTTCCTACCAAACATTATTTGTACAAAATCACTAATATAATCTAAAATTGCAAGATCATGTTCAATTAACATAATTGAATTATTTTCATTTATTTTTTCTCTTAATATTTTTGCAATTTTAAATCTTTGTTTAATATCTAAAAATGTAGTGTACTCATCAAAAAAATAAAGTTGAGCATCTTTTAAAAGACATGCAGCAATTGCTATTCTTTGTAATTCTCCACCTGATACCTCTGTTGGTGTTTTTAAAAGAAGTTTTTCAATTTCAAGTTCTTTTATAATTTTTTCATAGTATTCTTTATCTTTTGAAATATTTTCAAGTAATTCTTTAATGCTTTTTTTAAAGACTTTTGGAATTTCTTCAACTTTCTGTATTTTATATGCAAAAGATAATTTTTTTTCTTTAATTTCTATAAAATTCTTTTGGATATTTTTTCCTCTATAATACTCAATTACTTTGTCTATGTCTTCTTTTTCATCATAGGCTCCTAAGTTAGGAACTAAATTTCCTGAAAGGATGTTTATACTTGTTGTTTTTCCAGACCCATTAATTCCAATAAGTCCTGTAATAAAACCTTTTTCAGAGGATGGAAGTGAATATACTCTAAAGCTATTTTGTCCATATTGGTGTATTGGATCTCCAAACTTAATTCCTGTGTTTATAATCGTAATTGCTTTAAAAGGGCATTTATGAGGGCAGATTCCACATCCAGTACATAGAGATTCATTAATTACTGGTGGAGTCCAGTTTTCTCTATTTGTAATTTCGATTGCATCTTCTCCCATTTTAACAGGAGGACAAACTCTGTGGCATAGATAGTTACATGCTTTTGGTTGACATTTATTTTTATCAATTACTGCTATTCTTGTATATTCTGTTGCCATATTAAATCATTTTAAATTTTATTCAATTATTTTTTCATATTCTTTTAAAGATATTTTTGCTCCAAGTTGTTTGATTTCTTCATGCTCAAATCCAAAATAATTAACAATATCTTTTGTGAATTTATTTGTTTGTGCAATAATTAAAAGAAAAGGTATGTAGTCTCTTTTAATTATTCTTTTTGATGCATGTATTTTCTCTTGCATTTTTAATACAATATTATCAAAAATAATTTTTTCTTTTTTATTAGAACTTAATTTTTTTAAAAGTGTTGGAAAAACAAAAGGTGAAAAGCCTCCAGCTTCTTTTTCTGTTTTTGCATAAGCAACTCCAACTGTTAAATAATCTAAAATATATTTTAAAAGAATCCAATTTGTAGCTTTTATCCTTCCTTTAAAAACATCTGCTCTACTTAAAGCTTCCATACCTCTCTCAAGATTTATTGGATTTTTATATTTTCGTGGTATATTCTCTTCAAGCCATGCAAATAAAAGTTCCCAATCTATACTTAAATCATTTATTGCATTTTTAGTTTCAAGAAAACCTCTTGGATAAAATATTTTTCCAAGAACTTTAAAAACATCTTCATCTCTTTTTCTATCTCCTAAGGCTTCTATGTCTTCTAATGTTATTTTATCAAAATTACATAAAGTCTCAAGATCTAAAAGTAAAGCTCTAATATCATTTTTTGTGTTTTCAACAAGTGTTTTAAGAGACATTAAATCATAATCTTTTTCTTCTTTATCACAAATTTCTTTTGCAAACTTAAGTATTGAAAGTTTGTTTGGAAGATCAAACCTTATCTGTACACATTTATTAAAGATAGGTCTTAGTTTTTTATTTTCATAAGGATCGTTTGCAATAAAAATTATTGGTTGTTTTGTTTTATCAATTATCTTTGTAATTTCTGCAAACCCTCCAGCATCTTCTCTTCCTCTTTTATCTTCAAGAGCGTCAATTTCATCTAAAAGAATCAGTCTTTTTTGACCAAATATGTTTGATGCTGAATATGCTACTTGAGCAAGACTTGTAATTGCTTCTTTTCCTCTAATATCAGAAGCATCTGTATGATAAATAGACAAGTTAAGTTCTTTTGCAAGAAGTTTTACTGCTAAGGTTTTTCCAATACCACTTTCTCCATAAATAAAGATTGGTGTACTTGGATTTTTACTTAAACTTTCTTTTAAAGTTTCAATCTGTTTTTTCTGACCAATCATTTCACTAAGATTTGATGGTCTGTATTTTTCAAGAAAATTTGTCATAATATAATATATTTAGGAAGTAATTAAAAACGTTATTACTCTTATTAATTATTAACTTAAATGATTATAGTTTATAAATCTTAGGGAATATATATTATATTGTGTGATTAGATATGATAACTGCAAAAAATACTAAACTTTTTAAAGATGCTTTAGAGTCAATCTCAAGCTTAATACAAGAAACTAATGTAAGATTTAAACAAGATGGAATATATATCAAAGCTGTTGATAAAACACAGATTCTTTTACTTGACTTTTATTTTGATAAATCTTATTTTGAAAATTATCTAGTTGAGCCTAGTTTAGTTGGAATAAATATTCATGAATTATATAATATTATTTCAAGATCTTTTGATTCTGATAAATTAAAACTTGAATTAAAAGATAATTCTTTAGAGATTAATCTTTTAGGACAAATTGAAAGAAAGTTTAATATTAGTTATATAGATATTTCTGAAAATGAAATCTCAATTCCAGAAATTGAGTATGATGCAGAAATTTCTCTAAAAGCTTATCTTTTAAAAGAAATTTTTAAAGATATAAGTCTAATTGGTACAACTGTTACTTTTAAAATAAAAAATAATAAATTTATTATTGAATCTCAAGGAGATAAAGGAAGAATCGAGACTATAATTTCTAAAGTTAAAATTAAGTCTAAGAAAAATATTATGGTTAAATTTTCTTTATCATATTTAAAAAATATTACAAAATCAATAGATAATGAGACTGATGTTTTAATTAAGTTATCAGAAGATTCTCCTCTTTATCTAGAGTATTATTTAGAGAATAAGGTTAAGATTAATTTCTATTTATCAAGTATGTTAATTTAAAAAAAAGAATTTTAAAGAGATTTTAATCTCTTTAATAGTTTTTCTTTTTTAGCACCATCTTCAAAAGCATGCTCTATAACTTCTTTTATTGTTTTAACAGGAATTATTTCTATTTTGTCAAGAGCTTCTTTTGAAAGTACAACGTCTTCTTTGTTTGTAAAAGGTATTAATACTTTTTTAATCTTTGAGTTAATTGCAGCATTAATCTTTCCTGTAACTCCACCAACAGGTAAAACTTCTCCTCTAATAGATAATGATCCTGTCATTGCTATTGTTTGTTTAATTGGTATATTTTCAAGAACAGAAATTACAGCTGATGCAATAGAAATTGATGCTGAGTCTCCTTCAACTCCATGTGTTTGTAAAAATTGAACATGTATGTCATAGTTTGAGATATCTTTTCCAGTTAATTTTTTAAAAATTGCAGAAACATTTTCAACAGATTCTTTTGCAATTTCTCCTAATTTTCCTGTTGCTATAACTTTTCCTTGATTTTGAGATTGTGCAAATGTAACTTCACATTCAATAGGAAGCATTATTCCTGCTTCTGTCATTCCCATAACAGCTAGTCCATTTACTCTTCCAACTTTTTTACCAGTTGTTTTATAAATGTCATATTCTTTTTTAACATCCATCATTTTTTCAACCATTTGTTGTTCTAAAGTTGAAGATAGTTTTTTAGCTTCCATAACTTCTTTTTCAGTTACAAGACTTAATCCTTTTTCTTTTGCAATATCTCCTGCAGATCTTACAAGTCCACCAAGTTCTCTTAATTTTAAACTTAAATGATTTTTTCTAGTTGCTTTTTTTCTAGCTTCAAAAATAATTTCTTCTACAGCATTTTTTGTAAAGTGTGGAATTTTTTTATCTTTAATTACTTCTTGTGCAACAAATTGTGCCATTTTATTTCTGTTTTCAGTATTATCTGGAATATCAACATTCATTTGACATTCATAACCAGAACCTCTAATTCTTGATCTTATAGCAGGATGAACTTTTTCAAGATCTTGGTAGTTTCCTGCTGCAACTAATATAAAATTACAAGGTGCAGGTGTTGTTCTTACCATAGCTCCACTTGAAAGTTCTGATTGTCCAGTTATACTGTATTTTTTTTCTTGTAATATAGTTAAAAGTTCTTGTTGTGATTTTGGTGAAAGAGATGCTATTTCATCTAAAAATAAAACTCCTTCATTTGCTTTGTGTATCATCCCAGGAATAATTCTGTAGTGAGGTGGAGTTCCAAGACCACCTGATTGTAGAGGATCATGTAAAACATCTCCAAGTAAAGCACCTGCTCTTGCACCAGTTGCATCTACAAAAGGTGCTTCTTTTCTTTTAGAGTTGTCTATTAATATTTTAGGAACTAAACCTTTAGTTTTTTGTATCATTTGTAAACTTAAGGCAGTTGCAATCATTATAAATCCAGAAAGAATAAGCATTGCTGCAAAAACTGTGTCTGAAATAACTTTAAATTGCCATAAAGCAACTGAAAGAATAAGCCATGCCATTGGAAGTATAAAACTTAATAGTCTTTGAGAACTATTATTTTTCATAGCTTGTAGTTTTGCATCTTCTACAATTTTTTTTCCTTCTCCTGCATTTACAACTCTAATTATTGGATTATGTGAATCTTCTTTATTTGGATATGATAAAATATCTTTTAATTGATAAGAAGGTAAAATCTCTGCAAGAGCAGCTGCAAGCATAGATTTTCCTGTTCCAGGTTCTCCTATTAGAAGAATATGTCTTTTTTGGTGAGCTGCTTTTTTAATAAGATTTATAGATTTGTCTTGACCAATTACTTGATCAATTGTTTTTTTTGGAATTATTATTTCACTTGTATCTTTGTATACAAGTTCTTTTACTTTAATTTCTTTTTTCATATTTTCTCAATTTTCTTTATTTTTATTAAAATTAGAATCTAAATATTATATGATATATAATAGATGTATCAATATCCTTAAAATACATTTGTTTTTATATATTTTATATGGCTGATAATATTAATATTTATTTTTTAGGAACAAGTGCATCTACTCCAACTAAATCTAGAAATTTAACTTCTTTATTAATTAATTATAGAGGAAGTAATTATCTTTTTGATGCAAGTGAAAATGTTCAACAACAAATTTTAAAAACTTCTCAAAGTATTCAAAAAATAAAAAGTATTTTTATAACACATTTTCATGGAGATCATTATTATGGTATTTTAGGTTTATTATCAAGCATGTCTCTTTTAAAAAGAGAAGATGAACTTAACATCTATGTTCCTTTTGGTTATAAAACTTTTCTTGAAAATTTTTTAAAAGCTGGTGGAATAAATCTTTCTTTTAAAATAAATATTTTACAAATTAAAAGTAATCAAAAAATAAAGATTGATAATGGAATGATAACTTCTGTAAAGCTAGATCATACAGTTCCATCTTATGGTTATTGTTTTAAAGTAAATGATAAAATTGGTAAGTTTAATAAACAAAAAGCAATTAAACTTAAAATACCAGAAGGACCTTTATTTTCAAAACTTCAAGAAGGAAAATCAATTAAGGTAGATGGTAAAGTTATAAAACCAAGTCAAGTAATGGATTTATCTTTCAAAAAACAAGGTAAAAAAATATTATATTTTACAGATACTGCTGTTTTAAAAAAACATCCTAAATTTATTGAATCTCCAGATGTTTTAGTGCATGAGTGTACTTTCTTAGATGAAGAAAAAGAAAAAGCTAAACTTAAGAAACATTCTTCTTTTTCAGAAGTTGTTAGTTTTTCAAAAAAAATAAAAGCAAAAGAACTATATCTTGTTCATGTGTCTTCAAGATATAAAGATTTAGAAGCTAATTTAAAAAATAAAAAGAATATTTCTCTTCCAGATGATCTTTTTTCTTTAGAAATTAAAGATTATTAATTTTTAAATTTAAAAGTTTTACCTGGATTTAAAATAACTGTATTAACATCTGTATAGTTTTTTCCAAACCTATAGATTAATTCTTGAGGATTTCTTTTAATATCTTCAAAAGTATCATAATGCATTGGAATTACAAATTTAGGTCTCATTTTTTTCATAACTCTAATTGCAGTTCCAAGATCCATTGTTCTTTTTCCACCAATTGGTAAAAGTGCAATGTCAGGTTTTATAGTGTCATGGTCTTTTGTCATATAAGTGTCTCCTGCAAAATAAACTGTTTTTCCTTTTTTGTTTTTAATTAAAAAACTTAAAGGATAAAACGCACCAGGGTGATGTGCAGGAAGAGCTTGAATATTTATGTTATTGATATCTTTTGCTTGATATTCTTCAATTGAAACTTTATTATGTTCAAGACCTTCAATATCTTTCAAGATACTGTAATGAGATATAATCTTTGGATTATATTTTTTAGATAAATAGTTTACTGAATCTTTATCAAAAGAATCTGTGTGTTCGTGACTTATTAAAATAGTATCAATCTTTGGAAGATCTTCAACTTTATGATGACAAGGGACTAATCTTTCCATTTTTCCTAACGAATCATTTTTAAAAAAAGGGTCTGTTAAAATATTCTTTTTATCGATAGTTAACAGAAATGATGAGTGTCCAAGATATTTAATACTTATACTCATATATAATTATATAAACCAATTTTTATTTAAAGAGTATTGTTTTTTTAACTTTTTTTCTTTTTTCTCTTTAATCATTATGTTTATAAATATATTCTTCTTTTATAATATTATATTTTAATTAACTTTAATCTTGATCCCTTATGTTTTTAAAAGATATTTTTCATCATTTTAGATTTCAAAGAGGAATTTCTCCTTTGATAGCCACCATTCTTTTAATAGTTGTCTCTGTTGCAATTATTGGTATTATTCTTTCTTGGGGTAAAGGTTTTACAAATGATTCTTTTTCAAAAACTTCAAGTATTGAAGTTTATACAGAATCAGAGATTGGTTTTTATTTAAATCTTAAAAATTCTATCAATGGTCGTTCCACTTTAGAGTATAAACCTCCTTATGGTTCTCCTTATACCTCTATAACTATTACTGGTTATAGTTTACTAGGTAATTCTAATATTAATCCTTTAGAACCTCCTGTCACTATTCTTTCTAATCAAACTGCAAATTTTGATCACGGTATTTTAGATTCTTCTTTAGATTTAGTTTTATATTTAGACAATTCTCAAATGATAACTAAAACTGATATTTTTCAAAATTTAAAAAGCCCTCTTTCCTGTCCAGAAGGTTATATTCCAGTTCCAGGAAACCATTTATATGGAACCATGAATGAGCGTGGTGGTTTTTGTGTTTCCAAATATGAAATGAAAATGGATGTTAATGGTGATGGTAAAGGAAACCTTGTTTCTGATTATCCAGATTGTAATACTGGTTCTTTAACCTATAATACTTATAGTTATGAATTATGTCCTACTCCAGGCACTTTAGTATCAACTCCAGAAGGCTCTCCAATAACAAGAATTTCCCAAACCGAAGCTATTGCAGCTTGTGAGGCAGTAGGTGGACACTTAATAACTAATGACGAATGGATGACCATTGTAAGAAACATTGAACAAGTACCCTCAAACTGGTCTTCAGGCGTTGTTGGAGAAGGTTATCTTCCACGCGGTAATTCCTCTTCCTCTGGTGCCATGGATGGTTTTGATGCACTTTCTGGTTTAACAAAAAGAACTTTAACTCTAACTAATGGTGAAGTCATTTGGGACTTAGCTGGTAATGTTTGGCAATGGACAAGTGATACTATCCAAAGAAAAGACCAACCTGATGGTTTTAACAATGCTGATGATAGTAACTTTACTACTGGCTGGGATTATTTTGATTATTCCAAAGGTGGTGGAGAAGATCAATACATCTCTTCTGATGATTTAGGAAACACCACTTTAAAGTATAAAGATTTATTTTTACTTACAAGTAATAGTTATAATGCAGCAGATAATGGTGTTGGTAGGATTTACACTTATAGTAATTTTGGAGATACTTCTACTATTGTATATTCTTTTCTGCGCGGTGGTTACTGGACCAATGGAGCTAATGCAGGGGTCTTGTACTTGTACTTGGGCGATACGCCTGGGAACCGGTACTACAACGTCGGCCTGCGCTGTGTTCAGTAGTTTTTGAAAGAATGTATCTCGAGAATATTGTATTTTGACGGGTAAGACGGCAAGACGGCAAGACGGGTAACGTCGCGATAAATAAAGCTTGAAGATTTGTTTTTGCAAAAAAATAAATTAAAGAATTTGAAAAAAGAAAAAATAATTGTTCAAAGAAGAAAAATGAAATTGGCAAAAGAGAAAGCAAATTGTTTTTGCTTTTGCAAATTTTTTTGTTTTTTTACAAAAAAATTTGCTACTCAATTAAAGTTGTTTTTATAAATTACAATATATATTGGACAAAAATATGGTTGTTATGAGTTTAGTAAATACAGAAAGAGGAATTTTAAATTTTGGGGTTTACAAAGAACTTTTTCCTTTAGTTATTGACACTTATAAATTTTTAGAAGAAAATAAATCATCTATAAATGATAATTTTATTTTTCAAGAAACTATTTCAAATTTAATAAATATTCTTTCTTTTTTATCAAAAGGATATAATAAATATCATTCTAATGAAAAATCATTACTTTATTCTTATTCAAGAGATTGTGTTTCTACAACTCAATCAAATTTACTTATATTAAGTGAAATTAATAAAGATTTATCTAAAGATAAAATATTGTTTTATTATAATCAATTTGAAGAAAAAATTAAATATTTTAATGGACTTATAAAAAAAATAGAAGAAAATAAAAAATAGTGTTTGTAATATGTTATTTGATTTAAAGTTATATAAAGAAACATATAACTTTTTACTTTATATTTATCCTGAAATTAAAAAATTTCCTAAATCTGACAAATATATTTTAGGAGAAGATTTGAAAAAAACCACTATTTCTTTATTATCTAATACTGTTCTTTTTTCAAAACATAAAATTAATACTTTAAATCAAATTGATAATGATTTAGAAATTTTAAAAATATATATAAGGCTCTCTTTTGATTTGAAAATTATTTCTTTTAAAAAATATGAAGTAATTTCTAAAAAACTAAATGATTTAGGTAAATTAATTGGTGGTCTTTTAAAACATAATTTATAAAAACTTTTCTAATAATTATTTATTTTGTTCTTTTTTAAAAAAAGAATAGGGCTTTTACAGAAAAAGGAGTCGTTTATTTTATGCGCGGTGGTAACTGGAACAATGGAACTAATGCAGGGGTCTTGAACTTGAACTTGAACAATACGCCTGGGAACCGGAACAACAACATCGGCCTGCGCTGTGTTAAGTAGTTTCTCCTTATTTTTAAAGAAATAAGGTTTTATCAGAGTTTGTATATTTATTTTTATTTTTTAAAATATGCAAAGTGTATATTCTAAAAACTACATCTGTAAAATGTTTCCTGATTGCATATAAGGTATGCCATAAAAACATTTTTGTTTTTATGTTTTAAAAATCGAATATAAAAATAAGTTATTACATTTAGTATTTTTTAAAAATTAATTAAAAAAAAGAAATCTGTAATAACTTTAATTTTTAATCGGTTATATAAAAAATGAAATCATATAATAATCTTTGGGAAGAATTTACTTCTTTTAAAAACATTTATAATGCATATAAACGTGCAAGAAAATCAAACCCTAATAAGAAATATATTTTAAAATTTACCCAAAATCTTGAAAAAGAATTATTTTTAATACAAGAAGAATTAATTTCTGGTAATTTTAATTTTTCTCCATATAGGAATTTTAAGGTATATGAACCTAAAGAAAGAATTATTAGTGCTCCTTGTTTTAGAGATGTCGTTGTTCAACATGCAATTATAAATATTATTGAACCTATCTTTGATAAAACTTTTATTAATAATTCTTTTGCATGTAGAAAAGGAAAAGGTACTTTTAAAGGTTTTTTAGAAATAAAAAAATTAGTTCAATCTAAAAACTCTCCAAAATACTACTTAAAACAAGATGTAAAGAAATATTTTCCTTCTATTGAAAAAGAGGTTTTAAAACATATTATAAAAAAAAGAATTAAAGACAAGCAATTATTGGTTATAGTATATAAAATAATAGATAGTTATTCTTTTTCGTTCTTAAATAATAAAAAAGGAATTCCTATTGGTAATTTAACTTCTCAACTTTTTGCAAATATCTATTTAAATGAGCTTGATCAATATATTAAACATACTTTAAAAATCAATTACTATTATAGGTATGTTGATGATTTTTTAATATTTTCAAATTCTAAACAAGATTTAATTATTTTCAGAAGAAAAATTAAATTATTTTTAAAAAATAATTTGTTACTTATAATTCCTAAAAACAAAACTTATATTAATTTAGTAGATAAAGGGGTTGATTTTTTAGGTTATAAAATTTTTAAAACTAAAGTAAAACTAAGAAAATCAAATGTTAAGAGATTTATAAAAAGACAAAAATCAAATAATTTTTTATTAAAATATAATAAAATTTCTTTAATTAACTTTAATTCTTCTCTTTTTTCTTTTTTAGGGTATGCAAATTATGCTAATTCTTATAATTTGTTAATTTCTGTTTTTGAAAGAAATGGTTTTGATAGGATCTTTTAAATATTACTCTTTTACTTTTTTTTTACAATATTAAAAAGGTATATAAACTTAATTCTACAATATATTATATAGATTAGTTTAATATTAGTAAATAAACATTAAACCAATTTAAAAAATAAAGAGTAGATTATTAAAATGAAATATAAACAATTATTAATATTTTTCTTAGTTTTTTTATTTGCCTCTACTGTTTATTCTGCAGAAATTACTAATTTTAATATAACTATTGATATTAAAAGTCCAGATAAGGCAATTATTAAAGAAGTTTGGGATGTATCTTATAACCCTTATATTTATAATGATAAAGTTAATTTTAAAAACCAAATAATTGCTGCAAATATAGATCTTGATAAATTTGAAGAAATTGATCCTAGATTAAAACCTAATATTTATTTAAATAATTTTTCAAATGTTTCTATTATTTTTGATGAAACAAAAGATCAAATAAATATTAATTATGAAATTTCTGATTTAGTTTTAGAAAATTTCTATGAAACAGAAGATGATATTCTTTGGAAGTTTAATGAAAATTTATTTAGAAGTTTAATTGTAAATAATCTTTATGTAATTCCTTCTAATTCAAAGTTATCTATAAAAGTCTACGATCCTTTAGTTTTTAGAGATACAAACCCTAAAGCAGAGATTGTTGATAATACTCTTTACTGGAATAGTTTTTCAACAAACCAAATAAAAGTTTTAATCTATGAAAAAAAACCTCCAAAACCAAGTTTTGTAATTATTGGGTCAAGTGATTCAAATATTTTTTATTATTTAATAATTGTATTTATTATTTTATTATCAATTATTTTAATCTTTAGAGATTCTCTTGAAAAATCTATTAAAAATTTTGTTATTAAAAATTCTGTAATAAAACCTAAAAAACAAAAGAAAGAATATTTAATAGATTCAGAATTATTTGAAGATTAATTTTTTTCTATTATAAAATAAATTTAGGTTATTTCTATGGTTATAAAAATAAATGAGATTGATTATTCTTTATATAATCTTTTAAAAGAAAAAAAAACTTTAAGCTTTGAAGAAATTAATTCAGCTCTAGATATAGAAATTGATTCTTTAAGAAGAGCTTTAGAGTTTTTAAAATCTGAAGAAGTAATTTCTGAAAAAGTAGATGAAATTATAACTTATAGTTTAACAGAAATCGGTGCTATTTCTCTAAAAAATGGTTTTATTGAAGAAATATTTTGTGATTTTATAAAGGATAAAGAAGTTTTAGTCTCTTCTTTAAAATCTCTTGATATTCCAAACCTTGAAAAAGAAGAAATTTCTTTAGCTTTTGGTATCTCCAAGAGAAATAATTTAATTTTAATTGAACAAGGAAAAATAGTTCCAACAAAAGACTATAAAGAAAAAATAGATTCTAAAAAAAATGATCTTAATTTAATTGTTTCTGGAAAAGAGACTTCTCAAGAAAAAATAAATGATTTTCTACAAAGAAAATTTATTATTAAAAAAATAACTTTAGACAAAGAATATTCTTTCTTAAAAGAAAAAGATTATGCAGTTGATAAAGACACAATAATTAATCTTACATCTGAAATTTTAAAATCAAGAGATTATAAAAATCTTAAATTTAAAGAATACCAAGTCTCTAAACTACCAAAACCTGCAGAAATTGGAAGAATACATCCTATGAGACTTATAATGGGATATATTAGAGATCTTTATTTAGAAATGGGTTTTAAAGAAATGTCAGGTCCTTATGTGGATGTTTCTTTTTGGCCAATGGATTCAATGTTTATTTCTCAAGATCATCCTATGAGAGAGCTTCAAGATACTTTTTATCTACCTTTAAAAGGTAGTCTTGTAAAAGATAAATCTTTTTTAGAAAAAATAAAAAATGTTCATGAAAATGGTGGTGAAACAGGTTCTACTGGTCATCAATATGTTTGGAATGAAGAAATGGCAAAAGATTTAATTTTAAGAACACACACAACTTCTGTAACTTTTAGAACTTTTTATAGTTTATCTAAAGAAGAAAAGAAAAATTCAAAATATTTTTGTATAGGTAAAGTTTTCAGAAATGAATCTTTAGACGCAACACATTTAGCTGAATTTTATCAAGCAGAAGGTTTTGTTATTGGAAAGAATATTGGTCTTTCAGATTTAATTGGTTTTATTAAAGAATTCTTAGCAAAACTTGGTATTATAAAAATAAAAATTAAACCAACTTATAATCCTTACACAGAACCAAGTGTTGAAGTTTTTGCATATTTTGAAAAATCAAAAAGTTATAAAGAAATTATGAATTCTGGTATTTTCAGACAAGAAACTTTAGAGCCTTATGGTATTAAAAATAATGTAATTGCTTGGGGAATTGGTATTGAAAGAATAGGTATGCTTCTTTTAGAAAAAGGAAATATTAAGGAAGTATTTGGTGATGATTGTGATATTGATTTTTTAAGAAACTATATCATCCCTAAAAGAAAATTTGAGTGAAGTAAAATGGCTGTAATAGATTTTGAATTTAATAGATTAAAAAAAGAAATTGGAAAAGATTTATCTTTAGAAAAATTAGAAGAAATACTTTTTGATTTTGGTTTAGAGATAGATTCTTATGATAAAGAAACAGATCTTTTAAAAATAGAAGTAACTGCTGAAAGAATAGATCTTCTTTCTTTTGTAGGTTTTAAAAGAGCTTTAGAAAGTTATTTATCTTTAAAAAAATACACTCCTTTTAGTTTAAAAGATTCTAAACAAAAAGTAATTGTTGATAGATCTGCAACTAATTATGGTAATCATACCATGTGTGCAATTGTTAAAAATTTAAATTTAGATTCTGAAAAAATAAAAGAAATAATAAATGTTCAAGAAAAATTACACTTAACTTATGGTAGAAAAAGAAAATCTGTTGCTATTGGTGTTTATCCTTTAGATAAAATAACTTTTCCAATAACTTTTAGGGCAGATTTTCCAGAAAATATAAAATTTATACCTCTTGGTGAGACAAAAGAAATGACTGGTTTTGATATTATTAAAAATCATCCTACAGGTCAAGAATATTCTTATTTAGTTAAAGATAAACAAAAATATCTTTTCTTTAAAGATTCAAATAATAAAATACTTTCAATGCCTCCAATCATTAACTCTCAAGAGACAGGTAGAGTCTTAGAAAGCACAAAAGAAGTTTTTTTAGAATGTACTGGTCAAAACTTAACTAAACTTAAAAACACAATGAATATTTTAACTTCTATGTTTGCAGATTTTGGAGGAGAAGTTTATTCTTTAGAAATTGAATATTTTGATAAAAAAATTATTTCTCCAGATGTATCTTTAAGAAAAATGGTTGTTTCTTTAAAATATATAAATCAATTATTAGGAATTAAGTTAACTTTAAAAGAAGCTATAGCTAATTTAGAGAAAATGATGTTTATTTGTAATAAACAATCAGATGACTTAATAGAAGTCACCATTCCTATCTTTAGAACAGACATCCTTCATGAAAATGATATTGCAGATGATGTTTTAAGAGGGTTTGCTATAAACAATATAACTCCTACATACTCAGATGTTCACTTTAATGGAGAAAGATTAAAGGAGTCTATTTTCCAAGAACAAATAATAACTTCTATGGTAGGTATGGGTTTTATTGAAATTTTACCTTTTATTCTTTCTTCAAAAAAAGATTCTTTTGAAAATTTTAATATAAAGGGAGAAAAATATATTCCTTTAGGTTTTAGTGCTGAAAGTTCAATTAATATTGTTGGTAATTGGATTATTCCTAAATTATTTAAAGCTTTAACAAATAATCAACATAAGTCTTTTCCACAAAAATTATTTGCTTGTGATTATGTTGTTTTAGAAAATAAAGAGCTTGATACTTTATCTGAAAATAAACTTCACTTAGCAGCAGTTATTGCAAACTCTAAGATTAGTTTTACAGAAATCTCTTCATATCTTTTATCTTTAACAAATGTTTTAGGTAAGACTTTAAGACTTAAAGAAAAAGATTATCCTTTTTATATTAAAGGAAGAAGTGCTGCAGTTATAATTAATGATGACGAAGTTGGACATATTGGTGAGTTTTCTCCAGAAGTTTTAGAAAATCATAACTATACTATGCCTGTTTGTGGTTTTGAGATTGATTTTTCTTAAAATTAATTTATTTACATCTCTTTAAATATGTTTTTTTCTATAAAATATATATGCTTAGGGGTAAAAACATATATCTAAAAGAGAAAAGCTCTTTAAATATTTCTTCTCTATTTATAACTATTTTTATTATGGCCATGTGATACCTGCTCTTAAGTAAAGCAGGTTTTTTAAAGTCTTTGGCAAATATTTTATATTATCTTTTTACTGGTAAATATTTTGCCTTTATAAAAAATAAAGGATGTGATTAAAATTATGAATAATTTAGATTTTCCAAAAAAATATTATATAACAACACCAATCTATTATGTAAGTGGTAAGTTCCATTTAGGGCACTCTTACACAACAGTGGTTGCAGATATCTTTGCAAGATACTATCGTCTTTTAGGTTCTGATGTTTTTTATTTAACAGGAACTGATGAACATGGTTTAAAAGTACAGCAAGCTGCAGAAGATGAAAAAAAAAATACAAAAGAGTTTCTTGATTCTTTAGTTGACTATACAAAAAAAGTATGGAAAGACTTAGATATCTCTTATGATTATTTTATCAGAACAACTGATGAAAAACATAAAAAAACAGTTCAAGAGATAGCACAAAAAATGTTTGAAAAAGGAGATATCTATAAAGGTAGCTATAAAGGATATTATTGTAAAGGATGTGAATCTTTTTTTACAGATAAAGATGTTTCTGAAAATAAATGTCCTATTGGTCATGAAGTTACAATAGAACACGAAGATGCATATTTTTTCAAACTTTCAAAATATCAAGACTGGCTTTTAAAATATATTGAAGATAATCCTAAGTTTCTTTCTCCAGAATCAAATAAAAATGAATTTGTTTCTTTTATTAAAAACGGTCTTGAAGACTTATGTATTTCAAGACACAAAGAAAAAGTGCCTTGGGGTATAGAACTTCCTTTTGATAAAGAACATACCATATATGTTTGGCTTGATGCTTTGTTTAATTATTATTCTGCTTTAGGTGGAAGTGATTCTGAAAAATTTAAACAATATTGGCCTCCTGACTTTCAATTAATGGGTAGAGATATTTCTAGGTTTCATGCAATCTATTGGCCTATCTTTTTAAAATCAATAGATGTTTCTCTTCCAAAACAAGAATTTGCTCATGGCTGGTGGATGTCTGAAGGAAAGAAAATGTCTAAATCTTTTGGAAATGTAGTTTATCCTGAAGAGTATATTGAAAAGTTTGGTTCAGATATTTATAGATATTATATAGTAAAAGAAATGCCTTTTGGAGATGAGGGTCAATTTTCAAAGAAAAGCTTTGTTGAAAGAGTAAATAGTGATCTTGTTTCAAGTATTGGTAATCTTTTATCAAGAGTTGTTACTTTAGCTGAAAAAAGAAATAAAGAAAATGGATTTAATTTCTTTAAAGATTCTTTTGCAGAAGAGATTGAATCAAAGATACAAATAATTCATAATCATTATAAAGAATATGAATTATCTAAAGCAATTAATGAAATTCTACAAATGTCATATGCTTTAAATAAATATGTTCAAGATAACAAACCTTGGGATCTTTTAAAAGAAGATCTTGAAAAGTTTGATCAAGTAATGTATGTTCTTTTAGAGTCTATAAGGATACTTGCTTTAGAGCTTTCTCCTATTCTTACAAAAAAATGGAAAGAGATTTTTTCACAACTAGGTTTAGATGAGAGTAATCTTGGACATAAACAATTAGCTTTTACAAACACAATGGAAGGAAAAACCATTAAAAAACAAGGTCATCTTTTCGAAAAAATAGAAATTAAAGAATAAACTTTTTTTTAAATTAAAAGTTTTTTCTTTTTTTAAAAAAAAAGCACAGAATATATTTATTCTGTGTCTGCTTTCTTTCTTACAATCTTTATAAAAGGTCCAGCTTTCATATATTCTAGATTATCTCCAGCTTTAAGGTCCTTAAATTCAGCTTTATCAACATCATATGTTTGGTAATCTGCAACATCCATTATTTGGTATTTATCTCCAGAATCAGAAATTACTTGTGCATTTCCTTTATCAATTACTGGAACTTCAACATCAGCATCTGCTGGTTTTAAAAGATTCATTCTTTTATCATTAAAAACACCTGTTGCTGTAATTCTTATTTTTGCAGCTCCGTGTTTTCCAGGTTTTGATTTATCTATAGTATCAATTCTACAGATTGTTTCTTCAATTACAATAAATTGTCTTTCTTTTAATTGTCCTGCTTGGGCAAACTTAATTTGAAAATCACTCATTTTTTTCACCATTTTTAATTAATAATTTTAATAATATTATATATAATATATGTTACTATCTATTTATATATATTTTCTAAAAACTTTATTTTCTTTTATTTCGTCTAATTTCTCTATTTTTTTTATATCTTTCTATTGTTTTTAATTGTTTTTCTCTTTTTTTTATAACATCAATTACTTTTAATTTATTTAAATTAATTTTTCCGTCTTTTGTAAAATAATCATCTCTTATTTTTTTAACTAATATTTGTATTTGTTTAAGTCTTTTAATTTCTTTAGTGTAATGTTCGATTCTTTTTTCTCTAAGAGTTATTCTTTCATTATTTTTTTCAAGAATATTTTTTAAAAGCCCTTCCATTTCTTTTATTCTTCCTTCTAAAACTCCAGAAGATATTTCTCCAAAAGATACATATTTTGAAAGATTTTTTTCATTCTGATATACTTTAAGGCAAGAAGTTATAAATGGAGTTAATATTAGTTGGTACCAATTTTTAGGATGTTTAAAGTTTGGTTGATTTATTCCTTGGATTGCAATAATATCTAGATGTCTATTATTTATGTTAAATCCTAAAAGTCCTATTATTTGATTTTTATAATTAAGTGAGATTAATCCTCGTTTTAATTTACTTTCAATAATAAATCCATCTTCAAACTTATGATTTTTAATAGTTTTAAGAGAATAATCATTATTAAGTTTTATTTCTCTTTCAAAAGGGTTTGAAATTTCATTTAATAACTCAATATCTTTTTTTCTTTCAAAATCCATATTTTTTCTCGTTTAGATTTTATTAAAGAAAGTCATATCTTTCTTTTTCTTTTTAAAAATATTTAGTGGTTTTTTCTTAATATTTGAGAGAAAGGTATCTTTTTTCTCTTTTTTATAAGTTTTTTTTATTTTTACATTTTTTTTCTTTTTAAAAACTGTATCTAAAATACTTTCATCATAACCTAAGGCTTTTTTTTTAATTTTTGGAGGTTTTACTTTTTTAACATCATCAAGAGAAGTTACTCCTTTATCATAAATAGCTTCGTTTAATAAATCTTGTTCTTTATTTCTTCCCATATTTAAAAACCTCTATTTTTATAGCTTTAATTATATTATGTTGCTATTATCTTTAAAATACTTATTTGTTTGTTTTTTGAAAATATTATTAATAAAAGATAAATATATAAATATATTTATATATAATAATATTGTGATACTATATGGTTGTAAGACTTAAAAAGAAAAACTTAATTGAAGATGAAAAAGAAATTGTTAGTTTTAATCCAAAAAAACTAATTAAACATTTTTATGAAAAAGTAGATGTTTCTACTGCTGCAATTGTTATTTTCATTTCAATTTTCATTGAAACTTTAATTTTATTTTTATTAAAGTCTCCAAATGTATTATCTTATTTTACAATCAGAGTAATTATAAGTTTTGTTTTTAGTTGGTTTATTTTAGGAATAATTCTTTATTTAATCCTTTATTTTGTAAAAGGAAAAAATAATCTAAAAGGTGGAGAATTAAAAAATATTCTTTCTTCTCTTGCAGCTTTTAGAGTAGTTTCTATTATTGCAATATTAGTTGTCTTTGCAATTGTTCTTATATTTATGCCAAAAGTAATTCCTTTTATGTCAATGTCAATTCAAAATCCAGATTATATTTATAATTCAGGTATGCTTCCTAATTTAGGTGGAGGAGCAGTTGTAGGATTACTTTTATTATTTGCTTTTTCAATAGCTTTATTAGTTTATTATATTTTAATGTTTTATCATTTTGTAAAAAAAATGTTTGATTTTGAAGTTTTAGGAAATGTTGTTATGACAGTTATTTTATTAGTTATAATGTATTTCTTTTCAAGTATTCTTTAAAGTTAGATTTTTTTTTATAAGATTTTTTATGATCTCTAATACCATTTTAAAATCAGAAGGTGTTTTTATAAATGCCTTTTATGATGATTCTCTTTTTTTAAGTGTTAGAGGAAATGATGGTGTTAAGAGAAACTATAGTTATGATTTTTCTCCTTATTTCTATTTAATTTCTGAAAAATTACTTTCTGAAAAAGATCTTATTTTACTTTCTAAGTCTTTAAAAAACATTTTAGAAATTATTAAAACTGATAAAAAAGGGGTTTCTTTTTCTTATAAAATAATCTTTAAAGATATTGAATCATTAATCTTTTCAAGAGCACATTTACTTGATAAAGAAATTACTTTATCTTCTTCTTATTCTTTAAGAGAGTATGATATTCCTTTTATTCAAAGATTTTTTATAGATCATTCTTTAAATAATTTTAAAAAAATTAAATTTAGTTATACAGGCTCACAAATTCTTTCTTTTGAAGTTTTAGAAGATGTTTTGCCAGAGTCTTTAAAACATTTAACTTTTGATATTGAAGTTTTACCTTTAAAGGATCTTTCTTTTCCAAAACCAAAGACTTCTCCAATAATTTCCATCTGCATGATGGATGAAAACTACAAAAAAGAAATATTTTTCTTTAAAGATATTTCTTTTAATGAAGATGACTTTTATAAGTCTTTTAAAGAAAAAGATACATTAGTACATTTTTTTACAGATGAATCTTTAATGATTGATTCTTTTTTTAAAAGAATAGAAGAAAAAGATCCTGATTTAATATTTACTTATAATGGAGATCGATTTGATTTTGATTATATTTATAAAAGATATAAAGTAATTAAATCTCAAGACATAAATTTTAATAAAAAAATAACTTTCCATAAAAGAGGAAATACTTCTGTATCTATAGATAATATCATACACATTGATACTTATATTTTAATGAGACTTTTAAACTATCTTCAAGTCTTTAATTACTCTAAACTTGATCTTAATTCTGTTTATGAAAAGATAACTGGAAATAAAAAAATAATTCTTAAAGTAAAAGATTTTATTGATCTTTATTCTTCTCAAGATTATGCAAAAATAATAGAATATAACATAGATGATGTTTTTGCAACTTATTATCTTTCTATAAACTACCTTTCAATAATTAATGAAATTTCAAAATTAATAGCATCTCCAATATATGATACATTAAGAACTTCTGCAGGACAGATGATTGAAAAATTATTTATTTATAATTATTCTAAAAAAAATATTCTTCTTGAAAATAAACCAACTCCAGAAGTTGTTTCAAATAGATATGAGTTTAGTTTTACTGGTGCTTTTGTAAAAGACCCTCTTGTTGGACTTCATGAAAATATTGCTGTTGTTGATTTTAGAAGTTATCATATTTCTTTAATTATGGCATATAACATAAGTCCTGAAACAATTAATATTGAATCAAAAGATTATTCTGAAGTCTTAGGTTATAAAATTTCAAAAGACAAAAAAGGTTTTGTTCCTGAACTTTTAGAAAGTTTTTTATCTCTAAGAATTTCAATTAAAAATAAAATGAAAAATTATGATAAAGATACTCAAGAATACAAATCTCTTTTTGCAAAACAATATGCTTTAAAGATATTACTTGCATCAACTTATGGTTACATGGGTTTTGCAGGTGCAAGATGGTATTGTAGGCCTTGTCTTGAAATAATGTATCATTTAGTAAGGACAAAGATTCAAGAAACAATAAGTAGTTTCAAAAATCTAGGTTACACTGTAATCTATGGGGATACTGATTCTTGTTTTATAAAATACAATGATGAAAAAAAACTATATTCTGATCTTGAAAAAATAAACAAATCTCTTCCAGAGTCAATGTCTCTTGAAACTGAGGGTCTTTTTACTTCTGGATTATTTGTTCTTTCAAGAGATAAAACTAAGGGAGCTAAGAAAAAATATGCTCTTCTTTCAAAAGATGGTTCTCTAAAGATTAAAGGTTTTGAGTTTGTAAGAAGAGATTGGTGTTTACTTGTAAAAGAAACTCAAAAAGAATTATTTAATATTCTTTTAATTGATAAAGATATTAAAAAAGCTTTAGAGTATGTAAGAAATATTATTAAAGCTCTTGAAGATAAACAAATACCTTTAGAAAAATTAGTTTTACAGTCTTTTGTTCATAAAAGTCTTAAAAATTATAAAACTTTAAATCCTGCAATGGCAGCATTATCTTATGCTAAAAATAATGGTGAAAAGATTTCAGAAAATGCTTTAGTTGAATACATAATAACAAATCATCCTTCTAAAAATATATCTGATAAAGCAAGACTTTACAAAGAAGAAAATGATTATGATTATGATACTAATTATTATCTTGAAAATCAGTTATTACCTTCTGTAGTTTCAATCTTTGAAGTTTTTAATATTTCAAAAGATGAGCTTGTAACTGGTAAAAAACAGAAAGGTTTAAATGATTTTTTTTAGATTAAAAAAATAAAAAGAAAAATTGTTTTTAATTAAAAAACAATTATTTTCTTTGAAATTGATTAACCCAGAATGAAAGTGTTTCTGGTGAGAATACTCCTTCTTCTGTTATAAATTTACCAATAAGATCATTTGGAACAATATCAAAAGCAGGATTTTTAATCTTTAAATTAACTGGTCTATTTTCTTTTTCCCAAACTTCATCTTCTGATCTTTCTTCAATTTCTTGAACAAAGGATAAAAGATCGTTTGCTTCAACACAATGTGTGGTTGTAAGAACTATATGTTCTGTTTTAAATTCTCTTGCAGCAATACTAATTGCATGAGTTCCAAGTTTATTCATTATTGCTCCATCAGAAAAAATAACATCTGCACCTGTAAAAAAATAATCTATTCCTTTAAGATAATGTGTAACTGAAGCATCAGTTATCATTGTTGTCTTAATTCCATAATCTGATATATTTTTAGCAGTTATTCTTCCTTGGTATCTAGGTCTTGTTTCTGTACAGAATACTTGGAAATCAATTCCTTTGTCATATGCTTTTTTAAAAGCATTTTCAACTAAAGTTGAATGGCAATGTGTTAAAATTTTAGCTCCATCTTTAATCATTTGAGAGGCCATTTCAGATACTTTTTCATTTCCAATTTCTGTTTTTTCTTGATATTTTTCAATTTCTTTTTCAATTTCTTCTGTATTGTGTGGATGTTTTTTAACTTCTTGAAAAATATAGTTTAATGAGTTTCTAAGCTTTGGTTCATTTGGTCTTTGAATAACTAAGTGATTAATGTTTTCTTTTGTTTCTTCAATTAGTTCTTCTCCAAGCTTTTTAGTTTCATAAATATATTCTTTAATAGCTTTTATTGCTTCAAGTTCAATATTACTTGCGCCTTGAATTTTTATATCTTTTATTGCTTTTGCAATATTTTTTACATTTTCATAGATCATTTTTATTCACCTTTTATAAAAATAGGTTAACCATATTATATTTAAAGGTTTCCTCACTATAATATATAATATTATACTTATTATATAATATTTTTTATTTATTTATGAGGTGGATTATCTTGGATAACAATCAACAAACCAATGCAGAACTTGAAGAATTTTTAAATGCATCTTTACCAAAAATATGTGTTGTTGGTGCTGGTGGTAGTGGTAATAATACTATTGAAAGATTAACAAATATTGGTGTTGAAGGAGCTTTTACAATTGCTTTAAACACAGATGCTCAAGCTTTAATAAGAGTTAATGCTGATAAAAAAATATTAATTGGTAAAAAAACTACAAAAGGTTTAGGTGCTGGATCAAATCCAGATGTTGGTGCTTCTGCTGCAGAGGAATCAAAAGATGAACTTATAGATCTAATAAAAGGAAAAGATTTAGTATTTGTAACTTGTGGTCTTGGTGGTGGAACAGGAACTGGTGCTGCACCTGTTGTTGCAAGACTTGCAAAAGAACAAGGTTCTTTAACAATTGGAGTTGCAACTTTACCATTTGCTGTAGAGGGTAAAAAAAGAATTGAAAATGCTCTTGCAGGCCTTGATAAATTAAAAAAAGAAGTTGATACTTTAATAATAATTCCAAACGATAAAATTTTAGAAATTGCTCCAGATCTTCCATTAAATGTAGCTTTCCAAGAAGTTGATAAAATTTTAACTGAAAGTGTAAAAGGTATAGTTGAGCTTATTACAAAATCAGGAATAATTAATCTTGATTTTGCAGATCTTAGAACTATTCTTTCAAAAGGTGGAATGGCAATGATTGGTGTTGGAGAATCAAATATTGAAAAAGGAAATGATTCAAGAGCAATGGAAGCTGTTGAAAATGCATTAACTTCTCCTTTACTTGATATTGATATTACAAGCTCAAAGAAAGCTTTAGTAAATGTAATTGGTGGTTCTGATTTAACAATTAAAGAATCTGAGCTTATTGTTGATACTGTTGCTTCTAAAATAAATGAGGATGCTCATATTATTTGGGGTGCAATGATTGATGATAACCTTGCAAATAAAAAAGTAAAAGTTATGGTTGTAATTGCAGGTGCTCATATTCCTTATCTTGAAGAAGGATATAATTCAGATGATCTAAAAGGTATGGATCTTGATATTGATAGTGTTTAAAAAAATATAAGAGTTGATTAAATTATGTCAAAAATGATAAATAAACTTAATAATTTCTTTGCATCTTCAAGAAGAATATTAAACATTTCTCAAAAACCAACAACTAAAGAGTTTGGTTTTATGGCAAAGATTATTGCCATAGGAATAGTAGTTATAGGAGTTATTGGTTATTTTGTAAAGCTTATTGCAAGCTTTTTTTAAAAAACTTATAAGTGTGTGAAAAAATATGATTTTTACAATAAGAACAACAGTTGGTCAAGAAAAAGTAATAATGGATCTTTTAGCAAATAAAGCAAGACAAGATGAACTTGAAGTCTATTCTGTAGTTGAAATGGCTGATTTAAAAGGGTATCTTTTAGTTGAAGCTGATTCTAAAAAAACAGTTGAAATTTTAGTTCATAATGTTCCTCATATTAAAGGTGGAAAAATTGTTGAAGGAAACATTAATATTTCAGAAATTGCAGGTGTTTTAGAATCAAGACCATTAATGACTTCTATAAAACCTGGACAAACTGTTGAAATTATCCTAGGTCCTTTTAAAGGTTCTAGAGCAAAAGTTGTTAGAATTAATTTAGCAAAAGAAGAAGTTATCATTGAACTTTTCGATGCAAGTGTTAAGATTCCAATAACAATTAAAGCAGAAAACATAAAATTATTAAATTAAAAATATAAAAAGAGTGATTAAAATATGCCTACAATAAAAGTTTTAGTAGAAGCTGGAAAAGCAAATGCTGGTCCTCCAATTGGTCCTGCTTTAGGTCCTTTAGGAGTAAATACAATGGAAATTGTAAATAAAATAAATGAAGATACAAAACATCTTAATGGTATGGAAATTCCTGTTAAGATCCATATTGATTCTAAAAAGAATTTTACAATTGAATTAGGTTCTCCTCAAACAGGAGCATTAATTAAAAAAGAATTAAATATTAAGAAAGGTGCTTCAAAAGTTAACCAAGAAGTTGCTGGAAATTTAACATTTGAACAAGTTTTAAAGATAATGAATGCTAAATATTCTCAATTAGTTTCAAAATCTAAAAAATCTGCTGTTAAAGAAATTTTAGGTTCTTGTAGAGCAATGGGTGTTACTATTGATAATCTTCCTGCTTCTGAAGTTACAAAAATGGTTAATCATGGAGATTTTGATTCTAGACTTTAAAAAGTATTAGATCATCTCTATTTTTCTTTTTTTTTATTAAAACAAAAAGCTTTTTATTACTTACCAGTTAATATATTTATTAGTTTTATATAAATATATTTAGGTATAGGGTGATAGATTTTGAAAAACAAAATTATTTTTAGTATAATATCTTTTTTAATGATTATTTTTATTTCTTTTAATATTTCTGCTTATGATGATTTTGGGATAACTGATGTTGTAATTCCAAACACTGTAAGAGCTAATTCAGATTTTAATATTACAGTTGTAGTTTCTTCAAATTCTGTAAGTTCTGCAGATTATGATTTAAACATTTATAGACCAACAGGAGGAGCTCCTTTCTATACTGATAATGGTTCTTTAAGTGATGGTGATAATTTAATAACAGTTACAGGTGCTGATATTAATTATTCAAACCAACCATATATGCTAAGAATTTTTTTAACTGATACAGATGATAATCCTTCAAATAATCTTTTTAGTAAATATTTTACAGTTATTAAATCTTCAACTAAAGTTCCTGTAAGTGATCTTCCTTTATTTTCAGGAATCATAATTGCTATGTTATTTTTATTTATACTTTCTTTTAATAGTTCTAAGAAAAATAATTCCACAAAAAATAAAAAATGATTTTAGATGACTCAAGACATAAACCTTAAACTTTTAAAAAAAGCTGGCGAGTTAAACTTAAAAACTCAAAAATTTGCAAAAAAAATAATTAAAGTTGAATCTGACCTTTCAAGAATAGGTGTTGAAATTGATAAATTTATTCTAGATAATGGTGCTGTTCCTGCATGGCCAGTAAATCTTTCTATTAATAATGAAGCTGCACATAACACCTATGATTTAGAATCTCCAGTAATTTTAAAAGAAGATGATGTTTTAAAAGTGGATGTTGGAGTTTCAATTGAAGGTTATATTGCAGATTCTGCACAAACAATTATTTTTAATAAAAAACATGAATCTTTAAGAGACGCTTCTTTTTTTGCTCTTAAAAAAGCAAAAGATCATTTACTTAATAATTATAAAACTACAAAAATATCTGATCTTGGAAAAATTATTGATAAAGAAATAACTTCCAGAGGTTTTAAAACAATTATAAATCTTACAGGACATGCAATTGAAAGATATGAACCTCATGCATCTCCATCAATACCAAATACTTCAAATGATATTAATATTCCAATTACAGAAATAAACCTTCCATTTGCAATTGAACCTTTTGCATCTACAGGGGATGGTTTTGTTTCTGAGGCTGACAAAATTTTAATATTTCAACACATAGAAGATAGAGGTATTAGAAATAAAGACGCTAAATTAATTCTTGAAGAGATCCATAAATATAATGGAACTCCTTTTTCAGAATATTGGGTTGGTAAAAATCTTTCTACATTTCAAAGAAGATATGCTTTAAGAGAGCTTTTAAAAAATGAAATTATTGCAAGCTTTCCTGTTTTAGTTGATAGGAAAGATAGTTATGTCTCTCAAGCAGAAACAACTTTTATTGTTGATGAAAAAGAAGGTCTTTTAGATTTGGTGAACATTGATGAGTTATACTGAAGTTTTTGAAAAGAAAGGAATTTTAAAAATATTATTAATTGCTTTTTCAATAATAATGTGGATGTTTTTCTATAAAGCATCAGGTATCTCTTTAACTTCTTTAATTGTTTTTAATCTATCTGATATTGTAAATACTTTTTTAACTTTAGATTTTTTATTTTTACTTTTATTATTTCCAGTAACTTCTGCAATCTGTATTGCTTTATCTGTTAGAAAGGAAAAAAATTTAGATCTTTTAGAAGTTTTTATTGGAATAATTTTAGGTTTTGTAATTTCTTTTTTATTGTTTAATTTTTCTAAAAATTTTTGGTTATTTGTTTTATTTTATTTAGCTTCTCATTTACTTTTATCTATTCTAACATATAACAAATTTAAAGAAAGGGATCATCTTAACTCTCTTTCAAACTATGCAAATTCAAAGATAAGTATTCTTTTATCTTTAACTTTATTTTTAGTTATCTTTCTTGTAATTTTACCAAATCAAGCAAGTTATTCTCAAAAAATGCAAATAGGGATGGTTGAAGTTTTTGTAGGAGATGATATTGGTAATTGGCTGGGTACTTCCTACAGCATAAGTAAAGCCAGTACTTCTTCAGTTGTAAATTTTATTGTAGATTCTGAAGAATATAAAGCTTTAGAACAATTAAAAGATCCTGTGGTCTATAACTATGTTGACTTTATAGAAAATATTAAAGAAAACAGTACTGCTAAAACAAGCACTGAAGATTTTGATAGACTTTATGCAAATCTAAATACTGATGATATTAAAAATCAAGTACTAGATTCAATTTCAAGTATTCCTTTAATGGTTGTTGTAAATAAATTCTTTGCTCTTTTCATTGGTATTTTAATTGCTTCAATGGCACAGATTTATTTTTCAATTGCTTTTTCTCTTTTAGGTCTTTTATATGTTTTTATTTTCTATAAAGTTTTTAATAATGGAGCTATTAAAGATGAATAATAATAGTTTACAAAAATTGATTTTTATGAAAAAGATTTTATTAATATTTTTAGTAATTGTTTTATTTTCTTCAAATATATTTGCTTTATCTTTATTTGGAGCTCAAGATATTTCAAAAGAGTATCTTTCTGAAAATGATATGATTGATACTTTTACACAACCAAAAATAAGTTGTGAAGATGAAGAATATTTTGTAATCCCTATTGTAAATTCTTTAGGAGAATCTATTTTGTTTGTTCCAATTTCAAATGAATCTTCTCAAGTTTATTTAAGTGAAACTGATTCTTTTAATATTAATTTAATCAAAACAGAATATCTTTTAAAATCTTTAAAAAATTCTAATCCTAGTAATTATTTATCTTCTCAGTTAATTGATAGAATTAATTCAATAATAACTTCTCTTAATTCAAAAAAAGCACAATTAAATGGTCTTTTAGAGAAAAGTTATTCTGCTGAACTTAATTCTCAAATTACAATAACAATTAATCATATTAATAACTTAATAGTGTATCTTGAAGATTTAAAAGAAAGTTTAACTTCACTTATTAATTTTCAAAATTCATTTTTATCTTCTCCAGATTGTAAAGATACTTCAAGTCTCTTAAATTCCTTTGATTCTTCTTTTAAAGGTTATGACAAATTGTCTCAAGCTTCTTTAGAATATATTCAAGAATCAGAACAATTGGTTACAAAAATTGTAGCTGAAGATAATATTCCTGCAAATGAAATTTCTGGTCTTGTAAACTTAGTTTCTCCTCCATCAAGCCTTAATTCAAATATTAATTATGTTTATGAAAGCCTTTCTTCTACAAGTTCTTTTTATTCTAAACTGTATTTAGATTTAAAAGGTGATGATAAGGTAAGTATATTTATTGATAACTTGAAACTTAGGATGGAGTCAGTTAAATTAAATGACTTGATGACAAGTTATGACACTTCTTTTACAAATTATAACAATTTAGAGCACGCCATTACCACAATTTTAAACGATGAATACAAACCATATTGGAAGGAACAATCAGAAGTTGATGCTCTTTTTAGAGTTTATAATGAATATAAGGATTTAGTTTCAAAGGCTCAATATTCTCAAGCAATTGATAAAGTTTCAATTTTAAAATCAAAATCAAAAATTATCATAGATTCTGGTTTTATTGAAGAAGAAGTTGAACAAAATAGTGTTTTTTATTATATTGTTATTTCTGTTATAATAATTATTTTAATAATATTTTTAATAATTATAAAAAGTAAAAAAAAGCCAAAAAAACAAAATTTTACAAAAAAAACTCAAAAAGATGGTCTTTTATCTTATGATGATCCTTTTTAATTTTCAGTAAAATCTTCTTTTCTTTTATAGTTTTTAAGAAGTTTATTAAATTCTATGTAATCTTTAGGTGGATTTTTAGTAAGTTCTTCAATAAATTTAGTTCTTGCCATTATTATACTTGTCATTTTCTTTTTAGAAATATTATGTTCTGTACATATTTCTTTTAAAACATCACTATTGTATACTAATGAAGTTTCTTTTTGGAAAAGATCACTTTGTGATGTAACGCTTTTTTCTTTAAATTTATCTGTTGCTTTATATATAGCATTATATTCTACTTTTTTCTCTTTACTATTATACCCTTTAATTTCATCAATTTCTTTAATTTCTCTTCTTCCTTCTTCTCCAACACCTGTAAATCCTGTTACAATTACAATATCAAGACTTGTTATAAGAGATGGATCTAAAGAAATTGGTGGAGTTGTAATTCTTGTAATTAATGCTTCTACACTTTTTGAGTGCACTGTTGATAGAGAACAGTGTCCAGATGCCATACCCTGGAACATTAAAGCCATTTCTTCTCCTCTTACTTCACCGATGATTAAGTAATCTGGTCTTTGTCTGAATGATTCTTTTAAAAGATCATTCATACTAACTTCACCATATCTTTTTCCATTTTGATCAGGTGGTCCAAAACCACTTCTTGTAATCTGTGGAATCCAGTTATTAAGTAAAAGATTAATTTCTCTTGTGTCTTCAATTGATACAACTCTTTGTGCTTCTGGTATAAATGAAGAAATAACATTAAGAAGTGTTGTTTTTCCACCAGCTGTTGGTCCAATTAATATCATATTTTTTTTAAATTCAAGTAATGTCCAAAGATATGATACAATTTCTGGAGTAATTGTTTCAGAGTTAATTAAGTCAATTGTTGTTAATGGTTTTTGAGGGAATTTTCTGATAGTAAAAGTTGGCCCTCTAGTTGAAACATTTGAAGTTAATGTTGCATTGACACGAGATCCGTCTGGTAGGATAGCATCTAAAAGTGGAGATGCATATGAAACATAACTTTTACAAAGGTGGGCCATTTTAATAATAAATTGTTGTAGTTCATTTTCTGTATCAAGAACAATATTTGTAACTATGTGTCCATATTTTCTGTGAACAATGAAGATAGGTATTCCTATACCATCACATTCAATATCTTCAATTAATGGATCATGCATAAGTGGTTCTATTTTATCAAGTCCACTAACTTGTCTTATAATATAATAAACAATTTTGTCTTTTTGTTCTTTTCCAAGTTTTATTTTATTTCTAGTAAATATTTTTTCAACTAAAGTATACATTTGAGATTCATCAGTTAAATCTGCAAGTGATATTTTATTAATTAGTGATTCTCTAGTTTCTTTTAAAATTCTTTCTTCTTCTTCTGTAAGTTCTGGTTCTGCAACTACATATACTCTTTCATTTTCTGTTTCTTTAATAAAAGCATATGCAAAACCATGTATTAAGACTTGATAGTTTTCTGGTAAAAGTTCTTTTGGAGGTTCAAAAGTTGGTTTAATTTCATGTTTTTCTTCAATTTTTGAAACTAATGCTTCTCTTTTCTTAAATATTCTATCAAAGATATTTGTATCTTTCTTTTCTTTTTTAATTTTTATATCTTTTTTAGTGTCAATCTTTGTTTCTTTTTTAATTTCTGTTTCTGTTTTAGTGTCAATATCCTTTTTAGTTTCTACTTTTTTTGATGATTTACTTGAAAATAAGTTTTTTAAAATTCTTTTAAAAGTAGATCTATTTTCAATACTGTAGATAGGTATTTTTTTAAGTTGTAGATTTTCTGATAATTCTGCTAAAGTTTTATTATAATCTACAAGTGCATGTACTGCTTTTATATCTGTTTGTTTAGAAATAGATTGTATTTTTTTCTCTCTTAATAGAGATATTAATTTTTTTTTAGATATTTCTTTTTTAAAAAATTGATTTATGATTTTTTCTTCATCTTCACTTCTAGTATTTTCTATTTTTTCAAGTTTACTTATCTTATCTGTAAGTTCTTTTGTAACTTTTAAAGAAGGAAAAACCATATTTCATCAATATTCCCTAATAAAAATTTATTTTATTTCTGGAGCGTCGTTGCTTTCTGTTTTTTGATTATATAATTCTTTAAGACCATTTAAATTATCACTAATATTATTTATGGTTTCTGCAATTTCATTCCAAATAATTTTTCTTCTATTTGTATTATCGTCTAAGTTTTTTTGATTAACTTCTTGCATTGTAGCATAAGTAAATTTTGTAATTTCTTCTTTTTCTAACTTTTCTTTAGTTTTTTTAATTTCTTCAGAAATACTTTCTTTATGTTCTTCAAGAGCTCTTAATATTTCTAATTTTGCAACAATTTCATTACTTTTTAATGCAATTTGGCTAATATTTTCTTTAATTTCGTTCATAGTTATTAACACCTTCTAAATTTATTAATATAATATATTATAAATTATTAGTTCGTTTACTTTATAAAGCTATCTTTTTTTATTGTTTATATATGCTTTTTTCAGAATCATTGTAGATTTCTATATAAAAAGAAAGTGAGCTTTCTTTGGAAATATCCATTTCACAATTTCCAAATACAATATTTTCTGAAATACTTTCTTTTAAGATTTCAATAGTTTGGTTTTCTTGTATCTGAGTATAATTTGCATCAAGATAATTACTTAAAATGTATTTATTACCATCAAAATATATTCCACAAGCTTTATTATTATAGTTATTTGATTTTATAAATTCTTTAAAATTTATATTAAACTCATCTAAACTATTTACATCTATTAAGTTATTTTCTGAAAGATAGTTGATTTCAGTTTTATAGTTTGATACTAAATGTTTTATTTTATTATTTGAATAGTTTATGTTTTTTGAGATTAAAAAAAGCATAGTTACAAATATCATAATAAAAACAACAATTATTATATATGTAAATCCTTTTTCTTTCATTTTTTAAGACCACACTATTATATTTAAAGTTTTATTAATATCATAAAAATAATAATTAAAAGAGCTTAAACTTTTTTTATCAGGAACTGTATCTCCAAAATTAGCACAGTTTTCATTTTCTTCTAAAAAATCACATATTTTTATTGAATAATTACTATCTATATAACTATATAATTCATTATATATTATTTGACCTTTATTTTCTTGTATATAATCTCTAAATTCTTTATTTTGTGCATTGATTAAAAATATTTCTGAACTTTTTTCAATCATTAAGTTTTCTCTAGTTTCTGTTTTTGTATAGCTTGAAAATAATGTTATTATGAATAAAAAAAGAATCATTACAGCAATAACAGCTTCTACAGATTTAATCATAAATTATCATTTAACCATACCATATATCATATTTTCAATTATTGAATAATATTTTTCTTTATCATCATCTTCAATTAAATATTCTGGGGGCATAGCATAGTATGCAACTTTATTTGAATTACTTAATATTATTAAAGGGAATACTCCTTCTTCATTTCCATAAGATACTTTTTCTGAATCAAAAAGTGTTGATCCAAAATCTAATTTTAAAGGAGTTGTCATTGGTTTTAGTGTTTGAACAATTGCAAAATCATCTTTTACTTCAAGATAACTTCTAAGTCCATAAACCATACGATGCTCTGAACTTGGTATTAATACTCCATTATTTGTTGTAGGTTGTTTATAGTTAAGTTCAATTCCATTAGCTACTTTATATATTTTACTTTGACAATCTTTTACTTGGCAATAGTTATTAAGATAATTAACTCCTAAAAAATTATCAAATCTTAGTATATAGTTTTCAGAATCAAGTCTTGCCCAACCACTTATAATATTAGAATCAAATGATCCTTCAATATCTCCTTTTGTTGCAAAAACATCTTGGTTTGTTTCTTTTTCAATTCCTGCATCTCCAACCCAGATTAGTCTACCTCCACTTGATACATAATTTATAAACATTTCAAGTTTTGGTGTAGATATTTTTCTAGATTTTGTAACAATTACCATTGCTTCGTTTTTTAGTTTTTCTTCACTTAAATAATTAATATTTTCAAGTCTTACATTCATTCCAATTATTTTATTATCTCTTATTGTTTTTTCTAGAAGATAAGGATTTCCAAGACCATCTATATCTGATGGATTATACACAATTAATATGCTTGGTTGTTGCTTACCAGTAATTAATGTTTGGGTTCCCCAGTAAATAGAACACATTCCTGGTATTGATTTACATCTAACTGTTCCTGCCCATACTAAAAGATATAGTAGAATAATTATCATTATTATAACTACTGCAATTTTCAAAATCATTTTTTTGTTTATCATAAATATTCATTTTTTTTAATTGTTCTTACATAAATTATATAAGAGTAAGTTATTTAATAGTTTTCTATATATATATTTATTATTAGAGGTGTAATATTTATGAAATTAAAGCAGATGAAGAGTAATAGTCAAGGGCCAAGTAGTGCTATTGGGATAATGAAATTTAATGAAAGTTTAGGTGGTTATAAGCTTTCACCAGAATTAGTGGTTGGTTTATCTGTTGCTTTTGTAGTTGTAATTTTAATATTTAAATTAATGATTTAGTTAGGTTTTATTAAAACCTTTACTATTTCTTCTTGTCCTTTTTCATTTAAATATTTAGATATTTTTTCAAGAATTTTAAAATCTCCTGAATATCCGTAATTTCCTATTTCTATATTTTGTTTATTATTATAAAGTTTAATAAAGTAATTATAGTTATCAATTACATCTAAATTAACATCATCAATTTTTTCTTTAGTAATTATTTTTTCTAAGCTTTTTAAATATTTACTTTTTTCTTGTTCTGTTGTATCTGTAATTTTTATTTTTAAATAGGTTTTATTTGTACAATTAATATTAAATCCATTATCTATAATATTTACTGTACATTCTTTAAGATTTCTATCATTATCTAAAAATTCTATAATTACATATTTATTTTCGATTTTATTTTCAAGTATTATTTTATTAATATTTGTAAAATTTGAATCAGTTATTAATAAACTTTCAGTAGTTGATGCAAGACTTAAAATATTATTATCTAATCTAATTTCATAATTTAAAAGTTCTAATCCTCCAGTGTTATCTATATCTATTTTAAATAATCCACTTCCTTGATTTGTAATTGTTGTGCTTGGATGAGTTAAACTATCATATACTTTTAAAAAATCATTTTCTGGTTGATATCCGTTAACTTTTTTTAAATAAATTGTTTTTTGAGAATTTTCAAGAATATCCATTTTAATCCAAGTATAATAATCTGTTAGATATTCAATTTCATAATCATAATTATTTATTTCAAGACCTTGTGAAATTTCAAAATTAACATCTTCATTTTCAATAATTGCTATTAATTGATTTGTGTTTGGGAAAATAACTAGTTTCTGTTTTGATAAGCTATCTTTTATTATTCCTGGATTGTTATTTTCAATTAAGCTATAATCTAAATTATTTTCAAAACTTAATATTAGGTTTCCAAGAAGGTTTCTATTTTCAAAAATATTTAAATCAATTTGATTTCCAGTAATATCTAAATCAAAATAATTTGTATTAACTATATTTGAATTAATTTCAAGATAATTATTTTTATATATTTCAAAACTATCTATAAATTGTTCATTAATATTTTTTAAAATTATTTGCCCACTATTAATAGAACTTTGTGTGTTGTTTTCAACTATATAATCTTCTATTACACAACTAACTTCTCCATTATAGTTTGTGTTAACTTTTAATGTAATAAAATATTGCTCTTCACTAAAATTTACATCTACAAAATCTACTAAATAACTTCCAGAGCTATTTTGATCATATAATTTAAGCTGATTTTGATCTATTGAACAAAGTGAGTAATTATTAACATCTGCATAATTAAAATAAACATTCATGTCTTGTGGTTCTACAACATACTCAAAATAAACATTAGAATAATTTTCTATACTTTTTAATGTAGTTTCTTGATAGGCATATGCTTCTCCATTAAAGCTAATTATTTGGCCTTGATCTAATTGAAAATTAACTAAACTATTTTCATCAATTATTTTTTCTTTAAAAATAATAGTTTTTGGTTTTTCAAAAGAACTATTTGCATCATAATAATAAAATGTTGATTTTTTAATTGAATCTAAAAATAAAATATTTTCATCAATTATAAAATTAGAAGTTGCTCTTCCTTTATCAATATTTTCTAAAAAAAATATATCTTGATAATTGTTATCTGAATATACTGTATATTTTTCAATATTTTCAGTTAATTGAGAATAAACAATTTTAGAGGTGTATAAATCTTCTTGTTTTAAGTTGTCTGGAAGAAATCTTGGTATTGCTGTAATTATTGCAAGTATTACAAATATAAAAATTACAAATGATACAATCCAATCTATGTGCTCCATATTATATTAACTCTTTAAATTTATGATGTTTTTTCTTCAATGTTTATTATGATGTTTTTTGATATGTTTATTGTTTCATCAATTCTAAAAGGATGTTTGTATTCTACATTTATTCCACAAATTCTGCTGTTATTTATTGTATCTCCAATTAATGAAGGATCTTTTGCAAATATTGTTATTGGAATTTCAGGTTTTGTGTTTTTAATAACTCTTTTATCTGGGAGTGAATTTTCTGAAATATAAATATAATTGTTACAATCTTTTTTGTCAGGATCTAAATTAAGAATAGATATATTTACAATTTCTATATCTATTGTACTTTTATTATCTAAAGTTAAAGTTATATATTTTTTATCAGTAGTTGTGTTATTTGAATCATAATTAATTTCTGTTTCACTTGTACTTAATTTAGTATCAAAATCAATACTTGGTTCTTCAATTGTGATTTTAATTGGAATTATTTTATTTTCATCAAATGCAGAACTTGAAAAAATTAAATTTCCATTTAATGTATCACTTTTTGCATATTGTGGTATTGAAACTGAAAGACTTAAAGTTGTATTTTTTTTAGCAGGAATTAAAATATTTCCATTATCATAATTAAACCATTCTTTTACATTTTCATTTTCTTCACTATTAATTTCAAGTGCTATTTTTAAATCTGAAATTGGACTGCTATTTTTAGAATTTCCAATGTTTATTGTAAAATTACTATTATTTCCACTTTCAATTGTTTTTTCAATATCTGCTTTTATTGTAACATCTGGAATTTCTGTTATTTCAAAACTAGTTTTTTTAGAATCTGATTTATATTTAATTCTTACCTTAATATCATTTTCTTTATTTCCAGTATCATCTACAATATACCTTAAATTAATATTCATTCTTTGTTTTGGTGGAATAACTATATCTTCAACAGATATTACTTCTTGATAGTTATCTACATATTCATAAGCCCAATCTTCAATATCTCCTTCTACAATTATATTTGAAGGATCATAAATTTCTTTTTCAGAAGTATTTATAACTTCAATTGAAAGAATTGCCATTTGGTTTTTAAAAACTTTTTCTGGAAAAGTAATTTTCTCTAAAGATAGACTAATATTTTTTTCAAGCTCAAAATCTTTATTAAAAGTTTCTTTAAATTCTGTTTCTGTACTTGATTTATATAACTTATATCCTGTTGCTTGTATTTGATAATAATAAGTGCCTTTTTTTAATTCTCCTGTAGTTCCATTTTGTAAATTAAGGACTGTATCTGTAAACATAGCACTTTTTGAAATTTGTATATTTGCAGGAATGGTTTCTCCTTCTGTGTTCTTTACATTAAAAGTTACATCCACTTTATTTAAGAATAAATAGTTTGAACCATAATAAATTCCAAGTCCAATTAATATTATTACAAGTATAAATGTTACAAGTCCATTACTTTTTTTCTTTTCAGAAGTTTGATTATAATAATTTGTGCTTCCTGATGAAAATGGATCAAATTTTTCAGCCATTTATTTACCCTCATATACTTTTGATAATGCATATCTTGTACTTAAAAGTTCATCTTTAAGTTCTTTTATAAGCTCTAATGCTAATTTTTCTTTTTCAAGATTTGCTTTTTCACTTTCATCTATATCAAGTGTTAGCTTTTTGATTATTTTATACATTTCTGTAATTTCTTTTTCAACTTTAAGTAAATGTACATTTAATAAAACACTTTTCTTTTCATTAATTTTTATTTTCTTTATTAGTTCATTTTCAATATTTGTAATTAATGATTCTTTTGCTCTTTCTTTTGATTCTAACCACTTATAATCTTGTACTTTTTTTCTAAGTAGTTTGTTATCTTCTTCTTTATCTTGAATTATTCTTAATAATTCTTCTATAGACTTCTTTTGATTAGATATGTCAACATACTTATATTTTACTTTAGTTTTAACTTCTTCTAAAAAACTTAAAAATAATGTAATCTCATTTTTTAATTGTTCTTCAATATCATAAAATATTTGTGGTCTTGTAATTGCTTCTTTAATATTTATTAAATCGTGATTTATTTCTTTTTTATTAACTTCTAGAAATATTTGTGAATTAATATTATTTGAAATCATTAAAAAGTTTTGATAAAATAGATCCATTTTAGAAAAATTTATTTCTGATGAATATTGTATAACTGTATATTTATTAAGCTCTAATATTTCTTTTGATAAACTTTCAAGTTTTGTTTTTATTTCATTTAATTTATCAATAAGTTCTTTTTTTTCAAGTTTATAGAGTGGAGTTGGCATTAATCTATAAATCTCTCTTGATTTTATTAATAATTGATCTATATATTCTAAAATGTTCTTCATATTTCTCACTTATATATAAGTATAAATATTTAATAAATATATCTTTTTTATAAATCCTTTGGTATATACTTTTAATATACTTAAATTATTTAAAGGTAGTGTTATTTATGTCTTCTTTAGTATCTCAGATTAATTCTCTTAAGAAAAAAGATGTTAAACAAGTTATTGATAAAAAAATTAAATCTTTTTCAAAAATAAAAAATAAAAGTAATAAAGAGATTTTCAAAGAACTTTCTTTTTGTGTTTTAACTGCAAATTATAATGCTAAAAAAGCAATTGAAATTCAAAAAAAAATAAAAGATGGTTTTCTTTTTCTTTCTCTTAAAGATTTATCTTTAAAGCTTAAAGAATTAGGTTATAGATATCCAAATTTAAGAGCAGAATATATAGTATCTAATAGAAAGCATTTAGATTCTTTAAAAACTGTTTTAAAAACATTTAAAGATAAACAAGCTTTAAGAGATTGGTTTGCAGAAAATATAAAAGGTATATCTTATAAAGAATCTTCTCATTTCTTAAGAAATATAGGTTATAATGATTATGCAATCATTGATTTCCATATAGTTGATATATTAATTAAAAATGGGTATTTAAAAGAAAAACCTAAATCTTTAAACAGACAAAAATATTTAGAAATTGAAAATATTTTAGCTGAAATTTCAAAAAAAGTAAAGCTTTCTCAAGGAGAGCTTGATTTTTATTTATGGTATCTTGAAACAGGTACTGTTTTAAAATAATCTGTTATAAAATATAATTATAAATAAGAGGTGATCTTTAATGATTGGTTTGTATATTGTTTTAGGTATTTTAATATTTATTTCGTTTTTTGGAATAAGAGTTCTTTATCAATATGAAAGAGGAATAGTTTTCACTTTAGGAAGATATTCTACACTTTCAGAACCTGGATTAAGATGGATAATCCCTATTTTTCAAACTATGCGAAAAGTAGATATCCGTATAAAAACTGCTGATATTCCAAGACAAGAAGTAATTACAAAAGATAACATCCCTTTACTTGCAAATACAGTTGTTTATTTTAAAGTTGAAAATCCAGTTGATGCTATCATAAAAATAGAAGATTTTGAATATGCTGTTAAGCAATACACTCAAGCTGCTTTAAGAGATGTTGTTGGAAACTCTGAATTAGATTTTGTTTTAACTGAAAGAGAAAAAATTGCAACAAGTATTAAAGAAATTGTTGATTCTGAAACTTCTGGGTGGGGAATTAATATTGAATCTATAAAGATACAAGAAATTGAACTTCCTGCTGAAATGAAAAGAGCAATGGCAAAACAAGCTGAGGCTGAAAGAGAAAAGAGAGCTGTAATTATTGCTGCAGAAGGTGAATTAAAGGCTTCTGAAAATTTAAGCAAAGCTGCATTAAATTTATCCAAAAATCCAGCTGCACTTCATTTAAGAACTTTGCAAACAATAAGAGATATTGCATCTGACCCTTCTGAAAAGATTGTTTTGTTCCTTCCTTCAGATACTCATGAACTTATAAAGAAGGTAAGTAAGTAGGTTTTTAAGAATGGCTAGCTTTTTAGATTTGTTTAAAATTAGTGTTGATTTAAATAATCCAAACTTCACTAATTTTAATCAAATTAGTTTTACTGAAAATAATTCTTGGAATTTAAATTTAAAAAATAAAGCCCCTTTTAAAAGAAATGAAAGATATCTTCAAATTGCTTTTAATAATGATTTATCAGAAGCTATAAGAGTAATTCCTAAGATTCCTAAAAATCCAAATATAATAATTGAAGCTGGCACTCCTTTTATAAAAAAAGAAGGTATCAGAGGTATTAGGACACTTTCTTTATTGTGGGGTGGAAAAGTTGTTGCTGATCTTAAAACAATGGATGGTGCTATACAAGAATTAGATTTTTTATATAATACTAATGCTTCTTGTGCAACTGTTCTTGCAAGTGCATCTGTTGAAACAATTAATTTATTTATTTCTGAATGTCAAAAAAGAAATATTGAGTCTATGGTAGATATGATTGGAATTGAAGATCCTTTATCTGTTTTACGTAAACTTAAAAAACCTCCAAAAGTTATTGTTATTCATAAAGGAAGAGATGAAGAGTCTACAAAAGGTAAACTTATTAAATATAGACACATTAATAAAATTAGAAGTAAGTATGATGTAATCATTTCTGCTGCTGGTGGAGTTGATGAAAAAGAAGCAAGAAGTGCTATTTTTAATGGAGCAAATATTGTTGTTATAAATGTAGTTAATAGTTCAGATGGTCTTACAGGTATTAATTCTTATGGAGATATTTCAAAAATAGTTGCTAAATATTTAGAAATCTTAAAATAATTTTTTAAAAAGATCCAATTCCTTTTTTAACTTCAAATCTTTTTTGATATTTTTCTAAAACTTTTTCTAAAGCAATTTCAAGATCAACATCTAGTTGGTTTGCAATAGTTATTAAGGAAAATAAAACATCTCCAATCTCTGATTCTGTGTTTTCTGTAATCTTAAAATCTTTTTTTCCATAATCTGTTCCTTTTATAATTTCTTTGGAAACTTCTCCGACTTCTGAAACTAAATCAAGCACTTTTATCTCAAGTGTACTATCAAGATTTTTATCTTTACAAAATGTATTAATTTTTTCTTGTATTTTTTTCATAATTTTAATCCCTCCCTATATATCCAAATAACATCAAGTTTTATGCATTTACAATTTATTCCTATAATCTCTGAGATTGAAGGTCTAGTTTTCTCACCTTCTCCAGAAATAAATTCTTTAACATAGAGTCCAGCTTCTGCTTTTATTTCTATTTCAAAAATTGTGTTATTATTTTTTTTAACATCTAATATTTCTATACTTCTTTCTCTAGTTATAAGTGCTCTTCTTTTTGCAACTCTTTTAGGTGTAAATTGTTTTATTTTAAATTCTTGATTTATTTTAATTTTATCTAAATCTTCTTGATTAATTTCAGTTTCACATTCTGCAGTAACTTTATATTTTTTAAAATATTTTTCATTTTTAATTTCTGCAACTTTTTCTTTCTCTGTAATCTTAAGATTAGATATCTTTATTTTTTCTTTTTCATTATTGTTAATATTATTTTCAACTTCTAAAAGGTCTTCCTTGCTAATTTTACGTTCTTTAGGTTCTGTCATTTCAATTATAAATTCACGTCCATTTCCAAGCATTAACACATCAATATCTTCTCTACCTGCTCCATGAAATTTAAGTTCTTTAAAATTATATTTTTCTCTAAAGTATTTTTCTAAAATTTCCTGAATAGATATATTTCTTAATATTCCTGTGTTATTACAGAAAGAACATCCTTTTCCTCTACATTTATAACAAAAATCAATAGTTTGAGGTAGTTCTCTTGAATATTTATTATAAATTCCATAAACATAAAGTGAGGTTATTTTATATTCAATTTGTTTATAATTAAAATCAATTATTATATCAATATCTCCAAAAGAGACTTCTGTTCTTTTTTTTAAAAGTTCTTTTTCAATACCAACAACTAAGTTATATTGAAATTCTTTTTTTAAAAGTAATTTTTCTTCTTCAGTTACAGAATAAGGATAACTAATTCCTAAATTAAATGTTTCAAATTGATATTCTTTTAAATCTTTTTTTATTATGTCAATTAAATATTTAGTGTTAAATTTATCTTCTGGTATTTCAAAGTTAGTTTTCATATTTTTCAACTTCTAAAAAAATAGTGCAAGGGACAGGATTCGAACCTGCGAAGCACTAAGCACATGGTCCTAAGCCATGCCCCTTTGACCACTTGGGTACCCCTGCTTATTTTTATTATATATTTATAAATATTTATTAAACCAATATATATTTATAATATTTGATTATTAAATATAAATGTGACAAAATATGGATAACTTAAATATTGATAGATTTAATGAAATGATTTCGACAAGAGCTTTTTATTTTCCTTCAGCAGAAATCTATTCTAAAAACTTTGCTGGTTTTTATGAATATGGTCCTTTAGGAAATAAAATAAGACTTAAGATTATTGATTTCTGGAGAAAAGAATTTGTAAATAAAAATAATTTCTTAGAAATTTCTGGTTCAATTATTTTGCCAGAACCTGTTTTTCAAGCTTCTGGTCATCTTAAAAATTTTGACGATCCAATTGCAACATGTTCTAAAACTGGAAAATCTTATAAACTTGATAAATATTTATCAGAAAAATTAAATCTTGAGATACCTGAAGGATTATCTATTGAAGAATATCAAAAATTAATTACTGATAATAATATAAAGTCAGAAGATGATGGAGATTTAATAAATATAAAAAGATTTAATCTTATGGCTTATATAAATGTAGGTGTGCAAGAAGGTAACAAAGGATATTTAAGAGGAGAATCTTGCCAATCAATTTTTTTAGATTTTCCAAGAATATATAAATCTTCAAGAAATACACTTCCAATAACTCTCTCTCAACATGGAAAAGTTTACAGAAATGAAATTTCTCCAAGACAAGGTCTTATAAGATGTAGAGAGTTTGAACAACTTGAAACAGAAATGTTTTTTGATCCTGATAAGATAGATGATTGCGACTTATCAAGTATTCAAGATTATAAAATAAGATTTTTACTTTTAAAAGATGGTGTTGAAAAAGATTATACAGTAAAAGAAATTACTGAAAATAAGATTTCTTTAGGTAATCTTTTAACATTTTATCTATATTTAAAACAAAAGTTTTTAGATGATATAGGTATTACTCATGAAAAATTAAGATTCAGAGAAGTTCCTGATAATGATAGGGCTTTCTATTCAAAGCAAACTTTTGATCTAGAAGTTAATTCTTCTTTAGGTTGGATAGAACTTTTTTCTTTTAATTATAGAACAGATCATGATTTAAAAGCACATGGTCAAGGTTCTAAAAAAGATTTATCTGTTAAGGAAGAAGGAAAAACAATTAACCCTCATGTTTTAGAAGTTTCTTCAATAGGTCTTGATAGATTATTTTATGTTCTTTTAGAAAATTCTTTTGAAGTTAAAAAAGAAGGTGAAGAATTAAGAAATATTCTTCATTTAAAACCAAAAATTTCTCCTTATTTTTGTGCAATTTTACCTTTAGTTAAAAAAGATGGTATTTTAGAGATTGGACAAGAATTATTGTCAGATATCTTGGACAAAAATTTTGGTGTTTTTGAAGTCTTTTTTGATGAAAAAGGTTCTATTGGTAAAAGATATGCTCGTTTAGATGAAATTGGTTGTAACTATTGTATAACTATTGATCATCAAACAAAAGAAGATAATACTGTAACTATTAGAGATAGAGATTCTTTTGATCAAAAGAGAGTTAATGTTTCTAATTTATCAAAAATATTATTTGATCTTTATTTTGAAAAGATTAATTTTAAGGATCTTTAGATATGAATTTTAAAAAATACTTTAAAGGTGGAGCTTTAGCTATAGTTGGATATATTCTTTCACCTTTGTCTTTTTGGAATGACTTTTTAGTAAATATTCCTATTGCTTATGGTTTGTCTTATTTATTATCTTTTTTAATAAAAGATATTTTTCTTGAAAGTATGATTTTCTTTTATTGGGTTTCAAATGTTGTAGGTATGTTAATGATGCATTTTGGAATAAAAGATATGGTCTCAAAAGACACTAAATTTACAAAAAAAGATTTAATTATAAATATTTTAATTTCTATAGGGTATACTTTATTAATTGTAATTTTAATTAAATTTAATATCTTAAAATTACCTTTTAGTTATTAAAAAAAAAGAAAAAGAAAGATTTAAATCTTTCCAACAAGATCTAAACCTGGCTTTAAAGTTTTTTCTCCAGGATGCCAGTTCATAGGACAAACTTCTCCATTATGTTCTCTTGTAAATTTAGCTGCTTCTATTTTTCTTAAAAGTTCATGAACTGATCTTCCAATATCGTTATTATGGAATTCAAAAGCTTTTACTATTCCATCAGGGTCAATTAAAAAAGTTGCTCTTAAAGATAATCCTTCGTCTTCAATTAATGTCTCATAAGCTTTACAAACTCTCATTGCAGGATCTGCAAGCATTGGAAATTTAATTGGTTTAATAGCTTCTGAAGTATCATGCCATGCTTTGTGTGAAAAAGCTGTATCTGTGCTTACAGATATAATTTCTGCATCAAGTTTTTTAAATTCTTCATAATGTCTTGCAAGTTCTTGAAGTTCTGTTGGACACACAAAAGTAAAGTCTGCAGGATAGAAAAATAATACAACCCATTTTCCTTTATATTCTTCTAGACTTATTTTTTTTATTTCATTATTTACAAAAGCATCTTCTTTAAAGTTTGGTGCTTCTTGGTTTATTTTTATCATTTAATCACTCCGATATTTTTTTTTAAAATTTTATAAAATAGAATAAGTATATATATTATGTAACATAAACTTTAAATAACATATGTTATTTGATTCATTTATTTAGCCTTATTATTTTAAAAATCTTTTTAAGCATACTATTAATATGAAGCAAACAAAAATAATAATATTAAGTTTATCAATAGTTCTATTAATTTTAATTGTTTATTTTATATTTAGTTTAACTACAGATAATACTACAAAAAAAGAGAGGTATCCAACCATGATTGTTATAGAAACATCTTTAGGTAATATTGAAATTGAGCTTTTTGATAAGAATGCTCCTATTTCAGTTGCAAACTTTAAAAAATATGTCTCCTCAAATTTTTATGATGGAGTTGTTTTTCATAGAGTTATAAAAAATTTCATGGTTCAAACAGGTGGATTTAATACAGATGGTTCTGAAAAAGAAACTTATGATCCTATTGTTTTAGAACAAACAAATATAACTGGTTTAAGTAATCTTAAAGGAACTGTTTCTATGGCAAGGACTATGGATCCAGATTCTGCAACAAGTCAATTTTTTATAAATACTGTTGATAATTTATTTTTAGATTATAAAGATTCTAAAAATCCAGGATATGCTGTATTTGGTAAAGTTGTTTCAGGTATGGATGTTGTTTTAAAAATTGAATCTCTTGAAACTACAACAAAGTATGATTATTATCAAGATTGGCCTGTTGAAGATGTTGTAATTAAAAAAGTATATATTAAAGAATAGTTTATTTTAAATAAACTTTCTTTCTTTTCTTTATTATGTTAGAATTATTTTTATGGATTTTAGTTTTTTTAGCCTCTTTATTTTTTTTAATAAAGGCTTCTAGTTATTTTATAAAATCTTCAGAAAATATTGGTGTTTTTTTAAAATTGCCTCCAATAGTTATTGGTGTTATAATTTTAAGTATAGGAACTTCTCTTCCAGAATTAATTTCCTCAATTTTTGCAATTTTAAAAGGTTCTTCTGAAATTGTTGTATCAACTGTTATTGGTTCAAATATTGCAAATTTATTTTTAATATTAGGAATAACTGCAATTATTGCAAAAAAAATAGTTGTTAATGAAAATATAATCAAGCAAGATCTTCCTTTCTTTATAGGAACTTCTTTTTTATTAGTTTTAATTTTATTTAATGGGTTTGTTTCTTTTTATGAAACTTTATTATTATTATTTATTTTTGTATTTTATTTAATATATACAATTAAAGAGATTGATTTATCTCAAACAATTGTTGAGAAAAAACCAAGAAAAAAAGATTTTTTAGTTAATATTTTAATTTTTTCATTAAGTCTATTTGTAATATATATTAGTGCAAAATTTTTAATTGATGCAACAATAAAGTTATCAACTCTTCTTAATATTGGTACAGAACTAATTGCAATTAGTGCAATTGCTTTTGGAACTTCTCTTCCAGAATTAATTGTTTCAATTAAAGCTGTTAAGCTTAAAAAATATGATCTTGCAGTAGGAAATATAATTGGTTCAAATATCTTTAATATCTTAGGAATATTAGGATTATCTTCAATTTTTGGAAAAGTAGTTTTTAGTATTTCTAGTTTAATATTCCCTTTAGGATTAATGTTTTTAGGAACAATTTTAATTTATTTTATAATTCTTGATAGAAAAATAACAATACAAGAAGGTATTTTATTAATTTCATTTTATATTTTATTTTTATTCTTTTTATTAAATCTTTTATAATTATTTTTTCTCAAGTAAAATTAGCATGTGATTTTTTTCAAAAGGATCTAATCTTTTTTGATTAATGATTTTAAATTTATTTTTTAATATGTTTATTTGATCATCAATTGTTTTTTTATGGTTTTTTTGAGAAATTGCAGATAGTTTTAAACTTAAAAGTGCAAGTCCTTTTTCTTTTAAAAAAAGATCTGCATTTTTAATTAATATCTCTGCTTGATTTTTTTGAGCAATATCTTGTATGATGTAGTCAAATTTTTCAGAAATCATTTTTTCATATTCAAAAGGTTTGTTACAATCTCCTAATATAGGGATTATATTTTCTGTATTTTCAGAAAGTATTAACAATTTTTGCATACTATATGGGGAAATATCTATCCCGTACACTTTCCCTTTTGTTAGAATATCTGAAATATAAGATATTGTGTATCCTTCAGCAGCTCCAAGATAAAGCACAGTATCATTTTCTTTAATATTTGGCATTATTCCTTTTTTTATTCCTGCAGCTACTTTTGATCTATTTGGATCCCATTCTCTAACTTTTTCTGTTAGTTTATTTTTAGTAAATATCTTCTGATTTTTTAAAATTATTTGTTTATTCATTAATTTCACTAATTTTTGTTTTAATTTTATTAATTAAATCTTTAGAAATATCTTTTTTTTCAACATCAGCTTTTAAACCTAAGGCAATTTTTGATGCAAGGCTTCTTGCTATTTTAGCTTTCTTTTTATTTGTTAAATTAATTATTAAAGGATGATTATATAAAATTCCATATTTAGGAGTTCTTTTATTAAATTTTAATGCTTTAAAAAAAGATTTCTCTGACCCTAATAATTGTATTGTTGATGCTGGATATCTTGAAAGTCTTTCAAAAGATCCTGCAATTTCAATCATTTTACATGCAATTTTAGGTGTTGCAATATTATAAAGATTAATATAATTTTCTTTAATTAAAGTATCTATTTTAAGATCTATTTTTTCTTTAGTATCAATTAATTCTAAAATATTCTCACAAAGTTTATTTGTAATTTCTTTAACATCTTTTTCAACTGTAATTCCAATATTATAGTTTAATATCTTTAAGATATCTTTTTCTTCTTTAAGATTAAGAGTGTTAATTTTGGTTTTGTCTTCTAAAAGATAGAACCTACAATAATCTTTAATTCCTAATATTTGATCAATAGATGGATATTCTTGATCAGAAATAATTTTTAGAAGTTCTGTAAGTTCATTTATTTTTAATTGAAGTTTTTCTACAATTAAAGATAAGTTAATTATCTTTTGATCAGCTTTTTCTAATTTTTCTTTTACTTTATTTTTAGTAATTTGTAATATTTCTTGTTTCATATTTTCTCTTAACTAAACTAAATATATTTATAGTGGTTTATACTATATAATATTGTTACAATGTGTTTTTAAAAGTGAATGTATATGAACAAATTAATTAAATCTTTATACCTTTCAATTATTTTTTCTGGAATAATTTATATTGGTTATTATTTATTAGTAGAAAAAAATAATTATTTAATATTTTTAGGGATATTTATAATATTATTTTCAGTAATCTATTTATTTAAACTTAAGAGTGCTCCAAAATATACAAAAAAAGAAGTTATTGAAAAATTTAATCTTCCTGTAAGTCCAGAAGAATCTTTAGTTGTAATCCCAAAAGAGGTTTTAGTTGAAACAATAGAATCTCCAAGTATAGTTTTTAAAAAAGAATATTTATCAAAAAAATCTTTAAAAAAAGCAAAAGATATACCTAAACAGAATGTAAGTTATAAAAATTATGCTGAAGTTTTTAAAAATATCAATCAAAACTTAATTAATGAAAAAAAATTAGAAAATGAAAAAGATTCAGAAGAAAAATCTTCTGAAGAATAAATTTATTTAACATCAACTTTTTGAGAAATTGCTGTTCCAGGAAGTCCTTTTTCAAAAATAACTCTTACAGCACCTTTGTTTCCATGTGCAGAAACAATAGTTCCAGTAATTGTTTTTCCTGAACCTGTTTTGTAGATTGTTTTTTTACCTAAAAGGCTAGAAACTGTTTTTTTATCATTATATTTTTCGTCATCAACTTTTAAAATATATTGATTGTTATATTGAGTTCTAACTCCTCTTCTGTTACTTAAAATTGTTGCTTGCATATTATTGTCACCTTTTTTCAAATATTTAAATATTATATCTATATATATTAGAAAACAAAACTCTTTTTAAATGGTTATTTTTTACTAAATTTTACCTTAGGCTTTTTAAACAATACCTTGCATTATATATATAGTGATTATTACATGGAAAAACAACTAAATTGTGGGGTTGACGAAGCTGGAAGAGGCTGTGTTTTAGGTCCATTAGTCTTAGCTTCTTGTACTTTAGATCCTGAGCAAGAGATTTTTTTTAAAAAACTTGGTGTTAAAGATTCTAAATTATTATCTAAATCAAAGAGAATAGATTTTTTTAATATTATTAAAGAAAAGTCAACTGAATTTAGTATAATTTTAGTTCCAGCAGAAGAATTAAATGTCTTAATGAATAGATATTCTTTAAATGAGATTGAAGCTATAAAAACTGCTGAAATGATTAAAAACTTAAAAATTAATCCTAATGTATTAATTTTAGATTGTCCTGATACTAATGCAGATAAGTATAAAAAAAGAATGATATCTAATTTTAATATACTTAAGTATGATTATAAATTTAATATTGTTTCAGAACATAAAGCAGATTTAAATCACATTTCTGTTTCATGTGCTTCTGTTTTAGCAAAAGTTGTAAGAGATCAAATAATTTCTGAATTAACAGGTCTTGATATTTCAGGATATTCTTCTGATCCTAAGACTATTAAATATTTAAAAGAATATATTATAAAAAATAAAAAAATTCCTCCTTTTGCAAGAGATAAATGGGAAACAATAAATAATGTTATGAATGAATTATATCAAAACAAAATAGGGTGGTTTTATGACAAAAAATCTTGATGAAATTGACAAAGCAATTAAACAAATGATCTTAGATTTTGCTCGTAAAAACAAACTAGAAAAATCTGAACCTGTTAATCTTAATATACAGTTTAATAGAGATAAAGATGATTTTGAGATGTGTGATGATATTGATAGTTTTGTTTTTGATAAAGAAAGTATCTATCTTACAATGTATACACCTCATAATTTAAATAAAATAAGATTTGATGTTGATGATGAAAGAAACATTTTAATGATAAGAAGTCATGATTTTTCTTTTTATAAAGAAATTTGGTTGGGTTTTAAAGTTATTAAAGAAAGTATAGTTTCAAGTTATAAAAATAATATTTTAGAGATTAAACTCTCTATTGATAATTTGTAATTTTTTCTAAAAAGTCTTTTGTTTTTTTTAACATATTTTCTTTAAATTTTTTTTCTTCTGGAAAATAAGCTTTTTTCATTTTTTTTCTAATTTTTGGAATTTTTTCAAAAGGTCCAAAGTTTGTAATTTGGTTTTCTTTAAATAATAAATAACTAAGATAATTTAAAGAAATTACTGTTGAATATTTATTTATTGTTCCATATTCTAAAGTAAAATGAATATTTTTTTTTGATTTTGAATTTTCAAATAAACTATTCTCAATTCCACCAATATGATCTGTTCCTTTTTTCTTAGTGTTTGTTGATTTAAAAGATCCTTTTATTTTAACTTCATTTATTTTATTTGCAGTAAATATATCTAGATTATATTTTTTTGCAGCTCCAGTATGTACATCAATTAATATTGTTTCTTTATAATCTTTAGTAATTTCTTTTATTTTTTTATCTAAAAATAAAATTGATTTTTCTTTATTTTTTCCTGAATAACACAAACCCTTAGGATATTTATTTTGTCCATGTCCAATTAATTGTATTGTTTTAGATATTCCATGCTTTAAAATTAATTTGTACAATAGTAAATTATATCTAATTCTTTCAAAATTATCACTTAGAAATGCTCTTTTAATATTAAATATATTTTCTTCTTTAAATAATTTATTTTTATTAAAAAAAGAATTAATTTTTGAAAAGTCTTTGTTATTGTTTCTATTTAGATCAACATTATTTTCATTGTATCTTCTATTATTTTTAAAACCATATGGATTAAGTGCATGTATTAGTAATATTCCATACTTATTTTTAATTTTAGATAGATATTTATCAATAAAAAATAATTGAAAAGCACTTCCAACATATCCTTCTACTCCATGAGTTCCTGATATGATAATTAATAGTTTTTCTTTTTTTCTAGGATGGCTTTCAGCAACATCAATTGTTAAATCATCAATTATATGATGATTACTTATTTTTAGTTTAGATGTATTTTTTCTAAATTTTTCTCTTGCTTGAAAATAGTTTTCTGAAAAATATTTATTCATATGTTTTCTTTATTTTAAAATTTTCTCTAAAATTCTGCTCAGGATGTATATTTATTGGTTTTGGATTTCCAGAGCCTACAACTCTTTTTTTATTAAATTCATCATAACTATTTTTTTCAAGAATAGATATAACTGGCATATCCATTCTTCCAAACTCTTCTCTCATTTGTTTGTAGTCGTTTATTGTTTCTTTAAGATTTAAATCTATTTTTTCTTTTAGTTTTATAATTTCTTTTTCAGTTTTATTTTCTTCAAGATCAATTAATATTTCATATCTTGGTTTTTTTGAAAGATCTTTAAGATGTGGTATTACTGTGTAGTGTTTAACTTTAAATTTTTCTTCTGTGAAAGATTTTTTTAAAGCTTTAACAATTTCATCTTCATATGCAAGTTCTCCTGCAATATTAAGATAATTTTCTCTTGTAAAAAATTTAATTTCAGGAATTTTTCTAAAAAAGCCAGTAACCTTTACAACATCCCCCATGTCATATCTATATAGACCTTCTTGAGTTGTAATTATTACTTTATATTTTCTATTTAATTTTAATTTATCTACTGTTATTACTTCTTTTTTTTCTTTATTAAAATCAATAAATTCAAAGAAAGTTGTATTTAATGGTAACACTCCTGAGATTCCATCTTTGGATATACCTATAGATATTCTTCCTTCAGATGCATTTATACCTGGATCCCTAACTTCTATTTTTTTGCCAATTTTTTCCATTAATGTATCAATATACATCTCATTTGTTTTTGATCTAAAACAACTTACAAGTCCTATATTTGGCCAAATATTAATAGCTTTAAAATCATCAATTTTGGATAAATATTCTGCTCTTTTAGAGTTTTTCTTTTTAATTATTTTAATTAATTTATCTTTATTTTCTTTAATATAATCTAAAAAAAGAATTGCTTCAATTGGTGCTGTGAAAGCAATTTGTGTGATGTTTTCTTGAAGTGCATGGATTGCCATTTTTTTAATTTTTTTATTAAAATTCATTTCATTATAAACATTTATTGGATTTGAAATTTTCTTTTTAACATACCATGGTGATTTAAAAGGAAGATATCCTGAAATACTGCCATATGGTATTTTTCCTTTTGTTTTTCCTTCAAAATAAGGACCTGCAAAATAAAGTGTCTTTCCATTTGCAATTTTTACATAATCTTTTAAAACATATACAGCCCATAAAGCAAATTCTTTATTATAATTTTTTATTCTTTGTTTTGTAACAGGTATAAGTTTAATCTTACTTGTAGTTCCTGAGGTTGATGCAAAATAGATTACTTTATCTTTTGTTAAAATATTTTGTTTTCCTTTTTTAATTTCTTCAATATCTTCTATTATATCATTATATTTAATAATAGGAACTTGTTTTTGAAAATCTTCTATTTTTTTTATTTTAGAAAAAGAATATTTTTTCCCATACTCAGTATTTTTATTTCTTTTAATTATTTTTTTTAAAATTTTCTTTTGAGATTTTAAAGGATCAATTAAAGCGTCTTGAAAATCTATAATCTGCTTAATTTGATTTAATATATATTTATAATTAACAAAGTCATCTTTTATTTTTTCACTATTTTGTTTTATTTTTTTTGATGCTTTTTTAAAGTCTTTTATAGGGTCCATAATTTTTCTTTTATAAAATTATAAGTGGTCCTGCCCAGGATCGAACTGGGGATCTCCGCAATGTCAATGCGACGTCATAACCACTAGACCACAGGACCAAACAATTATATTATAAGGTAAAATAGCTTTTTATATCTTTTTAATTTTTGAAATTAACTCACATGCCTTACATATATCTTGACTTGTATCTTCTTTACAAATTTTACATTTTTTTAGATTTTTTTTAGTAATTATTTTATCAAGATTTGAATATTCTTTAATTTTTAAAAAACTTTTAATTAATGAAAATTTAGAGCCAGGATGTATAATTTCAGTTTCATTTAAAAAATTTCTAAAATGATTTCTTTTAGCAGTTCTAAAGAAAGGGCAATTACAATCGTGAAAAGGTATTTGATTAAAGAGTGCATATGCTGCAATTTCTTTTTCAGGAGTTAAGTAAAATGGTTTAATTCTAGGGATTGTATCTTCTATCTCTATGATTCCTGTTTCAGGTCCTGTTCTAAAAAATCTTAAAGTATCATTATCTAAAAGATTCATTAAAATTGTTTGACATTCATCATCTAAGTTATGTCCTGTTAAAAGTTTTGAAACATTTTCTTTATTTGCAAGTCTGTTTAATGTTTTTCTTCTTAAAACTCCACAATATGTACAAACAGTTCCTTCTTTTTTATCATATTTTTCTCCAATCTCTTGTGTTGATATATCAAATTCTTTTTTATGAGAGGAGGTTACAAGTTTAATATTTTCTTTAGTACAAAAGTCTTTTACAACTTGAAAAGTTTTATTTGAATAATTATCTGTTCCTTCGTCAACAAAGATTGCACAAAATTTTATTCTTTTTTCTCTAAATATTTTATTTATTAAATAAAGTAAAACCATTGAGTCTTTTCCACCAGAAGTTGCAACTCCTAAATAATCTTTTTGTGAAAAAAGTTTAAACTGCCTAATTGTTTTTTTAAACCTACTTTCAAAAAAATCATTAAAGTGATCTTTACAGAAATTATGTTTTCCATACGCTAAATATATTAAAGCATCTTTTGAACATTTATCACATTTAATATTCATATTTAATTCACTTTATTACAACTAAAACTTCAATTTCAGTTTCTTTTTTAATAACAGTTGATATTGGTTTAAATATTCCATCTATCTTTACAAGTACTGTTTCTGGATTAATATTTAGCTCTATAAGTATTTCTCTTAAAGTTTTTCCAAAGTCTTCTTTTGTAATTGTTATTTTCTTTTTAAGCATAATACTTCTTATTTTGTTATTTTTCATGAAAATAAGGTTAATTTAGCCTTTAATTTCCATCTAATATATAAACATTTCGTTTCATAGTTATTTATAATTATTTTAAATATAAAATAATAATAGTTTAAAACAAATTAAAAAGAGTGTGATTTTTTTATGACAAGTGCAAATAAATATATTCAAAAAACAATTCAAAATGAATATAAGAAAAAAAGAGATACTAATTATGATTATAGACAAATTTATACAAAAAAATTAATTGAATTTAGAAAATTAGAAGGTTCAATAGTTAAAGTTGATAAACCATCAAACATACCTAGAGCAAGAGAACTTGGTTATAAAGCAAAACAAGGTGTTTCTGTTGTTTTTGTTAAGGTAAGAAAAGGTGGAGGTTTAATTTTAAGACCTAAAAACGCTAGAAGACCAAAAAGAATGGGAATTAATAAAATTACAAGAAGAGTTTCTATTCAAAGAATGGCAGAACAAAAAGCAGATAAGGCTTTTGAAAATTTAGAAGTTTTAAATTCATATTATGTTGGCGAAGATGGTCAAAAGAAATATTTTGAAGTTATAATGGTTGATCCAAACCACCCATCAATAATTAATGATATGGATCTTAATTGGATAGTTTCTGAGAAACATTCTTCAAGAGCTCAAAGAGGACTTACAAGTGCAGGTAAGAAAAATAGAGGTCTTGTAAAGAAAGGAACAGGAACAGAAAAAGCTGGTCCTTCAAATAGAGCAAAATTAAGAAAAGCTAAATAGTTTTAAATCTTTTCTTTCTTTATTTAATTGAGAGGTATGAATAATATTATATATTTGAGTGCATTCCAGCATGTTGTCTGGATTGTGCTTTTAATTGTTATTTCAATGGTAATATATTCCTGGACAAAAAGTAAAGTTGCAAACAATACTTTTTCAGTAATTATTACAATTGTTATCGTATATTTATTATTTGTACAATATCCTGATTTTGTTTGGTTTGCAGTAATTGGTGCACTTTTATTTTCTGTAAGCAAGCCAGATATTAAAAAATTATTAAAGGATTTTAGAATCTAAAAGGATGTGTGCATTTGGAAGCTATATTGTCAAGAATCTTTTTGTTGGTTATAGTTATTTTATGCATTAAGTATGATCTTTTAATATTTATTCCTTTTATTTTAGGAATTTACTTTTTATTTGATAAAAGTTGGTGGAATCTTTTAGTTTTAGCAGGTTATTTTTTAATTTTCTTTCTTCTTGCAAGTGATTTAAATTTTCTATTAATCTCTTCAGTAATTCTTTTAATTATTGTAATAATTACAAATTATTTTTCAGGTAGTAAAAAAGAAGATGATGTTGGAGATGTTGATTTTAGTAAACTTTTTGGAAATTAATTTAAATAGGTTTAAACAATTATGCATAAAATAATTAAATCTTCTGTAAAAAGAGTTAAAAAAGAAATTAAAAATTATTTAACTAAACCTAAAAATCCTTCTATTAAAAAAGAAATTAAAGGAAAAGATGTGCCTTCTCTTTTTAATAAAGGAAAAGAGTTTGTTAAAAATATTTTAAGAAATAAAAAATCTTCTAAAGAATATTTATCAAAGAATAAATCTTTTTTTACAAAATCTAATCTTAAGGCTTTACTTGCATATGTTTTTTCTGATTTTTCTCTTGAGCAAATAGAAGATATGATTAGATATATTTTTGGAGATTTAAATCCTGAAGAAAGAGAGAATGTTTTATTAGATATTCTAGATCATATTAATAATAAAGAATATGGTTTTCTTTTAAGAGATTAAAAAAATTTATTTTAATTTATTTAAAATATTTCTATTTTCTTCTAAAATATCTTTCATTATTTTTGTTAATGCATTCATTTGTGCTTTTAATTCTCTAACTTGTTCTTCTATGTCTGCAAGTTGGTTTGAATTAATTTTTGAAGGTGCTTCTTTTTGTTCAACAGTTTTTTTATCAATATCATCAAAAATACTTTTTTTAGTTTCTTTGTCAACATTTTCAGAAGTTTCTTTAAGTTCTTTTTCTTGTTTTTCTTCATCTCTTTTTTTATTTTCTTTTAAAAAGTCTGTTTTTGTTGTTTGTTTTTTTATAGCTTCTTCTTTATCTTCTGAATCATTATTTGCAAAGATATCGTCATCTTCAATTTCTTCATCTTCTTTAGTTTCTTCTTTAGAAGTATCATCTTCATTATTTTCAGGTTCTTCTTTAGTTTCAGGTTCTTCTTCTTTAGTTTCTTCTTCTTCTTTAGGAGAGGTGTCTTTTTCCCCACCTTCTTTTCTTGAAGCAATCATTTCATTATAATTTTCTTCAATTTCGTCTTCTGAAACTCCAATATCTTTTAATGTTGAATAAATAGTGTCTTTATCTATATTTGCATCTAATAATTCAACAATAGTATCTTGAATAAGTTTTTTATCTACCATAATTTTTCAATTTTATAAATTTTCAATAGTTAATATCTTAAATGTAAGTTATTAAAAATGTTTTGTTTTAAATAATAAATATAATATATATTTTTAAGAGAGTAAATTATGATTTCTTTAAACACATGGAATACCTTATATGAAGGAAAATACGGAAATCAAGAATTAAACATTTTGTATAAGGATGATATTTTTGTATCTTTTTTAAGATTAAGAGATAAGACTAATGTACTCATACAAGTATACAAGGTATTTGTTGTTAAAGGAGATTTAGAAACTTTTGCAAATACTCTTCCATTTCCAGCTATTGTTTATCAAAAACATATTGATATAGGTTCAAAAAATAATTTTAAATATTTATTACTACATACAGAAACAGAATATGTAGATATTAATACTTTATCTTATCATGTAGATAAAAAAATAACTGAACTTAACAAAATGGTAGGTTCTGTAATTTCTGTTGTTAAATCTTATAATATAAAATTAATTTCTTTAAAACTTGCAGAAAAAAGAGATAATGATTATTTCTTTTCAGATCCTGAAGTTATTAAGTCTTTATCAAATATGCCTTTATCTTTAGATTTTAAATCTTCAACTCCTTTGGATAAATTAATTTTAGGTAAAAAGAAAGATATAACAGTTACAACTTCTCTTTCAAATTTAAAAAGTGTTTCTGTTTATGGTCCAAATCTTGATGATAGATTATTTATATCAAAAATAATTTGTGAAAATTATCTACTTTCTTCAAAAACTGTAATTGTCTTTGATTCTGTTAATAATTTTATAAGTCTTGGATACCCTCAACAGAATTCTGAAGTTTTAGATAAATTTGAACTTAATATGGATCCTTTTGGGTTTCCAGTTAAAAAAATAAATTATTCTGATATTAAAATGCCATTAGGTAAAATTCCTTTTGATGCTTTTGTAAATATTTTTTCATTTAAAGATGTTTCTTTAAAAATAATTAATGAAGTTTTTTCAAAAGAGCTTGTAACAATTAAAGATTTAATTTCAAAAGTTCAAGCTATAAAAATTACAAATGAAATTAATGATTTTGAAAAATTAAGAGTTTTATCAAAATTAAAAGTTTTAGATAAAAAATATGGTTCTTTTTTTAATAAAACAAATGTTTCTGTGTTATTTAAACAAAGATATCAAAATATTGGATCTGTAAAACTAATAAATATAAATCCAAAAGATCCTATTGCTCCTTATTTTATAAAAGGTATTGTTGAAGATATCTCTCTAAATTTAAAAGACGATATTTTAGTTGTCTTCCCTGAATTAAATTTTGTTTTTAATAATATTTATTTAGGAAGTAGTATTCAACAAATAATTAAAGATAATAGTACTCTTAATTTCTTAACTACTTCAAAATCTGAAGTTGATTTTAGGGATGGTAATTTTTCTTCTGTTAAGATAATTTCAATTAAAGATAATGATGCTGTTCTTTATTATCCAAACAGAGATGCTATAAGATTACTTTTCAGACCAACTTTTACTTCTAGTGTTATAAATTATAAGTTTAAAGAAGATATTTAATATTTAAAAAAAACTCTTTAAAACTTAAAAATAAAAACCTTTATATACTAGAAAAACTATTATATTTATATAGGTTTGCTTATTTTTCAAAAACTTATATAAAATACAAGGTTTAACAAAAATTAAAAAGAAAGATTAAATGGTAAACTAATTTTATAATTTTTAAAAAATATAGAGGTGTAAACAATGGTTAAATGTCCAGAATGTGGAAACACAAAAGTCTACAGAGATTCAAAAACTGGAGAATATATCTGTAGTAAATGTCATACTGTTTTATCAGAAGACCAAATCGATACTGGAAAAGATTGGAGAAGTTTTGATAATGCTGAAAAACAAGATAATGTTAGTACTGGTTCACCAATGAAATATACAAAGATAAATAAAGGTCTTGAAACAATGATCGAAAGATCTGGTAGAGATTTAAGAGGTAATAAACTTTCAACAAAATCAAGAGCTCAAATGTATAGATTAATTAAATGGCATAAAAGATCTTCAATTTCAAACTCTGTTCAAAGAAATTTATCAATTGCTTTAACAGAACTTAAAAGAATTTCATCATATTTGAATATTCCAAATCCTTTAGTTGAAACTGCAGCTTTACTTTATAGAAAAACTGTTGAAAAAGGACTTATAAGAGGAAGATTAATTGAAGCGGTTGTTGCTGCTGTTCTTTATTCTGTTTGTAGAACATATAATGTTCCAAGAACATTAAATGAAATGGCTGAAGCTTCAGGTTTAACAAAAAAAGAAATTGGAAGAACATATAGGTTTATTGTAAAAGAACTTGATATTGCTGTTCCTTTAACAGATCCAAGTTACTATATCTCAAGATTTGTTTCTGTTTTAACTTTATCTTCAGAAGTTGAAAATAAAGCAAAACAAATTGTTAAAAAAGCAATTGCATCTGGTTTAATTTCTGGTAGAGGTCCAACTGGTGTTGCTGCAGCTGCAGTATATATAGCTGCTTTAATGACAGGTGAGAGAAGAACTCAAAAAGAAGTTGCAAATGTTGCAGGTGTAACTGAAGTTACTATAAGAAACAGATATAGAGAACTTAAAGCAAAATTAAATCTTAATATAGATGGAGAGTAATTTCTCTCTTTTCTTCTTTTATTTTAAGATACTATTTTTATTTTATTCGTTTTATTAATATCTTATGGTAAAAATAAAACTAACTTATACTCAAATAGAAAATGATTGTAAAAAAATATTTTTGCAATTAAAAAAAGAAAATTATATTCCAGATGTTATTTTAGGAATTTCTGTTGGAGGTCTTTTTCCAGCGATTCATTTATCAAGACTTCTTGATAATAAAAATCTTTTTAGTATTGCTGTAAAATCTTACTCTAAAGAAAAGAGAGGTAAAATTGAATTAATTAATTTTCCTGATAAAAAATTCTTAAAAAATAAAACTATTTTAATAGTGGACGAAATTGTTGATTCTGGTAAAACTATTCAGTTTATTTCTTCTTTATTAAAAGAAAAATATAAACCAAAAGATGTAAAAATTGCAAGTATCTATGTAAATAAAAAAAACTGTGCTTCTTATCCTGATTTCTATTCAAAAACTAATGTTGATTGGTTGATTTTTCCTTGGGATAGGTTTGAAAAGGTTTAGTTTATATATTTTTTGGATATTAAATATATATACTTGTAAATATATACAAGTGACATAATATTTTAAAAAATTAAAAATGTGATTAAAAAATGAGTGAAAATAATTCAAATATTTATGATTTAGTTGTTGTTGGTGGTGGAGTTGCTGCACTTTCAAGTGCACTTTATGCAGGAAGATATAAAATGTCAACTATAATGTTTACAGATTCTTTTGGAGGAGTAACTTCTAATGCCCACACAATCTGGAATTATCCTGGTTTTTTAGAAATTACTGGTATGGATTTAATTTCAAAAATGGTAGAACAGATAAATAATTTAAATATTCCTATTAAATATGAAAAAGTAATGGATATTAAAAAACAAGATGATGTTTTTATAATTAATACTGATCAAGAAACTGTAAAAGCAAGAAAAGTTTTACTTGCAATAGGAAAGAAAAAAAGAGCTCTAAATATTGAAAATGAAGATAAATTTTTAGGTAAAGGTGTGCATTATTGTGCAACCTGTGATGGAGCTTTTTATAAAGATAAAGTTGTAGGTGTTATTGGTGGTTCAGATGCTGCTGTAACTGCTGCTTTATTACTTTCAGAGATTGCAAAAAAAGTATATTTAATATATAGAGGCTCTCAATTAAGAGCAGAACCTATGTGGCTTGATTCTTTATTTAAACAAGAAAATGTAGAAATTGTTTATAATTCAGAAATTAAAGAATTAATTGGTTCTGAAAAATTAGAAAAAATTAAATTAAAAGATGATACTGAAATGGCTTTAGATGGAATATTTATTGAGATAGGTCATGTTCCAAATACAGAGCTTTTAGATAAATTAAGTATACAACTTGATGATCATGGTGAAATTATTGTAGATAAAGCTCAAAGAACAAATGTTGAAGGTGTATTTGCAGCTGGAGATTGTACAAATCATACAGAACTTAAACAAATTGTAACTTCTACCTCTCAAGGAGCAATTGCATCATATCATATGTTTTTAGATATTAAGTCTGGAAAATGAATTAATATATACATAAAAAGATAGCTTTATTAAATATTACCATTTATCATATTATTATAGGGGAATTTTTTCAAATTTAAAAAAGGGGTTTTAAAAAATGGTTGATATTAATAATAAAGTTAAAAAGTCTTTTGAGTCTTTAAATAAAAATCTATATAGGACAAATAAAGTTTTAGAGCTTTACAATCCACTTCATGATATTTTAAATAGTCTTATAAATGACTATAAAGAAATTAATGAAATTGTTAAAAAGAATGAATATTTAGAAAAAGAAATAGAATCTGAGATCAATAAGAGAGAATTAATTTCTCTTTTTAAGAAAATGAATTCAACAGTTTCAAACATTAAAGAAGAAATGGATATTTTTTATAAAGAAATGGGTGAAGCTGATAAGTTTTTTGAAAAATATAGAGCTTATAGAACTTATATCTTTTCAGATACTATAAAAGCTAAAGAATATATTCAAAAATTAATTTCTTCATTTGATATCAAAGAGTTTATTTTAAAGTTTAATGTTGTTGGAACTATTGATTTAAATGAAATTTCAACAAAGATTAAAGGTAAAAAACAAGGAATAGATATTATTGTTTTTTCAGAAAACATAGATTTAATTTTTGATGAATTACTAAAATCTAAATCTGTAAAATTTAGATTAGTTTGTGATTTTGTAACAATTTATTTTGAAAAAGATACTGTTTTATATATTGAAGGACAAAGTAAAAAAATTAAATTATGTGATATTGAAGCAAACAATTTTAATGCAAAGGTTTTAGAAGATTAAAAAAACTAAAAAACCTTTCTCTTTTTATTCTTTTTTGAAGATATTTTTTATATATGGAAGAATTAGTAAACATTATAGATCAACCAAACTGGAAACTACTTTTGTTTGATCTTGTAAAATCAAATGATTTTGATATTTGGAATATTGATATTATTTCTCTTACAGATCTCTATTTAAAAAAAATAATAGAGTTTAAAGAAGAAAATCTAATGATTCCTGCAAATGCACTTCTAGCTGCAAGTATTCTTCTAAAAATTAAAACCTATACTTTAAAGCTTTCAAGTATAGATAATGATGATGATTTAATAATACCTAAAGAAGATGATATTTTACTTAATGCTTTAAACTTAGAAAATCCAATTAGAAATAAAGAAAGTCAAGTTTCTTTAGATGATTTAATTGAAGCAATAGATACTATAATGAATAAGCCAACAAAGAAAAACATTGAAAAAATGATCAAAGAAAAAGCAGAAGTTGAGTTTTTTGTTCCAAAATCAACTGAAGATATTAACTTAAGAATTGATTCTCTTTTTTCTTCAATTAAAAAAGAAGCAGACAAAGAAGGCTGTCTAACATTTAAAAATCTTTTTTCAAAAAATATTGATAATTTTGATATTGTTAATAATTTGTTTATTCCTCTTTTATTTCTTCATCAAGATCAGAAGATAAATGTTTGGCAAGATGATTTCTTTTCTGAGATTTTTATAAAAGTTATTTAAGATCTTTAAAATTATTTATCTTTAAAACTATTTACTTATTCTTCTATAACAAATACATTTATATATATTATGTATTTATATTTATATTATATTTATAATTAAAGGATTATATTTTATGATAAATAAAAAAGCTCAAGTTTCTTTAGAAATGATGATTATCGTTGGTGTTCTAGTTTTAGGGACAATTATTCTTGCAACAATTGTTATTAATATGTCTTCTTCAAAAGCAGATCAATCTAATGCAATTAATAAACAAACAGATGAAATTGTTGATAACTTTATTTGTAATCTAGTAATTTCAGTAAATCCTCAAGATGCTGGCACTGTTAAAGGAGATGGTAGTTTTGCTTGTGGAACTCAAGTAAGAGTAGAAGCTGTTCCAGCTACAGGTCATAGTTTCTTAAACTGGAAAGATTCTTCTGGAGCTATTATGAGCACAACTGAAATATTCTATTTTGATTTAAATTTAAATACTGGTATTACAGCAAATTTTAATTAAGAGAAAAGATATTTATGAAAAAAGAAGTAAAAAAAATTAAATCTAAAAAAATAATAAAATCTAAAAAAGTAAAAAAAGTGGAAAAAGATATGAATAAAAATAAAAAAGCTCAGGTCTCTTTAGAGATGATAATTATTATTGGTGTTTTGATTTTAGGTGCTGTTATTTTAGCAACTATTTTAATTGGATTTACAAATGAAAAAGTAGATCAAGCAGGAGAAATTGATGCTGCTACAAATTCAACAATTGATGGTTTTATTAAAGATTTAACTAATCCTGAAGATTATGAACCAATTTCAGGTGTTGGTAGTAATTGTATTTTAACTTTATCTTCAAACCCTCCAGCAGGCGGTACTGTTTCAGGAGCTGGAACTTTTAGTTGTGGAACTTCAGTTACTGCAAGTGCAACTGCTCTTTCAGGTTATACTTTTAATAATTGGACAACTCCAACAGGTTCACTTTCCACAAATCCATATACTTTTAATTTAAATTCAAATACTTCTTTAACTGCAAATTTTTCATCAACAGCTCCATCAACTTATACTTTAAATGTATCTTTAAGTGGTTCGGGAAATGGAACTGTGACTTCAAGTCCTTCAGGTATTAATTGTGGTTCTGATTGTTCTGAAAATTATTCTTCAGGAATTTCAGTTACTTTAACTGCAAATCCTGTTACAGGTCATAGTTTTGGTGGATGGTCTGGTGATGGAAGTTGTACAGGCACAAGTACAACTTGTACTGTTTCTATGACTCAAGCAAGAAATGTCACTGCAACTTTTAATCTTCCTGCAACATATTCTTTAAGTTTAGTTGAAGCTCCAGATGAACCTCGTGCAATTTTAGTTGGGGCAGGAAATTATAATGCTGGAACTGTAGTGCCTATTTCTATAAATAATACTGGACCTATAAATTTTCTTAATTGGACAGATAGTATTGGCAACATAATTAGTTCAAATCAATCTTTTAATTATACTATGCCTTCAAGTAATACTACTTTGTATGCAAACTTTAGTACTGTTGCTGAATTTTGTCCAGAAAGTATTTCATATAATGGAGATACATATAAACTTTTACAAATTGGAGATCAATGTTGGTTTGTTGAAAACTTAAGAACTACAAAATATAAAGATGGATCAAATATTCTTACTAGTTTAGATCCAATTAGTTGGTCTACAACAACTTCTGGTGCTTATGATGTTTATGATTACACAAATTCTTATGCAAATGATATTGACTCATCATCAGAAATGATTTCTACATATGGTTTATTATATAATTGGTATGCTGTAGATGATGCAAGAGGACTTTGTCCAGATGATTTTAGAGTTGCTACAGATGCTGATTTTGAAGGTTTAAAATATTTTGTAAATTTTACTACTAGAGAAGATTTACCTGCAAGACATTTAAAAACAGATAGAACCGAAATTGGTGGTTCAGTTGCTTGTAACCCTACAAATGTTCATCCTAGATTTTTATTTCCATTTAATAGTTCTCAATGTGGACTTGATACTTTTGGATTTTCTGCAATACCTTCAGGTTATTTAGATTTTAGAAAAGAATCAGATTTATTAGGAGTTGCTTCTTATTTCTGGATAGATGGTCATAATAGTCCAGATTATGCTGATCATTATTCTACAACATATTACAGAACAGATTTTACAAATTGGGGTTTAATTGAAAAAAATAGAGGTTTTTCTGTAAGATGTGTTAAAGGAGATAATTTACCTACCGCTTATGATTTAAATTATAGTTTAGATGTTTTAAGAAATAATGATTCATTAGGGAGTGTTACTGGTTCTGGAAATGTTATTGCAGGTACAAATGTAACTGTAACTGCAACACCAATTTCTGGGTCCAGTTTTTTAAATTGGACAAATTCTCAAAATGAAGTTTTAAGTACTAATTCAAGTTATACTTTTAAAATGCCTTATAGATATCATACAATTAAAGCAAATTTCTCGCCAGTACCTTCATATCCTATAGAAATTACTCTAAATGATCCTACAAATAATCAACAATTCCCTCCTTACTATATTCATCCTACAGATGGAACTGGAATAAGACTTGCTGCAAGTATTTCTGGATCTGATGCTAGTAATTCAGAATTTATGAAATATTGGCAATACAGTAGAGATAATGTAAATTGGATTGGAATTACAAGTGGTAATTTTGGTAATAATTCTTCAGCTTTTGGATTATATATTCCAAGTGATACAGGGATTTATTATTTTAGATTAAGGTATACAGATACAGATTATCCAGGAATTGATTTTTATTCAAATGTTGTACAAGTAAATGTTATTTCCTTACCATAAAATGTGATTAAAATATGATAAAAAATAAAAAAGCTCAAGTATCTTTAGAGATGGTAATTATTGTTGGTATTTTAGTCTTAGGAACAATTGTTCTAGCTACAACCTTTATTAATTTTTCAAATGAGAAAGTAAATCAATCAGATAAAATTAATGAAGGAATAGATTCAACAGTTGATGGTTTTATTAAAGATTTAAATGATTCTTCTCAAGTTGAAGAAATAGATAATATTAATCCTAATCCAGGAGGGGAAGATCCAGATCCAGATCCAGATCCAGATCCATCAACTTATACTTTAACTGTAAATAAATCTGGTAATGGAACTGTAACTTCAAGTAATCCTGGAATAAATTGTGGATCTGATTGTTCTCAAAATTATTCTTCAGGAACTTCAGTTACTTTAACTGTAATTCGAATACCAGGTTATGATTTTATAGAATGGTCAGGTGATTGTTCAGGAAGTAGTTCTACTTGTACAGTTTCTATGACTCAAGCAAGATCAGTTACTGCAAACTTTCAATCAGAATCTTCTGAGCCAGAAACTTATACTTTAACTTTAGAAAATGAGACTGGTGTTACAGCTATTTTATCAGGTGCAGGAAATTATCTAGCAGGAGAAAATGTTATTGTTTCTATAAAAATGATTTCATCAGTAGAATCTAATAATAATATTTATTGGGTAGAGAGAAGTACTTCAAGTAGAATTTCTAATCAAGAAACTTTTACTTATACTATGCCTGAAAGAAATGAAACATTAGTTGCAATAAATGAATAATTTTTTTAACATGTGATTTATTATGGATCAAACAAGTAGTGATTATTTAAAACAAGCAATAGAAGCTATTTTGTTTTTATCTCCAAAATCAACTTTAATTTCAAAAATTTATTCTTCATTTCCAAATATTGATAAAAAAATAATTGATATTCAGATAGATGATTTAATTAATGATTATAATAAAAGAAAAACTTCTCTTTCAATTATTAAAGATAATAAAAAATTAGAGATTGTTGTAAAACCAGAATTCCATTCTTTTAATATTTTTGCAACAGGAACAACTCTTTCAAAATCTGAACTTAAAACTTTAGCTTTTATTTCTTTAAATGCTCCTGTTGAACAATCAAAAATAAGTAAGAAAAGACCTTTTGAAGACTTAAAAATACTTAAAGAACTAGATTTAATTTCAATTGAAAAAAAAGGAAGGAAAAATATTCTTTCTACAACTAAAAAATTTAATCTTCTTTTCAAAAACAAGAAAAAGTAACCTTTAAATAAATATTATATAATATATATTACATTGAAAACTATTTATTTGAGAGGAAGAAAACATGAAAATTAAATCAATTGCAATATTATTATTTTTAATACTTTTAATGCCTAATCTTTTTGCATTAGTTTCTGATGCTAATATGAAGATTTTCGCAGTATCTGGTGAAACAAGTGCTAAAGATGCACAGTTAAATGTAAAAATTGTTCCTGGTACTGGAAAAATATATTCTTCAATAGATGAATCAATAGTAGGTTCTTCAACACAAGAATCTTTTAAAAATGCAATTGCAGTTGCAGATTCAGTTATAAAAGAAGATATTAAACATAAATATGATTTTACAGTTGATATTACTTCAAATGCACACACTATAGATGGTCCATCTGCAGGTGGTGCAATGGCTCTTTTAATAATTTCAATGTTTAAAGATACTCCTGTTCCTGAAAATGTAAGTATGACTGGTTCAATTTCAATTGATGGATATATTGGAGATGTTGGTGGAATATATTATAAAGCAAAAAAAGCTTCTGAAATAGGTATTGATTTATTTTTCATACCTCAAGGAAATAGATCTCAAGTGATTAATGAAGATGATGAAATTAAACAAGTGGATTTAATTGAGCATGCTTATAATGAATGGGGTTTAAAGATTATTGAAGTATCAACTATTGAGGATGTTCTAGATTATGCTTTTAGAGATGTTTCTTCAATTGATGTAAATTCTATTCAAGAAGAAAAAGTAGATGATTTTGTTTATAATAAAATTGAATATTCTAAAGCTGTTGAACCTTTAAAAAAAATTACTGAAGAATATATTCTTAATACTGAAGAAAAATTATCTTCAATTAATTCTAAAATATCTTCCTCTAACATAAAAGATTTAGATGTTCTAGATACACTTTTATCAACAGTTACTTATTCTGAAGAACTTGTTGAAAATTCAAAAAAGTTTTATGAAAATAATTATTTTTATTCAGCAGCAAATAATTCTTTTTTAGCTTATATTAATATAATCTCTGTTGAAGAAATTATTACAAACCCATCAATTTTAGCAGATTCTTCAATTATTTTTGATCTTAGAGTTTCTGAACTTGATGAAAAAATAACTTTAACAGAAAACAGATCTAACAACTGTTCAATTGAATATTTAGAATGGTGTGTTGGTGGAAGACAAAGAATTACTTGGGCAAGAGATAAAGTTGAATCTTTAAAAGAAAAGCAAACTATAAATAATTTTTCAAAAATACAAGAATATGCTTATGCTTTAGCATGGACAGAAATTGCAAATGATTTTTTAGATGCATCCATTACAACAAATAATGATTTAAAGTTTGTAGAATCTAACTTTTTTAAAGAAAAAGCACAAGAAAGCATTATATCTGTTGAAAATCAATTAATTTTAGTTGCTCCAAACATAGCAGATACTGAAGATTTAAAAAGAAGACTTAATGCTGCAAAGATTAATTATCAAAGAGGATGGTATGTAACTTCACTTTATGATTCAGCAACTGCTTTAGCTGTTATAAAAACACAAGAAGACAGTAAAAATAATTTTACATTAAATGATTTTAATATTAAATATGATCAATTAACTAAAGATTTAAGAAATCAAAGTGCAATGAATAATGAAAATTATGTTTGGTCTAAAACTTTCTTAGATCATGGTATTTATTATAAAAATGCTCATGATTTCTATAAAAATAAAGATGAAGAAAAAGCAAAATCTCAATTAAATGTTGCAAACTCAATACTTAATTTTGCACATTATCTTTATGAAACAGAAAAAATAGTTCTTGATTATTATTTAAATACAGATCTTGAAACATTAGTCATTGATATTAGTTCTTCAAATCAAGGCTCTGTAATTATTGTTTCTGATGAAGATGAAAATGTAAGTAAAGAAAAAGAAACTTCTTCTCAAAACATCTATATTTATTCAAAAGAGAAGAAAGATGTTTATCTTTATTTATTTGTTGCAGCCTTATTTTTAATGGTTTTAACAATTGTCTTTGAAGTTGAAAGATTTAAAAAACATCATTCAAAGGAAGGAATAATTAAACAAATAGGTTATTTAGATGAAAAATTAATTGAAGGAAAGATTAGTCCTTTCACTTATAAAGAAATGAGAGATAAATATCTTTTAGAACTTGAAAGAATAAAAAATAAAGATGTTTTAAAGGATTCTAAATCTAAAATGGTTTATGATACTTCTTCAGTTGATTTTGAAAAGAAAATTATTGATAAACAAATATTTGAACTTGAGAAAAGAAAGAAACTTCTTTTAGAAAATGAAAAAAGTGATTCTATTAAAAGTGTTAAAAAAATAGTTTCAAAAATTAAACCTTCAAAGAAAAAAGAAGAAGTAAAACCAAAAGAAGTTTCTAAATCTAAAACTTCTAAAAAGAAACCTAAACTTAAGAAAGATCTTTAGATATTTTTAAATCCATTACAATCTGTACAGTGGTTTGAGAAAAACTTCTAATAACTTTCTTAAATATTATTTCTATCTTACAATTATTCTTTTTTTCTTTTTCTTTTATTATTTTTTCAATTTCTTTAAATGGTTCATTTTTAGATACAAAATTATAAATATGTATGATTCCTTTATCTTTTATTGAAAAAATTGCATCATCTAAAAAATTTTCTGCAGATTTTGGAAGTGGCATTGGTATTCTATCAAAGTAGTTTGGATATCTTTTAGATATTTCTTTAACATCTCCTTCTATTGGTGTTATTATTTTTTCCATTTGATTTTTTAAAATATTTTCTTCCATATATTTAACACCAATAGGGTTAAGTTCAATGGAAATAATTTCTTTTGGTTTTGCAAGTTTTGCAATTGCTATTGAAAAAGGACCAACTCCTGCAAAGAAAACTCCTATTTTTTCATTTTCTAAGACTAAAGAGGCTATTCTTTTTCTTTCTGTTGCAAGTCTTGTTGAATAAAATACTTTTTCAACATCTGTTTTTAAATAACATCCGTTTTCCTGGATAATTGTTTCTTTTCTATTTTCTCCACCTATCCATTCTAAATCTTGTGTTCTAAAGGTTCCATGATGTTCTTTTGCTTTATTAAGGACTACTTTTATGTGTGGATGTATTTTTTTAAGAGAATTAGTTAAATTTTCACTATATTTTTTAAGAAATTCTTTATCTTCTATGTTAATTATTATAATATCTCCTACAATATCATAAGAAGAAGGGAGATTATCTATATCTTTAGAATTTATTTCTTTTTTAAGTATTTCTTTGTATGTAAGTCCAATTTCTTTTTGTTTTTCTGGATTATTAATTTCTACTATGTTATTTTTATTTAAGTCTGAAGTTATTTTTTTAATAGGTATGATTATGTTTTCTTTTTCTCTAATTATCTTATATCTTGAATTAAAGTTATTTTCTTCTTTTATTTTAGAAATTGTTTCTTGTGCTTTATCTTTATTAACTTTAATTCCAATTATTTTGTCCATTATAAATCTTTATTTAAAGGTATTTAGCTTTTGTTATCTCAAGTAAATCTTCTGGAGCATAACTATAATTTATATTATCCATTTTTGTTTCAATTTCTGTTATAATTTCATTTTTTATGTTCTTTATTTCTTTTTTGCTTATTTTTTTACTAAAACTTAATATTGTTGTTTTAAAGAATCTATTTTTTTTAATCTTAAAGAAAATATAAACAACTGTTTCTTTAATTTTTTCAAGATCATCTCCAACAATTTCAAGATAAATTTCTTCATCTTTTGTTTTTTTAAGACAAATATAAATTTCTTCTTTACTTTTTTTTAAGAATTTGTTATATTCTTTTTCAGTTATTTCAAATTTTGAAAACCCAGTTATTTTTAGTTTCATAAATAAATTTAGATGCATATATTTATATTTTATTCTGTTATAGATATTTATATGAATAAATCAACTATAATTTCGGGTGCAATTTCTTTAAGTTTACTTTTATCTGTATTTTCTGCAAAGAAAATTATTGATGCTAATATTAAAAAAGATTTAAAACAAAAAGTTGCTGTAGAACAATTTTTTAAAAGTTATCCTTATAAATTATCTTCAAGTAATCGAGAGGCTGCACAAAGAATTGTAGATAGATTATATTCAGATACTGCTGTTTTTAATAAAATGTATGATTTTTATAAATATAATGTTGAAGCTAATGAAAAATTATTAAAAGTCTTAAATAATTCTTCTCTTAATACAGAAGCTAGTCTTAAGATTTTAGAATCTAAAAATAAACATTTTAAATCTTTAGTTAAAGAGTTATATACAAATAAAGATGTTAAAAAAAATTTAGATAGTTTATTTACTCTTTTTTCAACAAATCCACTTTTTAAAAATAAATTTAATGTTGAATTGCTTCAGGCTCAATTAAAGAAAAATCCTATTTATTTAATAGATAAAGGATTTATTTTTAAAAGAAAACCAACTCTTGAAAAAAACATTTCAACTCAAACTTTTGATTATAAAAATAGAGTTAAGAATTTTCAAAGCAAGTTAGAATCTGATTTAAAAAAGAAAAAAATTATTAGAAGAGGCCCTAGAGGTTAATTTAAGGTTTTTAATAAATGTCTCCAATTTCTTTAGAAAGGTTAATTTATTATTTTTCTAAATTTAATCTTTTAGATAATGGATATAATTTAATTAATACTCTAACTTATTCAATTATTGGTATTTTTATTTATTTTTTAATTTATCCTTATTTAATATTTAGAAAAATAAATATTAATTTTAGATTCATATTATCTGTTTTTAATTTTGTAGTTATTGGTGCTTTCTTAAGAATGTTATCTTTTTCTTTTACTTCTTTAGATTTTTTTATTCCTTCTTCAAATAATCCTTTTTCAATTGGTTTTTATTTATATTATCCTAATCTTTTTTTATTTTTAGGTTTACTTTTTTTAATATTCTTTGAATTATCTTTATTTTTTGAAAAGAAAACTAAATTTTCTTTTGAAAACATTCTTTTAGTTTTAAGTTATGTATTGCTATTTCCTATTTTAGTTTTATATTTTATAAATATTGTTAATTATTTTTTATTCTTAAAATTAATTTTCTTTTCTTCAATAATTTTTATAATTTTTTATTTTATTTTTAAAAAAAGATTATTTTTAAAAAAATCTAGTCAATTTGCATTTTATTCTCAAGTTCTAGATTCTTTTATTACTTTTTATATGGTTAGTTTTATTCCAAATAATTTTAAAGAAATTCATGTTTTATCAAATTTTTTAATTTCTTTAAATCCTTATGTTTTTTTATTTTTAAAAATATTTCTTTGTCTAGCCCTTTTATTTATAATTGATAAATATGTAAAAGATTCTTCTTTAAACAACTATTTCAAGCTATTTATAATAATAATTGGTTTTTCTACAGCTTTAAGAAATCTTTTCCTTATTTCTTTAACTTTTATATAAAAAAATAGGTTTAAATATATTTATGTTCTTAATTATTTAATACTAATTTTTGTTTTAAACAATTAGTTTTATTAAAATACTGCCTCGGTAGCTTAGTGGTTGGAGCGATCGGCTGTTAACCGATAGGTCGTAGGTTCAAATCCTACCCGAGGCGCTCTTTAATTCTATTTTTAATTATTAAAAGCAATCTTTTTGTGCATATAATATTTAATAAAGAAAATAAATGCAACTGTAATTATTTTTGAAAAGATATACCATAATCCTAAATATTCAGTTAGGATTTTAATGAAAATAACATGCATACAAAGATCTATTACAGAGATTATTAAAAAATCAATAAATTTGTGTGTAGATGTTTTTATTTTATTTTCTTTAAAAGTATACTTTTTATTTCCAAAGAATGCTATAAACATTCCTACAAGGTATGACAGTTTAACTGATAATAAATAAAATATACCAATAAACTCTGTAAATATATATAATGAAACTATGTCTGCTATGGTTGCTATTACTGAAAAAAAAGTGTATTTTCCAATAGTCCTTATTTTTTTAAATACTGGATTAATTTTTTCTAAAAAATCAAATAGTTTATCTAAAATATTGTTTGTCATTTTTTAATCAGTTTAGTTTTTATTTATTTAGGAATCTATATTATATTTAGTGATAGCTTAAATATTTATAAATATTGATTTTGAATGTATGAAGGTAAAAAAATAATTATTGTTTTTCCTGCATATAATGCAGAAAGTACTTTAGAAAAGACAATTAAAGATATTCCAAAAGAATATGTAGATGAAATGATCTTAGTTGATGATAATTCTACAGATAATACATACTCTCTTTCAAAAAAACTAGGTCTTACAACAATTAAGCATAAAAAAAACAAAGGTTATGGTGCAAATCAAAAGACTTGTTATAAAGAAGCCTTAAAAAGAGGTGCTGATGTTGTTATAATGATTCATCCTGATTATCAATATGATCCTAGAATTTTAAATAAAATGTTTATTCCAATTGTTCAAGGAAAAGCAGATGCTGTTTTTGCATCTAGATTTTTAAATAAAAAAGATCCAATTAAAGGGGATATGCCTTATTATAAATATCTTGGAAATAGAGTTTTAACATTTTTTGAAAATATTTTTCTTAATACTTCTTTAAGTGAATTTCATACAGGGTATAGATCTTATTCTAGAAAATTATTAACTTCTATTCCATTAGATAAAAATTCTGATAATTTTGTTTTTGATACTCAAATAATTATACAAACTGTTATTAAAAAATACAAAATAAAAGAAGTTCCTGTTGAAACAAGATATTTTCCAGAAGCATCTTCAATAAAATTAAAGGCTTCTTTAGTTTACGGTCTTTCAATCATTAAAGAAATCTTTAAATATCTTTTAACTAAATTTAGAATTAAAAAATTTAAAGAATATGACTTATTTTAGCTTGTAGATATATTGAGTACTTTTTTGAAAATTAGTTGTGTATATTAAATCATATTTTTCATTTACTAATTCTCTAAATTTTTCTTCTTTTTCAATACATTCTTTATCTTCTTTATTAAAACAAGTAATTGTTCTTTCTTCAAAATAAACATATTTAACAGAAGGGTTATTCTCTAGGATGTAAGATGCATAAAAAGGTCCTGATAGATAAATAAATTTATTTTCATTATATATCCCAAATACAGGATTATCAACAGCTACCAATCCTCTGTAATCTTTATCTATACTTTTAACATAATTATAGTATTCTTCAATTTCTTTAAATTCAGTTATTTGGTTATTCATTATTTGTTGTTTTATTAAAATAATGTATATTGCTATTACAAATATTATTAATGCAACTTCAATTATTGATTTAATTTTTATTAATTTAATTCTTTTTAAAAACTCAATAATTGATACTCCTGCAATTATTGAAAAGAAAGGTAGTGCTACAATAAAATATCTTGGTTCATAGTGTACAAGTGATGAAATATACAAATAACCTATTATAGAAATTACTATTGGAATTATTACTTTTTTCTTTAAAAATAATTTTCTACTTTTTTTAAAGATTATCCCAAGCATTATAAATAGTATGAAAAAAACTAATAAAAAGTTTTCATAAAGTAAATATTTTATATAATATAAATACCCATTTGTAACTAAATCAAAAGCATTTGCTGCAACCATTTTAGATGCATTAATAAATGGTAAAAGTATTTTGTTAATTAATGGTAATGTTAGATATTCATTTCTAATAAATATATAATTAATTATTATAAAAGGAATTACTAATATTGAAAAGCCAATTCCATAATTTGTAATATTTTTTAAATTAATTAATTTTCTTTTTTTTATAAGTTCAATTATTAAAAAAATTCCTAAAATTCCAAAGATAAGTCCTGTAGGATACCTAAATAGAAATGCTAATGAAAATATTAATCCTGATAATAAATATCTTTTTTTTGTAAAAAAATAATATCCTACAATAGATAAACCGCTTCCAGGAAGTTCAGTTAAAACTCTATTTGTAAATAAAGATATTGTTGGAAGAGAGGCATATATTAAAGTAGTAATTATTCCACTTCCTTTTTTAATATCTTCAGATATCTTAAATAAATAAAATAATCCAAGTATAAATATTATTGAAAGAATAATTTTTGTAAACAAAATTTCATTTAAACCTAAAACCCAAAAAACCCCTGTTAAAATACCCATGATAGGTGGTCTTTGATATTCATATGTTGAAATTTCTGTTAATGAAAATAAATATTTCCCATTATTAATATATACTGCTTCATCCCAATAAGGCATGTAGTTTATCATTGAATATGTAGTTATTAATATAAAAATTATAATTAATATAATATTAATTTTTTTAGAAAATATTTTTTTAAACATACTTAAATCTTTATCTTTATTTTAATAAATATTAACTATATCTATATATTTTTATATACTTCTTATTATAATTTATATATACTATTATAAAAGAGATAATTTGATATGGATAATAAAAACATAATTAATTATATTGGTTTATTTTGTGGTATTTTATTAACATTTTTAGGGATAATTATAAGTTTTGTATTTTTAATTTATGGTTTGCCTTTGTTAATAATTTTCATATTTATTTTATTTAATAAAAAAGAAGATGTTATTGAACAAATTAAAAAAAGGTGAAATTTAATTATGGTAAAAGAAATGATTGTAACAACAGGACAAGAAATTCCAGGTAAAAAAATAATAAAAATATTAGGAATTGTTAAAGGAAATACTGTAAGATCAAGAAATCTTGGAAGAGATATTGGTGCTGGTCTTAGAAATTTAGTTGGTGGAGAAGTTAAAACTTATACAGAAATGACCATCCATTCAAGAGAAGAAGCTTACAATAGAATGATAAATGAAGCAATTGATCTTAAAGCAGATGCTGTAATTGGTTTAAGATTTACAACTTCTATGGTTATGCAAGGAGCTTCAGAAATGCTTGCATATGGAACTGCTGTTAAATTAAAATAATTTTTAAAAACAAAAAAAAATGTGATTTATTATGGATGTTGAAGAAAAATTTAAATTAATAAAAAGAAATACTCAAGAAATTATTAGTGAAGAAGAACTTTTAAAACTTTTAAAAGAAAAAGAAAAACCTGTTGTTTATTTAGGAACTTCAGTTACTGGAAGACCTCATATAGGTTATTTTACCTGGGCTCAAAAATTAAATGATTTTTTAAATGCAGGTTTTAAAGTTAAAGTTCTTTTAGCAGATCTTCATGGAGCTTTAGATAATACTCCTTGGCCTTTACTTGAAAAAAGATATGAATACTATTCAATAGTTATTAAAGGAATGATTGAAGCACTTGGTGGAAATCTAGATAATTTTGAGATTGTTAAAGGTTCAGATTTTCAATTATCTAAAGAATATGTTTTAGATCTTTATAAAATGTCTTCAGAAGTAACTGTAAGAAATGCAGAAAAAGCATCAAGTGATGTTGTAAAACAAGGAGATAATCCTAAGCTTTCTGGTCTTTTATATCCATTAATGCAGGCACTTGATGAAGTTCATCTAGATGTTGATGTTCAATTAGGTGCAGTTGATCAGAGAAAAATATTTGTTCTTGCAAGAGAATTCCTACCAAAACTTGGAGAAAAACCAAGAGTTGAAGTAATGATTCCTTTTATAAGAGGTTTAACTCCTGATGGTAAAATGTCTTCTTCAAATCAAGCTTCAAAAATAGATTTAATAGATGATTATGAAACTATTAAAAATAAGTTTAAGAAAGCATACTGTGAAGAAGGAAATATTGAAAACGGAGTTTTAGATTTTGCAAAACTTTTAATAATGACTCAAAAACAAGATAAGGATGAAGAGTTTATAATTGATAGACCTGAAAAATGGGGTGGGCCTTTAAAGTTTAAAACACAAGAAGATTTACAAGAGGCCTTTGCTTCAAAAGCATTACATCCAATGGATTTAAAATCAGGTGTTGCAGAAGAAGTTAATAAACTTTTAGAACCTATAAGAAAAAAATTTGAAGGAAAAGAAGATTTAATTAAAGAAGCATATCCTGAATAATTTTTGTTTTTTAGTGATTTTTTATGCCAAGACCAAAGATAGGAGTTGCAGTTTTTATTTTTAAAGAAGATAAGGTTCTTTTAATGAAAAGAAAATCTTCTAAAAAGATAGGAGATAACACCTGGTCAATTCCTGGTGGTCATCTTGAAATGTTTGAAAGTTTTGAAAAAGCTATAAAGCGAGAAACTTTAGAAGAAGTTGGAATAAAAATTAAAAATCTAAAATTTATAGATATTACAAATGACTTTTATATAAAGGCAGATAAACATTATGTAACAATTTTTTATAAAGCAGAATATTTGTCTGGAACTCCAGAAGTTAAAGAGCCTAAAAAATGTAAGGAAGTTAAATGGATCTCAATTGATTCTTTTCCTAAAAAGTTATTTTTACCTATTAAAAATTTATTTAAAAAATATAGTTTAAAAGAAATTTATAAAAAATGAATAATTGTTAACATTTATTAACAATTATTAACATTTATTAATGTTTCTGTATATTATATATATGGTGATTACATGAAAGCATTATTAGACTTACCAATAGATATAAATCAAACATTAAATATTATAAAAGCAAAGAATAATTTAAAAAATAAAGTAGAAGCTATTTCTGTAGTTGTAAAATATTATGCAGATTTAGAACTAGAACCAGAATTAAGACCAGATTTTATAAAAAAAGTTTTATCTGACAATAAAAAAGATAAATCTTCTAACTATAAAAAATTTAATTCTGTAAATGATTTAGATAACTATATTAAAGGAAAATAAATGGATTTTGAATTTCATAAAGAATTATTAAAGGATTTAATAAAAATTTATAAAAAAGATCCTATGTTGTATGCTCAAATACTTAATAAGGTTGATGAAATTAAGAATTGTAGTGATATTGAACATTATAAAAATTTAAAAAAACCACTACAAATTTTTAAAAGAGTTCACATTACTCAGAAATTTGTTTTAATTTTTAGATATTTAAAAAAAGAAAATAAAATTTTGTTTAGATATTTTGAACATAGAGATAATATTTATAAAAATAATTATGATTAATTATGCAAGAAACTTTTAAAAAAATAATTTTAGAAAATGCTGTGAAGTATAAAGGAAAAGCTGAAATGAAGTATATTTTAGGAGCTATCCTTAAAGACTTTCCTGAATACAGACAAAAAACAAAAGAACTTTCTCTTGAGCTTATTCCTTTAATTGAAGAGATTAATTCTCTTTCTCTTGAAAAACAGCAAGAGATGTTAAAAGAAATAAATCCTAGCTTTTTTGAAAAAAAAGAAAAAGAAGAAAGAAATATTTTTGCATTCTTAAATATTAAAGAAGGAGATGTTGTAAAATCTGCATTTCCCCCAGGTCCAGAAAAATATTTTCATATAGGTCATGCTAAAGCAGTTTTACTTAATTATCTTTTAGCAAAAAAATATTCTGGGAAATTTCAATTAAGGTTTGAAGATACAAATCCTCGTCTTGTAAGATCTGAATTCTATGATATTTCTCAAGAAGATTTTAAATGGCTTGGGATTGAATGGGACCAGCTTGTCTTTGCATCAGACTATATAGACATGATGAAAGAGATGGCTGAAAAATTAATCTTAAAATCTCAAGCATATGTTTGTTTCTGTACACCTGAAGAGATGAGTAAAAATAGAGAAACTTCAACTGCTTGTGATTGTAGAAAAGCTTCTTTTCAAGAAAACTTAATCAAGTGGAAGGAAATGGAAGGTTATCCTGAAGGAAAAGCATCTTTAAGACTAAAAATAGATTTAAAACATAAAAACTCAAGAATGAGAGATCCTACAATCTTTAGAATAATTGATTGTGAACATCCAAGAATAGGTTACAAGCATAGAAACTATCCTGCTTATGATTTTCAAAATGCTGTTTTAGATGGTTATTTCAATATAACTCATAGGTTAAGAACTGTTGAGTTTGAAATGGCATCAGAGCTTCATCAGTATATTAGAAAAATATTAGGTTTACATAATACAATTACTTATGAATTTTCAAGAATGAACTTAGAAGGAATGTTATCTTCTGGAAGAGCTATTAGAGAAAAAGTAAACTCTGGAGAACTTATAGGTTGGGATGATCCTTCACTTCCTACTCTTCGTGCACTTAAGAGAAGAGGTTTTACTCCTGAAGCTATAAAACAAATGGTTGTAGAGTCTGGTATTACAAAGTCTGCAGGTTCTGTTTTAACTTGGGATACTTTAATCAAGTATAATAAAAAAGTTTTAAATGATTCTGCAAAAAGATTTTTTGCAATTAAAAACCCTGTTGAGATTACTGTTGAAAATGATGTTTGTAAAAAATATTCTTTATCTTTACATCCTTCATTAAATCTTGGACAAAGAGATTTCACTTCAAATGGTGTTTATTTAATAGAAAAAGAAGATTTTGATTCTTTTAAGGAAGGAAACCTTGTAAGGCTTATGGATAATATTAATTTTAAAGTAAAGAACGGTTCTTTTGTTTTTGATTCTGAGGATTATTCTTCTTTTAAAAATGAAGTAAATGAAAATAAAAAGATAATACATTTCCTTCCAAAAGATCCTTTACAATTAATAGATGTTACAATCTTTACTCCTGAGCATGAGATGATAGATGCTAAAGCAGAAAAAACAATTGAACAATTATCTATTGGAGATATTATTCAGTTTGAAAGATTTTGTTTTGCAAGACTTGATTCTATTGAGGAAAAGGAAGGGAAGAAAGTTTATAACTTTTGGTTTACCCACTGAACAGGTTTTGGTCAGTTCGCACCCAATGTTTGCTCTTGTTCACGCGCAAGAGAGCCCCTTTAGGAAAGGTGTTTTGCCCCCAAAGGTACTAGCCATTTTTTAGAAAAAGGTTTTTTTAAATCAAAAAAAGCTATGTTTGTTGGACACTTAAAAATGAATTTTTATGATCTCAGAAATTTACAAAGATGTTTTTAAAATTATAGGAGAATCTAATCTTTATTTTCTTAAGAAAGAAAACCTCTTGATTGATACAGGCTATCCTACAGACGAGCTTATGATAAAACAAGATCTATTAAAAATAATTCCTTTAGAAGAAATTAAAACAGTTATCTTCACACACATGCACTATGATCATGTAGGAAACTTTCATCTTTTTACAAATGCTTCTTTTTATGCTTCAAAGGATTCAGTTGATTCTTTAAAAGAAGATAAATATAATGCAATTTTACTTAAACCTCTTGCAGACAATTTTGATATTGAGGTAAAAGAGATATCTTCTTTAGGCCTTCCAGATTATTTAGAGGTAATTGAGACTCCTGGTCACTCTAAAGGTTCTATCTGTATATATGATAAAAAAAGAAAAATTCTTTTTTCTGGAGATACTCTTTTCTTTAGAGATAACATAGGAAGAATGGATCTTCCTTTTTCTTCACCAAAAGAAATGTCTTCTTCTTTAAACAAGTTAAAAGATTTAGATATAGAGATTCTTTGCCCAGGGCATGATTATTAATTATTGTTTCTCGGCCAAGTACTCTCTCTTTAAAAAGAGTTAAAAACCCTTTTCAACTAATATTATTATTTATGATTAATCTTGTATCTGATAGAAACATCTTAGACAAGTTTGTAATAGAGTTTACTTCGATTTTAGAAAAATATACAAAATATGTAATCGTCTCTGGTTATGTTGCAATTTCAAATGGAAGAGTAAGAGGTACTGAAGACATAGATATTATTATTGACAAAATACCTTTTTCTTTATTTCTTAATTTTTTAGAAGATATTTATGCTTCTAATTTTGAGTGTATACAATCTGATGATGCTTTAGAAATATATAATAATTATTTAATACAAAAAGAATCTATAAGGTTTGTTTATAAGGGCACAATAGTTCCTAACATTGAACTTAAGTTTGTAAAAACAGAAGTTGATAAATATACTTTACTTAAAAGAACTAAACTTCCTTTAACTGGTTTAGATATTTATTTTGCATCTATTGAATCAACTATAGCTTATAAAGAACATTATCTTTCAAGTGATAAAGACTATGAAGATGCCTTGCATCTAAGACTATTGTATAAAGAGGTTCTTGATCTAGAGGAAATTAAAAAAATTAAATTAATGATAGATAAACATCTATATAATAGTTTAAAAGATAGTTCTTCTTTTGTATACTCCACTAAAAGAGATAAAAGTCATATTGATTTTATTGAAAAATGGGTGTTCTTTATGAAAGATAATGCTTTTGAAATTTGGAAAGAAGAACATTCTAATTTTTTAGATTCTCAGATACTTAACTCTATTAACTTCTATCAAAGACTTTTAAAAGAAGAGAATGGTTCTAAAAAAATTAGAGAAGTTACTGGCTGGAATAAAAAGACCCCTTATTGGTTTGAAAAATGATTTTTTAATAAAAAGAATTTATTTAAAAATCTATTCTTCTTTCTTTATAATTATAAAAAAAGAGGTGATATTTGTAAATGTGCTTTGATTACTTTAATAAAAAAATTAAAAAATACAACTGGACAGACATAGCTTTAATAAAATTAAGTGTTCTTTTCTTTACTTTAATGCTTGCAAAGTTATGCCCAAACATTTTAAGCCTTGAATGGTATGTTTATCTAATATTGTTTATTATCTTTGCAATATTACCTTTAAAAAAAATATTTAAATGATTTTTTTAAACGCCGAGATATTCAAAAAATAGTTTTTTTAACAAAAACCGGCGTTAAAGAAATCTTTTTATAACTCAATATTATATTTTTTAAATTCGATTAAAAGATCTTCATAAGTTTTAAACATTATAGCATTTATTCCAAGTTTTTTAGGAGCTTTAAAATCATTTTCAAAATCATCTCCAATCATTATCATTTCATTATTGAAAACTTTTGCTTTTCTTTGAAGCTCTAAATAGATTTGTGGATTTGGTTTTGTATATCCTGCTTGAAATGAAAAATGTTCATAATCTATATATTTTAAAAGATTAGTTTCTTTTTTTATAGTTTGATAAGTAAACATTGAACAATTTGAAATTATTGCTATTTTATATCTTTTTTCTCTTAGTTTTTTAAGTAATGGTATTACAAAATCAAAAACTAATATTCCATTTTCAGATTTATTTCTAATACCAATTAATTTTACAATGTTATCTTTTGTTGGAGAAATTTTAAGTCTTCTTGCAAATTCTGTAAAAGCATCTGCTTGGCTTTCCCAATATTTAACTTGTACTGTTTCTTGGTAAAGTGTACTTATTTTTTCTTTAGATAAATTAATTTCAAATTCTTTTTTTATTTCTTCTGAAAAATGAAAAAAAGGATTTCTTTTAATTGCTAATGTTCCCCAAAAATCAAATGCTATTAGTTTTATCATAAATATTTCACATTATTTTTTTTAAATCTCCTTTAAGAGGGTTAACTTCTAAACTTTTTAATGTTTCTACATATTTATTAGGGATATCATATAATAAATATATCTTTTTTCCTAGAGAGTATGCAATTGAGGTAATTATTAAAGAATTTGCACCAATATGGTTTTCTTCTTTTCCTTTCTTAAAGTTACAAACTAAGAGAGCATCTACTTCTTTAATTAATTGTATATCTTTATCTAGGATAATTTTTTCTTTACAAAGTCCTTTATTAATTCTACCAATCTCTGTTGTTTGGAAAATTCCAGTATGGTTTGTAAGAGAATGTCTTATTGCTCCAAGTTTTTTAAAAAACTCTTTTTCAGAAAAGATTAGTATTTTCATAAAATCATTCCAGCTCTATTTTTCCATAAAATCCTTTAGGATAATATAATAAAATTATTAAAAGTATTAAGGCAAAGATAATCTGTCTTCCTGGTCCCACTAAAGAAGATGGAAGTCCCACAAACCTTAAGATTTCAGGTATTAAGGTTAAGATAATTGTTGCAATAACAGTTCCTTTAATAGATGCAAGCCCACCAACAATAATGATTGTAATAACTGGTATTAAAGCCATAAAAGTAAATGAAGAAGGATCAATAAATGTTATAAAATGTGCAAAAAGAGATCCTGCTATTCCTGCAAAGAAAGCAGAAACAATAAGCCCTATGGTTTTTACTTTAAAGGTGTTTTTCCCAAGAGATTTTGCAACAGTTTCATCATCTCTAACTGCCTGAAGTAAAAGTCCAAACTTAGAGTTAATAATTTTTTTAATAATAAACCATGAAAGAAGGGTTATAATAATAGTTAATATTAAAAATAAATAATTAGTATTAAAAACAATTCCAAAAAGAACAGGCTTTGGTATTCCTGGTATCCCTAAAGGTCCTCTTGTAAGCCAAGTCCAGTTAATTAAAACAGCATATATTAAAAATGAAAAACCAATGGTTGCAAGCCCTAAATAATCTCCCTTAAGCTTATTTGTAGGTATTGATAAAAGATATGCAAAGATACTTGCAATAATTCCTGCTAAAAGAAAAGCCCATATAAAAGGAACACCATTAATGGTCAAAAGAGCTGAAGTGTATGCTCCTATAGCATAAAAAGCAATATGTCCAAAGTTTAAAAGGCCAGTATACCCTATAGCAACTTGTAAAGATAAGCTTAAGATTATCTGTATTCCAATAATTATTAGTAAATGTACTAAATATGCATCAATCATTTAATCTTTTCTCCAGTTTATCTTTTTTCCTAAAATTCCATTTGGTTTAAATAATAAGAAAATAAATAACAACATAAAAGCTATGGCATCCTTATAACCAGAAGGTAAATACCATATACCAAAGTTTTCAACAATTCCTAAAAGAAAAGATCCTAAAATAGCCCCAGGAACAGAGGTTATTCCTCCAATAACAGCACCAGTAAAACCTTTTATCATTAAGGTAGATCCCATAAAAGGTTCTAGATTTTGTTCTAAAGAAACTAATATTCCTGCAACTCCTGCTATCAAGGAGCCTATAATAAAGCTTATTGCAAATAATTTCTTTGAAGAGATACCTAATATTTCTACTAAATCTTTTGAGTTTGAAACTGCTCTTAAGGCATTTCCAATCTTTGTTCTCTTCATTAAGATTATTAAACCTACAAGTAAAAGTAAGGAAACAACAATTATTATTATCTGTAGAGGAGTTATTATTGCTCCTAGAATCTCCATTCCTTTTGCAATCTTAATAAAACCAATTGTTTTTACATTAGCTCCAAAAAAGATTAAGATTAATGATTCTAATAGGATTAATATTCCAATGGATGCTATTAAAAGAATTGCTGGTCCTGCTTTGTTTTTTCTTAACTTTTCATAAACTGTTTTGTTTATTGCCCATCCTAAAAGACCACTTAAGAGTATGGCTATAATGATTGAAAACCAAAAGTTAACCTTTAAGATACTGAAAAAAAGATATAAAAAATAACCTGCAGCAACAACAACTGAACCATGAGCAAAATGTACAAATCTATTTGTTGAGTAGATTAAAGAAAATCCACTTGCAACCAAAGCATAGATTGCTCCTGCTATAAGTCCGTTTATTAATAATTGCAAAAAAATATTCATTTTTTATCTTTATTTATAATTTATATGATATATTTAATATAACATTATGTATTTATTCTTTTGCTATCTATGTATTTATCATAAACTTAGTTGCGTGATTAATAATGGATTATTTAAAAAAAGAGATTAATAAAAATAAATTTCAAATATTTGTATGTGCATCTCCTGCTAATTTCCCTCTAAATTATTTTTATCATTGTTTTTTTGTAACCAACGAAAAAGGAAAAGTTAATAGGTATGACTTAACTCATTTTAAAAATAAAAACAAAATTCATTTTCACATAAACTATTATCCTCCTTTTAGTGGTATTGAAGTATTTTATAGAGTTCAAAAATGGTATTGGAAAGGAAGAATCTATAAGAAGATAGAAGGGCCTCTTGCAAAAAGAATGATTGATTTTGTAAAGAAAAGTAAAAAAGATTATCCTTATCTTAGAAGGTATAACCTTTTTGGTCCTAACAGTAACACCTATGTTCAATGGGTCTTAGATAACTTTCCTGAAGCAAAAACAAATCTTCCACAAAGGTCTTTTGGAAAAAATTATAAAAAAAGAACTTAATTAAGTTCTTTTATCTCATAATCAATTCCTGTAACATCTCCTGTCTCATCATAACTTATGTTTCCTCTTGTTGTAGGATAATCTTTTAAAGATAGCCAATAATCTCTAATACACTCATTATCTTCTCCACAAACTAAAAGTCCATCTTTTATAAGCATCATAGAATCATAGCCCCCTGAAACTAATATGTCTGCATCCTCTCCTGTTTTTTCTTTATAATCTTTCCAAAAATTTTTTTGATTAATGATAATTGGAAGAGGATAGTATATGCTTTCTTTATTATTTATTTTTTCAATAGTTCCTTGTGCTAAAGCAGAAGGTTCATAAAGTAATATTTTTCCTTTATAGTTTAAAGATTTTATTTGATTTACAATCATAGGCATTTGTTCTGGTGTTGAAACAACATATATCCCTTCTGGATTTTGATTTATTATTTTTAGAATATTTGTTCTAAAATCCATTTGTTTTGAATTAATTGTTTCTGATATTAATATTTTTTTATTATTTTCAACAATTGTTTTTTCAAAGTTTTCCTTAAGTGCTATTCCTGCTGGATTGTCGTCAAAATATATTATTCCAAAACTATTTAATTCTAGATTATTTACAGAGAATTTTGCAATTTCTTTTGCTTCATAAGCATCCGATGTCCAAATTCTGAATATTAAATCTCCTTGTTTTGTAACTTCTGGGTGTGTTGCACCTGATGCCATGTAAAGAATTCTATTTTCTTGTGTTATTGGTGCTACAGACATTGCAACTGAAGAGCAAACAGTGCCTGTAATTATTTTTACATTATTTATTTTTATAACTTTATTATATGCATCTATTCCTTTTCTTGAATCACATTCATCGTCTTCATAGATTGGTTTAATTAACTTGCCATTAATTCCCCCTTGTTGGTTAATTTCTTCAACTGCAAAATCAAATCCTTTTTTTAAAGATTCTCCCCACACACCAGCCTCTCCTGAAAGTGAAGAAATGTATGCTACTTGGATATATTCTTCTTTATTTAATGTTAAATATCCACTTGCTGTAATTCCAAAAACCATTGCTGTTAAAAGAATAAGTCCTACAACAATAATTTGATTTATTTTCATAAAACCACCTATTTTAATTTTATTTAGTTATGTCGTTAATAATTAACAAGTATTTTTTAACTTTAATAAAATGTTTTTAAGATAATTTTATCAAAACCATATATTTTTAAATATTTTTAATCATAAGATAAAATATGCTTCATATAGACTTAAAAGATAAAAAAATATTATTAGAATTAGATTTAAATTCAAGAACTAGTTTTTCATCTATTGCAAAAAAGGTTAACTTAAGTAAAGAGGTTGTAAATTATAGAATAAATAGGTTAATTGAAAATAAAGTTATTACAAATTTTACTTGTATAATAGACTATTCAAAAATTAATGTTTTAGCTTTTAGAACTTTTTTAAAATTATGTAATTTAGAAAAAGAAAAGTTTGAAGAAATTTTAAATTATTTAAAAAGAGTTTCTCAAATAGGTTGGGGGGTTACAATAATTGGTAGGTGGGATATTAATTTTATATTTTGGTGTAGAGATGTTTCTGAGTTTTCTATTTTTTGGAAAAATTTCTATGAAAAATATGGTAGGTTTATAGAAGAAAAGCGCACACACATTAATGATTGGTATTATCTTTATCCAAAGGCTTTTTTAGTTAGTAAATATCTTGAAGACATGCCAGTATATAATTATTTTAAAAATACAAATGACAAAATAACTTTAAGTAATACTGATTTAAAAATATTATCTTTACTTGCAAAAAATTCAAGAATGAAAATAACTGATATATCTAAAGAGGTTGGTTTATCTGAAACAACCATTTTTTCAAAAATTAAATCTCTTGAAAAGAAGAAAATAATTTTAAGTTATAATATAGGTGTTGATATAAATAAACTTGGTTATAAATATTTTAAATTACATTTAAATTTTAAAGATTTTAATATTAAGAGGTTTAATGATTTTTTAGGTTTTTGTCAATATAATGAAAATATATGGTCTTCTGCAAACCTTATTGGTGGAGATGATATTGAGTTAGATATTTATATAGAAAATGAAGAGAAATATATGATATTTTTAAATGAAATTAGAAGTAGGTTTTCTGATCTTATAAAAAATTATGAAACAATTAAATATTATGAGGAGTTTAAATACAATCTTTTCCCAATAAAGATTGATTGACTGTATATTTTTTGTGAATTTTTAAGAAAGGATTACTTTTCAAGTGTGTTATTAATATAAAAAAAGTAATTTTAAGTGTAGTAAAATTATAAAATAATTAATAAAAACACACTTTATTTATACTTTTCGGTCTAAATAATAGTTATGACATACATAAAAAGAGAGATTGAAGATAAAATATTTGATTTTTTAGAATCAGATGAGATTCTTGCAATCATGGGTGCAAGACAGGTTGGAAAAACAACAATGGTTAAAAAAATTCTTGAAAACATAAAAAATAAAGAAATAAAACAGATTACTTTTGATGATATAAATATTAAGAATTTATTTGTAAATAGCACTGAAGAGTTTATTGAAAAATATATAAAAAACACAGATATTTTATTTATTGATGAGATTCACTATATAAAAGATAGTGGTAAAATATTAAAATATATATATGATATGTTTAAAGGTAAAATAAAAATAATTATAACTTCTTCTTCCTCAGTTGATATGTCAATTAACAGTATTAAATATTTAGTTGGAAGAGTTATTATCTTTGAACTATACTCTTTTTCATTTTATGAATTTTTACTTGCAAAAGATCCTTCTTCAGCTGAAATGTATAGAAAAGGTGATTTATCTGAAAATATGTATGCTCTTTTAAAACCATTATTTGAAGAATATCTTCTTTATGGAGGATATCCAAAAGTTGTTTTAGAAGATTCAAGAGAATTAAAAGAAAAAATTTTAAAATCAATAATTTATACCTATGCTTTAAGAGATATTAAATCAATAACAAATTTATCTGATGATTTTAAGATTAATAATTTACTTAAAGCTTTAGCTTTACAGATAGGAAATGTTATTAACTATAAAGAAATAGGAGATGTTAGTAATTTAAATTACTTAGATACTAAAAAATTACTAAATATATTAGATAAAACTTATATTTGTAAAGAAATCCATCCTTTTTTTAAAAATAAAAGAACTGAGATTACAAAAAGTAAAAAAATATATTTTTTTGATAATGGTATAAGAAATGCCATAATTAACATATTTTCATTAAATGGAGTAGATATTGGGTTTATTAAAGAAAATTTTATTTTTTCAGAATTAACTAGAAAAGATATATCTGTAAAGTACTGGCGAACAGATGATGGCGCTGAAGTTGATTTTGTAGTTGAAAAAGGTTATAATATTTATTCAATTGAGGTGAAAAATAATCTTAAAAGTGATAAAATTACAAAATCTTATCTTAATTTCATAAAAAAATATTCTCCTTTAAAAGGCTTTTTGTTTACAGATTATATAGAGTATACTAAAAAATATATTAATACCGATGTAAAATTTTTATCTTTTGTTAATATTTATAATTTTATAAATGAATATAATAAGGAAAATTAACAAATGCTTCAAGTAAAAAACTTAAAAAAGCACTACGGTGGAATAAAAGCAGTTGATGGTTGTTCTTTTAAAATAAAAGAAAACCAAATAACAGGGCTTATAGGTCCAAACGGTGCTGGTAAATCAACTCTCTATAACCTTATCTCTGGTTTTGAAAAAGAAGACCAAGGTAGTATATATTTTCAAGGAGAAGATATCTCAAACTATTCTCCAGAAAAAATAGCAAATCTTGGCCTTTCAAGAGTTTTTCAAAAATCAAGACTTTTTAATAACTTAACTGTTTATGAAAATCTAAAAGTATCTCTTCAAGAAGATAATACTTTATTTTTTAAATCTTTAATAAATTCTCCTTCTCTTACAAAAGAACAAGAAGAAAAAGTTGAAGATATCTTAAAATTATTTAAAATAACTCATGTAAGAGATCAAAAATGTGAAGAACTATCTTTTGGTCAAAAAAGATTAGTTGAACTTTCAAGAGCAATTTTAAAAAAACATAAATTATTAATTTTAGATGAACCTGTTGCTGGTGTTCACCCTAATGTTAGAAATGAAATTATGGATATTTTAAAACTTTTAAAAAAACAAGGAGAAACAATTCTTTTAATAGAGCATGATATGTTTTTTACATTTAAGGTATGTGATGAGATAATTGTTCTTGAGAAAGGAAAGGTTATAGCAAAAGGTTCTCCAAAAGATATTAAAAACAACAAAAAGGTTTTAGAGGCTTATTTAGGTGATTAGCTTTTTTTAATGTGATAATATGAAAATAGACACAATAATATTTGATTTAGGAGGGGTCTTAGTTTCTGATGCCACCATATATTCTAAAAAAAAGTTATGTGATTTTTCAGAGGTTTTAAAATTATCTGGTGTTAAATATAATGATGCTAAAAAATTATGGATTAGTCATTGGCATAATATGAAATACGGTAATGAAGATTTATCCAACTTTTGGAAAGATTTTAAACCATTAATTAAAACTGATTTTTCTTTATCAAAAGTTATTAAAAAATATGAATCTAAAATTATAAAAGATAAAGATATGTTTTTATTTGCAAATAAGTTAAAAAAGAGTTTTACTTTATTTGCTCTTGCAAACGAATCAAGAACCGGTATTGATCTAAAAATAAAAAAGTTTAAATTAAATAGTTTATTTAAAAAAGTATATTGTTCAGCTTACTTAAACATGGCAAAGCCTAATAAAGATATTTTTAAATATGTTATAAAAGATTCTAAAATTGATATTAATAAGACTATATTTATTGACAATCAAATAGAAAATATAATTGCTGCAGAGTCAGTTGGCATAAAAAGTATATTATATAAAAATATAAAACAATTAAAGAAAGATTTATATAAATTTAAATTAATTGATAAAAAAGATTTATTATGAATAATATAAAAATGATAGTATTTGACTTAGACGGGGTCTATTTTCTTGATGGACATTCAAACTTTAAAAAAAAACTTACAAGAAAAATATAATTTATCTTTAGAAGAGATAATTAAAGTTTATTTTTCTTCAGATATGATGTCAAAAGTAAAAAAAGGAGAAATATCTTCTAAAGATTTTTGGGATTTTGCAATAAAAGAATGGAATATTAATGCTACAAGAGAAGAATTACTAGATTTACTTGTTAGTGGATATATAGTAAATAAAGAGGCTTTAAATCTTATAAATGATTTAAAATCAAAAGGATATTTAATTGGAGCATGCACTAATAATTTTGAAGACAGAATAAATATATTAAACAATAAATTTAATTTTTTAAAAGATTTTGATTATGTGGTATTATCTTATAAAGAGAAGGTAATAAAACCAAACAAAGAAATATTTAATAGACTTTGTAGTCTTTCTAACTTAAAACCAAGCCAGATAGTTATTTCTGACGATAATCAAACAAATATAGATAATTTAAAGCATCTTGGTTTTAATGCAATATTATATACTGACTTTAATCAGTTTATTCAAGAACTTAAAAATTTAGGGATTGATAATTTATGAAAAAGAAAAATATTTTTTTAATAGCAGGAATAGTAATTTTAATAGTTGTTTTATTATTTATATTCATTTCAAATAAAACAGTTAAAGAAGAAACTATAATTATGGGTGTGTTAACACCTTTATCTGGAGATTGTAGTGTTTATGGAGAAAATGTTGTAAATGCAAAAACCTTAGCTTTAGAAGAAATTAATCAAACAGGTGGGATATTAGGTAAACAATTAAAATTAATTTTTGAAGATGGAAAATGTAATAGTTTAGATGCTTTGTCATCTGCAAGAAAATTAATAGAAATAAATAACATAAAAATTATATTTGGAGGAACTGCATCTTCTGAAACTTTAGGTGCTATTCCAATTACAGAAGAAAATAAAGTTATTTTATTTTCGTCTGGAGCTTCAAGTCCTGAAATAAGTAGTTTAGGAGATTATGTTTTTAGAAATTATCCTTCAGAAGATGTTTTAGGTGTTGCAACATCAGAGCTTTTATATAATGATGGTTATAGAAAAGTAGCAATTTTAGTTGAAAATACAGATTATGCTTTAAGTATTTTAAATGTTTTTAAAGATAGTTTTGAAAAATTAGGTGGAAGTGTTGTAATTATTGAAAAATATAACTCAGATTCTTTAGATTTTAAAACACAATTAACAAAAATTAAAAATTCAAATGTTGATTCTTTATTGTTTTTACCTCAAACAGGAAGTTCGGGTGGATTTGCTGTAAAACAAGCACATGAATTAAATATTAAACTCCCTTATTATGGTAATGCTCAAATGAATGGTTCTGAAGCTTTAGTTAATGGTGGACTTGCAATAAACAATTTAAAGTTTGTTGATGCACCTATTGTAGATACAGAAAAAGGAATGGAATTTTTAAACAAATATAATGAAAGATTTGGAAGACCAGCAATGGATTATTTTGTTGGTGCTGAATATGATGCTGTCTACATTATAAAAGATGCGATTGAATATTGCAAAGATATTGATACTGATTGTATTAAAGATTATCTTTATAATCTTGAAGAATATAATGGTGTTATTGGTAAGTATAGTTTTGATGAAAACGGAGATGTTAAAAATATAAAATTTGCAATAAAACAAATTATTGATGCTGAAAATGATGTTATAGAAATTATTAATTGAATTTTTTAAATATAGATTTATGGTAATTTATGAAAAAAAGAATATTATGTTTTGGAGATTCAAATACTTGGGGATGGGTTCCAGGAAGTATGGGTAGTCAAAGGTATATCTCAGAAAGATGGCCTTCAATCCTTAAAAAGAAACTAAAACAATATGAAATAATAGAAAATGGCTTAGGAGCAAGAACAACAGGTTTTGATGATCCTAGACCAGATTTTCCAGGAAGAAATGGGACTACTTCTCTTCCTTTAATCTTAGAAGAAAACCTACCTCTAGATTTAGTTATAATAATGTTAGGAACAACAGATACAAAACCATTAATTAATAAAACTCCAGAAGAGATTGGAGATGCAATCAAATCTTTAATAAAGATTATAAAAAATTATAGAAAATTAAAAGATTTTCCAGAGACACCAAAAATACTTCTTATAGTCCCACCTATTGTTAATGAAAAACAAGAATTTGCTTCAAATCTTTTTAAAGGTGGAGAAAAGAAAGGAAAAGAATTAATTGATATTTATAAAAATATTTCAGAAGAAGAAGGTATTTTTTATCTTAACCCTACAAACAAAGTTAAGGTTGATAAAGCAGATGGGGTTCACTTAGGTATAAAAGCTCATAAAAAATTAGCAAAGATTATTTTAGATTTTATTAAGGAATTGGATTAATTATGCTTAAAATAAAAGACTTACATGCAGGTTATGGAAAACTAAAAATACTAAAAGGTATTGATTTTGCAATAAAACCTGGACAGATTGTTTCAATAATTGGCCCTAATGGTGCAGGAAAATCAACCCTTCTAAAATCTATCTTTAATATTTGTGATGTATACTCAGGAGAGATTCTTTTTAAAGGAAACTCAATTTCTCATCTTCCAACCTATGATTTAATCCTAGAAGGAATAAGTTATTCTCCTCAAGGAAGACATATCTTCCCTGATCTAACAGTTAATGAAAATCTAGAAATGGGTCTTTATATTTTTAAAGATAAAAAATATGTTAAAAAGAAAATAGAAGATATTTATAATAAATTTCCTATTCTAAAAGAAAAGAAAGAAAAACTTGCATACTCTCTTTCAGGTGGTCAACAACAGATCCTTTCAATTGCAAGATCTCTTTTACATGAACCTTCTCTTTTACTTTTAGATGAACCTTCTTTAGGCCTTGACCCTAAAACACAAAAAGAAATTTTTAAAACCATAAAAGAGATTAACAAAGATGGCATCTCAATTATTATTGTTGAACAGAATGCAAAGCAAGCTTCAGAGATTTCAGATGTTATTTATGTTTTAGAGGATGGAAAGGTTGCTTTAAAGGGAGATAAATCTATTTTAAAAGATAAAAGAATAAAGGAAGTTTATTTTGGTGGAAGGTAAAAAAATTTATTTTGCAATCTTCCAGAGAGCTTCAAAATACTTTCTATAACCGTCTGCAACCTTTTTATCCTTAATTAAAAAAGAATACCCTTCGTTTGAAAAAACATTTATTGCAACATATTCTCCAACAATAACAGTTTCCTGAAACTGAGCAAAGTTTGCTGGAAGATATTTAATTTTGGTAATGGAATTACTTTCAATATTTCCTGCAAGTGGTTTTACTGTTAAATCAAATATTTGTCTTGAAGATAATTTATTTAATACTCTTTTTTTATGAAGAAGATTCCACCACTCAATTCCTAAAAAATTAGCAACATCTACTCCTCCACCAAAGGTATTATATTCTTCTGCATTTTTAAGATTTATTAATTTATAATATACTTCTTTAATTCCTCTTCTTCCATGATAAATAGTTGCATTTTTTATTTCTTTAGAAGATATTTGCTTTTTCTTAAGTTCTGGTAAAATTTCTAAAAATCTTTCTTTTTTATCTTCAATATATTTATTAAAGTTTTCAGGATCAGTTGCAGTATATAATTTTCTTTTACCTTCAATAACATAATTAATAAGTCCTTTTTCAATTAAACTATTTAATGCTCGGTGAACTACTGAGTTTTGAAGTTTAGATTTTTTTAAAACATCTCCTGCACAAGAACTTCCTATTTCTAAAAGAGAAAGATAAATAGATATCTCTGATTTTGTAAGACCAAGATCTTCTAATATTTCTGTTTTCATAAATAATTTAAAACCCCTTCTTTTTTTAAATATATTCTTTTGTACTACCAAAAGAGAGGATAAATATATTTCTTATTTAGGCTCTATTAATTATTTGTAATTAATAAATGATAATAAATGATTAAGAGGTGTTTTAAATGAATAAAAAAATAATTTTATTTTCAATAATTTCTATTCTTTTAATAGCTTTTATAGGTTTTAGTTTTACTGGTTATTTAACTTTAAAAGAAAATGATCAAAAAATAAAAATAGGAATTATGACTCCATTAACAGGTCCTTCAGCTTTTTTAGGTGAAAATATAGTTAAAAGTGCAGAGCTTGCAATTAAAGAGTTAGGTTATGAAGATAAAGTAATATTAATTATTGAAGATTCAGGACAATTATCTTCTGGAAATAATACTTTAAATTCATATAATAAATTAGTAAATATTGACAAAGTAGATATTATCTTAGATGGTATGTTGTCAGATGGAACAATGTCTATTGCATCCTTACTTGAAAAAGATAAAGTTGTAATGATAACTCCTTTAACAGGTGGAAAAAATATAGATAATGCCAGTGAATATCTTTTTAGAAATGGTCCATCAGATATTATTGCAGGAACAAGACCTGCAAAAGAAATTTATTTTGATTTTGGATATAAACAAGTAGTTTTGTTTACAGAAAATGCAGAATATACTTTAGATATTTCTAAAAATTTTAAAAATAGTTATAAAGGAGAAATTGTTTTAGATCAAATTATTTTGTCCGGTAGAAAGGATTATAGAACAGAAGTTTCAAAATTAATAAACAAGGATTTTGATGCAATTGTTATTAATTCTCAAGATGGTATTTCTTCAGGATATATTATAAAAGAATTAAAAGAGCTTGGAATTAATAAACCAATATTTGGTAATTTTTTAACCTATACTCAAAACACAATTGATATTGCCGGAGAACAATCCTTAGAGGGTTTGTATATCTATGATCCTGAGTTTAGTGAGAATGAACAATTAACTATTGATTTTTTAGAAAAATATAAAGAAGAACATAATACTGAATCTCCAATAAAGTTTCACACAACAGGAACATATGATGCTATTAAGGTGTTTTTAGAGGCAACTGAAAATGTAGGTTATGATGGAGAAAGAATAAGAGATTACTTGCTTAAAAATATTCAAGATTGGCAAGGAATGAACGGTGTTGTTTCTTTTGATGAAAATGGGAACACAAAAACTGGTTTTGTCTTAAAGCAAGTTAAGAATGGAAAGCTTGCCTTTCCATAATTCTTTTTAATAATCTTTTTTTACCATAAAACAAAGATATTCTAACACATTCTATTTATAAATAATTTGTACTATAATAATATCATATATTTAAAAAACACCTTATTTTAAGAAAAAAATGATTAATTATGCCTACAAGACCAAAAAAAAAAGTTTTTATTCAAGAAGAAGATTTTCAATCAAAGTTAATTAGTCAAATACATAATAATGATGTTATTGATATTAGAAAAATTCTTCCTCTTGTAACTCCAGGAACAGAACTTAGAGATGGTTTAGATGAAATTTTACATGGTAATTTAGGTGCTTTAATAGTTTTAGGAGATTCAGAAAAGTTAAAACCAATCTTAAAAGGAGGAATTGACTTAGATATTCCTTTTTCTTCTCAAAAAATGTTTGAACTTTCAAAAATGGATGGAGCTATTGTTCTTTCAAATGATCTAACAAAAATTGTAGGTGCAAATAAACATTTAATGCCAGATAGAGATATCTCTTCAAAGGAAACAGGAATGAGACACAGATCAGCTGAACAAACAGCAATGCAATCTGATCTTCCAGTAATTGCTATCTCACATAGAAGAAATGTTATTTCTCTTTATTATAAAGATCAAAAATATGTTTTGCAAGATTTTAATATATTAATGGTTAAAGCAAACTATGCAATTAATAGTTTAAAAGATTATAGAGCAAAACTTGATAAGAAACTTAAAAATCTTTATAATTCAGAAGTTATTTTCTCAAACAATCTAAAAATAGAAGTTATAGATTTAATACAAAATATTTTATATTTTTTCAAAAATGAAACTCAAGTTGATGATTTAATAGTAGAACTTGGTTCTCAAGGTCAAGATATTTCTAATTCTTTTTATGAAATAACTTATGGTCTTGAAGAAGAATTATATTTAATTTTAAAAGATTATTCTAATAATTTGCATGAAAAAGAAGAATGTCTTGAAAAAATAAATTTCTTAAAACAATTAGGTATTAGAAAAATTGCAGATTCTGAAAAATTAATTGAAATTTTAGAACTTTCAAAATTTATTTCTCAAAAAGATTTTGATTTTCCAAGAGGTTATAGATTCTTTTCAAAAATGAAAGAAATTGATTCTAAAATTATTGATAATTTAATAAATTCTAAAGGTTCTTTAAAAAATATTAAAAGCCTAAATTTAAATGAATTTTCTAAAATACAAGGAATTGATGTTTCAAAGTCTAAATTACTATATAATTACATCAATAAGATATATACTCGTAAAATATAACTTTTTAAATGTTATGTGTAATTAATATGTTATAATATATATTATTTGAGAAATTATGGATGAAAATACAACTTTGGAAAAAGTATCTAAAAAATCAAAATTTTTATGGTTATATATTTTAGTAATTGTAATTATTTTAGTATTAATAGTACTTTTTGTTTTTGTAAAAACAAATAAAGATTCTAATCCTTCTGATAATATCATGGTTGATTTAAACGATCTTAATATTATAGAAGATTCTAATTTTTTAGAAGATGAAAATATTGTTTCTCCAGAAGATACAAATGTTATTGAAATTATAGAAATTGAAAATCCAGAAAATTGTGGAACAAACTTAAATTGTTTTAAGCAATATGCTGCAGAATGTAAAGAAGGTGCTAGATTTTTATTTACAGATGTAATAACTACTGAAAATAAATCTTTTACAAGAACTACAGAATATACAATAAATGGTATTGAATATATCTATTGTAAAGTAAATCTTTCTCTTTATGATGTAAATGTTGAAATTACTGGAGAAGATGATTTTAATGAAAGCATGGTTTCAAAAGAAGATATTGGAACTGATGGTACTTGTTATTTTGAAACACCTCAATCTCTTATAGATTATCTTGATAAAAAAGATACTAATACTTTTAATGGTTCAGTTGATTGTTTTTATTTAGATGATAATAGTACAGTTTGTTCTTCAACAGGAGATATGGTTAATAATTCTTGTGAAGGAGATTATTTTATGCTTGAATATGAATAGTTTTTTTGTTTTTTTTAAAAAAACTATATTTTTTCTATTTTTTCTAAATATCCTTTAAGATTAAATTTTTTAGAAGTTGAATTAAAACTCATAAATCTTATTTTTCCAAAAATACTTCTTTCATTCCATGCTCTATCATGTACTCCGCCAAGAGACCAAGCAATCCCTGTATATCCATTAGCATCTCTTCCATCTAAACTATATTTATCATTTAAAAATATTGTAAATTCTTGAGCTTCTTTAATATCTTTTGTCCATTCTAAAATCTTTTTTGCCCAATACATTCTTAGGTAACCATGCATTTTACCTGTTAATACCATTTCTTTTTGACATGCATTCCATAAGATGTCATGTGTTTTAGAGTCTTCTAGCTCTTTAAGTGAATAGAGATGTTCTCTTTTATCGTTTTTATGTTCTTCTATAGTTCTTTTTGCCCAATCTGGAAACCCATTATAGTTATCATAATCTTTGTTATAATAACAATAATTATCAGCAAGTTCTTTTCTAACAATTAGTTCTTCTAAAAAAGCTTTCTTACTTTCTTCGTTTCTTTCTGATTTTAAAACTTCTAACGCTATTCTTTGTGAAGAAATTTGTCCAAAATGAAGATAAGGTGAAAGATTTGATTGAAAGTTTCTTGAAGGATCATTTCTTAATATTGAGTAATCATTAAGTTTATTTTCAATAAAGTCTTTTAAAACTTTTTTAGAAGCTTTTTCTCCTGATATAAAAGAATAATCTTGTTTTTCTTTAATTAATTTTTTAAAATCATTTTTATAATCAATTATTTTATCTCTTTTTTTAAGTTTTGGAATTTCTTTTAAATAACTTCCAAGTAAATGATTAATTTTTGGTCTTATGGTATATGCTGCAAATTCTTGTTTTTTAGATGCAATTTCAATAGGCACTATATTGTGTGAGTCTATCATAAAGAAAGGTATTTTTATTTCTTTTAAGACTTCCTCTCTCCATTTTACCTTTATTTTTAATGGATCAAAATCTGTAACTAGTGCAGATATTTTATTTTTATTAATATAATTTGTTATTTCTTTGAAAGGTTCTTTTCCTTTTAAAATAATAAACTCAATTCCTAGGTTATTAAGCTTTTCTTCAACTTCTTTTAAGCCTTCAAGCATAAAGACAAATTGTTTTTCTTGTGATTCTAGAAAGTTTTCTACTAAAGTAAATATTACTTTTAGTTTACAGTTATGTTTTCTTGAAAGATTGTCTGCAAATAAAAGAGAGTAGTTATCTTCAACTCTTTGTTCTCTTGTCATCCAGTAAACAATTTCTTGTTTATCTTTTATTTCTATAAATTTGTTTAAAGGTTTTACTCTATCTATTATATTTTCCATAATTATTCTTTTTTTTAAGATATCTATATAAAATATTTGTAGCATATTCTTTTTAAAATAGAAAGATTGTTTAAAATATGTTAAGAGAAGAAAAACTAGTTTTTAATAATAAAGAATATTTATTAAAAATATATGTTGAAAGAAGAAGATCAACATATATGTCTATTGGTAGAAATATAAACATAAGGGTTCCTAAGTTTTTTTCAGAAAAGGCAAGAGAAGAACAAATAAATAATATGAGATTAAAATTGATTGATTATTTAAAAAAAGATCCTGATAAATATGCTCCAATTTCTTTAAGGAAATATGTTTCTGGTGAGATTATTGATATTTTTGATAGAAAATATATATTAACAATTCAAAAAGAAAACAGAAAAACTTCTCTTGCAAAAATTAAAGAGAACCAAATTATTTTAAAAATTCCAAATAATCTTTTAAATGAAGATAAAATAATTTCAAAGTTAATAGGTAAAATACTTTCAAAAGAACTTTTACCTTTACTTAAAGATAAAGTTAATTTTTTTAATGATCTTTATTTTAAGCAAAATATCAAATCTATTTTTCTAAAAAATAATACTTCAAAGTTTGGTTCTTGTTCTTATGATAAAAAATTAGTTTTTTCAACTTCTCTTTTGCTTGCAAGAAAAGATGTTATTGATTATGTGATTATTCATGAACTTTGTCACACTATTCATCATAATCATTCTAAGAGATTTTGGAAATTAGTTGAAAAATTTGTTCCAGATCATAAAGAAAAAAGTAAATGGCTCAGAGAAAACAGAGCCAAACTAATCATTTAGATTTTTTCTTTTTCTGAATTGTTTTTTCAGTATTGTTAATATTTTTTTCTTTTGCCATAACAATACCAAAGAAACAAAGAATTAATGTTGTAAATATTATTACCCAAGAATACTCTCTTGCAAATATTACAATTATTGCAGCAATTGCAACAGTAAATGCTCCAACAGTTCCTGCAATTTCAACTGATGTTTTTTTTTCTTTCATGTTATTTTTCCTCTTTTGTTTTTTTATAAATTATAAGTACTAAAATAAATTCAAGAATAATTACAATTGGAAGTAAACTTCCAATAAACTTCATTGCCATTAATGTTGCAATAAACAATGAAACTAAACTTCCTGAAAGTAGGGCATATCTAATTATTTTATCTTTAATATTTATAATAGTTAAAGATAATGCTATAATAAAAGACAATATTATTCTTAAAAGATTTGCATTATTATTGTATTTTTCTAATGTATTATTATATTCTTTATAACAATAATCACACTCAATAGAACAGTCACTTTTGTAAATAACTGTTCCTTCTTCTGCATAACAAGTATTAACATTTTCTTGATCATATTCACATTTATCATTCATGTAGTTTTTTTGATAAACATTATTACACTCATTAATTGGTTTTTCTAAAAATAATCTTTCAAAAGTAAAAATAATGCTAATTACTAATGCAAAAATTAGTAAAAATATTACAATATTATATAATAATTTGTCTGTTTTTTTATCCATAAAAAATCATTCCATAAATATTAATAAAGCCATCAAAGCAATTCCTAATATTATACCTAATATCTGTATGGTTGTCTTTTTAATACTTGTTTCTTTCTTAAGTTCAGGTATTAAATCTGAAGCTCCAATATAAATAAACCCACCAGCAGTAAATGCAATCATTATGCTTGAAAAAGCAGAAATATATTTACTTAGAATAATTCCTATAATTCCTCCAATAACTGCTGTTAAAGAAATTAAAAAATTAAGGATTAATGCTTTTTTTCTTGAATATCCTGCATATATCAAAACACCAAAATCTCCAATCTCTTGAGGTATTTCGTGTAATAAAACAGCAATTGTGGTTGCTATTCCTAAAGGGATTGAAACAATATAACTTGTAGCTATAATAATACCATCTAAAAAATTATGAAATATATCTCCTATAAGGTTCATTTTTCCTAAAGGATGGATATGTTCTTTAGAAGTTGGCATATGACAGTGTCTCCAATGTATTATTTTTTCTAGAATAAAAAATACTAATATTCCTGCAATTATTGAAAAAGATATTACAAGAGGATTAAAACTTTCAAAGCTTTCTGGTATTAAGTGTATAAATGCATCTCCTAAAAGTGCACCTGCAGAAAAACTGATTAAGAATAAAAGCATTTTTGAGAGATGTTTTTTATTTGTAAATAAAGTTAATATCCCTATTAAAGATATTAAGCTTACAAATAAGATACTAATTAAAGTATATAAATATATTTCAAGCATATGTGTTTCTTTATTAATTATTTTTTTAAAAAATTAGTTATAATATATTTAAGTAGCAAAACATTTTTATTTAGAAGTATTTTTTTAATGTGTTTTAAGTATTAGATTACAAAAGAATACGTTTTTAAATACGTTGTATTCTATTTTATTTATGAGTACTAGAATTAAATCTAAAAGAAAAGCAGTGGTTGATTCTTCTTCTTGGATAAATCTAAATAGAATTGGTTTAATTGAAATATTATTAGCTGACTTTGATTTAATCTTTACTTCAAAGGTTGAAACTGAATTATTAGTAAATAATAAATTATTTTATACTCCAAAAGATCTTTTAGTTTATAAATCATTAAAGAAGAAAAGTTTGATAGAAGTAAGTGATCCTAAAAAAGTATCTAAAGAACTTTGGAATAGTTTATCTAAGTCTTCTGGAGAAATGCAAAGTATTGCTTTGGCTTTAGAAATTAATTCTTTTGTAATAGTAGACAATAGTGCTGCAGTGGATTATTGTTTAAGAAATAGAATAAAAATAATTAATTCCATAAATTTAATCGTTTATTATTTTTATATTGATAAAATATCTTATTATCAAGCTTTAGAAAAAATAAATATTTTAAAACCATATATTAAAAAGAAGTATATTGAAAAAGAAATCATTTTATTAAATTTATTAAAGGGTGAAAAAAATGAAAAATAAATATGTAAACAAATCAAATAATGTTAATACTTTACGATTAAGTGATAATTTATCTAAAAGTATTTATATAATTTCAAAAGAAGAAAACTTAACCAAGTCTGATGCTATAAGGATGCTTTTAGAAAAAAGTATTAATGATTATTATTTAAACAAAGCCTTATCTCTTTACAAAAAAGAAGAGATTGATTTTTCAACAGCTGCAGAAATATCTAAACTTCCTGTGAGAGAGTTTTTAGAAGAATTAAAGAAAGCAGGTATAGGTTTAAATGTTCCTTTAGAGATGTCTGACTTAGGTTTTAAAAATTTAATAGATTCTCTTCCTATTAAAAATAAGAATAAATAATTTTTAAATCTTAAGGGATTAAAAAATATTATATAAAAAGATAAGCCTCTAGAGGGATTTGAACCCTCGACCTACAGTTTACAAGACTGCCGCTCTAGCCACTGAGCTATAGAGGCTTTATATGTTAATCTAGTTTTTAAAAAAATAGACTATATATAAATAATATATATACTATAACTTTAAAAACATAATCTTTTTCAGAAATTAATAAATTATAATGCTGCCTTTAATTTACCAATTACATCATAGTTTAAAATAACATAAATAATAAATGCAAGTAAAATAACAATTGCAAGAAGACCAATAAAATCTCCAATTTTCATTTTCTTTTTTACTTTTTCAACTTTTAAAACTTCTTTTTTAATTTCTTTTACTGGTTCTTTTATTTCTTCTTTTTTATTTTCTTTAACTACTTCTTTTTTAGTAGGTGTTTCTTGTTTAGTTTCTTCAAGTCTTTCATTATTATCAAAGAATTTTTTTCCTTGGATTTTTTCATATTTATCTATATAGTTAAAACTACTATATCCATGGATTTCATTATAATGTGTTATATTTTCTTTAATCTCTTCAATATTATAATTATTTAAAAGTAAAATATCTATTATCTCAATATCTGATAATCTTTTATTTTTTAAATCATTAATTATTTCAATTAATTTTTCATTAATCATATTCTTTTACCAATTTGTAATTATTCAAATATATTTACTATAGTAATAATTATAAAGTTATCTTAAAAGTTATTTCTTAAAGCTTCAACAACATTCATTCTTGAAGCTTTTCTTGAAGGCAAAAGACCAGATATTAAACCAACAACTATTGATACAATTAAAGCAAGTGCTATAATTTGCCAACCTATAACTATTTTTAGAGTTAAAAAACCTTGACTTGTTGCATAAAACTCAACAGCTTTTGCAATTCCTACACCTAGTCCTAACCCTATAAGTCCTCCAAATAAAGAAAGAATAACAGATTCAATTGTAAATATAAAATAAATGTCTTCTCTCTTTGCACCTAATGATTTTAAAATACCAATTTCTTTTGTTCTTTCAATAACAGATGTATATATTGAGTTCATGATTCCAATACTTCCAACAACAACTGAAATTAAACCAATAGATACTAAAATTACTTTTAATAATCCAAGCACTGATTCAATAATTGAAAGTACTTGTTTTGCAGTAATTATATAAAATTTATCTTTACCATGTTCTTTTTCAAGTCTTTTTTCAATTTCTTCTTGTACTTCTAAAGGATCATATTCTTCTTTTACATTTGCATATATTTGATCTATAGTATCTCCAATTTCAAATATTTCTTTTCCTTTATTTAAAGTAATGTATACTTGAGAATCGTCTGCAAGATTTCCAACAGGTTCTAAAATTCCAATGACTTTAAAATCTTTATCTTGTATTTTTATTTTTTGTCCAATTTTAATTGGGTCTTTAAAAAGATTATCTGCAAAATAAGGTCCAATAACCACTTCATAGGCATCTCTACCTTGTAATGATTTACCTTCTCTTAAATCAATATCCATAATTTCAAAAGTTTTATCTGCAAGCTTTGGATCCAGCATTATTGCAAATTGAAATATTTCTTCATTTTTATATTCTATTTTTGCAGTTCTAAAAGAAAAACCTATAGCATAATCAATTTCTCCAATCCGTTCAATTATTTTAAGATCATTTTCTGTAATTTTTATATCTTCTGTAATTCTGCTAATACTTTGATTAGGTCCTCCTTGAAAGCTTATAGGAAAAATAAAAACTGTATTTATTCCCATTGTCATAAAAACATCTTCAACATAATTAAATAAACCATCGCTTATTAAAAAAAGAGAAACAATAGTTGCAATTCCAATTACTACAGCTATAATTGTTAATATTGATCTTAATCTTCTTCTGAAGATATTTTTAATTGTTAAATCTAATAAATGTTTATATTTTTCAAAACTCATGATTTTTCTAAATTTATTTTTAAAAATAAAGAATAAGAAGAAAAATTATTTTCTTCTCTTAAAAGTTTCTTTTAAAACATTTAATGCAGGTTTGATTAATATTCTTATAAGCCATTTTATAAGAAGTATTAATATTGCAAGACCTACAATAAATAACAAAATACTAAAAATAGACATTATTACTTTATTTGCACCTTGTCCATTTGCAAGAGGTATAACTTCAACTGTTATTTCTTGAGTTATTTTTTCTTCTTTAAGATTACTATCTTTATAGAATAAATCAATTATTAATTTTGTTTCTTTTTCTTTAATATCTGTTGTGTTAATTGTTAACTCTATAGTATCATAGTTATTTTTTTCAATTGATCCTATAAACTCTTGAGTTGGTCTTATACCTTCTCCATTAACTGTAATGTATGAAACTTCAGTATCTACATTTCCAATATTATATATTTCAACAGATATTTTTTCTTCACTATTTTCTTTTATTTTAAAGTTAGTTCCTATATCTAAAACATTAAGTATCATTTTTGGTTGATCTTCTAACTTTAGACCAATATTTCTTGTGATTGTATATTCTCTATCCACATCAGAATAACTAATAGTTAATGGAAGACTATAACTTATGTTTTCTGCATTTTTAGAAATATTTATTTTAAATGAAACTTCTGTTTCTTCTTCTGTATTTATTTTTTCAATATACTGTGTTTTAAGATCAATTACCTTTATGCTGTTATCTTCAGAATCATTTAATGTTAAGAAAATATCTTTTGCATTTTTTTGACCTAAATTTTTTAAATTAAGTGTAACTGTTCCATCAGCACCTATCTTTGCATTATTAAAAGAAGAATCAATAAGTTCAATTATTGCACTTTTTCCTTTAACATCAATTATATATTTTTTGACATTATATATATTTGATCCTTCTCTTTTATATCTAAATTCAAGATCATAAGTTCCAGTTAAAACATCTGTGTTTGTTTTTAGTTTATATTTAATAATTTTTGATTGAAAAGGTTCTAGTTTATTTACTATTCCTTCATTTTCAGAAATTAGAATAAATGGATATTCTGTTTCTAAAAAATATTCTACATTTTCTGCAGCTACATTACTTTTGTTTGTAAGTTGTATCCATATTTCAAAATCTTCACCTGAAATTACTGGTGTTGGATTGTAATTATAGGTATCTGCATTTAAGTTAATTATATCATAGTTTACTTCATTTGCAGTAATTGGTATTGCAAGTAACATAATTGCAACTAAGATAAGCATTATTTTTTTTAAATTCATTTTTTTCACCTTAATCTTGTTATTTCTAAATATTTTTCTTCATTTGTATTAATTTAAATTTATAATCTGTTTTATTTTGCAGATTATATATTTCTACAAATTTAAATTTTCCTAATTAAATGTATGCTTTTTAATTTTTATTCCTCTCTTAAAGAATCAATTGCTTGTTGTTTTGATGCTTGGTATGCTGGAAGAAAACCTGCAATTAATCCAAGGATAAAAGAAAACCCTAGTGCTATTAAAATAATTGTTATATCAAATGATAAATTTATTTCTGTACCTGTAAATTGTCCTATAATATTTACTATAAAAGCAATTAAAAATCCACCGATAGTTCCTATTATTCCACCAATAAGTCCTATTATTCCAGCTTCAATTAAAAAGATTCCTAAAATATCTTCTCTTCTTGCACCAATAGCTTTCATAACTCCAATTTCTCTTCTTCTTTCAAGAACTGAAGTATACATTGAGTTTAAGATTCCAATTCCTCCAACAAGTAAAGAAATAGTTGCAATTCCTACAACAACTATTGAAACTGCTTCTAAAGTTTGTGCTCTATTTTCTGCTTCTTTAACTGGTGTTGTTACAACAAAATCTTCTTGTTCTCTAAATTTTTCAAGACTTTCTTCTATTTTTTCTCCAGTCTTTTCAATATCTGAAGTTTCTTTTGCAAATGCATATATTTCATCAACTTCTTTTTCTCCTGCATTTGAAATTTCTCTTAAATTTTCAAGAGACATATATATTTTTCTATCGTTATTTACATTTTCAGTATCATCTAATATTCCAACTACTTTATAATTATTATTTGAAATTTCAATAGAGTCTCCAAGTTTTATAATTTTTCCAAAATATTCATCACTTGCAAAAAGATCATACCCAATAATAATTTCATTAGATTTATCTGAATCAATATATTTCCCTCTTAACAATTCTTTTCCTTCTTGGGTTAATATTTTTTCATAGTTGTCCACTTGATATCCTGTAACACTTAATTGTCTTTCTTCTTTTGAAAATTTAGATATTGTTTGTGAATTTAAATATCCTGTTGCAAAATCAACTTCTCCAATTCTTTCAATTTCTTTAACATCATCTAAAGTAAGTCCTTTATTTGAACCTTGTCCCATCATAGAATATTTTGATGAAATTGTTATTTTTTGGGCACCAGTTTTTGAGAATTCTTCAGTTATCCCTGATTTTAAACCTTCTGAAAGAGACATTAATGAAACTATTGCAATTACACCTACAATTATACCAATGATTGTTAAATAACTTCTAAGTTTTCTTCTTTTAAGATTCATTATTACAAAAGGTATTATTTTTTTCATGTTTATTCTTTTAAATATTTTAATATTTGGTTTTTTAATGCAATTGAAAAAATTTCTGCATCTATTGTATTTTTTGCATCTTTATTATCTGTTGTTCTTTTTAATTTTAATTTGTTTTTTTCTATTTCAATAGATTCAAGTCTGTTTACAAATTTTGGTGTATTTTCAATATTATTTGACTTTTTAAAATAAATATTATTTGAAAAATTTGTTGTTTTATCTGGAACATTTGATTTTTTGTTTATAAGGGCTGTATATATTTTTAGATCAGGAAATATTGTTTTTAGCATAATTTCTGTAATTTTTAATGAACTTCCATAATTTCCTGTATCAATTAATATTAATGGTTTTTCTGGGTTTATTCTTGAAATTGTTTTTTGTTTTTCAAAATTTAAAATTTCTTGAGATAAGTGTCTTTGATTTATTCTTTGTGATATTTCTTTTAATTTACTTTCATTTAAAGATTCTAAAAGATATACCTCTTTTGGAATCATGTGATCTTTTTTTGAAATTTCATAATAATTATCTATTAATTTTTTAGAAGTTAGAATTGTATTTACTTGATTTTCTCTAAATCCTTCTTTTTCTAAAATTTCTTTAAAAACATAGTGAAAAGGGGTTGCATCTCTTTCCAGAAAAATAAATTGAGAGTTTTTAAGTTCTGGATGTTTTTTAATTTTTTTTATAAGTGTTATACTTTCTTTTAGAATCAATCTTGAAAGTATTCTGTATTCTTTATATTTTGTATTGATATATGTTTCTGGATTTACTTTTTTTTTAAAAGCTATTTTTCTCTTAAGTGGATTTAAATTTCTTTTTTTTATTGGCTTCATTTCTTATTCTGGTTTGTTTTTTTTATCTTCTATTATTTTACCATCTTTTAAAGTAATTATTCTCTTTGCATTTTTTGCAACATTTAAATCATGTGTAATAATTATTATTGTTTTTCCAATATTATTTAATTTTTTAAAAAGATTAATTATTTCTTTTGAAGATTTAGAATCAAGTGCACCTGTAGGTTCATCTCCTAAAATTATTTCAGGATCATTTGCTAGAGCTCTTGCAATTGCAACTCTTTGTTGTTGACCTCCAGAAAGCTCTGTTTGTTTGTGATTTATTCTATCTTGAAGTCCTACAATTTCAAGCAAATTTATACATCTTTTATTATATTCTTCTTCAGTTTCATCGTTTTCTTGAAAAAGAATAGGTAATCTTACATTTTCAAGAGCTGTTAATGTTGAGATTAAATAAAAATCTTGAAAAACAAAACCAATTGTTTTTCCTCTAAGATTTGAAAGTTGATTTTCTGAAAATTTATTTAATTTTTGTTTTTTAATATATATTTCTCCTTTTGATGGAAGATCAAGAGCTCCAATTAAATGCATCATTGTTGATTTTCCTGAACCTGACGCGCCCATAATTGCAACAAATTCTTTTGGATATATTTCTAATGAGACATCATTTACAGCTTTAACTTCAACATCTCCCATCTTGTATATTTTAGATACATTCTTAAGTTCTACAATTGGTTTATCTTTCATGTTTATTCTTTCTTTTAAGTATAAAAATAGTATATATTATATGTATCTATATCATTATAAATATTTTGGTACTTAATTATTAAGTAACAATTTTTAAAGGTGAAATGATATTATGTTAGATCAAATTTTTTTAGGAAATACAGTTAAAGATTATTTATGGTTTTTGTTTTTTATATTGTTAGGGTTTATTGTAAGTGGAATAATAGTCTTTATAAGTAAACGTTTTTTAACAAGATTATCAAACTTTACAAAAAATAAAGTTGATGATATTATTTCAAGAATTTTATCAAAACCTTTACCTTTTAAGATTGTTATTTTAACAATATTTTTTAATATTGGTTTTGCAAGATTATCTGTTTCTACATGGTGGGATACTGCAATTAAGCAAGTATCTTTTTTAATCTATGTTTTAGCAGTTACTTTATTTTTAATAAAATTTTTCATAGGTCTTATTGAAGAATATTTTGAAACTTATGCTGCAAAAACAGATTCTAAATATGATGATCAATTAATCCCTTTATTAAAATCTTTAATAAAAATATTTTTGTTTATTATAGCAGTTCTTTTAGTTTTATCAAATTTTGGATATAATATAAGTGCTTTACTTGCAGGTCTTGGAATTGGTGGTCTTGCACTTGCAATGGCATCTAAAGATATTGTTGAAAATTTCTTAGCGGGAATTGTTATATTTATTGAAAAACCATTTAAGATAGATGATATATTAACTACAAAAGATGGAACTGGTATTGTTGAAGAAATTGGTATCAGATCAACAAAGGTAAGAACTTTTGATAATACATTAATTGTGGTTCCAAATAGAGAATTATCTTCTTTTGCTGTTGAAAATATTTCTCAAAGAAGAGCAAGAAAAGAAAATTTTACTCTTGGTTTAACTTACGGTACTTCTTTAAAGAAAATGGAAGAGGGTAAGAAAATTGTTAAAAACATTTTAAATAAAAATAAAAATGTTGAAAAAGATTCTTTTTATGTAACTTTTGAGTCTTTTGGAGATTTTTCATTAAATATAAGAGTTATTTACTGGATTCCTGGAGATTATGATGTTTATATGAAAACAAAAGATGAAGTAAATATTGCTATTAAAAAAGAATTTGAAAAAGCAAAAATTGACTTTGCATTCCCAACACAAACAATTGAGCTTAAAAAATAAATTTATGAGCTTTAAAATAGAGGTTCCTGAAAAAACTTTTCAGGACCCTAATGATTTCTATACTGAAGATGAATCAAATAGATATAATCAAAGCAGTGGAATGAAAAAAACACAAGAAGAGTTAACTGAAATTGCACTTTCTTTATCTTCTCCTTTCTCAAATAACCTCTCTTTATCTGTTTTAGACATAGGGTGTGGAACTGGTTTTTCTTTAGAATATTTAAAAACTAAAGGTTATTTTTCTTTAAAAGGAATTGATCCTTCAAGAGAAATGATAAAAATTGCAAAATCTAAAAAATTAGATGTAAAGATTGGTGGGTTTCAAGATTTATCTAAAATTTATGAAAAATATGACTTAATTCTTTCAATTTCTGCACTTCAGTGGGTAATTTCAAATAAATCTGAAATTGAGATTAAAAATATTATTAAAAAAATTGCAAAAGATCTTAAAAAAATATTAAAAGAAGATGGAATTTCTATTTTTCAATTTTATCCTGATTCTGAATTTGTTTTTCAGACTGTTTTTAATGCTTTTAAAAGGTTATTTATAAATACTGAGATGTTTATTTATAATTCTGATTCTTTAAAAAAAAGAAAATTTTTTCTAATTATTAAATCATAAGTTTTTTTTGTTTTTTTAAAAAGAAATGTTTATAAATATAATATATAACATATAATAGTAAATTTAGTATTTAGATTTAAGAAATTTTTACAAATCAACACAGTTATTTCCTAAACTTTTCAAAATTTTTTTAAAATTATTAAATAATTGTATATGAGGTTAAGAATAATTATGACAGAAAAGAAAAAAAGAAATAGATACTTGAAACTAAGTATTTTAGGTGTTCTATTAATTGCTATTGCATTTTTAGCAACTGCTTATGTTAGTGGTAAAACTGTTGTTGAAGATGAAATTTCTTTCCAATGGGTATCTCACACAGAATATTGGAGAGAAGATTATGGTTCAACTATTGTTAGATTATCAGACTATAAAGGTAATCCTTATCCAATAGATGAATGTAGAGTAACAATTTTATACCCAGACAAATCTGTTTTTATTGATGATCAGCCAATGTCTGAATCAAATATCGCAGGTAACTGGTATAGAACAGATTATTTAGGTGGTGCTCCTTTAGGTACTTATGAACAAGAAGTAACTTGTAGAAGTGGAGCAACAATTGTTAAAAGTTCACAATCTTTCCACTTAAATCCTGCACTTGAACAAGTAAGTGTATTAACAGAAAAATCAGATAATTTAGATTTAAGACTTGCAGATGTTAATGTTTCTGTTTCAGGTCAAATTTCTGAAACTGGAGAATACATTACAACAAATTTAACAAACATGAATACTTCTTTAAATGATTTACTTGCAGATGTTAATGGAACTCTTGCAAATCAATTACAAGATGGAATTGTAACATTACAAACTGATCTTTCAGGTGTAAATGTTTCTTTAAATGGAACTATTGCATCTACTGGTAAAGAAATTCAAACAAGTTTAACAAATGTTAATACAAATTTAGAAAGTCTTTTAACAAATGTTAATTCTGATATTTTAGATCAAATGGATACAAATTTTGATTCTTTAAATGCAAATTTAAATAATGTTAATTTAAATTTAACAGGTACAATTGCATCTACTGGTGAAGAAATAAATACAAATATTGATGCAACTAACACAAATTTAACTAATCTTTTAAATTCAGTTAATTCTGGTCTTTTAGATCAAATGGATTCTGATTTTAATTCATTAAATGAAAACTTAAATGATGTTAGTTTAAATTTAACTGGAACTGTTCTTTTAACAGGAGAAGAAATTAATACAAATATTGATACTACAAACACAAATTTAACAAATCTTTTAAATTCAGTTAATTCTGGTCTTTTAGATCAAATGGAATTTGATTATAATTCTTTAACTGCAAATTTAAATGATGTTAGTTTAAATTTAACTGGTACAGTTACAGGTACAGGAGAAGAAATTAATACAAATATTAATACTTCTACAACAAATATTTTAGATTTATTAAATTCAGTAAATAATAATTTATTAAATCAATTAGAAGAAGATTTTAATACTTCTCAAAATAATTTAGAAAATGTAAATTTAAGTTTAACTGCAAATTTAGAAGAAACTGGTGAAGAAATAAATACAAATTTAACAAATGTTTCAACTTCTTTAACTGGTCTTTTAAACACAGTTAATACAGATCTTTCAGATAAGATTGATTTAAAGTTTGCAGAATTGTCAGATCAACTTACAAATGTAAGTTTAAGTTTAAATGCAAATTTAGATGAGACTGGAGAAGAGATTAATACAAATATTTCTCTTTCAACAACTACTCTTTCAAATCTTTTAAACACAGTTAATACAGATCTTTCTGATAAGATTGACTTAAGATTTAATCAATTGTCTGAGCAACTTACAAATGTAAGTTTAAGTTTAAATGCAAATTTAGAAGAAACTGGAGAAGAGATTAATACAAATATTTCTCTTTCAACAACTACTCTTTCAAATCTTTTAAACACAGTTAATACAGATCTTTCAGATAAGATTGACTTAAGATTTGCAGAATTATCAAGTCAACTTGAAAATGTAAATTTATCATTAACTGCAACTGTTACAGAAACAGGTGAAGAAATAAATACAAATTTAACAAATGTTTCAACTTCTTTAACTGATCTTTTAAATGCTGTTAATGTTAATTTATCTACTGAAATTACAGATCAATTTAATAATACAAATGCATTGATTGCACAAAAGTTTTCAGATTCAAATGATTTCCTTTCAACAAGACTTGATAATTTAGAGATTTCTGTAAATGGAACTGTTGTTTCAACAGGTCAAACTTTACAAACACAGATTACAGATGTAAATGATTCTCTTTCAAGTTTAATGACAGATTTAGTTGTAAATAATATAAATGTTCAACTAGATTTAATGCTTGAAGATTTAACAAATCAATTAACATCAATTAAACAAGATACTAATTGGCTTGTTTCAAATTCAATTAATCAAGAAGACATGGATGAAATTAGAAACAGATTTTCATCAGTTGATGATAATCTTGCATTAGTTGAAAATTTCTGTGGAAATCAAGATACTAACAACAGCCCATTATGTCAAGAAGTTTATAATATTAAAACAGCTGTTGAAATAATGGATCAAACACAAGCACAAAAGTTAGAAGAAATTAATCAAACTACTTTAAGTACATGGAATCTTTTAAGTGGTGAGATTAGAACAAATATTGATTCTATCTTAACTGATGTTGGTATTATTAAAGCACAAACAACTGATATCAATGCAACTGTTCATCAAATATTAGAAAATCAAGAATCAGAAATTAATATAAGAATTATTTCTTAGAGATTCTGTTTTCTTTTAAATAAAATTATAGGTTTTGTGAAAACAAAACTTATTTTTTTTATTTTTTTTAATAAAAACGATCATAAAATGGAAAAAGGATTTAGGCATCATAATTTTAGACATTTAAATAGTTCTAATAAAAAAATTGTTTTTTATATAGTCATAGGTATTTTAGTTATTGGTTTAATTTTATTTTTAATTTTAAGTTATAGTCAAAAAAGTGCAGAACCAGGTATTAAAATGGTATCTGGAACTGAATATATTTCAGGTGAACAAGGACAAGTAATTGTTCGTCTTGAAGATACAAGAAACACACCAATAGAAGATGCAGATTGTATTCTTTCTCTTTTATATCCAGATAAATCTTATTTTTTAATTGATGTTCCTATGCTTCCAACCTCAGTTCCAGGAAATTATTATCATGCTTTTACAACTCCTCAAACACCAGGTATATACGAAGAACATATTAGATGTACTGTTGTAAGAAACGATACTCCAAGAACATTAAACATATCTTATTCTTTCCACGTATCTCCTGGACTTAATTTAATTGTTGAAATGTCTCAATCTCAAAGAGAACAATATAATGATTTAGTTGCAAAAATTAATGCCTTAGACTCAAATGTTAGAGCTCAGATTAATTCTGTAGATATGAGATTGTATGGTATGCAAGAATATATTGATAATAATGTTATGGGTGAAATTAATACTTTAAATCAAGATGTTCAAGATATTAATATTTCTTTAAATGATTCTGTTACTGGAATTGAAGGAAGATTAAATGATACAATGCTTAATAATTTTGAAGAACTTTACAATAAGTTTAGAGCAAGTTATGATGCTATGGCAAACATCTTTGGTGGAGAATGATTATTTTTAAAATTTTTTAGATATGAAAAAAAAATTAACCAGTAATCAAAAATTAAAAAATAAGAAAGAAATCTCTAATGGTATGGTATCTCTTCAAAGAGATCTAATTTCTAAAAAATTAAAAAATAAAGAAGTTTATCAAAGACTTAAAAAATCTACTGAAAATTTAAAAATAAATGATAAGTCTGGAAGATATTTTTTAAATAGAAAATTTAAAGATTATAATTTAATATTTAGTAAAATTTTAAATAATGAAATTTTTAATACTTCATCTGTTCTTAAACAAGACATTATTTCTACTTTGAGTGCTTTGGAAAGAAAATATAAAAAAAAAGAAATCAATGTTTTAGATGATGGTGCTGGAAAAGGTTATTTTTTATCAGAGCTTAAAGAAAAATGGAATTCTTTAAAAGAAAAAAAATTAGTCTCAGCAGATTTAAAAACAACCGCTGTTTCTTTAACTAAAACTTTTGATGTAAAAAACATTGATTTTAAAAAAATAGGGGATGTTCTAAATTTTATTCCTAAAAGAAAATATGATTTAATTATTTCTGTATATGGTGGTTTTCATTATACACAAGCAATCTTAAAAAAAGAAGTTCTCTTAAAATATCTTTATTCTTTAAACAAAGGAGGGGTTGCAATTTTTAGTTTTAATCCTATATTGCTTCGTTCTAATCTAGATAAAGAACATAGAGCTCAAGTTTTAATTGCATTAAAAAAAAGAGGTTTTAAAGCAGATTTTTCATATCTTCCAACTTATTTAAATAAAACTATACCTGATCTTCCTCAAGTTTATTTATTTGTTGAAAGAGTCAAATAGTTCTTTTTTAAGTTTATTGAGTTTTTATAAACATTTCTATACTTATAATATATATTAAATAATATATTTTAAACAATTAATTAATCGAGAATACATGTATAACTATAATGACTTTGAAAAAAAATGGCAAAATAAATGGAAAGAAGAAAATATAGGTGTTTCAAATAGAGATGAGACAAAACCTAAATTTTTTTTAATATGGGCATACTTAACTGTATCTGGTTTCCATCATGTAGGGCATATGAGAGGATATTCTTATGCTGATGCAGTTTGTAGATTTAAAAGAATGCAAGGATATAATGTTTTACTTTCAGCAGGTGGACATGCTTCTGGAAATGGTGCTGTTTCAAAGGCTTTAAAAGTTAAAGAAAATGATTCTGATACAATTGATTATTATAAAAGTAAAGGTTTAACAAAAGAAAATTTAGATCAAATTTCAACACCTGAAGGTTTTGTTGATTATTTTTCTCAAATGTATGTTAAAGATTATATTTCTTATGGTTATTTAGTGGATGATAGAAGATTTACTGTAACTACTTATCCTGATTATCAAAAATTTATTGAATGGCAATTTAAAAAATTAAAAGAAAAAGATTTACTTGTGCAAAAACCATATTTTGCAACTGCTTGTGTTAAATGCGGTCCTGTTGCAGTTGATCCATCTGAGATGGATTTATCAAAAGGTGGAAATGCAGAAAAACAAGAATTTACAATTATTAAACTTAAGTTTGAAAAAGAGAATCAATTTATTTTAGTTGCAACCTTAAGACCAGAAACTGTTTATGGTCAAACAAACATTTGGCTTTCTCCAGAAGAAGAATATGTTAAAATAAAATCAGGAGATGAATTTTGGATAGCATCTAAAGATTTTTATGAAAAAATTAAATATCAAGTAGATAATCTTGAACTTTCTGGTCAATCTTTTAAAGGAAGTGAGCTTTTAGGTAAATATGTAACCCCTCCTATAATTAATAGAGAGATAATTATCTTACCTTCTTCTTTTTGTGATCCTAAGATAGGAACTGGTATTGTAACTTCTGTTCCTTCTGATGCACCTGCTGATTGGATGGGTCTTTATGACTTACAAAGATCAAAAGAAGAATGTGACAAATATAATTTAGATTTTGAAACTATTAAAAACATAAAATTAATACCAATAATTAAATCTAAAGATTTTGGAAATTTTCCTGCAGTTGAAATTTGTGAAAATATGAAAATTAATTCTCAAAAAGATACTGAAAAGTTAGAAATTGCAAAAAAAGAAGTTTACAAAAAAGGATATCATACAGGAGTTATGAGTGAAGTTTGTGATGAATATGCAGGCCTTAAAGTAGAAGTTGCAAAAGATAAAATTAAACAAAAAATGATTGATGATAATAATGCTTTTATTTTTTATGATTTATCAGAAGAAGTTCTTTGTAGATGTTCTTCTCCAGTTGTTATAAAAAGAATAGATGATCAATGGTTTATTAAATATTCAGATAAACAATTAACTGAAAAAACAATTGAATATATTAAAGAAATGTCTATTTTACCAGACTCTTTTAAAAAGAATTTACCAAATGTTTTAAATTGGTTTGATGATAGAGCTTGTGCAAGACAAGGAACTTGGCTTGGAACAAAACTTCCTTTTGATACTTCTTATACAGTTGAGCCAATATCAGATAGTACTCTTTATCCTATCTATTATTTAGTTTCACTTTATGTAAATCAAGGAAAAATAAATGTTGAACAATTAACTGAAGAATTTTTTGATTTTGTGTTTTTAGGAAAAGGTAATTCAATTGAGGTTGCAAAAAATATTTCAATGGATATTAATCTTTTAGAAAATGTAAGAAAAGATGTACTTTATTGGTATCCATTAGATATTAATCTAGGTGGTAAAGAACATCAAACAGTTCATTTTCCAACATTTTTAATGAACCATGTTGCTGTTTTTGAAAAAAATTTCTATCCTAAAGGAATTTTTGTAAATTGGTGGGTTGTTTCAAATGGTGGAAAAATTTCTAAATCTAAAGGTGGTGTTGGATCTATTGGTTCTGAAGCTGAAAAATATTCTGTAGATGCAATTAGACTTTTCTATGCAAATATTGCAAGTCCTTTTGTTGATATTACTTTTGAAGAAGAAGATTTAAAGACTTATAAACAAAGACTTGAAAGAATATTTGTGTTTATTGAAAATATAATTTCTTCAAGTGAGTTTAAAGAAGATTTAAAAGAAACTGAACTTGATAGATGGTTTGAATCTAAATTTAATCTAAGACTTCAAACAATTATTGATTCTATGGACAAAATAGAATTTAAGGCAGCTACTGATGAAATTTATTTTAATTTTTATAATGACTTTTCTTGGTATCTTAAAAGAGGAGGACTTAATAAAAATGTTATTTTTTCAATTCTTAAAAAATGGATTTTAACAATGGGTCTTTTTACTCCTCATGTTTCTGAAGAACTAAATAGTCTTTTAGGTGAGAATGCTCTTGTTGTAAAACAAACATTCCCTGAGATTGAAATTGAAAAAATTAATCTTTCTCTTGATGATAAAGAAAAAAATGTTGAAAAAATGATTAGTAACTTAAGAAATGTAATTAAATTATCTGGTCTTGAAAAAATAAATAAAATATTTTTATTTGTATCTGAATCTTGGAAATATATTTTCTATTCAGAAGTAATTGCTGAACTTGAAATTACTAAAAATGTTGGACAAATTATTTCCAAATTTATATCTAAATATCCTGATAATAAACAAGAAGTTTCAAAAGCAATTCCTAAATTATTAAAACAACCAATGTCTAAAGAAAATTTAAAAACTCAAGAAGAAGATTATAATTTTTTAATATCTATTAAAGATTTTTTAGAATTGACTTTTAATACATCTATTGAAATTATAAAAGCAGAAGAAAGTGATAATGAAAAAGCAAAAAGTGCAACTCCTGGAAAAATAGGTTTTTTAGTTGAGTAGTATTTTTTAAACAAATAAATAAACCATACAGTAGAGAATTAAAATGATTAAAAATAAATTTGTAAAAGAATATAAAGAATTAATTAAAGACTATACTTCAAATATTGAAAAATCATATGATTTAATTTTAGAAAATTATTCTAATAAATATATTTTTAAAAATATCCCTTTAGTTGAATACTCTTTAGCTATTGCTAAAAAATTAAATGTGTATGATGAAAATATCATTATTTCTTCTGTTCTTTATAATCCTTATAAATATAATTTAGATATTAAAAAGAAAGGTTTTCCTAAGATTATTAGAAAGATATCAAAAGATATTTATTTTATTAATTTCTATGAACTTATAAATAATTATTCTATTTCTCCTATTAAAATAAAAAATATGATTGTTCAATCTTTTTTTAAGATTGAAGCAATAATAATCACTTTTGGTGAAGCTTTAGTTATTTTAGATTATTTTTCTGTAATTGAGGATGTTAAATTTAAAAACAGATTTTTAGAAATTATTGAAATTGCAATTTTTCCTTTAGCTTATCAGCTTGGTATGCAAAATTTTAAAGAAGAATTTTTAACTCAATTAATGAAATTAAAATATAAAGATAGTTTTAATAAAAATTATACTGAACTTAAAAAAAGATATCCTTTAGAAAAACTTAATTCTTTAAAAGAAACTGTTATTAATCTATTAAAAAATTCAGGTCATAAGCCAATAACTTATAATTATAGATATAAAAGTCCTGGTAGTTTATTTCAGAAAATATTTATTAGAAAAGAAAAGAAATGTATTGATGATGTTTTAGATATTTATGCATTAAGATTAATTTATAATTCTAAGAAAGAATGTTATGCTGCTTTAAAGTTTATTAAAGATAATCTAGATGTTATTGAAAATAAAGATATAAAGGTAAGAGATTTTATTAAACATCCTAAAGAAAATGGTTATCAATCTATTCACTTAAATATTATTTTAGATGGCTTTCCTTTAGAAATACAAATAAGAACTATAGACATGCATAACAATGCTGAATTTGGTGTATCTGCTCATTTCCACTATAAAAATATTGAATTTTCTGAAAAAGATAATCGTTTAATTAATATTTTAAAAGATAAAACATTAATTGAAAAACCAAAAGATATTTCATATGTTGATTACATTAGTGTATATACCCAGACAAATCAAGAGATTGTAATTCCTAAAAAATCAACTCTTTTAGATTTTGCATTTTCTCTTCATTCTGATTTTGCAAAATATTTTGATTATGCAGAAATTAATGAAAAAATAATTAAAGATAAGTCTCATCTTCTTAAAAATGGAGATAAGATAAAGATTATTAAATCTAAGAAAGTGACTATTAAAGAAAATGATATTGATTATTTATTTAATAAAAGAAATAAAAAGAAGTTTAATCTTATTTTAAAATAATTATCTTTTAATAATTAATGGGAGAGAAAAATCTTCAGAAATCTTTATTGCTAGGTTTTCTCCTTCTTTAGAGAAAGGCCATACAAAAAGTGTTATTTTTGGCTTTATTTTCATAAAAAAATCATTTCCCAGAAACTATTTCTATACAGTCATTATTTTTTAATGGATGGTCTTTACCTAAAAGCATTTTTGTCTTAACATCAATTGCTTTAATAAAGTTTTTACCAAAGTCTGTATGTAGTTTAAAAGCAAAATCAATTGCTTTTGATCCAGGAGGCATTAAGAAACAGTCAGGTAAGATATTTCCATCTTTATCCCCTAGACCTTTTGTTCCTCCAGGATATACTGCAATATATTTTAAAACTTCAAAAACAGAAGTGTCTAATATCTTCTGAACACCAGTTTCTTGATATTTTTCTAAAATATTTGTTTTTATAAATTCAAGAGCTTGTTTTTGTTTATCAGATAAATCTTCTTTCAATATTTTAAAGGAAGAATCTCCAGGAAGATATTCAATAATCTTTGCTTTTTCTGCAGCTTTTAGAGCATATTCTGATTCTGCAGAACATGGAATTATTGTAAGTTCAGGAAATTCTTCTTTCATTCTTTCAATATTTTCTTTTGCAAAAGGAAGATCTATTTTATTTGCAGCAATAACTATAGGTTTTGACACTTTTCTAATCTCTTTTGTAAAAAATAAAAGTTCTTCATCTGTCCATTCTGCAATATTTTTATCAACTAAATTACTTTTTTTAAGTGCTTGAAGTATTTCTTCTTCTTTTGAACCTAATGTTGCATAAAGGTATTCTTCTAAAACTCTTAATGTTTTAATTTTTTGTACTCTTTGAACAGTTCCTATTTTTATGAAATTTCTTTTAAAAATATCAAATAACCATTTTTCAATTTCTTCAACTAAAAATTTAATTTCAAGAGATGGATTGTAACTTCCAGCTTTAACAGGTTTTCCTTCTTCATCAGTGGAACCTGATGCATCAATTACTTGTATTAAAACATCTGCTTGGTTAAGGTCAGTTAAAAACTTATTTCCAAGACCTCTTCCTTCAGATGCTCCTGGAACTAAACCTGCAACATCAATAACATCTACTGGAAGATATCTTATGTGGTTTTTACAGTATCCTGTTCTTGGATTGCATTGTGTTTTAAAAAAAGAATCTACACAGTTATTTCTTACAAAACCAACTCCTTTATTAGGGTCAATTGTTGTAAACGGATAATTTGCAGATTCTGCATCCATTAATGTTAAAGCTCTAAAAAAAGTTGTTTTTCCTTTGTTAGGAGCACCCACAATACCTATAAGCATATAATCACCTTAATCCATATTTATAATTTTTAAATTTTTCAATTGATTTTATTTCAATTTTATTTTCTTTAATTAATTCTTTAATTAAATATCTTATTCCTTGTCTTGTTATTAAAAGTTTTTTAGATAATTCATTAATTGTTAAATTTGTTTTTAATAATTCATTTAATATAATTTTTTTATTACCTTTAACGTATCTTTTGGGTTTATTTACTCTCTTTATAAATTCTTCAATTTTATTTTGTTTATATCCTAAGTTTATTTCTGGATATTCTTTTATTAGTTTCAAGTAATCATTATAAAATTCATTTAAATTTATTGAAAGAATATATAAACAAAACATTCCGTCTTTACCTGGTTTTATTGTTGTTTTATAATTTAATTGATTACAAATATTTTGTAAGTCTTTAATTAGATTTTCATTTTTAAGACGTATTATAATTAAATTAGAGTCAATAGAACCTTCATCTATTATTATTCCAATTAAGAATGCTAATTTATGTTTCTTGTTTTTGTTAAAGATATCTTTAGGTATTCTTGCTATTTCTGATTTAAAACTATTTACATTTAAATTATACTGTTTAAATAATAAATTTGACACAACTATTGGGAAATATATTCTAGTTGTATTTTTATTATGAAAATATTTTTTTTTATATTTTAATTTTCCAAAAACCGATTCAATTTTTTTAATATATAGATTTCTATAATTTATATTAAATTGTCTATATCCAAAATATGGTTGTCTTCCTTTTACATTTATAACTGTTCCATCACCAATATGATGTGCAATTAACATATCAAATATAGGTGAAATTTTAATTGGTAATTTTGGTTTTTCAATATAATTATATCCTCCTCTAATTTTATAGGCTATTATATTTTTTTGTAGTTTAAAAATAGATATTTTTAATAGTTTACATAAATTTAATAAAATTTCTAAATCAATAAAATATTTGTATCCTAATTTCATCTTAGCTTTAAATGTAGAGAAAGGAATTTTATAATTCATTATTAATTTTTGGTGTATATTTTTTTTTGTACTATATTTTTTTTTAATTCTTTTATTTATATCATTTAAGAACAAAGTATCTACTTTAATATTTATTTTATCTCCTAATTCCCAAATATTTATTTCATTTCTATTCATGATCTATCATTTAACATTAATTTACATTTTCCAACAACATCTATAAGCATAATTATTCACTTATATATTATAATATATAAGTCTTTTTATATCTTTTTAGTTTTTTCTATATATGTTTCAACAAAAGATATACAAAATAATATTAAAGGAATCCATCCTATAAAAACTAAAACTGGTATATTGTATAGCATATAGTGCATAAATGGAATGTTTACATACATCCATTCAAAGGAAAAAATATTTGCAACTTCATGTGTTATTACTAAAAATAAAGAACTAAGTAATAATGTGTATATTATGTGTTTTGATTTTATAAGTCTTAATAAAATAGGGGTTTTGTATTCAAGCAAAAGTGAATCTGAAAATAACCATATTGATAAAAATGGAAAAATCATTGTGTAATTAGTACCTATTTTTCCAAATATCATATAATTGATTAAAGGTATTATTAAAAAAATAAATGCTATTATTTGTAGTTTCTCTCTTAATTTATGATTTGGTTTATATTTATTATATTTTGTGTCATCTAAGTATTTTTCAAAGATTTTATAAGTTCCATAAACTAAAAGTATAAAACAAAAATTAATTATTGTATAAAGTACTATCCAATTAACTAAAGTATAATTATTCCATGACCAAATTTCAAATAATTAAACTCCGTAAAAATAATCAACAACTATTGCTGAAATTAAAGAACCTATTATGAAAAAATAGGTTGCTTTTATTTTTGATTTTTTAAACAAAAGATCAATTACTGATTCTTTTCTAAGTTTGTAATTAATAAAATCAATAATGATTAAATATCCTATACAAAAGAAAACATAAAATCTAGGTATTTTTAAAACTGTTGACATGTATATGCTACCAAATAATATAATTAATCCAATTATTGCTAAAATATTGTGATTTTTCTTTTCCATATTTAATCTATTTTTAATTTGTTTAAGATATATATTAAATAGAAACATTTATATTTATTTAACCTCATATATAATTGTTTAATTATTAAACCATAAGGAGAAAAGATAATTTTGAAAATTAATTTTTTAAAAGCAAAAATTCCATTTTCAGTGTATATTATTGTTTTTTTACTTATACTTATAGCTGGTGTTTTAAATGTTATTTTTAATAAACCCTCTTCTTTTATGGAAAACAAAGATTTAGCAATAGATAAATGTATTCAAGAATGTCTTCATGCAAACACTAAAGGGATAATTTTAACAGAAGGACCTTGTCTTTCAGAAGAAATTGTTAAAGGTTGGGCTTGTGATGTGGTTAATCAACCAAAAATAAGTATTGTTGATAATAATCCTAAAAACCAATGTAAAAGTTATATTGAAAAAAATATCTCTCATCAAGTAGTAATTTCTACAAAATGTGAATTGGTTTCTGCAAAATAATTTTATGTAGTAATATTTTTTTTAAATCTTAATTTTTTGAAAAATTCATCTAAGTGTTTTTATAAGTTAAGTTGTATTAAAAAACCTTTTAAAACCGTTCAAACTAAAATTAAGTAATTTTAATTGTTTTTTACGCTAAATAAAGCTTAATTTATCTCTCTTTTTTTTACTTTTAAAAAATCACTTAGGAAAAAAACAATACCTTTAAAAGCTTTGCTCTTCTAAAGATTATATTACCCACTAGGAGTTTTTTCTTAGTGAGTTAGACCGTTTAATACTTAACAAATTTTACGGAATGAAAGAAGTAGGAAATAATGCCTAATAATAACAAAAGCAAGTTTATTTGGTTAAAAAAAATGATTCTTAAATTTTAGCTAAACCAATTAGTGGATAACTTGGCTTGTGTACTGATGAAGGACGTGGCAAGCTGCGATAAGCTTGGGGTAGGTGCATGCAACCTTTGATCCCAAGATTTCCGAATAATTCACTTTATGTAAATAAGGTGAAGGGGTAACCCAGGGAATTGAAGCATCTTAGTACCTGGAGGAAAAGAAAACAATAGTGATTCTGTAAATAGAGTTGATCGAAAGCAGAAGAGAACAAACCGAATCTCTTATAGTAATATAAGAGACATGTGGGGTATGGCTTGGTTACTTCTTATATATTTAAGTTGAAGCGATCTGGAAAGATCTACCATAGAGGGTGATAGTCCCGTAAGCAGAAGATATCTGAGAAGATTTCCGATGTCCTAGAGTATTGCGCGTTGGATATCGCGTAAGAACGTAGCTGGCATTTACAGCTAATTCTAAATATAACACAAGACCGATAGTGAACGAGTACTGCGAAGGAATGTTGAAAAGATCCCTTGACGGGGAGTAAAAAGCACTTGAAACTAATTGGTGACAGCGCGGGTGTGGCTTGAAAGGAATGAGAGTAATTTATAAGTGATAAAAGGTAACTTTTAAAGCGCAAATTACTTGATCAGGGTCACACTGTCCGTCACGAAGCACGGGCGAGGGAGTTAGTTTGTGTGGCAAGACTAAGCGATTAAGTCGTTGTGTCGTAGGGAAACCGATGTGCCGCAAGATTCTGAGGGCTAAAGGTATTAACTGTGCCTTAAGTCACATAAACTAGACCCGAAACCAGGTGATAAACTCCTGAGCTTGATGAAACCAACCGCCTGGTTGGTGGAGGTCATAAGCGGTACTAGTCTAACTGTTCGTATGACTTGGGAGTAGGACTGATAAGGTTATCGAACCTGGTGATAGCGGGCTCCTATCGAAATAACTCTGAGGTTAGCATGGATGGAGAAGAATAACGGGGTAGAGCTACTGATTAGAAAGTACTGGGAAGAAATTTCCACCTTTCTTGTTAAACTCCGAATCTGTTATTTTCTAAGAAGTCCAGAGTAGGGGGCGGGGGGTAAGCCTCTGTTCCAAAAGGGAAAAAACCCAGACTATGATTAAGGCCCTTAAGTACAAACTAAGTGTAAATTCGAAAAGAGTAGTTTTCCTAAGACAATTGGGAGGTTGGCTTAGAAGCAGCCACCCTTTAAAGAGTGCGTAATAGCTCACCAATCTAGGACGATTGCCTTGAAAATTAACGGGGCTAAGTTTGTCGCCGATATCATAGAGCACATGCAATATGTGATCTGGTAGGTAGGTGCTTTGATAGAGCAGAAGGTGGGGGGTAACGTCCACTGGATCTGTCAAAGATATGGATCCTCGCGATAGTAACATCAAAGAAATGTGAGAATCATTTCCGCTGAAAGGGCAAGGGTTCCTTAGCACTAATCTTTAGCTAAGGGTAAGTCGATCCTAAGTCTCTTCGTAACTCGAAGAATGACGAAAGGGAAACAGGTTCATATTCCTGTACCGATAATGCACGTGTGGTAACGCAAGTATAGTTTCTAACACTTTTGGCAAGGTGGAGTATGCTTGTCTGCATATCTAAACCTTATAGATCTCCGGAGAATTATAATAATGAGATGGAGATTAAAGAGGTGAATGGGAGAAATCTTTTATCAAGGCCAAGGGTCCATGAAAAAGAAACTATAAAGTGTATTGTTGTTCGTACCCAGAACTGAGAAAGGTGTCCCTGGCTGAATAGGCCAAAGCGTAATAAGAGAATAAAGTTAAGGGAATTCGGCAAATTAGCCCTGTATCTTAGGTAGAAGGGGTGCTTACGGTTGAGTAAACTGTAAGTTTTAATTACAAAGATGGTCCGACTGTTTATCAAAAACACAGGTGACTGCTAGCCGGAAACGGTGTGTATAGTCACTGACTTCTGCTCACTGCTAGTACGTGAACGCCAGGTCCAACTGGTCTAAGCGCTGGTAAAGAGCGGGCCTAACTCTGAGGCTCTCATGGTAGCGTAATACCTTGCCGATTAAATGTCGGCTTGCACCAAGGAAGTAACGAGATCGTCACTGTCCCTAACTTTAACTTAGTGAACTTGCTTAGCGTGGTGAATAAGCCACGGACAACCAATGGGAGGATAAGACCCCACGGAGGTTTACCACAGTCTGGTGTTGTTGTATTGTTTTTACTATAGAGCGTAGATGGGAGTCGCTTTAGCTGCTTTCGCTAGGAAGTAGTCAGACGCCAATGTAACACCATCTAGTAGGAAAAATACAACTTACGTCTATATGACGGACATCACTTGATCGGGTGGTTGGACTGGGGCGGTACGCCCCTGAAAAGATATCAGGGGCGTCCAAAGGTCTGCTCAGGCTGGTCAGAAATCAGCCGTAGAGGACAAGACCAAAAGCAGGCTTAACAATGTTCCTAAAAGCACGGAACGTTGGAAGGAAACTTGGGTCTAGCGAACGCTAGTGTCCCTATTTATGGGGGCCTAGTCTGACAGTGAACTTACCCTGGGGGTAACTGGGTTGTCGCGGGTGAGAGTTCACATCGACCCCGCGGTTTGCTACCTCGCTGTCGGCTTACGGCATCCTGGTTGCGCACAAGTAGCCAAGGGTGGAGGTGTTCACTCATTAAAGCCGTACATTAGCTGGGTTAAGAACGTTGCGAGACAGTTTGGTTCCTATCTATTGGTTGTGTTGGTTGTTTGAAGGTAAGATCCGTTTAGTACGAGAGGAACGATGGGTCGCAGTCTCTGGTGTGTGGGTTGTCTGACAAGGCAATGCCCAGTAGCTACGCTGTATTCGATAAGTGCTGAAAGCATCTAAGCACGAAGCGAACCCTAAAACGAGACAGCCATTTTCGCAGAAATGCGAGACGAGAACTCCGGAAGAAGACCGGTTTGATAGGTTAGGAGTATACGATGCAAGCCTTCGGGCGAGTATTTAAGCTCTCTAATACTAATGGTTCGAGTAAAGTTTAAGATTTTTTTTAACTTAAATAAAACATCTTGCTCTTTGCTATAAAAAGGCATTATTTCCTATTTTTTTAACTTTTTTTTTAAGAATTAGTAAAATATAGGCATCGCTCTTTTTTTTAAAATTAAAAACTAAATGTAAAATAGCTATCAAGGTCAATTAATCCTAGTTTAAATTTTCCATTATTTGGATTATAGTCTATAATTATAATATTTCCTTTAGAATTGTCTATTTTATGTTCTTTTTCATTTTCCCTAATAGTTATTTTTAGTTCATTTACTGCTTTTTCTAAATTAATATACATTTTATCTAAAGTTTTTTTATCCATTTTTTGAACTATTTTTAAAAATGAATCATTAAATCTATTTAAGAATGCTGTTCTATTATACAGTTTATAATTTAATACATCTGCTACAGATGCTCCTGGAATAATTCTTTCCATTAAAAAATAATCTCTTCCTTTTACTTTATAATCAATAATATCTGAAATTACAATTTCTGAATATTTTAGTTTTTTATTATTTAGTTTATTTTTAAAATATTCATTTAATTCAAGATATCTTTTTCCATTATGAATTTTTCTAATAGTTACAGCAACTGTAGGAGAAAGAGGGAATATTTTAACATTAGGATTATAACTAGATATTGTATTATTATCTATTCTTTTATGGATAGATCTTTTTAAAGTTCCATCAAAGTATTTTTCCCAAAAAGAATCAATATACTTTCTATTAACTTTCTTTTCAGGATAGCTTGCAAAATTAATTTTTGGTTTATTATTTCTTTTAAAAATTTTTTTAAAAATCATATTAATAAACCATTCATATAAATTTTTGAGATTTTACATATATTGCTAAAGCATTTAATACATATATTGTACCTATAAAAAAGGTTATCTGTATTGTAATTATTGCAGCTATTGTGTTATATATAAAAATATTAAAATATAAGAAGTCTAAAATAATAAAAATTAATTCATTTACTAAATATATTAATATCAAAATAGCAATAGTTCTCCAAAATCTTTTCTTAAAAAAGTCTTTTGATTTTTCTAAAGCAATTTTAATATCTAAATTATATATTCCAATAAACATGCTTCCAATATAGAACATAAATATAACCATTATTAATGAAAAAAATAGTAATATCATTAATATTATTGTAAATATATTAATTATGTTTCCTAAAATAGCAAACAAGATTATATATGCTAAAAATATAAAGAAAAATAATACTGAATACTTAAAACTTAATCTTAGTTTTTCTAAAAAATTTATTTTCTTTTTACTTTCAGTATTTGCAATTGTTATTGAAAGTAGGATGTATGTTATTAGAATAACAAAAATTGCACCTAAAATAAATAAAATTTCAAAACCTAAGGTGTTAATTATTAATTGAGGGTAGTTTATGGTTTTAACATATAATAAATCTAGTTGATCTATTATGTTATTAATATAGTCTATTAAAAAGAAAGTTGAAACCCCATATAACAAAAATGCTATAAATATTTTGAAAAATTCTTTTTTTTTAAAAAAATTAAATCCTTTCCATACACTACTAATCATTTTGGTTTCACCTTCTAACTTCTAAATTTGCTCTTTTTGTATAAATATAATCTTCAATTGAATAATCTATGTCAAAACTATATGTGCCTTCAAAAAAATCTTTTGTAGGATCATACCTTACATTACATGTAATTATTCTTTCATTACCACTTGCCATTTTTGGAATTATAACTTTTGTTTTATCTTCTTGTGAATCTGGACAAAATATTTCAAAATTATTTTCAACATCTTTAATGGTTACTTCTAGATTATCTAAATCTTTCTCTGTGTTGTTAATTAAAGTAATTTCAATTAAAGTATTGTCTTTTTCTGAAACAATTAAAGGATTATTTTGAAATTTAACTTTTATGTTATCTTTTTCAAACATTCCTTTCCAGTTAACCATTGTTAAAAGATAACCTAATATAGCAAGAACAAGTATAGCCCCTATAATTATCCATATATATTTATTTTTTAAAAAATCAAATTTATTTTCTTTATAAAGACTCATATGTTATTCTACCCAATATTATCTATATATAAAATAATATAAATATGTTTTGTTTTATATATTTATACATATATCTATAAAAAATATATTAAATGAGTTGATAAAAGATGGAAGAAATTATTGAAAACTTAAAATTAACTGATATTATTAAATCAGCAATTGTTTTTCTTGAAAGAAATGATTATGAATCTTTACATTTAATAGAGAATAATACTTTAGAGCAAGCAATTATAAATTTTAATAAAGATTATTCAGAAATTTGTGTAATGATTTATGGTTTAAGAAAAATAATTTCTAAAAAACATATTTCACAAACAAATTCTTGGGCAGATTATAAAAAATCAATTGTTGAAAATTTAAATTCTGCATTAAATGTTTATAGAGAAGAAGATCCTAGTAAATTTAATAATTATATTAAAAACATTATAGAAATAATTAAAAAAGCAGATCATGAACTTGGAAGATATGTAAGTGTTGTTATTGATGATGGAAGAGTAAAACTTGCATCAACTGCATATGCTTATGGTTTATCTGCATCTCAATCTTCTGATCTTTTATCAATTACAAAAGAACAATTAATGTCTTATGTGGGAATTACAAAAATGCCAGATGAAGATAATCAATTTAAAAGTATAAATGAAAGAGTGCATCTTTTAGAAATAATGTCTGAAAAAGATAAAGGTGATACACAATGAAAATAGTATTTGATTCTGGTGTAATTATTAGTTTTTCTGAAACTTGTTTTATTCCTTTATTTAAAGATTTAAAAGAGAGTTTAGGAGAGTTTATAATTACTAAAAATGTTAAGTTTGAATGTATTGATAAAGTTAGAAATGTTATGAGATTTAAACTTAGTTCTACAAGAATTGAAGAAGAAATTTCAACACATATTTTTGATGTTTATCAAAGTGATAAGGCTTTAGATGAAACTACAAATAAAATAATGTATCTTACAAATAATATGTTTTATGTTAGAGGAAATCCAATAAAAATTATTCAAATTGGAGAAGCTGAATCTTTAGCTCTTTTAGGTCTTACAGATGCTTCTTTTTTAGCAGTTGATGAAAGAACAACAAGAATGATTATTGAGCAACCTCATGGTCTTTTAGAAATTTTTAAAAGAAAATATAAAACTAGTAAAGTTTCAATTGATGAACAAAAATATATTAAGTTTATGGAGATTATAGGTAATGTGAATGTTATTAGATCTGTAGATTTTTTAGTATATGCTTATAAAAAAGGCTTGTTATCAAGTGTTTTTAAAGATAAAAATAATTTAAAGGGCGCTTTATATGCTTTAAAGTTTAAAGGATGTTCAGTTTCTTTTGAAGAAATTAATGAATATATTGAAAATTTATGAAAATTGTTAAAAAAAATCAAGTTTATTTTTTAAATGTTGATTCAAAAGAAGAATCTAGTGATTTAGAGGTATTTATAGGTAAACCTTTAATTTTAGAAAAAGAAGGCTCTTTTTTAAAAATATCTTTAAAAGAATCACTTTCTAAAAAAGAAGAGGGTTCTGTTAAAGAAGATGATTCTGTTGATTTAAGAAAAAAAAAAATATTACATTTACTAAATGATAAATCTTTAACTTTCCAAGATAAAGTTGAAGGTTCTTTTGAAAAGCTATTGAATAAAGAAGATTTATTAATTTTTAAAGATATGCTTAAAAATAATGAAATTGAAATCTATAAAATGTCTTCTAAATACAAGAAAGGAGTTTATCAATCTTCAAACTATAAAGACATAAATTCTAAAAAAGATTTTAGTGATTCTAAAAATTCTGACTTTTCAGATTTTCAAACAAATAAATATATTATTTTAAAAGATGTTAATCTTGCAAAAAAGTTTTCTCTTGATTTTGAAGAATTAATAAAATCTAAAGAAATTATTGGTATTAAGTCTTTTGATGGTAATTATTATGTTATTTATAAATATTTATTTATAGAAATTAAAAATAATTTATTTAATCTTAATTTAAAAGAAAATTTTTCTCTTGATTTTCTTTCTTTAAAACTTAATTATTCTAAAGAAGTTTTAAAAGTTGTTATTGAAATCTTAAAAGAAGAAGGTCTAATAATTGAAAAAAGAAAAGGAAATTATATTTTTGTTTAGAATAAAAAAGAGGTTAGTTTGATATGGATGCTTTAACAGTTATTTTAATAATTTTTATAATTATTTTTTTTATAGGGAATCTTTTACTATCTTATGTAATTGTAAGAAAAAATAGATCTTTTAATTTTTCATCAAATGATGCTAAATTTGATATCTTAAATTCAAAGATAGAAGTTTTAAATAAAAGAGTATCTCTTTTAGAGGAAAATAAGAAAGATCTTGTTATAAAAGAAAAAGTAGTTTTAAAACCTAAAAAAGATTTATAAAAGGCTCAGCCCGCCCATCTATCATCATATTTAAAGTCAGCAGGTGTTCAATATCATCATTGCCTAATATATATTTATATGCTTCTGTTTTTAAAACATAACTTTTTAATACTTTTCAAACAATAAATCATTAGTTATGAATCTATCATTAATTGTTCAAGAATTTATTAAAGAAATAAATAATAAAAATACAATAGCTATAGCTCCTTTTTCAAAAGACTTAGAATTTATTTCTTTGCTTGTTAAATATTTAGAACAAGAAAACAAAGTAGTATATTTTGTGGCTGTTAATTCAAAGCAATCAAAACATTTAAGTTTTTTAAAACAGAATATTGTTTCTTTAAATGATAAAGAGATTGATGTTGCTTTAGAGCTTGGAGATCAAGTTGATTATTATAATAATTTTATAAAAATAAAAACAAATTCTTTTATTAGAGATAAGATGATTTCTCAATCTGCTTTAAAACTTGTAGTTCTTACAAATACAAAAAAATATGTGCCTGAGATTAATTGTGAAGTATGTGTTGAAATTTCAACTTTTGCATGGCAAAGAACAATCATACATTTGCAAAGTTTTGGTATAGCTCAAGTTCTTTATGATTCTAACTCTGAATTTATAAAAACAGAGATTGGTCATTTTCTTGCAAAAATAAAATTAGATAAAAATATTACTTTAGATGATTTTGAATATTCTGTAAGAAACATTCCTGGTGTTTTAGAAACTGGTGTTTTCTTAGGTCTTTTAGATACTGTTATTATTTATGATCCTGAAAAAGATTCTGTTTCTGTTAGAAGAAGAGAAAATTAATTTTGGTAGCTTTATATGGTGTTAAAAAAAAGTTCTAATTTATTTGTAAAAAGTAATACTTCTTCAAAAAGAAAAATTGTACATTTAGGAAATGTAGGTGAAGATGCTGCATTTAGATCTAAAGTTTTAGCTGAAAAGTTTCCTGGATTTATGTTTTTTGGAATTGATTTAAAAGATATAAAAAGTGAATCTTATGTTCATGAATCAATGAGATTTAAAAATTTCGGTTTAAAAGAAAAAAGACAATTTAAACCAGTTCCTAAAAATTTAAAACAATATAAAGAAGATTTTGTAAATGGTCTTTCAAGATTTAAAAATAATTCTTTAGATCTTGTTGTAAGTGATTTTGCTTTAGGTTTTTATTCAAGAGCTAAAAATTTTAATAATTTAAAAGTTTTAAATTTTATTCAATTTTTTAATGTCTTCTCAATTGTAAACCCAGGGTCTAAGAAATATACTCAAAAAGTAGTTGATTTAATTTCTAAAAAATTAAAACCTGGAGGAAAAGTAATTGTTTATACTTTTAGAGAAGCTGAACTTATATCAAAGGATAAATATTTAGAAAATATTAATTCTGCTTTTTCAAATAATTTTAAAAAAGTAAATGTATCTTTAGTTGAAACTAAAAATATTCCTGTTAATTACAGATCTTTTTATATGCAGTCTTTTAATTCTAAGAGAATGCTTGTTTATAGGGTTTCTGCACAAAAATAAAAATATATATAAACTATATGTTTCATAATTATATATTAGTAAAATAAGTCTTTTTTTTAAAAAAATCATTATTTTTTAAAAAATATTTTGCCTCGGTGGCTTAGTGGTTAAAGCGCCAGACTCATAATCTGGAGACCGCCAGTTCAAATCTGGCTCGAGGCACTCAACCGGTTTCGCTCGGTTGGCGCGCAATTTTTAAAATAGCTTGTTTTGGTCCGCTCGCACCCAATTTTTCAAAAATTAAAAATTAGGATTAATTTTTATGCCTACAACAGAAATTCATATAGTTTCAAATATATTATTAATTGCTATTATATATTTGTTTGATAAAGAAGTTAAAAAATGGTTTTTAGAGGATAAAAAATCTTTCTTATATCTTTGTTTATCAGTTTTTAGTTCAAATTTAATTGATATAGATCATTTGTTAGCTACTCCAATATATGATCCTACCAGATGTTCAATAAATTTTCATCCATTACATAGTTGGTATACTATGCCTCTTTGGGTATTAGGCTTATTACAAAATAATAAGTTTATAAGATATTTTTCTTTAGGTGTATTATTACATTTATGGTTAGATTGGATTAGTTGTTTAGTATTAATTTAGTATTTTATATTTTGATAAAATAATTATTTCTTTAAAAAATTCAATTTAAAAACAAATATAAATATTTTCATAGAATATTCTTTAATTACAAATATTAATTTTGATGTTTTATGAAAAAAGTTATAAATAAAAGTAAAAAATATATTTTTATATCACTTTTCTTTTTATCTTTATTTTCAATAGTATTAGTTTTATTTAAAATAAATCTTACAAATTCTCTTGATAATTTTATAAGTAATAGCACAGTTGATTTAACAAATACCTTGACTTATTCTTTTGCAAAAATAATTTCTGCCATAGGTTCTGTTTACGGTGTTTTAATAATTGTCATTTTATTAACTATTTATTTAAGTTTATTAAATAAACATAAAGAAATTAATCTTCTCTATTTTTTAGTTTTTTTAGATCTTTTAATAGTTTATTCTTTAAAACACATTATTGGAAGAATTAGGCCTGATAATCTTTTTCTTACAACTTTAAGTTTCCCAAGTGGACATGCAACTATGGGTGTTGTTCTTTTTGGTTTTATTTTTTTCTTGTTTTATAAAAATAACAAATTTATCTCAATTATTTCTTTACTATTATTTATTTTTATGGGATTTTCAAGAATAATAATTAATATCCATTGGTTTACAGATGTTTTGGCTGGTTATTTTTTAGGTCTTTCAATATTATTTTTTGGTTTATATCTTTATTTTAAAAAACATATTTTTCTTGAAAAAAGAAGGTTTCTTATTTTTAAAAATTAATAATTAGTTCTGTTTTTAAATGTTTTATATTATATTTTAATATATTTATTAAAAATTAAGTTAAAGTGTAAAAAAATGATACAAGTATTTTTTGAAATTGCCCTTATAATAGGAATTGCAACCTTAGTTGGTTTAATCATGCAAAAATTAAAACAACCTTTACTTATAGGGTATATTGTTACTGGTATTATTATTTCTGCTTTAAATATTTTATCAAACATATCAACAATTGAATTATTTTCAAAAATTGGTATTGCTCTTTTATTGTTTGTTGTAGGGCTTCATTTAAATCCAAAAATAATTAAAGAAGTTGGAAAAGTATCTTTAATTACTGGTCTTGGTCAAGTTATTTTTACTTCTGTCATTGGATTTTTAATTTCTAAGCTTTTAGGTTTTTCAACAGTAATTTCTATTTATATTGCGATAGCTCTAACCTTTAGTAGTACAATTATTATTATGAAACTTCTTTCTGATAGAGGAGATACAAATAGACTATATGGTAAAATTTCTATTGGTTTTTTAATAGTTCAAGATATTTTAGCTGTATTAATATTAATGGTTGTATCTTCAATTGCAGGTTCTCAAGGAGCAAATATTACTTTTGAAATAATAAAAACTGTTTTAGTAGGAATTGTATTAGTTGTTATTTTCTTTTTAATTGGTTTATATGTTCTTCCAAGATTTACAAAATTTTTAGCAAAATCTCAAGAACTTTTAATTCTTTTTTCAATTAGTTGGGCTTTAATTTTATCTGCTGTATTTCATTTTTTTAATTTCTCAATTGAAGTTGGAGCTTTTCTTGCAGGAATGACTCTTTCAATGTCTCCTTACAGGCATGAGATTAGTTCTAGAATGAGACCTATAAGAGATTTCTTTATTGTAATTTTCTTTATACTTTTAGGATACCAAATGAATTTTTCAAGTGTAGGTTTATACATTATACCAATCATTCTTTTATCTTTATTTGTTTTAATTGGTAATCCTTTAATTGTAATTATTCTAATGGGTAAATTAGGATATTCAAGAAGAAATGGTTTTTTAGCAGGTTTAACTGTTGCACAGATTAGTGAATTTTCTTTAATTTTAGTTGCTTTAGGTGTAACTGTAGGACATGTTGATACTACTATTCTTTCTTTAGTTACTGCTGTTGGTTTAATAACAATGGCTGGTTCAAGTTACATGATTATTTATGCTGATAAGATTTTTCCATATATTTCAAAATATTTAAAAATTTTTGAAAAACAAGGAAAGAAAGTTGATGATGCATCTTACAACCAAGATAAACCTCACGATGTTATTGTCTTTGGTTATGATAGAGTAGGTCATGATCTTTTAAAACATTTTAAAAGAAATAATATTAATTTTTTAATAGTTGATTATGATCCTTTAACTATTCAAAAACTTACAAGAAGAAGAATTCCATGTATCTATGGGGATGTTACAAACATGGAACTTTTAGATGATCTTAATCTAAAAGAAACTAAAATGGTAATTTCTATAATTTCAAGTTATGAATCAAATATAATGTTTATTAATAAAATAAAAGAGATTAATAAAGATTTAATAATTATTGTAACTTCTAATAATGTAGAACACACTTTTAGTCTTTATAAAGAAGGTGCAACTCATGTTATTATGCCTGATCTTTTAGGTGGAGAGCATATTTCTTCGATGATTGAAAAACACGGTTTTAATAAAAAGAAATTTTTAGAAGAAAAATTTAAACATATCTCTTCTTTTGAAAACAGAGAAGACCTTCATTTTGAAGATGTTTAATTTTTATAATTTCTAAAAGATATCTTTATAAATATAATATACAACATATATTATAACAACTGATTTTTGTTTAAAATAAAGATATTTATGAAGTATACAGGGTTAACTACAAAGGAAGCTAAAGAAAATTTAAAACAATATGGTCTTAATGAAATCATAGAAGTAAATAAAATTAAATGGTATGATATTCTTTTAAGACAAGTTAAATCAAACTTTATAGTTTATCTTTTACTTGCAGCTTCTTTTTTATCTTTTTTAGTTGGAAAAACAGCAACTGGTTATACAGTTATAGCAGTTATCCTTTTAGTTGTGGGGGTAGGTTTTTTCCAAGAATACAGAGCTGAAAAAGCAGTTTCTGCTCTTAAAAAAATGATAACTTCTGTTTCTTTAGTTATTAGAGACTCAAAAGAAATAGAAATACCTTCAAGTGAGATTGTTCCTGGAGATTATTTAATTTTAAGAACAGGAGAAAGAGTTCCTGCTGATGGTGTTTTGATAAGTGAAAAAAATGTTTCTCTTAATGAATCTATTCTTACAGGAGAATCTAAAGAAGTTAGAAAAATAATTTCAACTGAAAAAGAATTAACTGATGAAAATAAAGCTTTTATGGGATCTTTTGTAGTTTCAGGAAAAGCAGTTTTAAAAGTTACACATACAGGAATGAATACAAAGTTTGGAAAGATTGCAAAATTAATTTCTGGAACCGAAAAAGAAATATTGTTACAGAAAAAAATAAATAAAATTACAAAAATACTTGCATTTATTGGTCTTTCTTTATCTATTTTAACAGGTATTTTAGTTTTATTAAAATCTCCAGTTATTACAAGTGAAGTTATAGTTGAAGTATTAATACTTGTTATTGCAATTTCAGTTGCATCTTTCCCAGAAGGCCTTCCTGTTGTTTTAGTAACAACTTTATCTTCAGGTGCTTATAGAATGGCACAAAAGAATGCAGTTGTAAGTAGAATGTCAATCATTGAAACTTTAGGAGAAACAACAGTTATTTGTTCAGATAAAACAGGAACTATTACAAAAGGTGAAATGACTGTAAGAAAAATATATATTGATAACAAATTATTTGATGTTACTGGTGTTGGTTATGAAAAACATGGTTTATTTTTAAATAATAAAAAAGAAATTGATCTTGTAAAAGAAAAAGATTTATCTCTTCTTTTAAAATCTTCGGTTCTTTGTAATGATTCTTATATTTCAGAAATTGAAAATGAAAATTATTTTAAAATTACAGGAACTCCAACAGAAGCTTCTCTTTTAGTTTTAGCTTCAAAAGCAGGTATTTATAAAGAAGATTTTAATATTGTTAGAGATGAAGAAATTCCATTTTCTTCTGAAAGAAAAATGATGAGTGTTTTAATTTCTAAAGATGAAAATAAAGAAGTTTATGTTAAGGGTGCGATTGAATATGTTTTAAAAAAATGTACACATATTCTAAAAAATGAAAAAGTCTATAAAATAACAGAATCAGATGTTAAAAAAATATTAGCAGAAAACCAAGAAATGACAAAAAGAGCTTTAAGGACTTTAGCGTTTGCTTATAAAGATAAGAATTATAATGATCTTGAATCAGAATTAATATTTATTGGTTTTGTTGGAATGGAAGATCCTCCAAGAGAAGAAGTTAAAGATACTATTTCTCTTTGTAGAAGAGCTGGAATTAATGTTAAAATGATTACTGGTGATAATAAAGAAACAGCAATTGCAATTGCAAAAGAAATTGGACTTTTAGATGGTAAGGTCTTAGAAGGTTTTCAAATTGATGATTTTTCAGATGAAGAATTAAAAAAGATTATAAAAGATGTTTCTGTGTTTGCAAGAGTAAGACCTGAACATAAATTAAGAATTGTTAAAGCTTTAAAGGAAAATGGAGAAATTGTAACCATGACAGGAGATGGTGTAAATGATGCTCCTGCTTTAAAAGAAGCGCATGTTGGTGTTGCAATGGGTATTGCAGGAACTGATGTTTCAAGATCTGTTGCTGATTTGACTTTAAAGGATGATAATTTTGCAACAATTGTTTATGCTGTAAAAGAAGGAAGAACAATTTTTACAAATATTAGAAAATTTATGACTTATCAACTTTCTTGTAATTTTTCTGAATTATTTATAGTTATCTTTGGTGTTTTGCTTGCTAGTAATTTTGGATGGCCAATACCTATTCTTTTACCACTTCAAATTTTATTTATGAATATTGTAACTGATAATCTTCCAGCAATAGCTTTAGGGTTTAATCCATCTTCAAATGATATTATGAATGAGAAACCAATTAAAAGACAAATCTTAACTAAAAATCTATTAATTTTACTTTTCTTTTCTGGTATCTTAATGACATTATTTACTTTAACTGTATACTATATCACTTTCAATATTTTAGGTTTAAATCAAGTTCATGCAGCAACAACTGCTCTTTTAACTTTAATTATGCTTGAGATATTAGGTGCTTTTAACTTTAGGTCTTTTAGAAAAGGTGTTTTAAATAGATCTCCATTAGTTAACAAATATTTATTTTATGCATCCTTAATTTCTATTGTTGCAACTGTTATAATTATTTATACTCCATTAAATGTTTCTTTTGGAACTACTCCTTTAATGTTAATTGAATGGATTGTTGCTATTTCTATTGGTTTATTTTTTGTAATTATTTTTGATTTATTAAAGAAAATAAACAAATCTAAAAGATTCTGGAAAATAGAATCTTAGGTTTTTTCTTTTTATTTTCTATTTATATTTGTTTTGCTATAATAAATATATATATATTTTAACATAAAAAGTGTAAAAGGAGGAAATTACTATGCTTGACATAAAATATATTAGAGAAAACAAAGAAGCAGTTATTGAAAACTTAAAGAAGAAATTCCAGGAGCATAAGGTTTCTTCCCTAGAAAAATTAATTGCTTTAGATGTAGAATACAGAGAGACTTTAAAAAATGCAAATCAATTAAGAAATCAAAGAAACCTCTTAACTGAAGAAGTTGCAAAAAGAAAACATAACGGACAAGATGCAAGCGATGTCTTAGCTGAAGTTAAAGCTTTACCTGAAAAAATAAAAGAAATGGATCAAGTCTTAAAAACACAAAAAGAAGAAATTGATACACTCTTAAACCAAATACCAAACATCATAAGTAAAGAAACACCAATAGGTAAAGATGATAAAGAAAATGTTGTAACTGAAGAGTATGGGAAAATAAGAGAGTTTGATTTTGAAATAAAAGGTCATGCAGAGATTGCAGAAAAACTAAATATTGTAGATTTTGAATCTTCAAGAGAAAACTCAGGTAAAGGCTTTTATTATCTTTTAGGAGATCTTGCTTTACTTAACAATGCTTTAATAAGGTATGCTCAAGATATTTTAGCAAAGAAAGGATATACATACGTTCTTCCACCATTAATGATTAATAAAAAAGCATGTGATGGTGTTATTGATTTTACTTTCTTTAAAGACATGGTATATAAGATAGAAAATGAAGACCTTTACATGATTGGAACTTCAGAACATCCATTAATCTCAATGTTTATGGGTAAAACTATTCCTGAAGAAAATTTGCCATTAAAGCTTTACTCTTATACTTCATGTTTTAGAAAAGAGATTGGAGCTCATGGTATTGAAGAAAGAGGTCTTTTCCGTCTTCATCAATTTGATAAGATAGAGCAAGTTGTTATCTGTAAAGCAGATGAATCTGAAAAAATATTTGAAGAACTTAAAAATAACTCTATAGAGATCTTTAAAGGCTTAGGTCTTCCTATAAGAATCTTAGAGATATGTTCTGGAGATTTAGGTGACATGAAATACAGACAAATAGACTTAGAAGCACATTCTCCAAGAAGAAATGGTTTTATAGAGCTTGGTTCTTGTTCAAATCTTACAGAAGCACAAGCAATTGGTCTTAACATTAAAGGAAAAACAAAGCAAGGGGAAAAGTATTATGTTCATACTTTAAATAATACAGCTATACCTACTCAAAGAACTTTAGTTGCTATTATTGAAAACTTCCAAACAAAGGAAGGAAACATAAAAGTTCCTGATGTTTTAGTTCCTTATATGTATGGTAAGACTGAAATTAAGAATAATGAAAATTTCTTCTAATTTTCTTTTTTTTTTCTTTATTGTAGTATTTAAATATATTTTGGTATAATATATTTTAGTATATTTACTAAATATAAAATTATAAATCCTTGATTATTAATGCAATTAAAAGAACTTATTATTAAAAATTTCAAATCCTTTGAATATACTAAAATACCTTTTGATAAAGGACTACATATTGTTGTTGGGCCTAATGGTTCTGGAAAAAGTAATATAGTAGATGCTTTACTTTTTGTTTTTGGTGCAACTTCTCTTAAAAGATTAAGAGTTGATAAACTTACAAACCTTATTAATCATCATACAAAAGCAAATACTGCTCTTGTAAGAGCAGTTTTAAAAAACGAAGATCAAGAAATTGAAGTTTCAAGAGAAATTGATAAGGAAGGTAAATCTATTTTTTCTCTAAATGGTAAAAAACAAGCTCTTCATGAAATCATGTCTTATTTAAACGAATTAGGTCTTGATACTGATGGTTTTAACACAGTACAGCAAGGAGATGTTACAAAAATTATAAATCTTAATTCAGAAGAAAGAAGAACAATAATTGATGATGTTTCAGGAATTTCTCTTTTTGATGCTAGAAAAAAAGAAGCTGAAGTAAATTTAAAAAAAGTAAAAGAAAGACTTGATAAAGTAAACATTGCTTTAAATGAAAGAAAGCCATATGTTGAACAATTAAGAGAAGAAAAAGATAATGCTATTAAGTATAAAGAACTTGAGACTTTAGAAAATATATATAATTATAATCTTTATAAAAAACAAATTGATTTGTATACTCAAGAAATAAATGATTATGGAAATGATTTAGAAGAAAAAGAAGAAAAACTTAATCTTTTGACCATAGAAAAACAAGATGGTAATTTAAAAACAAAAGAACTTGATGAAAAATTAGAACAAATAAATCAAGAGCTTATAGCTCATTCTGAAAAAGTACAAACAACAATAGGTAAACAATTATCTGAGATTAATGCTTCTAAAGAGATTATTACAAACTCTTTAAATTCTTCAAAAAATAATTTAAATTATTTAATTTCTGAAAATAATAAAGCTTCACAAGAACTATCTTCTTTTGTAAAAGAAATTGATGAAATTAAAATAATTGTTTCAAATATTAAAACTAAAATTTCTGAAAAACAAAAAACTAAAGATGCTTTAAAAATAGATTTAGATAAAAATAAAAGAGAATTTGAAGAGATTAAAGCTATGCAAGAAGAGCTTTATGAAAAATTATCTCTTGAAAATAAATCTTTAAATGAAAAACAAGATCTTTTCTTTGAAAAGAAAAGTAGACTTAATGCTTTTTCTTTACAAAAAGAAAACTTAGAAAAACAAAATAAAGAAATTGTTTCAAGAGTTCAATCTTTTACAGAAAAATCAAAATCTCTAACTGAAGAGATATCTTCTCTTGAAAAAGAGTATTCTCAAGTTTTAAAAACTCTTGATGAAAAAGAAAAAATTTTAGAAAATAATATTATTAAAAAACAAACTTTAGAAACTACTATTAATAACTTAAAGATTGATTTATCCTCTTTAAAGAAAGATTTATCTTCTTCTTCAAATATAGCCGATAAAAGAAAAGAGATTAAAGAAAAAGTTTCAGACTTTAAAACATTTATTGGTTTTTTAGATGAAGTAATTTCTCTTTCAGATTCAGAAAAATCTTTTTATGTTTCTTATGTTGTTTTAAAAAATGATAGTGAAATTAAAAAAATACTTTCAAATATTGATTATAATTTATCTTTTGTAATATTAAGTGCCTTAAATCTTGGACAAAAAGAATTAGCTTCTTATTTTAAGAATAGCTTAGGTTCTAAAAAACCTTCTCTTTCTTTAAAAGATTATTATTTTGATGGTTTTTCTTTTAGAAAGATTCTATATAAAGATACTTCTAAACTTGAGTCTGAAATTTTAAAAATAGAATCTAATCTTAAAAATAAAAAAGAAGAATATACTTCTTTAATTGAAGAAAATTCTTCTCTTTTAAAAGAAATAAATTCTTTTAAAGATAAAAAAGAATCTTTAAATATTTCAATAAACACAAAAAAAGCAATTAAACAAGATTTAACTGAAAAATTAAACGAAGAAAGCCTAACTAAAACAAACCAAACAACAATTTTAAGAGTTTCAACAGACATCTCTTCTCTTGAAAATGAAATCTCTTCTCTTGAAGAAGATATTTCTAAAATTTCTGAAAAGAAGGAATCTTTAGAAATTAAATTAAAAAAATTTAATGTAAGTATTAATGATTCTCTAAGAAATGAATATGATGATTTAATTTCTGAAATTAATCTTTTAGAACAAAGTGTTATTTCAAAGTCTTCTGATGAAAAGATTTTACAAGAAAAAATATTAAATAAAAAAGAATATATTGAAATAAACACTAATAAAATATCAAAACTTAAAGAAGAAATTACAATTCTTGAAGATAGAAAACAAGATGTTGAAAATAGACTTATAAAAATATCAAAAGATTTTGAAGAAGAGGATATTAAGAAAAATAAACTTTATTCTGAAAAACAAGAAATTTCAAAAAGAATAACTGAAATTTCACAAAAAATTTATCTTTATGATTCTCAAATATCAGATCTTAATCTTTCTTTAAATAACTTAAAGATATTGATTTCAACAAACCAAAGTAAAGCAAACCAAATTGAACAAAATTTAAAACTTTTAGATTTAAAAGAAGAAGATATGGTTTTAATGGATGAAATCTCTCTTGAAGAAATTAGTTCTGAATTAAGAAAAGTTAAAAGAGATAAGAATGCTTTAGGAAATATTAATTTTAATGCAATTGATTCTTATGGAAAGCTTGCAAAAGAATATGATGAAATTTTAGAAAAATGTAGTATACTTTCAAAAGAAAAAGAAGAAGTTGAAAGTATGTTAAATGAAATAAATTTAAAGAAAAAAACAGTATTTATTGATTGTTTTAATAAGATTAATAAAGAATTTAAAAATATTATTAAACAAATGTCAAAACTTTTATCAGGTGAACTTGTTTTAGAAGGAGATGATGTTTTAACTTCTAAGCTTTTAATAAATATTACAAAGAATGGTAAAACAAAAGATATAGATATCATGTCTGGTGGAGAAAAGACAATTACTGCTCTTGCTTTTATCTTCTCTCTCTATGCTTATAGAAAAGCTCCTTTCTATATTTTAGATGAAGTTGATGCTGCTTTAGATGATTATAATGCAGGAACTTTACTTAATTTTGTAAAAGAACTTGCAAAAGATACAACTATTATCTCTGTATCTCACAATGGTGCCTTTGTCTCTGGTGCAGATCAGATTATTGGTGTAACTTTAAAGGAACATACTTCTGTAATTGGTTTAAATTTAAAATAAATTTTAGATAATTATATGCTATATTAAATATATAGATAATTAATCTTTATAGATTATAGTTATCTTTATTCTGGAGAATGCTATATACTTTAAGATACAGAGAGGAAAGCATAGAAGTTATAGATTTTTTAATATCTATTATAAATCATAAAAAATATAATAAGGTTTTTAAATATAAGTAATTTTTTAACTATACATAATAAATAGATTCCTTTATAAATCTTTTTCTTCTTAAGATATATAATAACAAATCCTTACAGTTAATAAGTTAATCAAAAATTAACTTCATTTAACTAAGATGATCTTACCTTCTTTTTCACCTTTTTTCCCCAAAAAACTTTAATAAAAATTTTATAATAAAAAAATATAAGGAGATTTAAAGAATTATGAAAAAATATATAAAAAATTTAATGTTTTTTATAGTATCTTCAGTAATCATAACTTTAGTTTTCTTAAGCTCTCTTCAAGGCTCAAATTCAGTTATCTCTCTTCAAAATAACGTATACTTAACTGATAAAGCTATTGAAAAAGAGGTTGTTTTATACAATTTTCTATCTGAAGCTGTATACTTTGATATAAAGTTAAATACTTCTCCATTTACTTCAGATCTTTCTGTTGAAAAGGTACTTTTACTTCCAAATGAGTATAAAACAATAACTTATAAGTTATATCCTTTGAATAATTCTTTATCTCAAACTTATACTGCAAGCATAGAGACTTCTTTTGCAGGTAATAGATTTGTTGAATATTTTACAATAAATCAAGTATTTAATAAAGATTGTCAAGATTTATCTTTAGATTTATCTTATGATAATTTAGAAGATGGTTCTATTAACTTAAAAATGTTATTTAGAAATTCTTCAAGTGAAAATAAATCTATAAAAATTACAGATATTACAGGTGTTAATTTAACTGAAGAAAAAGAAATAAATGTTTCAAATAATTCAGAATATTTATATAGTACTATATATTCAGAGTATGAAAATAAAATAAATGTAATCTACACTTGTAATAATTTAATATTTAATAAAGAAATTAATATTTTAGAAAATAATCCTTTGTCAGGTTATTTTTCTCTTAAATTTATAGGAGATTTTTTAGATTCTATATATTTTAAAATACTTTTAGTTGTATTTTTAGTTGTTTTAGTTTTATCTTTCTCAACAAGATACATAAGACATATAAATAAAAAATAAGGAAAATGATTAGATATGAATAAAAAATATTATTTATTTTTTGGAATAATTTTAGTGGTTTTAGCACTTTTAAGTGTAGGTGTTTTTTCAGAGCCTATAGACCAAATAAATGTTAGTTTTGAAAAAGAAAGTTATTCTATGATGGATGATGATACTTTAAAAATAAATTTTACAATTGAAAATAATAATTCAACATCTCAAGAAGTATTAGTATATACTTTCTGTGATGAAGATGAACTTGAATGTGATTTTTCAAAAGTATTTACATTTAATCAATTTTCTTCAATTGATAGTTCATTTACTATTAAATCTTTAGATGATGGATCTTCAGATGTTACTTTCTTTGTAAAAGATATGAAAACAAACAGTATTAAAGATTATTCTTTAAGAATAGATGTTGATGATGATTCTGAAGATGGTAAGTTTGAAGTTGATTTATCAAGAACTTCTTATTGTAATAATAATGCACAAGAAGTAATTTTAACTTTTGAAGATGTTTCAATGAATGATTTCTATAATCTTTCATTATCAAGTGATACAATTGTTGCAAATATTAAAGGTGGAAATAATAGATATTTAAAAGACGATGTAGAAATTCCTATTCAAATAGAAACTTTTAATGCAAGCACAGGTAGTCATTTAATTACTTTAACAATTTCAAATGATGAAATAACTTCAAAGAAAACATTTAATGTTTATGTTTCAGATTGTCAAGAAGTTTTAACTCCTGATTTTACAGTAGTTGGTGTTCAATCAACAACTCATTTACTTACAAAAGGAGAAGAATATACTTTAGATTTTACAATTAAAAATACTTCAAATAAAAATAAACATCTTTTTATATCTCAAGAATCAGATAATTCTTTAGAAATTTCTTTTTCAAATAGAGAAGTTAAACTTGCTCCTTATGAATCAAAAGAAGTATCTATAACTTTCTTAGCAACTCAAGAAATTTCTTCAGGAGATTATCCTGTAAAGTTATCTTTCTTTGATGAAAGAACAACTACTACTAGAAACTTAAGATTTTTAGTACAACCAGAAAGTAATCTTGAAATAAGACTGTTACAATCTTCTTTCCTTTTAGAGATTGGTAAATCTTATAATATTACTGCTGTTGTTGAAAATAAAGGAGATGTTTTAGAAACTATATATTTTGATTTTATTTCTTCAAATGATATTAAAATCAATGATATGACTGAAAGAGTTACACTTTCTCCAAATACAACAATGACTGTTGTATTTAATGTTTCTGCTGGTAGAAATACTGTTGAAAAAAGCTCTCAAATTGAACTTATTGCATCTAATCAATCTAACTTTTCTGAAAGATTTGTTTTAAATGTAACTTCTTTTAGACAAAAAGATATTTTCAAAATTGAATTTTTATCTTTCCCTAAAGAACTTTCAGTTGATGTTAATGGTTCTAAAGATTTTTCATTTGAAGTTTATAACTTTGATGATAAAGATATAACTATTTCAAGAATAGATATTGTTGGTCTTCCTCAAGAAATAAGTTATGAAATTGATCAATATACATATATTCCTAAAAAATCATCAAGAGTAATTTCTGGACAGATTATTTCAGGAGATATACCTGCTCAAGAATATGAAATCAGTTTTGTTTTCTATAGTAATTCTGGAGCTGTAACATCAAAGCCAGTAACTTTAAAAGTTAAAGATGCTTTAGTAGAATATAATGATGACGATGTAAACCCTATAACAGGTTTCTTTACATTATCTAAATCTATTTTACTTGGGATAATATTTTTAGCTTTACTTTTAATAATTCTTCTTTCAACAGGAGTTATTAAAACAAAACATAAAAGTAGTGTTAGAAGTTAAATTTACTTCTAACCTTTTTTTTGTTCTAGAAGAATCTTCATATTTTGATTCATCTTTTCGATATTTTCATCAATTACAGCAATAAATTGTTGTTTGAATTTATCTATTTCTTTTATTTTATCTTTTAATTCATCTACAAGTAGTTTACTTTTTTCTAAACTGTTTTTATAGTTATCAATTTCAACCATTTTATCTTTAAATTCTTTAGTTATTGATGCTTGATATATTTTTAAAGATTGTTCTATTTTTGTATCAACTGATGCTACTAGTTCTTCTTCAAGTTTTCTAAGTTCTACAAGTTTCTTTTCTATTCTTTCTGGATCTGTTTTTGAAACAACTTCTTCTTTGATTTGGTTTAATTCTTTAAGTTCGTTTTCAATTTCTGATCTAATTGCAATTTTTGCTTTATGTAAAAATTCAGTTTTAACAGTTTCAAATCTTTCTTCATATCTATTTGAAAGTTTTATCTTAAAGTCTTCAAGTTCACTGATCTTATCATATATTTTTTTAGGATCAATTTGTGTTTTTATATCTTTTTGGAACTGTATTAATTTTTTAATTTCTGTTGCTAATGTGTTTTGAGTATTTTTAACAAGCCCTTCTGTTATTTTTGATTGAAGTGCAAGAGTACTATTAATTTCTTTAATTTTTTCATTAAGTTTAACAGTTGTTGTTGTAATTATTTTTGAAAGACTTTCTTCTGTTCTAGAAACTATTGAGTCTGTTCTTTTTTTAGTCTCTATAATATTATCTTTTAAATCTTTTTTTAATGATTCAAAATCTTTTGAAAGTTCTTGTATTTTTCCTTTATCATCTTCAATTGTTTGTATTTTATTATTTATTTTTGCTTCTGCTATTTTTAATTTTGCAACTTCAGTTACAATTTTTGCATTTAACTTATCTGTTTCAGATGAAATAATTTTACTGGTTACTTGTTTTGTTTCTTGTTGTGTTTTTTCTTGATATTTTTGGATATTATCCATTTCATTTTCTATTTTTAATTTAATTGCATCTTCAATAGATTTTTGTTTATTTTCAAGTTCTGTTAATTTAGAGTTAATTGTTGCAAGAAGTCCTTTTTGCCAAACATCCCCAGTATTATTTACTTCTACTTGGTTTGGTTTTTCATTTGTTGTAACATATTTTTTATATAAATCTTCATTTTCATCTTCTTGATATTTTTTATAAAGATCAGGTTCTTCTTCTTTTTTTTCTTTTAGATCAATATCAAAACTTAACTCATCATTTTTTTCTTTTAAAGATATATTTTTTAATTTATTTAATTCTTTTGAAGTATCATCTTCTAAAATATCGTCTTCAGTATCGTTATTTATTGGAGAATCAATTATTTCTCCTTGATCATCTGAAAAGAAATCATCTGGTATTTCTTCTTTCTTTTTTGGAGTTGTTTCTTTTGTTTTTTCTTTTTTAGGTTTATCTTTTATTTCTTTAATTTTTGTTTGAAGTTCACTTTCTTCTTTTTCTTTGCCAGAATCATCTATTAATTTAGCACTTTCTTCAGGGGATAGACCTATGTTTACAAGATTCTCAATTATTTCTTTATCAGGCATACCTAATGATTTTAATTTTCTGATATTTTCAATAATTCTTTGATCTGACATAATTTCACACTATGTTTTTTAATTTATTAATTATTTCTTTTGTAACTTTTTTAATTACTTGATTACCATTTATTTTTATTAATTTATTTTTTTCTTGATAATGGTCAAGTACTTTTTTAGTTTTCTCAAAATAAATTTTAAGTCTTGTATTTATTACTTTTAAAGTATCATCTTCTCTTTTTCTTAAAAGTAATCTTTTCACACATTCTTTTTTAGGTAAATCAATGTATACTATACCTAAAAAATTATGATTTTCTTTATAGATATAATAATCAAGAACATGAGTTTGATCTAAAAGTCTTGGAAAACCATCTAGAATAATATTTTTAGATTTAATTTTATCTATTTTTTCAAAAGTAATTTTACATGTTATTTCAAAAGGAACCATTTCTCCTTTTTTCATCATTTCTTTTACCATTTTTGATTCTTTGTTATTTTTTTTAACAAATTCATGTAAAAGATCTGATTCTGTGATGTGTACATATTTTTTTTCTTTTGCAATTATTTCTGCTTGAGTACTTTTACCACTTCCTTGTGGCCCTAGGAAAATAAGAATGTTTTTTGCCATAAATATCTATCTTGATTGATTTTTCTATAATAATATATAAAACAAATATAATATAAATTTAAGTATACTTATATATTTGTAATATTGCAATGATTTAAAAAGGTTTGGTATTTATGAATTTCTTAAATGATAACAAAAAGTTAATTGAAAAAAATTTAATTTTTGTATCAACCTCTTCAAAGTTAGCAATACCACATGTTATTGTTTGCCAAGATTGTAAAGTTTTTGAAAATAAGCTTTTAATAACAGATAATTATATGGAAATAACTAAAAATAATATTTTGGAAAATGACAATATATCTTTATGTGTAGGTTCTTTAAAGAATGGTTTTCTTTATATCTCCGGAAAGGTAGATTATAAAACTTCTGGGAAATATTATAATTTTGTAAAAGATCTAAAAGAAAATAAAGGTTTTCCTTGTAAGGGTGTTTTGGTTATAACCTGTAAAAAAATAAACTTTGGTAAATAAAAGGCCGGTAGCGTAGCCAGGATAACGCACAAGCCTCCTAAGCTTGGGATCGTGGGTTCAAATCCCACCCGGTCTGTAGCCTTTCGCCAGGCTAGCAAGCGGATAAGGTTAACGCACAATATTTAAAAATCACTTTACTTTTTATTAAATACTTTTAAAAACTATTTCTTACAATATAATATATATTATTTAAATAAATATAAAAAAGTGATTATAAAATGTTAAGAACACATACATGTGGACAATTAAGAAAAGAAAATGATTCTCAAGAAGTAATTCTTTGTGGATGGGTATCATCAGTTAGAAAAGCTGGTAAGAATATAATGTTTATTGATTTAAGAGATAGATATGGAACTACTCAAGTAATTATTTTAAAAGATTTAATTGAAAAATTAGATTTTTTAGATTCTATAAAACAAGAATATGTTTTACAAATAAAAGGGAAAGTACAAGTAAAACCAAATCCAAATCCAAATTTAGAGACAGGAGAAATTGAAGTTTTAACTGAAGAAATTGAAGTTTTAAATACTTGTCAAGAACTTCCAATTGAAGTTACTGGAAATCTTTTAGCAACTGAAGAAACAAGACATAAATATAGATATCTTGATTTAAGAAGAAAAGAAATGGTTGAAAATTTTATTTTTAAACAAAAAGTAATTTCTTCTTTAAGAAAATTTTTAGATTCTCAAAGTTTTCTAGATGTAGATACACCTATGCTTTGTAGAAGTACTCCAGAAGGTGCAAGAGATTATATTGTTCCATCAAGAATGAATCCAGGTTTATTTTATTCTCTTCCTCAATCTCCTCAAGTATACAAACAATCTTTAATGGTTGCTGGATTTGATAGATATTATCAACTTGCAAAATGTTTAAGAGATGAAGATTTAAGAGGAGATAGACAACCTGAGTTTACTCAACTTGATTTAGAGATGTCTTTTATTACAAAAGAAGATATTCAAAATGTTTTTGAAAATATGTTAAAAGAAGTTTTTAAAGATGTTTTAAATATTGATTTAAAAATTCCTTTCCCACACATAAGTTATAAAGAATCTATGGAAAAATATAATTCAGATAAACCAGATATTAGAGAAGATAAAACAAATAAAACTGAATTTGCTTTTGTATGGATCGATAACTTTCCTTTATTTGAACTAAATGAAAATGAAAATAGAGTTGTTTCAGCACATCATCCTTTTACACAAGCAACAGATGATTCTTGGAATAAATTAGATTCTTGTAAAACAAAAGAAGATTATCTTTCTCTTTTTTCAGAATCTTTTGATCTTGTTTTAAATGGTGTAGAATTAGGATCTGGAGGTATGAGAATACATGATTCTGATAAACAAAAAAAGATATTTAATATTTTAGGTCTTTCAGATGATGAAGCAAGAGAAAAATTTGGTTTTCTTTTAGATGCTTTTAAATATGGAACTCCACCTCATGGAGGTTTTGCAATTGGTATTGATCGTTTATTAATGCTTTTAAAAGGTAAAGATTCTATTAAAGACTTTATTGCATTCCCTAAAACAAAATCTGGTATTGCTTTAATGGAAAATGCCCCAAATACAATTTCAGATAAACAATTAAAAGAAGTTTTTATAAAAGTAGATCTAGATAAATAATTTTAAATTATTGTTCTAACTAAATACTCTAAGTGCTTTTAAAACAAGTATTTAGAGTTCTTTTTTTCTTTATTTCTTGTATTCTATTTTTAAACTATTTCTAAAATAAGGGTTTTTAATATTTTATTCTATTTGATTAAATATACTATGGTTAAGTATTTAAATCTTTACTCTACTTTTTAAGCTGGGATTAAGTTTAAAAACTAAGTCTATTCTTTTAAATATATATCAATAAATCATATTTTTTTATTGATAGTTATTTGGAGGAAATGGTCATTATGAATAAATCATTTATTACAATGGGAAAAAGTTACGATGATGAGGATTTTGACGAGGAAGAATTTGATGAAGATTTTGAAGAAGATCTTAATGATTTTAAAAAACAACCTTCACCAAAGAAACCAAGTTATGAAGAAGAATACGACGATGATGATTTCGACGATGATGATGACTATTAAAATGGAATTACGTTTTAATTGATTCTTTAAAAAAAGGGGTGAACTAAAAAATGGCTCAAAAAGCTAAAGCTAAAGCAAAACCAGCTGCTAAAGAGACTGCAAAAAAAACTAAAAAGAAATAGTTTTTAGTTATTTTTTTGAAATCTTAGTTATTTTAAATAAAGTTATATCTTAGATGTTTTATTTAATTTTTTTATAAAAATAAAACATCTCTTTATTTTCTCCTTTTTTCTTCTTCTTTTTTTTAGTATATATAAAATATATCTTTAAAAATCTTTACTATCTGCTATATATTATAAAATATATTATTAAAAAGAAAAATTATGAGTTATTATTGGAATTATAAGAATGTTTTAAATTCTACTGGTCAAATTTTATTCTATAGTAGTTTTACATTTCTGTTTCCATTTATTCTTTCTTTATTTTTAAAAGAAAGTTTAAGAGTTTCTTTTGTATATTTACTAATATTTATTTTTGCTCTACTAACAGGTTATCTTTTGTTAAAATCTACTAAAAAAAAAGTTTTCTTAGGAAATGATAATCTATTTAGTATTACTTTAACACAATCTTTAATAGTTGTTGTTTTTGTATGGATAATCTATACTTTTTTTGCATCTTTACCATTTTATTTCTTATCTTCTGAATTATCTTTACTTGATTCTTATTTTGAATCTATGTCTTCTTTAACAACAACTGGACTTACAATGTATGATAACTTAGTTCCTTCTTTTAAAAGTCTTTCTTTTTGGAGATCTTTTATTTCATGGATAGGTGGACTTGGAATTGTAGTTTTAGCTTTTTTTGGAATTGTAAAAGGTACTAGAGAATCTTCAAAATTAATTTCTGCAGAAGGGCATGATAGAATTTCTCCAAGTTTTAAAAATACCATAATAAATATGTGGGTAATTTATTTAGTAGTAACTTTATTAGGAGTTATTTTTTTAAATATTTTTGGAATGTCTTTATTTGATTCTTTTAATTATTCAATGTCTGCAGTTTCAACTACAGGTTCTCAATCTAATTCTCAAAGTCTTTTATCAATTGGAAATGTTCCAATATATATTACTTTGATTATAATTCTGATTTTAGGTGCAAGTTCTTTTATTTTACACTATAAATTTTATTTAAAGAAAAGTTTTAAGATTTATTTAAATGATAAACAATTTATTTATATGCTTCTAATTATGCTTATTGCTGCTTTATTAATTTTTTTTAAATTAAATGGCTCAATTGATTTTGTAACAATACTTTTAACTGTTGTAGGTATGATGTCTTGTGGGGGTTTCTCAACTTTTGCAAGTGAACAAATTTTATCTTTCTCACCTTTTATTTTAGTGATTTTTTTAATATTAATGTTTACAGGAGCTTCTACAAACTCAACAACTGGTGGAATTAAAGTTGATAGATTAATTTTATCTTTAAAATCTATTTTTTGGAAAATAAGACAAATTAATCTTCCAAATATTGCATATTTTTCAAAAAAATATAATGGGGAACTTATAGATAATGCAAGATTAAGATCTGTATATTTTTTAATATTTATTTTTATAATTTTTATTTTAATTGGTGTCTTAATGTTTACTTTTTATGGTTATTCTCTTCAAGAAAGTGTTTTTGAAGTTATTTCTGCACAAAGCAATGTTGGTATAACTACAGGGCTTACAAATAGTTATATGCCATCTGCTCTAAAAGTTATGCTTATTATTAATATGTGGGTTGGAAGACTTGAAATTATTCCTTTGTTATCAATTATAGGAATTCTTTTTTCCAGAAAATATTTAATTTAAAAATACATTTATAAATCTAAACATCTATTATATTTAATATTAAAAAATTAAAAAGAAGAAATAAATATGTATATTATAATTGTTGGTTGTGGTAATCTAGGTTATTATGTAACAGAATTATTAATCTCTGAAAATCATGATGTGGTTGTTGTTGAAAAAGATACTTTAAGAAGTCAAAAAGTTGCAAATGATTTAGATATTATTTCTATAACAGGAGATGGTACTGAACCTTCTGTTTTAGAAAAAGCTGGAATTGATAGAGCTGATGTTTTAATTTCTTTAACAGAGACTGATGAAACAAATTTAATTATAGGTCTTATGTCAAAAGAATTAGGAGTTAAAACAGTTGCTGTTTCTTTAAGTAAAGTTCATTATCATGGGCCTATTATAAAAAAATTAGGTATTGATATTGTAATTCATCCTGAAGCTGCTGCTGCTGGATACATTGCACAACTTGTAACTCAGCCTGATGTTTTAGATTTATCTTTCTTTTCTAAAGGAGATGCTGAAATTGTAGAAATTGCTTTAGATGATAATTCAAGATATATTGGACAGACTGTTAAATTTTTTAATGATAAAATTCCAGGATATACAAGAACAATTGGTCTTTACAGACAAGGAAAATTTTTATTTACTGAAGATAAAATGGTTCTTGAAAAAAAAGATAAATTATTAGTAATTTCCATGAAAGGAAAAGTTTCCCAGTTAAGGAAACTTAAATAATTTATTTTTTATTTCCAAAGTGTATGCAAATAGTTGTTCTTGTAAGATCTTTACCGTCTTTATCAATTCCTACAAGACTTTTTGAATATTTTCTTTCAATTGCACTTTTATGTTTCATTAAATGAATACCAATATTTCTACTGTATTTTAAATTATCTGTATAAAAATCAATTCCATTTTTTTGAGGAACTTCTTTTATGATATTTATATTTGCAGAAGGTCTACTTGTTTTTTCATTTATTGAATCAATAATTTCATAAATTTCTTTAATTAATTTATCTAAAATAAGTTTTTGTAATTTTTTATCATTAAACCTAATTTGTATAATTGTTGTATAATAATTTCCAGCAATTCTAGAACATGTAAGACAAGTATCTTTCTTAACATTTATATTTACATTATATTTTAATTCTTTAAATTTATTTCCAATAATAGTATTTATTGTAATCTCTGCAAAATGAATGTTATTTTCAAGATCTATATTTACTTTTGTAGATATTTTTGGTTGTATTAATATTTTAGATTTAATACTTTTTGAAATATCTTCTTCTAAACTTTCAAAATTATTATACCATTTTTTACCCATCTTTATTTTAAAACATTTAACACAAAGAGAAATGTCTATTTCTGGTATTTTTACAAGTTCATTTTCTGACATGTAACAATCAATACAAAAATTATCAATCATTTCATCTTCAGTAATTTGTTTTCCACATTTTGGACAAAATCTCTTCATGTTATATATCACTTTTCTATAAATCAATTATTTCTCCAGTCATTGGAGCAATAGTTTCAAAACCATCTTTTTCAAGTGTTTTTCTAAAATCTACAATTGAGGATGGGTCACCATGTACACAAACTACTTTTTTAGGTTTTACTTTTTTAACAAACTTTATAAGTTCATCTCTTCCAGGATGACCTGAAAAACTTGCATGTTTAATTTCACATCTTGGTTGATATAAATCTCCATCAATGAAAAGTTTACCTGTTTCTTTTAGTCTGCTTCCGTTTGTGCCGTCTACTTGATATCCTGTAGTTATTAATTTATTTTTAGGATCGTCACCAAATTCTTTAAGATAAAGAAGTATTGGTCCTCCTTCAAGCATTCCTGCAGTAGTTATAATAATTGAAGGAGTTGTTTCTCTAAGTAAATTTTTTCTAATTTTACTATTTCTTATAAACACAACATCCTTAATTGATTTTTTAAAATCTTTATAATCTTTAAAAAATTCAGGGTAGTTTAAGAATATGTCTGTTGCTTTAACTCCCATTCCGTCTACATATATAGGTGCTTTAATTTTGTATTTATGCATAAGGCTTATTAGTTCTTGGCTTCTTTCAATTGCAAAAGATGAAAGCATAACCATTCCTTTCTTTTTTAAAGTATCTTGAATTTCTTTAATTAATCCTTCTTCTATTTTTTTTCTAGGTATATGATTTTCAGAACCATATGTACTTTCAATTATTAAATAATCTACTTCTGGTATGTTTCTATCATATCCTGCAAATAATGAACTTTCTTCTGCTCTAAAATCTCCAGTATACATTATTTTTTTACCATCCATTTCAATAACTGAAATTACACTTCCAGTAATATGTCCTGCATCATAAAAAGTTAATTTTGAATTCTTTGTAATTTCTGTAGGTTTATTAAGTTTTAAAAAGAAAGCGCTATCTTGTGCAGCATACATGTCTTCTTTTTCAAAAGGTGGTGTTTTTTGTTCATATTTTGCAATTTTTAAAGTATCTTTCCATAAAAGAGAAGATAAATCTAAAGTTGCTTGAGTTAGAAACAGATTTGGATTATATTTTTTATAAAGAGAAGGTATGTCTCCAGAATGATCTAAGTGTGCGTGACTTAAAATAACTGCATCTAAATATTCTGTAATTTTTATAGGTTCTTCAACATTTCCTTCAAAATCTACTTTTTCTGATTTTTCATTTAGATATTTTGGATTTAATTTTAATCCATAATCAAATAAAATTTTATCAGATCCGTAAAGAAGAAAACCACTTCTACCAACTTCATTTCCGGCTCCTAAACATTTTAATTTCATTTTTTATTCACATCCTTGTTTTTTTAATTTAATAATTTTATATTAAAATTATTTTAAATAGTAATATTTTAATCAATTTTTTTAATTAATAATTATAAGTAATATATTATATAAGCAAAATAAATATATATTAATAGGTTCATATATTAATATATGTTATATAATATTGATATGCACACTCATCTTTTTAAAAATAAAGAGTCTGCAAAAAAATATTGGAAAGTTGTTTCAGAAAATAATCTTCTAGGTACAGCTATAACTGAATATAATTATTTAGATCCTAGAAAAGCATATTTTGAACTTTTAAAATATAAACCAAAAGATAAATTATTAATTCCTGGAATTAAAATATTAACTGATTCTGGAGAAGTTTTAGTTTTTTCAGAAGATGCTAGTATTTATAATTATTCTATACTTTATGAAGATAAAGTTTCTCTTAAAAGACTAATTGATTTTTGTTATAAAAAAAAATATTTAATTACAATTGCACATCCTTTTGGTCTAATTTCAAATTCTGCGACTTATATTCTAGGACTTGATAGATTAGAAAAAATCATTAAAGAAAAAAAAATAGGTGTTGAAGCATATACTGGAACAATAGGATATTTATCTTATTATATGCATGATTCTTTTTTCTTAAGAAAATTAAGACATATTTTAGATTATTTAGAACTTCATAGGTTCTTTAAGACTTTAGGACTTTCAAGTTTTAGTGAATATTTAACACATAAAATTGATCAGAAAAGTTATGATGTTGTTTATAAATTTGAAGCAGCAATAAAACTTGGAAAAATGTCAAACTATATTACTGCAGGTTCTGGAAGTTATAATGTTTCTGAAATTGGTAGTGGTGTTTTAACCATTGAGCTAAATACTTCTTTTTTTGATAAGGATGATGATAATTTAAAGAACAGACTTCTTTTAAATAAAATCAAGAATAAAAAAATTAAATCTGTAGGTCCTCCAGGAAATTATACAGATAATCTTTTTGAAAGATCCACTGCTAGAAAAACAAAAATAAAAGCTTATAAAGATTTAATGTATCTTACAAAAAGATCAATTTAGATTAGTTATGGATTATATTTATTTGCCAATCATTGTTTTTTCAATAGTTATTTTACTTTATATTACTTATCAAGACATAAAATATAGAGAAATAAATATAATGTCTTTATTTTGTTTAGCACTTTTTAGTGTAATTTATTTAGCACTTTTTGTTTTTAAAACAGATTTTATTTTATGGAAGAGTTATTTATTACAACTTGCTGTAAGTTTTATATTTTTATTGATTTTTTATGTTTTAGGTAAAATAAGTTATTTTACATATATTGGAGAAGGAGATTTATACACTATTTTTGCAATATCGTTTACAAATATTTTTGATGTTTATTTTCCAATGTTTGTTTTCTTTTTTGCATTGATTTTAACCTTACTTATACCTATTTGTTTGTTTTTTTATAATCTTTTTTCAAGAAACTTTCCAAAATATAGTTTTTTTAAATCCATGTATTTAATGTTTTTAGGGCTTCCTTTAGCTTTAAAGAAAATTAATAAATTTTATACTCCTTTAGAAAAATTTAAAATTGAAAATAATAAATTAATTTCAAATATTGTTTTTATGCCAAATATTGAACCTGAAATTGAAATTAAAAAAATTAAACTTATTGCTAAAACTAATAATATTTCAAAGATATGGTTTTCTCCTTTAATTCCATTTATTATATTGATTTTAATAAGTTATATTTTTCTAATTCTTTTATATGTTTTTAATATTATTCCAAAAATAATTTCTTTTTTTATTTAATGTTATTTAAAAAATATCTAAAGATTTATAAATCTAATGAACTAATATCTATATATTAAAATATATTTTAAAGAAGGCATATTTATGGGTGGAGAGGATAATTTTTCTGGTTTTAAGGTTATTAAAAGAATCCCTCTATCTAAATCTATATCTAAAGATTCAAGTTCTTTAAAAAATAATATTATTAAACATAATACTGAAAAAAATAAATCTTCTAAAAAATTAGAAAAATTTGATGTAGTTTTACCTGAAGATAAAAAAATTAATTCTTCATTACTTAAAGATTACAGTGGTGTTAAAAAATTTGATCTTAAAGTTGATACTTCTGACATTGAAGAAAAATATAAAGATTTTAATCCTTTTAGAAAAAAAGAAGTTTCTTTAGAAAATGAAAAAAAAGAAGTAGATTTATCAAATTCTTCTTTAAAAGAAAAATTTTTAGAGAAAGTTAATTCTGGGGATAAAATTAATGACGTTAAAGAAACTAAACCTGATATATCTAAGAAAGCTTCTTTTGAAAAAGATTCACTTAAATCATCTTCAAACACTCTTATTTCATCAAAGGCTAATTCTGAATTATTACTTCCAGATTCTTCTAATGAGTTGTTACTCCCAGATTCTTCTAATGAGTTGTTACTTGAAGAAACTTCTCTTAAAAATAAAGAGAAATCTTCTTTAAAAGTTATACCAAATATAGAACATGTTGATAATTCAATTAAAAAAGATATTAATTTTGATGAATCTAATAATAATAAAAAAACAATGTCTCTTTTAAAAGATATTTTGGAAAATGTGTCTAAACCAAAAGAATTTTCTGAAATTAATGATTCAAAAGATATTTTTACAGAAGTTAAATCTAAAGATGAAAATGTAGATGATTTACTAGATCAGTTAAATAAAAAAACAAGTAAACTTAATCAAGAAGTTTATTTAGAATCTTTTTCTTTTTTAGATGATAAACCTAAAAAAAGTAAAATTGATTTCCCAAAATATGATGTAAAAAATCTATATTCTAAAATAGATCATTTATCTGAAAATAAAAATAAAGTTTCTTCTGATAATACTTCTTTAAATAATTCAAGTAATTTATCAAAAAAAACAGATCAATTAAATGTAGATTCTAAAATAAATTCTACTTCAAATAATTCTCCTCAAGGATTAGATGATGGGCTATTTGAAGAAATTGAAGTTCCAGATATTTTCGCAATTGAGGATGATGTAAAAGATTTATCTTCTACTATTGAAGATAAATATTCTGTTTATGATAAAGATTCAAAAGAAGAATTAAAAGTTTTAAATGACGATCCTTCTTCATTAACTGAAGTTCAAACAAATGAATCTTCTGAAAAAATTCCTAATTTTGTAATTGATAATAATCAAGTTAAATTAAATTCTGAAATTGAAAAAAATATCTCAAGATTAAAAAAATCTAAACCTAGTGATAAAGATGAAAAATTTGATGTTAATATTTTAAATAATAAAGTTAATAAAGATGAAGAAGATGTTAAAAAAGTATTTTCTGATGTAGATTTGTCAAAAGAAGATGATGAAAGAATCTATAAAGGTATGAGAGAAATTTCTTCTCCTAAAAATAAAAAAGAAAAACCTAAAATTTCAAATAAAAATAAAGAATATATTTCTCCTTCTATAAGAGAAGAAAAATTAACTTCAAAAGAAGATTATTTTGATGAAGATATTGATGAAAAAAACATTTCAAAAACAATTAAAAAAGAACCATTGCCAAAAGAACAAGAAATTAAAATAATCAAAGAAGTAAAATTAACTCCAAAAGTAAAGAATGATTTAATTGCAGAAAAATTTAAAGATTTAAGAGAAAAAGGTATGGATTATATCCTTCCAAAAGATGCAGGGAAAAATCCTGTTAAAATAAATAAAGAAATATATCAAGAGAAATTATCAACTGATAATTCTTTATTTTCTTCTTTAGTTTATCAAGATCCAATTGCTTCTTTTGAAGAAAATATAAAAAATATTTTTGATAAATATTCTATAGATGATTTTACTTATGTTACTATTTACTATGACAATAACAAAGGTCTTTTTTATAATCTTGTACAACCAGAACTTAATAGTGAGCAAGAAAAAGAATATATTCAATTAAAAAAAATATTTTTTAATACAATAGATAAAAATTACTATTCTTTCAATGGAGATAAACATAGTCTTGATAAATATATTCAAAAAATATTTGATATTTCTGTTGAAAAATTATCTTATAGTCTAGGAAAATTACAACAAAAACTTTATCTTAAATTTATTCAAAGAGAATTTTTTGGTTTAGGTATTTTAACTAATCTTTTACTTGATAAAAAAATAATTGAAGTTAGTTGTTCTGGTGAAAAATCAAATCTTATAGTTTACCATGTAGAATATGGTGTTTTAAAAACAAATATTAGTTTTAAAGATATTACTGAGTTAAATAATTTTGTAACTATTTTAACTAAAAATATGGGTATCTATATAACTCCAGAACATCCAGTAATAGATGGTTATTTACCTAATGGTTATAAAGTAGAAGGCCTTTATTCTTTAGGAGATACTAGTAGTAGAGGTTCTTCTTTTGTTATTAAAAAATATCTTGATGAACCATTAACTCCTGTTGCTTTAGTTAATACCTCTATTGGTTCTGTAGATGTATTTTCATATGTATGGTCTGCAATTTCAGAAAACTATAAAGTTATTTTACATGATGTTGATGATTCTTTTGTAATTTATAATTCTATACTTTTATTTTATCCTGATCAGAAAATTATAACTGTCCAGGCATATGATAGATTTAAACTTCCTCAAAAAGAATGGATTAATAGAATTTTTACAAATAATGCAGATTTAAGTAAACGTTTAATTATTGAACAAACAATTTCTCAGAAACCAGATATTATTGCAATTGATGAGTTTGGGGAAGATATTTTTGATGTTTCTTGGTATAACTTAAATATCTTTTCAATAAAACCAAATGTTGCAGATAAGTTTATTGAACAATTAAAAATGGTTAATCAAAAATCTATTTTAATAGAAATTAAAAGAATTAAGCAAGGTTTTAAAGAAACTTATCAAATTGTAAATATTAAAGAAATAATTAATAAAAATGAAAGTGTTATAGTAGATCTAGAAATATCAGAAAATAAATACAATATCAATCTTTTATCTTCTTCAATAAATGTTGTTGATTTTTTAAAGAAAAAGAAACTTATGAGATGGATGAAAGATTCAAAAGTATACAATTACAAAGATTTTAATAGTATTATTACTCAATATAATTATGAAAAGGACGAGTTATTTAAAAGACTCGATATAAAGTGAAATAAATATGTTTAGTAAATTCTTAACAAATATATCTTTATTTTTCTTAAAAGATATTGTTATGCAATTTAAAAGTACTTTTAAAAATTTTGATAGAGTTTTAGAATATACAGGCATTAATGAAGATTCAATTAGTTATATTTCAAATATTTCTTTTATTTCTATATTTTTTTTAATAGTTATAGAGTTTGCTTTTATTTATTTAATGATCAGGCTTGGTATATTGTTTAATCTTTTTAGTTTTTTTATAACCATTTTTATTTCGTTTACTTTTGCATTTATGATTTTTTTACTTTTATTTAAATATCCTTTTTTTATCTTAAATAAGATTAAAAAAGAAATTGGTAGTGAATTTCAAAGATCTATAAAACATTTATCTGTTTTAAGAGATGAAAATTTAACTATTAAAGATGTATTGAATGTTTTTGAAAATTTAGAAAATAATGAACTGTTAAGTAGAGAAGCAAAGAAAATAATTGCATTAAATAAAAGAAATCATAATCTTAAAGATACTTTTAAATCAATAATTTCTGAAACATATTCTGAAGTTGAAAAAAACTTCTTTAGAAAATTAATTGAAGTTATTGATAAAAAAGAAGACTTAAATCAAGTTATTCTGGATTTTTTAACAAGTCTAGAACAATCTAAAAGAGAGTTAAGTGAACAAAAGAAAAGTAGAATAAATATTTTGTTTTTAATGTCAATATTTTTATTTTTCTTTTTTATTGTAATATTAATTATATTTTTTATAACTTTTACAGATTATTTTTTATTAAAAGAATCATTATTAATTTTTTCAATAATATTTGCAGTAATTGAATTTATATTGATAGGGATTTTATATAAGTGAAGAGATTGATTTTTAGATGATGGATAAAAATAAATTTTTAGAAAAAATGAACATCAAACTTAAACTATTGATTTATAATTATGAATATCAAATATTAATCCTTGCAAGTATTTTATCTGGTCTCTTAATTGTTCATTTATCAAATAAATATTTTCTTCATACTAATTTATATTATGCTGTTTTCTTTTTTGGTTTTTTTGTAAGTTTTTTAGGTTTTGTTTTAGAGTATGTTTTAAAACATTTTAAAAAGAAAGCAATTGAAACTTCGTTTACATTTTTCTTACAAGATCTTTCAAGAGAGTATAAATCAACAAATAATTTGTCAATATCTTTAAACAATATAACAACTTCAAATGTTTATGGTTCAATTGATGCAGAAATTAAAAGAATTGCAAATAGAGTTTCTTGGGGAGATGATTTTGAGAATGCTTTATCAGGGGTAAATGAAACTATTAAAAGTCCAATTATTTCTCACACTCTAATATTATTAAAAACTTTTAAGGAAAGTTCAATCCCTCTTGATAGAGTTCTTTTAAATATTTCAAAAGATATTTCTATTTTTAAAGAAGAAACACAAAAGAAAAAATATTTTTTAAATCTTTATTATTTATCAATTGTCTTGTTTGTAATATTTTTAGTTGTAATTTTATTTGTAAATATTATTTTGGGTAATAATTTTTTATGGTATGCAGATCAAGATTTAATAACAAGAATATTTTTTGATAATTTTCTTTTGTATATGGCAATTATACTTTCAATTTTCATTTCTTTTATTATGTTTGCAATAAAAGAAGAAAGTAGTTTTAATTTTATTAAATATATTTTTGTGTTTTTTATTTTAACTATTTTAATATTTCAAATAGCTGTTCCAAAACCAGATGCTGAGAGTGTTTTAATTGACACTATTACCTACATGAATAGAAATCAGCTGGATCTAGTTAATATTTCTGATGTTATTGCCTTAAAATCTATTAGTTCTAAGTATATATTAGATAAAACTTATAGTAATAACTTATATTTCTTGCCTTTTGACAAAAGTGAATGTGGAATTTCTTGTGCAGAATATGCTATTTTTGTTCCAGATGCTGTGTTTTTTGATTTTGAAATTAGAAAATCTGATATTGATTTTGTAGTTTTGTATAGAGAGAGTTAAAAAAAAGTGATTATTTTTGATAAAAGTTAATAATAAAATAATAATTAAAAAAAAGAAAATAATTTCTCCTCTAAAACAAGGACTTGGGCTTATGTTTTTTCCAAGAAGGAAATTTGATTTTGGTCTTATTTTTAAAAGAGAATATGAATCTATTGTAGGCTCTTCAATTCATATGCTTTTTGTTTTTTATCCAATAAATGTGATTTTTCTAGATTCAAATAAAAAAGTGGTTGATATTAAAAAAAGATTAAGACCTTTTACTTTTTATTCTCCAAAAAAGAAAGCTAAATATATAATTGAACTTCCAATTGAAACAGATATTTCTTTTATAAAAATAAATGATATTATTTCTTTTTAAATATTATGTTTCTAAATATTTTTTTAAAAGAATAAAGATACCTTTAAAATAGTTTCTATAATATCTATAATTATATTATATTTTGAAAAAGATATTTATGGATAGAAAAAAATCAATTTCGGCAATAATTTCTGTAGTTTTATTAATCTTGGTAACAGCTGTTTTAGTTGCAGGATTTTTATCTTGGTCAAAAACATCTGTTAGAGAAAAGTTAGATGTTTCACAAGGAGAATTACAAGAAGTTTCAAGAATGGATTGTATTAAGTATAATCTAGTTGTAGAATCTTGTAATCTTGATTCAACTACTGGAAATATTGAAGTTTTATTAAGAAATCCAACACCTATTGATTTTTATGATCTTTCTTTAAATATTCAAGGTACTTCTCAAAATTCTTCAAATATTTTAAAAATGCATGGTAATTTTGATAATCCTATTTTATCTGGAGAAATTAAAAAATTAAAAACAACCACTGATTTTACAATTGTAAATTCTGATATTAATATTGCTTCTGGAGAAATTATAGATCCTTTAGATTTAAAAGTTTTTACTTTATCAAACTCAACTTGTCCTAAAAAAACAATTGATTTAAAAAAATGTGCTGTAGAACTTCCATCTTCTCAAATTTTCTTTTCAAATATTACAAATTTTGATCCTTTTAGAGTAAACACTTCTGTTTCTTTTGAAACTGATACACTTTATCAAAGAGGAAGTGTTTCTTGTGAATGGTATCATACAATTGCAGGTGGAGAACAAGTAAGAATGAATCCTTTAGATACATTATGTGATATTGATTATACTTTTACAACTGCTGGAACTTATGAAATTCTAGTTGTTGCAAATGATGATGAAGGAACTTTTAGTGATGATTTATTTGTTGAAATTTTTGATGATTTTTCATCAACAATATTAAATCCAACTGAAGAATCAAATTATAATGTTACAAAAACAATTAATTTTAATTCTTCATATAGTAATAATGTTGGAAATGTAACTTGTAATTGGAGTCATAAGAGAGCTGACCTTCCATCATTTACATCTTTTAGTACAGATTGTAATACAAGTTATTCTTTTTCAGTATTTAATGATTATTCAATTAAATTAGATACTTTAGATGATTTTGATTCTTCAAGTGATTCTCAAACAATTGGAATAAATATTTTAGATTTGTTATCTTCAAGTATTACAATGTCAAGAACTACTTGGAATAATAATGAAACAATTTCATTTACTGGAAATTATGATAATAATGTTTCAACAGTTTCTTGTGAATGGATTTTAGATTCTGGAGATGTTAATACAACAGTAGGTACAAATTGTGCTTCTTTATCTCAAACTTTATCTTCAACAGGAAGTTATACTATTTATTATAAAGTAACAGATTCTGGAACTGGAGATATTGCAACTTCAAGTGAAGATTTTACAGTTGTTCTTCCATTAACAGCAACTATTAATAGTCCTGATGCAAGTGATGTTTATAATCTTAGTGAAGGGATTTATTTTGATGTAAGTGTTTCAAATGCAATTGGTACTAAATCTTATCAATGGCAATATAGAAGAAATGGTATTGATCCTTGGGTTACATTTTCCACATCTTCTTCAGCTTCAGTAGGTTTTGCAACAGGTGGGACTTATGAGTTTAGAGTCTTAGTTACAGATTCTTCAAGACCTTCTCCTATTAATCAAGTATATTCTAATACTGTTGCAGATATTTTAGTTGCAAATGCCTTAGCAGTAAGTATTTCTGATCCTACAATAGGTACAGGTTATTTTACAAATGCAGATATTAATTTTGTAGCATCTGTTAGTAATGCTGTAAATGGAGTTTCTTCTTATTCATGGGAATATAGTACAGGGGGTAGTTGGATTAATTTTGGAACTGGAGGTTCTTCAGAAGTATTTTCATTTTCAACAACTGGTACAAAGTATATTAGGGTTACAGTTATTGATGGAGCTTCAAGAAGTGCAACTTCAAGTGAAGTTTATAACGTTGTTATAAGTACTCCTGTTACACCTAATCTTACAAATATTGTTTTAAGTAATTCTCCAAGTTATTTTAATTTCTCTGGAAGCACTTATACTTACAATGGGGTTTTATATTTAACAGGAAGAACTACAAATACCAGCATAACTGTTACTCCAACAGGTTCAGGAACAATTACTGTAAATGGTTCGACTGTTGCTTCAGGAACAGCATCAAGTCCAATAAGCATATCTGATGGGAATGAAAAGACTATAACTGTTGTTGCAACAGTTTCTGGAGCTCCTTCTAAAACCTATACTATTAAAGTAAGGAAAGTTGTAACTTCTGGAGGTACAATTACTGAAGGAGTTACTTCTGGGGTTGCATGGCGTGTTCATAGATTTACATCAGGTGGAACTTTTGCTACAAATATGGCTTTAACTGCAAAGTTATTAGTTGTAGGTGGTGGAGGTGGTGGTGGTCCTTATAATGGTGCTGGTGGAGATGGTGGACAATATAGGTATTTTTCAAGTCAAGCCATAAGTTCTGGAAATAGTACTGTTACTATAGGAGCTGGTGGTTATACTAATACTGCTGGTTGGCCTCGTACAAAAGTAAGTGGAACAGATTCTAGTTTTGGGTCTATTTCTTCTACAGGTGGAGTTACTGGTACTGAAGGTTATGGTTTTGGTTATGGTGGTGCAAATGGTGTTGGTACTGCTGGAGCTTCATCTGCTGCTGGGGGTGCTGGTGCAGCTGGTATTTCTAACAGTATAACAGGTTCTTCAATAGCTTATACTAAAGGTGGAAATGGGAATAGTACCTTTACTAGTGGTACTGCAAATACAGGAAATGGTGGAAATGGATATCCTGAAATGCCTGGACCTACTTACGGTGGAACTGGTGTTGTTGTAGTAAGGCTTGAAATGCCTGTTTAATTGTTTTTCAACATAAAAGAGTTTAGTTTTCTAAACTTTTTTCTTATTTTAGTTTTTTTTTACAACCCCCATACCTATAAAAAGAGTTTTATCAATAATATTTACGGTAATCTATTACCTAATTTCACAAATAGAAAAAAAAAGGCAGAAAGAAGAAGGTAAGAGCACACTGTTATCCTATATAACAGATCCCTGTTCTTACTTTCAATTTAATTAGTTTGTATCTATTTTTTAAGTATAAAATATTATTTTTAAGTTTAAAATATTCCTTTATATACTTTTCTATATATATATTATATTAGACAATTTCTTTGTTACTAAGTAAAACTTTAAAATAAAGGAGTTAATTTATAAAAAAATTTAAAATTATAGGTGAGTATTTATGGGTGTTAGACCAGGACATTGTTATAATCCAAAAGTAAATAAAAGAGCATATACAAGAGTTGCAAAAAGAGTGCATAGAAAGAACTATGTAGGCGGAACTCCAGGTATAAAGGTAAGACAATACCACATGGGTTTTGGAGAAAAACCATATTCTCATGTAGTTCATTATGTAACTGCTGAAAAAATACAAATTAGAGATTCTGCTTTAGAATCTGTAAGAACAACTGTTGTAAGAAACTTAAATAAAAAATTAACTGCTCAAAATTTCTATATGAAATTAAGAGTATATCCTCAATTTTTCTTAAGAGAAAATAAACAAGCTCAAGGTGCTAAAGCCGACAGAATTCAACAAGGTATGAGTCAATGCCCTTTTGGAAAAGTTGTTGGTGTTGCTGCAAGAGTTAAATCTAATCAAAAATTATTTAGTGTTTTAGTTGATGAAGCAAATGTTGAATTTGTAAAAAAAGTCTTTGAAAGACTTGATTCTAAACTTCCTTGTAGAATGAAAGTTGTAATTGAAGAAAACAAAGACAACTTAAAATCTGTTGGAACTACAAAGAAGAGAAGAAAACTTGCTGCTATGGCAGAAGAAGAAAAGAAAGCAGAAGAAGCAAAAGCACAAGAACTTAAAGCTGCAAAAGGTAAAGTTGTTGCTGGAAAAGATGCAAAAGCTCCAGCTGGTAAAGCTGCTCCTGCTGCTAAAAAAGATGATAAAAAGAAGAAGTAATTTTCTTCTTTTATTTTTTCATTTTTTTTAAAAAAAATATAAACAATTAGTGTTTGAAATAAATATGTACTTATTTTTATTTGGAAGGGATTATAAATTATCAATACTCGAGGTATTTTCTTATTTAAAACTTAACAATATTTCTTTTTCTTTTATTAAAAGTACAAATACTTTTGCTATTTTTGATTTTAAACAAAAAGTAGATTTTTCAAAAATCATAGATGATTTAGGTGGAACTACAAGGATCTATAAAGTCTTTTATAGTTCTAATAAACTTTCTAGTGATTTTTTAAATTTTTTTGATAAAGATTATTCAAAGAAATTTAATTATGGAATCTCATATAAATTTATTTCTCAAGATGATCTTGATTTTGTAAAACAATCTTTTAAAGAACAATTTAAACTAGAGAAAGTTAAAGGTGTTTTAAAAAAAGCAAAAAAGTTTAAAGATAAAAAAGAAAATACAATCATTAATCCTAATAATTATTTTTCTTATTCTTTAGATAAAGGTTTTGAAATCTTTTTTACAAAAGTTGATAATAAATATTATTTAGGTTATGCAGTTGTTTGTTATTCTCCTAAAGATATTATTAAAAAAGATACCTTAAGACCTGAACAAGAAAAATTATATTCAACTTCTTTTAGATTAACTAAAATAATGATAAATATTTTAGGTCTTAAAAAAGGTAAAAGAATTTTAGATCCTTTTTGTGGTTTTGGAAATTTTTTAATAGAAGGGTTATCAAAAGGATATAATGTTTTAGGAATTGACAAAGAAAGAGAAAAAGTTATAAGCTCTAAGAAAAATTTAGCCTGGGCAGTTTCTTATTTTAAATATACAAATGATTTTACTGTACTTCATGGTGACTCATCTAAACTTAATTTTTCTGCAGATGGAGTTGTTTTTGAACCATACATGGGTCCTTTTATCTCTAAATTACCAAATTTTTTAAGAGCTAAAAGTATAGTTGATTCTTTAAATAAACTTTATTCTGATTTATTTAGAAATCTTTATAGTAATTTAAAACCAAAGACAAGAATTGTATGTATTTTACCAGAACTTAAGACATATGATGATCAATTATTAAAAGTTTCTGATTCTGTATTTTTAAATAATGGTTTTAGTTATTTAGATACATCAAAAATTACAAACCAAATTTCAATTGAAAATCCTATTTTTTATGCTGCTGCAAACGATTCAAAAATCAATAGATACATATACATTTTAGAAAGAAAATAATTTTAGAGGTGTTAAATATGGAAAGAACATTAGTTATTTTTAAACCAGATTCATTAAATAGAGGTCTTGTTGGAGAAATCCTACATAGATTTGAAAGAAAAGGACTAAAACTTGTTGGTCTTAAAATGATGCACTTAAATGATGACTTAATTGGAGAACATTATTTTCATTTAAAAGATAAGCCTTTTTTTCCTCATTTAAAAAGATTTATGCAAAGTGCTCCTTCTGTTTTACTTGTAGTTGAAGGAGTTAATGCTATTACAGTTGTTAGAAATCTTGTAGGTGTTACAAAAGGTTATGAAGCAGAAGCTGGAACTATTAGAGGAGATTATTCTTTAAGTGGTCAATGTAATGTTGTACATGCTTCAGATTCACAAGTTTCTTCAGATATTGAAATTGCAAGATTTTTTAAAGATGAAGAATTATTCTCATATGATAAAATAGATTTAGATTTTGTTTATTCTGTAGATGAAATTTAAGGGTTTTTAAAAGAAATTTAATGGTATTTATAAAAATAATACCTTTATAAATCTTTTATATGTTATATATGTTATAAATTACAATTAAAAACGGAGGCGTAATAAATGTTTTCAAATATGTTATTTGCTGCAGTTGACAGCACTAATATGACAGCTAGTCCTGAAGCATTAGGTGGTATAATTGCTATTTTTGCAGGTCTTGCTTTATTAGCTAATCTAATAAATTTAGCGATATATGTTTATACAGCACTTGCATTCCAAACTATTGGAAAAAAGTTAAAATATAAATATCCTTGGCTTTCATGGATACCTGTTGCAAATATTGCAATGATTTTAGAGCTTGGTGGATTCCATTGGGCATTAATATTCTTAGTATTAATACCTATTTTAGGATGGTTTGCATTACTAATTTTATATATAGTATCCTTGTGGAGAATCTTTGAAAAAAGAAATTATCCTGGTTGGCTTGCTTTAATACCTGTTGTATCTTTAGTAGTAATAGGTATGGCTGCATGGAAAGATAGATGATTTTTTTTTAAAAATCATTTTTTCTTTTTTCTTTTTTTTTTAAATAATTAATAATTTTTATTTATAGGTGTAAGTTTATGTTAAAAGCTGTAATTTTTGATTTTGATGGAGTATTATTTAACTCTGCTAAATATTATCTTAAGACTAGAGAACTTTTTTTTAAAAGATATAATATTAAGTTTACAAAAAAAGAACATAAAGAAAATCTTGCAACAACAACTAAAGATTTTCTAAAATATGTAAATAAAAAATATAATCTTTCAATAAAGCTTTCAGATTATATTTCTGAAAAACATGATATTTTTTATTCTTTCATAAAAGAAATTAAACCAAATCCAGGGATAATTAATCTTTTAAAAACATTAAAGAAAAAAAATATTAAAATAGTTCTTTCTTCTTCAAATGAAAGAGAAAATATTTTATTCTTACTTAATAAATATAATATTTTAGATTATTTTGATTTAATTTTAACTTCAGAAGATATTAAAAGACATAAACCTTACAAAGATGCTTTTTATAATCCTTTAACTTTTTTAAAACTTTCATCAAATGAATGTGTAGGAATAGAAGATTCTCTTCAAGGTATTGTTTCTATTCATAGAGCTGGACTTAAATCTGTAGGTGTGTTATCAGAATTTACAAATGTTACTGATTTTAAAAAATTAAAAACTTCTTTAATTGTAAAAAGTACTAAAGAAATAACTTTTAATAAACTAAACTCATTGATTAAATTATGAAAGAAGTAAAAAATTATTATGACAACTATAATTACCCTTTAGTTAAGCTTTATACTAATCGTCAAAGAAAAAAACATAATAAACTTATTTCAGGTATTGTTTCTTATTCAATAGTAGATCTAAAAGACTTAAAGGGGAAGAAAATACTTGATGCAGGGTGTGGAACTGGAGAAAAATCTATCTTCCTTGCAAAAAAAGGGGCAAAGGTAACTGCAATTGATCTATCTTCTGGACAGTTGTCTGTTCTTAGAAAAAGAGTAATTGATGAAAAATTAAATATTAAAATTTTACAAAAAGATATTTTAAATGATGATTTAAGTGATTTAGGAACATTTGATTATATTTTTTCAATAGGGGTTTTACATCATACTGAAGATGCTTATAAAGGCTTTAAAAAACTAACTTCTCTTTTAAAAAAAGAAGGAGTAATAACTATTGCTCTTTATCATAAATATGCAAGATTAAGATATAGATTTATTAGATTGTTACTTCATACTTTCTTTTCAAAAGATCCTAGAAAATTAGAAAAATATTTTAAAAAATCTTTTTTATTAAAACCATTAAAGAATGCTCCTAAAAATTCTATTTATGATAGATATTTAGTTCCTTTTGAGTCTTACCATACTATAAAAGAAGTTAAAAAATGGTTTTTAGAAGAAAATATTTCTCTTTTTAAATATTCTCCTGAGTTTAAGGGATTTGAATTATTTAAAATATTTGAAAAGAAAACTTTATTTTTTATATCTGGAATTAAAAAATAGTAATAATTAAATAGTTTTCTAATAACTAATATTTTTATAATGAATGATAAAGATTTTTTAAATTCTTTATTTAAACAATCATACTTTCTTATTCTATTATTTATCTTCATCTTATTTTTTATTCCTTTAGTTACTGCAAATGATCTTGAAACTAATCTTTATCTTTTAGAAAAAGATTATAATCTTTTAAAAAATGAATTTGATCAATATCTTTTAGATTTTCCAATTATTGATTTTTCAATAACAGATTCTAATGATTTTATAAGATATGAGCAGATATTAAAAGAATATAACTCTCTTCCAAAGCTTGAAATAATTTATGAAAAAGAAATTAATTTGAAAAAAGATTTAAATATTTCTGGTTATACTCAAATTTATGATTCTTCAAATATTTTAAAAAAAGAAACTCATTTAAGGGTGATTTCTAAAGAAGAAAATAAAGATTATTTATTTGTAACCTATTCTTTAAAAGATTTAAATGTTTATTATGATTTTCCAAAAAACATTATTAAAACAAATAGTGTTTTTTCAGAATCTTTAAATAATTTTTATTTAATTGATAGAAACTTTAGTTATCTAACAGATGATTTTTCTCAAAGTTATTTACCTTTCAGGTTAGAAAAAATTGTAGTCTATAATGAAGAAAAAAAAGATTATACTTTAGTTTATTTTTTCATAATTGTTTTTTTACTTTTTATTATATATTCTTATAAATATTGTAAAAAGAATCTAAATTTTAAAAATAAATTAAAAAGAAGTGTAAGAAAAATAATAAATAAAATATATAAAAAATTAGAAAAAAACTAAGCTATAATCATAGGCTTAGGTTCTTTTTTAACAGTTTCTTGTATTATTTTTTCTTTAACCATTGTTTTTGTATTATTTGGTTGATAATCAAGATCTTTAATTATTTTAAACCTAATTGTTACTTCTCCATCTGCAATTCCTTTAAGTAAAGCTCCACTTACAGTATGGATTGGGTCTTTTTCAAGAGAAATATTAACATCTCCAAAATAATCATCATTTATTTTGTTAAATTCTCCTGATACTTGTTTAATCTTTAAAGGTTCTGAATATATTCTTTGTCTTAAGTTTCCTGCTCTTGAGATTGCCATTTTTGAATCTCTAAGTTTTCCATCTGCAGAAACTAATATAGCTTTCTTGATAGAGTTTTCTTTAAAAGCAGATTCTACACAATAAACAACTTCATCCCCATCATCAAGGATAATTGTTAAGTAATTATCATTATTTTCATTTTCGTTTTTCATTCCACTTTTTATCATTTTTCATCACAACCTTTAATTATTGTTTACAAAAACAAGTATATATTATATAGTATAGAAAGATATTTAAATCATTTTAATATGTTTTTAAGGTTCTTTTTATCTACTGTTCTTTTTATAATTTCTTCAATTATTTTAGTTGTTGAGACAATTTTTATTTTCTCAGATTTTTGATAATTATGATTAATTACATATATTTGTTTAATCACAGATTTTTCAATTAAAGGTATTGCTTTTTTATCTAAAATACCATGTGTTGCTATAACTGAAATGTTTTTTGCACCCTTAAGTGTTAAATAGTTTGAATATTCAATAATGTTTTCTCCAGTAAATATTGAATCTGATATTATTAAAATATCTTTACCATTAACATTTCCTGATATATTAAATTTAATTTTATTATTAATTATGTCTTTTGTTGGAAATATTACTTCTGATTTTGTTTTTTTTGCAATATCCTTTGAAGTTTCTTGCATTTCATAATCTATTGTAGTTATCATTAGATTTTTATTTTTTGTAAAATTATCTTCAATAACTTTTGAAAAAAGATTAATTAAAGGAATATTATAAAGAGGAATCTTAAGATAAAAACTTATTTTTGGAGAATAAAGACCAAAAGTATATATCTTATCAATATTTGTTTCTTGTAATAGTCTTGAAAATAAACTAAAATTTAGTTTATATTCTGTTCTATATTTTATTTTAGTGTAAGGAAGATAAGAAGTTATTAAATATATTTTTTCAGCACCTTCTTTTCTAATGGCATCAGCAATAAATAAAAGTTGCATTATTGATTCATTTACTGGTTGAAATATATTATATATTAAGAATACTTTTTTATAATTCACATAACTTTTAACATCAACACTTGTTTCTGAACCTTGAACTTGTTTTATATTTATATCTCCAAGTGTAAGATTTAGTTTATTTGCAATTGTTGTTGCTTGAGCTTTTTCTTTGTTTGTTGAAATTATAATATATTCATCTTCCATACTTATATTTAAATATAGATATATATAAATATCTTTTCAAAAAACTAATTTTCTAGATTTTAGCATCTATTTATTAATCTTTTTATTCTATAATTAAATTATAGATGTATCTTAAGAAAACAGAAGATTTTATCAAAGATACAGATGTTTTTCTAAATTGTCCTTACAATTTTACAAAAAAAGACTCTTCTTGTGTATTTAATTGTACCAATTGTAAAGATGCTCCTTGTATTAAAGCTTGTAAAAAAAATGCTATTTATTATGTTTCTAAAGGTGTTATAGCAATTGATACAGATAAATGTGATGGGTGTGGAGAATGTCTTAAAGCTTGTCCACATAATGCAATTATCTTAAGAAAAAATAAAGCTTATAAATGTGATTTATGTGCTTTAAGTTCTTTTTCTATGTTTTGTTATAAAAACAATCCTACTTTATTAAAGATAATGGATGAGTTTACTGATGATGAAAAGAAATATATTCTTAATAGATATTTAGGATATATTGTTGTAGATTTAAAAAAAGAAATCCTAAGAAACATTTCAAAAAATGTATTTGAAATGAAAGATTCTTCTAAAAGATATTTAATTTTTCATCAAAATCTTTCTATTCAAGAAATTGAAGTTATTAATTTTATTTTAGATTCATATAAAACTAGAACTGAATACATTGAAAAAGTTTCAACTGAAAGAATAAAAGAAGATATTGAAAAAGAATTAATTGATTATTGTTATGTTAATAATATAGAGCTTGAAGAAGATCAGTTTAATTATATTATTGATATTTCTTTTAATAATCTTTATAACTATGGACCATTAACTGAAATATTAAAAGATCCTTATCTTGAAGAAATTGTAATTATTGGAGAAGGAAAACCATTATATGTTTATCATAAATATTATGGTTGGCTTGAAAGTAATCTTTCTTATTCTTCTTCACAAGTTATAAGGGATTTAATTAATAAACTTTCTTGGCACTCAAATAAATATATTACTTTAAAAAATCCTATTCTTGATACTTATCTTAAAGATAATTCAAGACTTAATGCAGTTATAAACCCAATAACTGAAAGTGCTTGTCTTACTATTAGAAAATTTTCTCAAAAACCATTTACAATTAAAGACTTAATTTCTTTTAATACAGTTTCAAAAGAAGCTTTAGTTTTTTTAAGTCTTTGTTTTTTAACAGATTCAAATATTATAGTTGTAGGAAATACTGGTTCTGGAAAAACAACCACTTTAAACACTTTACTCTCTTTTGTTCCTTTAGATGAAAGATTTGTTGTTGTTGAAGAAGTAAGAGAGATAAATATTCCTCATAAACATAAAGTTTTTACACTTGTAAATCCTGAGATTGGAATTAATCTTGAAAGTTTAGTTATAAACACTTTAAGAATGAGGCCTGATAGAGTTGTTATTGGAGAAATTAGAAGTAGAGAGGAATCAAAATATTTAATTGAGTCTATGCTTTGTGGTCAAGCAAAAGGTACATATACAACTTTCCATTCTCAAAGTGCTAATGAAGCTTTATTAAGGTTTAAGTCATATGGTGTTTTAGAAACTGATTTAGGTGTAATTGATTTAATTATAACTCAAAGAAGATATAATAAATATTTAAAGGACAAATCTATTGATTTAAGAAATATTACTGAAATCTGTGAAGTTATATATAAAGATGGAAAAATTTCTTTAAATGTTTTATTTTATTTTGATATTTATAAAAATAAATTAATTAAAGTTAATGATTCTATAAAAATTTTTGAAAAATTTAAATTTGCATTTGATATTAAAAATAAAAAAGATTATCTTAAGATTTATAAGAAACAAGAAAAAATAATTGATGAATTGTTACTTAAAAAAGATTATGATTGATTATATTTTTTTAAAGAAAGAAATTTTTACAAGAAAGAACTTTTTGTTATTTATTATTTTCTATTTAGTAATTTTAATTATTTTTTTATTAATTGATTCAGTGGTTATTAGTTTATCTTATAGTTATTTATTTAATTTATTTATTATGTTTTTCTTTATGTTCTTTTTTATTGTTTTTTTTAAATACAAGATTAAGCTTCAAAATCATCAAAGACAAATAAATAAAGAAATTCCTTTCTTTTTAAATAATCTTGCAAACGATTTAGATAAGAATATTTCTTTAAAAATTGCTTTAGAAAATAGAGTTGATTCTTCTTTAATAGGTCAAATTATTAAAAAAGTTTTATATAAAGTAAATGTCTTAGGTTATTCTCTTTCTGAATCTTTTATTTCTGTTGGTGTTGAAAATTCTGATTTAAAGAGAGTTTTTTATCAGATTGAAGATGTTTTGTCAACTGGTTCTTTAAATAAATCTGAATCTTTAAGAACTTTGTCTTCAAGTATTATTGAAAAACAAAATTATTTAATTAAAAACTATTCCACTAAATTAAGTCTTTTATCTTTAATCTATATTGTTGTTTCTGCAATTGTTCCTGCTTTGTTTTTAATGTTTTTATTAGTTGGGAGTAATTTTTTAGAATTATCGTTTACTCCTTTATCTGTTATTTTTATAATTGTTATTTTATTTCCAATAATTGATATGTTTATATTTTTAACAATGAAGGCAAATCTTCCATAAATAAAAATGAGAGTTAATTAATTATGAAATTAATGAAGTATGTAAATTACTTATTTGGAGATTATTTTTTTAGTATTAAGAGAAAGAAATTTGAAGATGCTTTAATAGATGAAGTTTTAAGAATATCTGGGTTTGTTAAAACAAATGATCTAAAGGTTATTTTAGTAAAGCTTGCATCTTCCAGTAATCAATTAATTTCTTCTGAATTTAAATTAATTTTAAATAAAATAAATAAAGGGCATACCCCAAAAGAAGTGTTTAATATTTTAAAAAATAAATATAATTCTTCTTTTCTTTCAAATTTTTTAGATCTTTTAGAATATTCTGTTTTTACTGGAACAGTAACTTCTAAAGATTATAAAAACTTAGTTAAAGATTTTTTAAAATCAAGAGAATTGTTTGATGAAAGAACTTCAATTCTTTTAATGCAAAAATATACTATTCTTTTTGCAGGAGGTTTTATTGTTCCTGGGATTTTAGGGGTTGTAATTTCTTTGGTTAAAAGTTTAACTGGAATTGTTGATATTTCAGTTGTGGGTTTAACTTCTAATTCTAGTTTGTTTATTGTAAGTTATTATTGTGCAATTGTTTATTTAGTTGAATATGTTATAATTTCTTCAATTTATTTATCACAGATTGATAGTAATTCAAAGAAAGTTTGGATTTATTTATGTTTTTTACTTCCAGTAAGTCTTTTAATCTTTTTTGTATCTAGTTATATAGTTTAGATATCTTAAAAAGAAGAATTAAGAAAGCTTATGTTTGAAGAATTGATTTTATTTTTGTCTGATTATTTAACTGGATTTGTTGGACATTTATTAGTTTTTTTATTAATGACTATTGAAAGTTCATTTATCCCTTTTCCTTCAGAGATTATAATGGTTCCTGCAGGAACTTTTGCATATGTAGGTAATTTAAATATATTTATTGTAATTCTTTTAGGAACTTTAGGTTCTGTTTTTGGTGCATTAATAAATTATTCTATAGGTTATTATTTAGGAAGGAGATATCTTTTAAGACACCAAAGAATATTTTTTATAAATGTTTCTCATTTAGAAAAAGCTGAGTTTTTTTTTAAAAAATATGGTAGTTCTGCAACTTTTTTTGCAAGGTTAATACCTGTTGTAAGACAGTATATTTCTATTCCGGCTGGGTTTTCTAAAATGCCTTTAAAAAACTTTATTCTTTATACTTTTTTAGGATCTTTTTTATGGGTTTCTTTTTTAACAATTCTTGGTTATAAGCTTGGAGAGGAAATTTCAAAATCAGTTTTAAATTATTTTAATGTTTTTATGATTGTTTTAGTTGGTTTAGTTGTGTTATCTATTGCTTTTTGGTATTTTTTAAAAAAGACAAAATAACCTGTGTTTTTTTAATTAAATTCTCCTAAAATAAATTTAGAATATATTTCATTATATCTATCTTCAAGTTTTTTTAATTCTTCAGATTTTGTGTTTATTATCGAATATGATTCCGAATATGATTCAAACATCTTACTTAATTGTTCTAATTCCATCATATATCTATTTCTTTTTGATTGCTTTCTTTTTGATAATTCTGAAAATCCTATAGTTAATTTTCCAGCAAGTTTTAGTGTTTTTATAGTCATAGAATTCATTTTTATTTGAAAAGCAGTTCTTTTTTGGCTATAAGGTCCAATATTATGAATATTAATTTTACTATCCAATTTTCCATGGTAATTAATACCATTTACTCTTTTTTTTTCTGATTTTTTTTGATTATTTATTTATATTTTTTCTCTTTCTCTTAATTGATTTATTTTATCTAAATATTTTTTTCTACTAGATTTTTCATATTCTTCAGCTTCTTTTTTAATTTGTAATTGTTCTAAATATTTTTTTTTAAGAGATTCTTTAATTGCTTCAGCTTGTCTTTTCTTTTTTTCAGCAATTTTTTTTGCTTCAGCCTCTTCTGTAATTTGTTTATTTCTTAATTGTCTTAAGTATTCTTGATGAGATTTATTATTTTTATTCATTTTCTATCATTTTTATAATTTTATTTTTTTTATATATATTTAGATACATATGTTTAAAAGATTATTGTTTAAACATAATAATTTATTATATTTTAGTTGGTTTAGTTGTGTTATCTATTGCTTTTTGGTATTTTTTAAAAAAGACAAAATAACCTGTGTTTTTTAGATGAAATTTTATAAGGAGATACAAATATAAATGTTTTTGTGCATTAATTTATTTATAGTTTAACTATTTAATTTAGTATAAATTTAAAATCTTTAACAAAAAGCCCCAGTAGTCTATCGGTTAGGATACGACCCTGTCAAGGTTGTGGGGCGGGTTCGACTCCCGCCTGGGGCGCTCTTTAATCTTTTTTTAAAAATTTTCTTAATTTTTAACTATTTTTTATCAAAGTTTCGCAATGTTTCACCTAATCTATTTAAATAATAAAGTTTATAATTATTTTGTAATTTATAACTTAATGTAGCTTTAATTATTTTTAGAAAGCTTATTTTACATAAGTTATAATTTTTTTAAAAAATAGAAAGGTGGTAATAACATATGAATATTTTAAAAAAAATAATTCCAGTTATTCTGTTAGCTTTTATATTTGTTGCTGGAACTTTAGCTCTTCCTTCAATAAATGCAGATAATATAACAGAAATGATTGTAATTGATGAAAATACCCCAAATCTTAATGTGAATGCAAATATTACTATAGATACAATTGATAATTCTCAAAGAAATATTGATGAAATCTGTCCTGCTGTTTGTGTGCCTATGTGGGTTATTTCTCCAAAAGTAATTGATTCTCAAATTGCAATTACTGATTCAGAAGTTTCTTCTCGTGCTGCAGTAAATTCTAATTCAGTTTCTGATAAAAAAGAAATAGAATATACTTGTGAATTTATAGAATGTGGAAGTGGTTGTGGAGTTGACAATATTAAATCTTTTGAAACTGAACAAGAATGTAAGATTGGTATTGAAAAATTACTTGAAAATAATAAACCTCCAGTAACTGAAGATAAATTAGGTTTAAGTGTAAAGTTTACTCCTGTTGTAAATGATAATTCTGGATTTATTTATGAAAATTCAAAAATACATGCAAGAGTAGTTTCTTCAAAAGAACTTTTAAAAGAAGAATATAATTTAGTTTTTAAAATGACTCCTTTATTTGATGTTTCAACTTCTGATAAAGTAGTTTACTTAATGGTAGATCGTGAAGGTGGGATTACAGTTCCAACAGAAAGAGATGATTCTAGTGTTTCTGTAAATAAATCTTCTGAAATTGATGTTTCAACTGTTAAAGCTGAAGTTTATACTCAAGTATCTTCTTCACAAAATTTAGAATCTATTAAAAATATTGAAAGAGTTAGAGCATCTGTTTCTGCTTCAAATCAAGTAAATAATTCTAATTCAGGATCAGTTTCAGCAAATACATCAGTTGCTAATAGAAATCAAGCAAATAGTGTTTTACCTGAAATGAGAAGAGTATACACTTATAATTATACAGTGTCTATTAAAGAAAATCTTGCTTTAATTGAAAAAGTATTTGGAAAAGAATTTAGAGATAATAAATATTCCATTGAAGTAAGTTTAATTAATAGAAGAATAGTTGATAGTCAAGATCCTCTTTACAAAACTATTGTTTCTGAAAATTTTGTAGTAGCTTTTGCTCCAATTGATTCTCTTCCAGAACAAGCACAAGAACAATTACAAAATAAAATTATTGCTCAAGAACAAGTAAAGATATCTAATGTTTCAATTAATGCTGAAGTTAAAAAAGACCTTAGAAAAGAGAAAGGTAAAGATGTTTTAATTGAGACTTTAGAAGACTATGAAGTGTTTGCAGATGAAAACATGACTGAAATGTATGTTTCAAATAATGAAAAGGTTAGAAAAATAAAACCAATTAACAATGTTTTAATTGAAAATAATATTAAAACAGAAAATGTTATTGGAAATGTTGAACTTGTTTCTGTAGATAATAAACTTGAATATATTTTAAAAGTTAAAGAACAAAGAAAATTGTTTGGGTTTATTCCTTTTGGACATAGAGAAAAATATGTTTCTTTAAATGCATCTGAAGATATAGAGATAACTGAATAGTTATTTCTCTTTTTTTTCTTTTTTTTATTTTTTTAACTTTAAATATTTTTTAACTTAACCTCTTTTATAAGAATAAAAGCTTTTATAAATATTTAATATACTATATATTATTATGAAATATTATAAGTTTCTTTCACTATTGTTTATATTTTTTATATCTTTTAATCTCTATGCATACAATATTGAAAAAATAGATACTTTAATAGTAATTAGAGAAGATGGTGTTTTACAAATTTCTGATAAGATTCTTTTTACAGAGGTTGTAAAGTCTGACCAAATAGTTCTCTCTATTGTTCCTGTTTATGATTTAAAAATAAAAAGTGATTATAAAGATCTTAACTATTCTTATTCTTTAGATAATTTAACTATTAATGCATCTGATTGTTGTATTTTAGATAATACTCTTTCTCTTGAAATTATATATTTAACAGATGTTTTTTCTTACAAGAATGAAAATGTATGGTCTATTAATTATATTCCAATATTTAGAGAGTATACAGATTCTTTTGTTTTAAGATTTCCTAAAAATACTGAAATTAATAATTTGTCTGTTGATTATAAGTTTGTTGAAATTGTAAATAACCACTTTGTTTTAAATATTAATGAAACAGTTTCAAAAGTAGATGTTAGTTATTCTATCAATCGTCCTGGCATTGAGGAAAATTCTTTTAATTGGAGTTTATTTTTTATAGTTTTCTTTGTATTTTTTATCTCTTCTTTTTTAATCAGAAGATATGTTTTTTTAAAAAAGAGTAAATCTTCTTCTTTCAAAAATACAGATAATAATTTGTCTAAAGAAAACTTTCTTTCTAAAGAAAATAAAGAAGATCTTCTTTTAGGACTTAATGAAAATGAGCAGAAAATAATTAAGATAATTCTTGAAAAAAACGGTATGTTGCAAAAGAACCTTTCAAAAGAATGTTTTTTACCAAAAGGAACAGTTTCAAGAAATCTTAAAAAACTTGAAAGTAAAGGTTATATTGAGATTAAAAGGTATGGTGTTAATAAGAAAGTTTTTTTAGGAGAAGTTTTTTTAAAAAAGTAAAAAAATACCTTTAAATACTTTTAGAAGCATAAATATTTACTAATTGTTTATAAGAAGAATATAACAAATAGAGCAGAGGTGGCAGAGTGGTCAAACGCGCTAGCCTGCTAAGCTAGAGTCTCACGACTACACGGGTTCGAATCCCGTCCTCTGCGCTTTAACTGGTTTAAGTCAGGTTTAAAGTGCGATGCTTTTGTATCTTAAATATTTTTTTAAATTAAAATAAAACTAAATATGTTTTTCTTAAATATAATCAAATATTTATAATTATAAATAAATAGTAATTAATTTAAAGTTTATTATTATTTATAATACTTATAAAGTATATTTATATTTAGGCTAGAGGTGAGTTTTATTAAAAAATATTTATTATTTTTTATAGTTTTTTTATTTTTAATTGGTATAATTTTATCTGTTTTTTTTATTAATTCTAAAATAGGATATGCAACAAAAAGTTTAAATTTAAATAATAAATCTGATAGTTTATCTGAATTTAAAATTCCTACAAAAGAATCTTTAGATAATAGTCTTATTTCACAAAGATTTACTGAAAATACTAAAATTATTTTTACACTAAATGAGCCAATAAATGCAATGGCAGTATCTGGAAATTTAACTTTATTATCAAATGTAGGTTTAGTTAGAATTATACTTGTAGATAAAAATAATAAAGAATATTTAGTTTATGAAATGGATAGTTTATTAGCAAAAAATAATAAATACATTAATTTTGAAAATATATGTGAAGAAACTTGTATTTTAGATCAGTCAATAACTCCTGTTGCAATTAAAATACAATTAGAAGATGCTATATTAAATATTTCAACAGTTAATACACTTTCTCAATCTAAATCATTTACAAAAATTAAAGATATTAAAAATTATAAACAACAAATGTTAAGATCACAAGATCAAGCTAAGATAGAAAAATATAACTTTTCTCAAGACAGTTGGATTGCAGGAGAAACTTCTGTTTCAAGTTTATCTTATGAAGAGCAAAAAAAATTATTTAAAAATCAAGATGGTGTTATTCCTGAATATCTTCCAAATCTTCAAGGTTTTTTAAATTACAAAGGTGGAATATTTGTTTTAGCAGAAACAAATAAAGATAATTTAAAATCTACCATTCCAGAAATTTCTGAAGAACCTGATTTAATTCTTCCAAATTCTTGGGATTGGAGAAATGTACACGGAGAGAATTGGTTGACCTCTGTAAAAGATCAAGGATCTGCTGGAACTTGTTGGGCTCATTCAAATGTAGGGACATTAGAATCTCAGATAAACCTCTATTACAATCAACACATCAATTTAGATTTATCTGAACAAATGCTAGTTGATTGTCTAAATGAAGGCCCAATCGAGGAGTTAAGTCAAATACGTCCAGAATGTAGCGGAGAAAATAGCTGTTATCCAGGAAGTCATTATTGTGACATAATATATGAAGGTATTGCAGATGAAGCTTGTGATCCTTATGTTCAAAGAGAATTTACATATAATCCTAGTGTTTGTGATTATAATCATATTTGTAATGATTGGAGTTTAAGGAGTTGGAAAATTTCTGATTTTCACGATTATAAATTTGGTCATGACTATGGAACACCTAATTGTCAAAAACAAACAATGGATACAACAGAAGAAGAATTTAAAAGAGTTTTGATAGAAAAAGGGCCTCTGTATAGTGCAATAAGATCTTGGAATCATGCAATGATATTGGTTGGTTATAATAATGTAGGAGATTGGAATGGTATAGAATTTTGCTCTAGTATTTATTCATATCCATATGGGAGTTTTTGTTCTGGGAGTAGTTGTTTAGAAAGAGATTGTTCAATTTATTCTATTGGGGATGAGATTAAAACCTGTGGTTTAATTGAAAAATTAGATTTATCTTTTCAATCAGATATAAGAACATATACTTGTACTAATACTTCTTATGGTAAATTATGGGTGTATTCTGATACTGAATATTGTGATGAAAATGAAATATGTGTTGATAATAGTTGTCAAAACATTAGTGAAATAGAACCTGGATATCAGATTTGTAAAAATCTTAATCCATCTGATACTTCTTATTTTTATTATTTATCTGAAGTTAGTGAATATACTCCCGGGAATGGAGATGTTATTTGGATTTTTAAAAATAGTTGGGGGGAAGATTGGGGAGAAGAAGGTTATGTGATGATATCAGTTAGTCTACAAAATCTAGGTTATGGTTCAATACCTCTAGGTCCATTTACTCCTCCTGAAAATACCGCTTATTGGCCAGAAGGTTTTGATAATACTATTAATTGTGAAGACATAGATGGTGATAAATACTGTAATTGGGGAATATCTGAAGAAAAACCAAGTACTTGTCCTTCTTTTTGTAAAGAAGAAAAAGATTGTGATGATTCTAATCCAAATATTTTTGGTTTTATTTCTGAAAAAAATTTAAATTGTAGAAAGAATATTAATATAAGTATTATTTATGACCAAAACTTACAAAGATAAATGCACTTAATTTAATAAAGCTAGAGTCTCACGACTACACGGGTTCGAATCCCGTCCTCTGCGTTAACCGGTTTCGCTCGATTAACGCGCAATAGTCCTTTTTAAAAAAGTAATTCAAAGAAAAAAGAACTGGTTTTGGTCAGTTGACACCCAATAGTCCTTTTAAGAAAAGTGCTTTAAAGAAAAAAGAAGGTTATTTTAATAATTAATTCTTTTAGGAAAGAAATTTTGTTCTTCCTTTCCCAAAGATTATTCTTTTCTATTTTTTTAAAAAAGATTTAACAAATACCTTCTTTAACTATAGGTATTTCTCCTGCAACACATGGGTTTGAATAGGTTATTCCATTTTCTCCACATACAGGGTTATATTCTTTTGTACAAACTTTATCTTCAAAGATATATTCTCCTTTAAGGCATTCTCCTCTGTAAAACATCCATTCTTCACACTCTGAATTATCTTTAAAGACACAAACTCCATATTCTCCTTTGTCTGTGTTTCTTATATTTAAAGTTCCTTCATTTTCTATACAGAAAGTAGATGCTGGATTTGCAACTTCTAAGTTTTCACATTCTCCTATATGTAAGATTTCTGCCTTTTGTGCATCAGCCATACATTGATTACCATAAGTAACACCATCTGTTCCACAAACAGGCATGTATTCCATAGTACATGCAACATTTTCAGTTTCTTTGTTTAATACTATAAATGTTGTTATTATTCCTATTATTAGTATTATTCCAATTATATAATATATTTTTTTCATATTGTTTTTTCACCTTTATATTTTATAATAAATATATATGCAAATAATACTTTATAAATAGAAATTTATTAAAAGGTTTTTTCCTTATTATTTATTCCTCTTTTTAAATCTTTTTATATAATAATTAGTTAATTAAACTTATAGTTATGAGGTGATTTAAAAAATGAGCTTTAAAGAACAATTAATAAGATTAAAAGAAAATTGGTTAATAATTCTTTTAGTTGTTGTTGCATTCTTAGTTTTAACTTTTTTAGTTTCAAATGGAACTAGTTATTCTGCAAGAGATTCTTTTGCAATGAATGATAGTGCCATGTATTCTAAATCTATGGAATCTGCTGGTGGTTATGTTTTAAGCTATACTCAAGATTTTGCACCAGAAGTTGAAGATAGAAAAATTACTAAAAATTCTAGTCTTTCTTTAGAAGTTAAAGGTGGAGAATTTACATTTGCAGATTCAAAAGTAAAGTCAATTGTTTCTTCTTCTGATTCAATAGTTTTAAATGAAAGCTTAAATACAAGAAAAAATGGTAATAAAGAAGAGTTTTATGCATCTTACTCTATTAAAGTTGAATCTTCAAAACTTGATTCTGTAGTTTCTCAATTAAGAGAGATAGGTAAAGTTACTTATTTTACTGAAAATGCAAATGATATAACTGGAAGTTATACTAATAGAGAAATTGAACTTGAAGTTGAAAGAGAAAGACTTTTAAGATATCAAGAAATGTATAATAGTGCTGAAAAAATTTCAGATAAAATAGAATTAAATGATAGAATATTTAATCAAGAAAGAACAATTAAATATTTAGAAGATTCATTAAAGAACATGGATCAAAGAGTAGATTATTCTACAATTAATTTAAATATTTCTGAAAAATACAGTTATTCAAATATAGCACTTGTTAAATTATCTGATCTTGTAAGATCTTTTGTAAACAGTGTAAATGCATTACTTAAATTCTTGTTTGTAATAATTCCATTTGCATTTGTTGGTTGGATAATTTATTTAGTTTCAAGAAATAAAAAGAATTCAAAGAAAAAATAGTTTTTTCTTTTTTTCTTTTTTTTTTAATAAATAAAAAGGTGTAGTATAATTATGAATAAAAAATATATTATTTTAGGAGTTGTATTATTAGTTATTGTTGTTTTACTTGGAGTATTACTTCCTGTAATTTTTGTAAAAGATAAGCTAATAATTACAAATTATGAAGAATGTGTTGCTGCAGGTAATCCTATTTTAGAAAGTTATCCTGAAAAATGTATTGCAGAAGATGGTGGTATTTTTACAAAACAAATAGATTCTTTAGAGCAATTTCAAGGATGTCAAATAGATGATGACTGTATTCCTTTGCCTTCAGAATGTCATCCTACCTCTTGTATAAACAAAGAATATGAGTCTGAATTTATAAAACCAGAAGTTTGTACATTAATTTATATGTATGAGGCAGCTTACTCTCCAGAAGATTGTACTTGTGAAAATAAAGTTTGTGTAAATAAAAATCTAGAAAGAACTTCTTTAGAAGAATAATTTTTCAAATTATTTTTCTATTTTTTTTTATTTTAAAAATAATACTATTTTTAATAATTATTGCATGATATTATATTAGAATATATATGTATTTTACTAAATTTAATAACACTGTTTTAACTTATTTTATAATAAGCATACCTTTGTTTACTTTATGGTTTAGCTTTAATGAATCTCCTTTTGAGTATACTTTAAGTAAGATAGGAAATCTATTTGATTATAAGCTTAAGTTTATAGTTTGGGGATTGATAACTGGTATTTTATTATTTATAACTATATATAATATTTATAAAAAATATAATTATCATGATAAAAAATCTTTTAAATTTCTTTTATTTTCAATACTTTTTTTAGTATTGACTGTTTTAACTCCAACCATTGATAACACTTTTGTTGAAAATGATTATGAGTTTGTTGATTATGAAATTAAAAATACTTTTTTTTTTAATTTTCATAATCTATTTGCTTTTTTGTTTTCTTTGTTCTTAATGTTTTCTTTATTTTTATTCTCTAAATATCTTTCTTCTTATAATAAGAAAATATATCTAAAATCTTTTAATTGGTTTTTAATAACTTTAGGAGGCTCTCTTTTAATGTTATTTTTGTTTGGTTTCACTGGTATCTTTGAATTGTTTTTTTTTATTTCTTTGTCTGTTTTTTTATTAATTTTAAATCTTTTTAAGTAACAATAAATATTATTTTCTTTTAACTTCTTTTTAAAAACATATCTTCTCTATAATATATTTATAAGCAGGGTTTCCCGAGCGGTCAAAGGGGATGGACTCAAAATCCATTGCTTAGTGCTTCACAGGTTCGAATCCTGTACCCTGCATTCTTTTTTTTAAAAAGAAAAATAAAATTTTAATTGGTAATAACCTATGAAATCAGAAATAATTATTGAAAAAGCTAAAAAAAATGATATTTTACAAATATATAATTTACAAAAATCTCAACTTTTAGAATATAATTTAAAAATAAATAAAAAAGAAGTTACAGATAATGGTTTTTTAGTCTATGAAGTCTCAATTGAAAATCTTTTAAAATCTTTAAGATGTAGAAATACTTTTCTATTTGTTGCAAAAAATAAAGAAGAAGTTGTTGGTTATTTTTTAGCTTATAGTTTAAAGAAATATATTAAACTTAATCCTAATTTTTTAGAAGAAATAGATGTTGATAAAAAAATATTAAAAAAAAATAAAATTCTTTTTGGTAAACAGTTAGTCTCAAATAGAAGTTTTCCAAAAATTGGAGAGTCTTTAAATAAAGAGATGTTTAAACATGCAAAGTCTTTAGACTTTTCATTATATATTTGTGAGATTTTAGAAAGTCCTATTAAAAATAAAAGATCTATCAATAAACATCTTTCTTTTAATTTAAAAAAAATAGGTTCCCACAAAGATAAAAAAAATTATCTTTGGGGTATATATTCAAAGAAACTTTAATTTTTTTAAAAAAACTTTAATTTCTTTTTAATTTCAGTAATATCTTTTATTTCATTTATAAGTTGAGCATTTCCTAAAAGATAGGTATTTGCATTTTCAACAGAATTTATAACATTCATTTTTTTACCAATCTCAATTTCAACAGATAAATATTTAATTAAATCTCTTAGACCAGATAAATTAATTGCACCTTTTTCATATTTATTGTAAAGAGATTTAATAATTGCTTCTCTTGCTTGTTTAGTTTCTGCTATTGTTCCAAAAGACTTTAGTTGATTTTTTATAATGTCATTGAATTTTATTGATTGAATACTTGCAATTTCTTTATTTATTAATCTTGCATTTTCAATTTCTTTTCTTATTTCTTTTGAAACCATTGCTCTTTTCTTTTCTGAAGTAAAATGTTTATCAAGTTCTCTTGTTTTTAAAACTTTTCTATCTCCTGCTTCAATTTCTTTTAAAGTTTTTGTTGATGCTTTTGTTCCTTTGTTTGCCTCTAGGCTTTCAGGATTAATTGCATTTCTTTTAGGTATACTTTTAACTTCTTGTCCTTTAAGAAGTTGTTGTGCAATTTTTTTTCTATTAATAACTTCTATGTTTTTATTATCTTTAATAAATCCACCTTTAAGCTCTTGTATTCTTTTATGACTTTCTTCTGCTCTTTTTTCAAGCATTGCAAGTTTTTGATCAATTTTTTTAATTTCTGCAGAAGAATATTCTTTAGATAAAACTTCATAAGTTATTTTTACTTTTGCAGGTCTTAGTCTTAAAGCATTTTTTATTTTATTAAATTTAATTTCTGCAACTTCTTTTAGTGTTCTTGCTTTTTGTTTTGCTTGTGATTTTGCTTTAGCATTTCTTACAAGTCTGTTAATTGGTCCATATTCTGATTTTTTTTCTTGAGCAACTGGTGCTTTTTTTTTAAATAATCCCATGTAAATATCACCTATATTTATTATTGTTAATAAATTAATGTTGTTAATTATCTTTATAAATATTTGTATTTTGTTAAAATGAATATATATTCAATACATTTATAAATTGTTCGCACCCTAATTATGAATATATATGCATAATAAAAAGGAGGAATTTAATATGCCGAATAGAGATGGAACTGGTCCTGATGGAAAAGGATCAATGACTGGAATGAAAAGAGGAAGATGTAATCCTGAAAAAGAAAGTGTTTCTCAAACAAAAGGAAGAGGTCTTAGAAGAAGAGCTACTCTTTAAAAAGAGTAGTTCTTTTATTTCTTTTCGTTATATATTTATATATATTCATTAAATATTTAATTTTAAAAATATTAAATGATACTTGAGGGTTTATTTATGAAAATTTTAATTTCATTAGAAGATAATAATAATTTAGATTCAAAATTAAGCAATCATTTTGGAACTTGTAATTTTTTTGCAATATATGATACAGTTTTAAAAGATTTAACAATTATTAAAAATAATTTAGATCATAATAGTTCTAAATCTCCAGTAGATCAAATTTTAGAAAATAATATTGATTCTGTTTTTAGTAAAGGTATGGGGAAAAAAGCAATTGATTTATTTGTAGAAAAAAATATTATTCTTAAAACAGGAGATTATAATTTATTAAAAGAAGTAATTGAAAATATAGCTGATTTAAAAGATTTAAATACTCCTTGTAAACATTAAGAAAAAAAAGGTTTTAAAATATGCCAAGAAAAAGAAGAATGAGAAATATTTCACATAAACCATCCTCTAATTATTTTAAACCAGCAGGAATACCTTTAAGAGAAATTGAAGAAGAAGTATTAAGCTTAGTTGAGATTGAAGCTATAAGGCTTAAAGATTTTTTAGGTTTAGAGCAAAAAGAATGTGCTGAAAGAATGAATATTTCTCAACCTACTTTTCATAGACTTTTAGTAGATGCTAGAAAAAAGATTTCTTCTGCTTTAGTAAATGGAAAAGCTATAAAGCTTGAAGATGATAATAATTATTATTTTGAAGAATAGTTATTTTTTCTTTGGAGTAAAAGCAACTAATTTAGAATTAAATATATAACCTTCATTTGGAATAAATTTTATATTTATACCAAAATCTTTAAAAATTTCTAAAGTAGCATTTTGTTCAATACCTTTAAGAAGAAGTTTATCTTTTTTAGAAATATTTGGATATTTATTTAGTTGTTTCTCTAAATTTTTATTTTTAGCTTCTTGTTTAATTCTGATAATTGTTTTTTCATGAATATATTTTTTTAAAGTAAAATAATTTAGAGTTGAATAATTTTTATCTTTATTAAATTTTAAAAGTATTTTTTTAAAAAAATTATTATTTTTTGATAATTCTTCTATTTTTTGTTCCATTATTTTTGGATTTACTTTAAATATTACTCCACCTAAAACTGCTTTTTCAGAAACAACTACAACCATGTCACTAAATGTTCTTTTACTTGAAAATTGTTTATAGACATCTAATACACTTGGAATAATTTTTTCTTTGTAATAATGAGTATGAATTTCAAAACCTTTTCTTTCTCCATATCCTGTATTTATAACTTTACGTCTAAATCTTAGAATATTTTTTTTTGCTTCAACTTCTTTTCTTGGAAATTTAAAAAAACTAGATTCTTTTGCATCAAAAGTATATAATTCTTCAATTTGTTTAAATATTGTTTTTTTAGATTTTTTTTTTGGCATCATAAATCTTCTTTTTTAGAAAAATAAATAAAAAGAGATTATTTAATCTCTTTATTTAAAATTTCTTGTTTCATTTGTTCAATAAGGTCAGATAATTTCATCTCACCTAAAATCTTTTCATCTCTTGTTCTTACATTTATAGTTTGGTTTTCTTGCTCTTTATCTCCAATAACTAAGATGTAGTTTATTTTCTCAAGTTGAGCAGACCTTATCTTTTTGTTCATTGTCTCTGCTTTATCGTTAATCTTTGCTCTAAAACCTTCTTTTTTAAGTGCTTGTCTTAGGTTTTCTGCATACTCGTTATGTCTATCAGCTATTGGAAGGATAATTACTTGCATAGGTGAGATCCAAAGTGGAAATTTACCTGCAAAGTGCTCAACCAAGATACCCATAAATCTTTCAACTGAGCCTAAAACAGCTCTGTGAAGCATAATTGGTCTTTTTTTAGTGTTATCTGCAGCTTCATATGTTAGATCAAACTTTTCAGGCATTTGGAAATCAAGTTGTATTGTTCCACATTGCCATTTTCTACCAATAGCATCTGTTAAATGGAAATCTATTTTTGGACCATAGAAAGCACCATCACCAAGGTTTATCTTAAAGTCTTTTTTCATTTCTTTTAAAACTTCTTCTAAAGTATTTTCTGCCATTTCCCATACTTTAGGATCACCCATAGCTTTATCTGGTTTTGTTGAAAGTTCCATGCTGTAAGAGAAGTTAAATGTTTTATAAACAACATCCATGAAATCAATTAAATCTTTAATTTCATTTTTTAGTTGTTCTTCAGTACAGAAGACATGGGCATCATCTTGAGTAAAAGCTCTTACTCTGAAAAGCCCTGAAAGAACACCTGAAAGTTCATGTCTATGAACTAAACCAAACTCTCCTGCTCTTATAGGAAGATCTCTATATGAATATTGATGTGCTTTATAGATTAAGATGTTTCCAGGACAATTCATTGGTTTTACTGCAAAGTCTTGGTTATCTATTTTTGTAAAGTACATGTTTTCTTTATAGTGATCCCAGTGACCAGATTGAAGCCATAAACTTCTGTTTAGGATTAATGGAGTTTTATTAACTTCATAATCTCTATCTTCCATTATCTGTGAAACATATTCAACTAGTTTATTCCAGATAAAAGAACCCTTATCATGGAAGAAAGGCATACCTGGTGCTTCTTCTTGGAAGGAATAAAGATCAAGTTCTCTTCCTATTTTTCTATGATCTCTTTTTGCAATTTCTTCTTGCTTTATTAAGTATTCTTTCATTTCTTCTTTTGAAAAGAAAGAAATACCATATACTCTTTTTAATTGTTTATTTTTAGAATCTGCTCTCCAATAAGCACCAGATGTTTTTAAAACTTTAAAAGCTTTTACCTTTCCTGAATGTTTTAAGTGTGGTCCTCTACAAAGATCTTTAAAGTCTCCTAAAGAATAGTATGTTATTGGTTGATTTTCTTTTTCTAAATCTTCAATCATTTCTATTTTGTAAGGGTTATCTTTAAACATTTCTTTTGCTTCTTGATAGCTAAATTCTTTTCTTATGAAAGGTAGTTTTTCTGAAATTATTTTTTCAGCTTCTTTTTCTATTTTTTCAAAGTCTTCTTCTGTTATTGGTGTGTCTAAATCTAAATCATAGTAAAAACCATTTTCAATAGCTGGTCCAATAGTTAGTTTTACTTCTGGATATATTTTTTCTATAGCATAAGCTAAGATATGTGCTGAACTATGCCATAAAACTTCTTTTGCTTCTATATCTTTTGTTGTAAGTACTTTAAAATCACAATCGTTCGTTATTGGAGTTGATAAATCTTTAATATCATTATTTATTTTTACAGCTATGCTTGCGTTTAAAAGACCTTCACCGATCTCTTCTCTTATTACTTCTTCTGCTGTTTTTCCAGAGTCAATTTCTTTTATGGAACCATCTGGAAATGTTATTTTTATTTTCATTTGTTTTCAAACTCCTTTTTTTTGTAATTTTTGTTAAAAGTACTAATATAATAGTGTAAAGAAATGTATAAAAATAGTGTATTTTTTAAGAAATTGTTATGTTTTAAAGAAATAGATAAATAATAAAAAAAAAAGAAAAAAGATGTTTTACTTATAAAACATCTAAACCGTAGTTGTCATCGTAAGATCTTCCACCTTTGCCACTATTGTAGCTTTGTGGTGAATCTTTTCCTCTAAACATTTTACTTCCTTTGATGAATGGTGATTTTACACCAGTGAAAATAGCAATTACTTCTATTTTATTCTCGAAAGTAGGATCAATTCTTGCACCCCAGATAACAGCTGCATTTGAATCTGTTTGGTCAGTTAACATTTCACCAACAGCGTTAGCTTCACCTAAAGTTAATTCAGTTCCACCTGTAATATGGATTAAACAACCTGTTGCACCAGTTATATCAACATCTAAAAGAGCATTCTTTAATGTGTCTTCAACAACTTCTTCAACTTTATTAACAGATTGTGATTCACCAACAGCGATAACTGATAATCCTTTACCACCCATTACTGTTCTAATGTCTGCGTAATCAAGGTTGATTAATGAAGGTTGTGTAATTGTTTCTGTAATTCCTCTTACTGTTCTTGCAATTACTTCATCAGCAACTCTGAAAGCATCTTGCATTGGAAGGTTTGGAACTAATTCAACAAGTCTATTGTTATCAATAACAACAACTGTGTCACAAATATCTTTTAAAAGGTCAATTCCTTCTTCTGCTTTAATTAAACGTGCTCTTTCAAGTGCGAAAGGATAAGTTACTATACACATTACAATTGCACCTTGTTGTTTTGCGATTTGAGCTACTACTGGAGCTGCACCTGTTCCTGTTCCACCACCCATTCCGGCAGTAATGAAAAGCATGTCAACACCATCTAAGATTTCTTCTAATGCTGCTTTTGAAACTTCTGCTGCTTTTGCACCAATTTCAGGATATGCACCAGCACCTAAACCATTTGTTACTGATTTTCCAATTAATAATTTTGTAATATCATCTGAAATAATACCTAAGTGTTGTCTATCTGTGTTAATAGCTACAAGTTGTGCACCTGCAACACCCATTGCACAGATTCTGTTTACAGAATTATTTCCTGCACCACCAATTCCCATAACCATGATCTTTGGGGCTGCAAATTCGCTGTCTTTAACGTTTATGTTCTCAGCAGCTGCAGATTTATGCTCTACTGCATTTGATACAATTGATCTCATCCAATCCACCTCATTATTAAAATAAGCTTAAATTAAGCTTCTTTTTTGTTTATAAGGTATTAACACACCTTTTTTTGTTTTTTAGTGAATTAATACATTATTTTTATGTTATATATATTGTCCAAAGTGTTTTTAAATGTATCGTCACTTTAATTATTTGTATAGGCTAGCTGGGGGGGTTGTAGTCTCCTGTTACCGGAAATCTACATAGCCGGAGTGATTATTACTGGAAGGCAAATAAGCAAGGAGGCACTCTTTGTAAAATTGCTGACGGTTCGTCCATTAAGATCGAATATCTTAGTAAACCCTGTCAGATCCGGAAGGAAGCAGCAGTATCCTAAGTGTTTGATGCTTTTTGGGTTGCGGACTTGAGATTTTATAAAGCTAAATGTTTTCTTGAACTGTTTTTCGACCAGTAAGTGCCTATACACTTAATAGTTTTCTATTTTTATTGTTAAATTTTTAATATTTTAAATAGTATTTTTCTCTTTATAAATCTTTAGGCCTTATTTTAAATATTCACTACATAATAAATAGTTAACTTTTAGTATATTTTATGTTTTAAGTGTATTTTAAGCTTATTTTTTAATTTTATCTGTATTATTTGGTTTATCTACTCCTTTTAAGTTAAAGATTTTCTTTAAAACTTCTTATTCTCTTTATTGGCCAGGCACCTTGCATCCTTTTATAAATATTTTCTCTCTATATTATATTACTACTTTTATATGATTTAAAAATCATATTTATATTAATTTTATAAAAATACTTAAAGCTAAAAAGAAAGATAATTCATGGCATTAAAAGACATTGTTATTAAGGGTGCAAGAGAGCACAATCTAAAAAATATAGATATAACTATACCAAAAGATAAATTAGTTGTTATTACTGGTCTTTCAGGTTCAGGAAAATCAACTTTAGCTTTTGATACTATTTATGCTGAAGGGCAAAGAAGGTATGTTGAATCACTTTCTGCATATGCAAGACAATTTTTAGGGATGATGAAAAAACCAGATGTAGATTCTATAGATGGTTTATCTCCAGCAATTTCAATTGAACAAAAAACAACTTCTAAAAATCCAAGATCAACTGTTGGAACAGTTACTGAAGTTTATGATTATTTAAGATTATTATATGCAAGAGTTGGTACTCCTTTTTGTCCTGATCATCCTTCTCAAAAAATAGAAAATCAATCTCCTCAAAAGCTAACAGAAAATATTTTAGCTTCTTTTAAAGATGAAATAATTATTCTTTCACCAATCATTAGACAAAAAAAAGGAACTTATGAAAGAGTTTTTGAAGAACTAAACAAAGAAGGATATACTAAAGTTAGAGTTAATGGAGAAATAAAAAGAACTGATGAAACAATAACTTTAGATAGATACAAAAAACATGATATTGAAATTGTTATTGATAAAATATCTTCTGAAGAAAAAGAAAAATCAAGACTTATAGAAGCAGTTACAAATGCTATTAAAAAATCTCCTGATGGACTTGTAAAAATATATTCTCAAAAAGAAAAAAGAGAACAAATATATTCTTCAAAAATGGCATGCCCTATATGTGGTCTTTCCTTTGAAGAACTTGAACCTAGGATGTTTTCTTTTAATGCTCCGTTTGGTGCTTGTGAAGAGTGTTCTGGGCTTGGTATAAAAATGATTTTTGATGCTGATTTAATTATTCCTGATAAAGAAAAATCAATTGCAGATGGAGCAATTGCAGTTTACAGAAATGCTGTTGATGGTTGGAGAGGACAACATTTAAGTGCTGTTGGAAGAAGATATGGTTTTACTCCTTTAATGCCAATTAAGGATTTTACAAAAAAACAATATAATATCTTAATGTATGGTTCTGAAAATCCAATTGATTTTAATCTTTCTGGAAAGAATGGAACTTCTAACTTTTCATATAGTGGTGTATGGGAGGGTTTAATTCCACAAACAGAAAGACTTTATCATCAAACAGAGTCTGATTATAGAAAACAAGAAATGGAAAGATATATGAAAACTTTACCATGTACAAAATGTCATGGTAAAAGACTTAAAAGAAAAGTTTTAGCTGTTAAAATTTCTGGAAAATCAATTATTGATATTACTGACCTGTCTGTTAATAATGCAATTTTATTTTTTAAAAATTTAAAACTTACAAAAAAACAAGAAGAAATTGCAAAACATATTTTAAAAGAAATTAATTCTCGTTTAGAATTTTTAGAAAAAGTTGGTTTAGGATATTTAACTCTTTCAAGAAATGCAGGAACTCTTTCAGGTGGAGAAGCACAAAGAATAAGGCTTGCAACCAACTTAGGAACTAACCTTACAGGTGTGTTATATATCTTGGACGAACCATCTATTGGACTTCACCAAAGAGATAATGAAAAATTAATTGAAACTTTATTTAAACTAAGAGATTTAGGTAACACTGTAATTGTTGTTGAACATGATGATGAAACTATTTTAAAAGCAGATTATGTTATTGATATTGGTCCTGGAGCTGGTGTTCATGGAGGTTATATAGTTTCAAAAGGAACTCCTAAAGAAATTTTAAATGATAAAAATTCTTTAACAGGAAAATATTTGTCAAAAGAACTTAAAGTTGAAATTAAAAAAGAAACTAGAAAACCAAAAGACTTTATAGAAATTGTTGGAGCTGAAGAAAACAATTTAAAAAATATTTTTGTAAAAATACCAACTGGTGTTTTAACTTCTGTTACTGGTGTTTCTGGCTCTGGAAAATCAACTTTAATTTATGATATTTTATATAAACAACTAATGAATGATATTTATAAATCTAAAGAAAGTCCTGGTAAGCATAAAGAAATAATTTATAAAGATAAGATAGATAAAGTAATTTCTATTGATCAATCTCCTATTGGAAGAACTCCTAGATCAAATCCTGCAACATATACAAAAGTCTTTGATGATATCAGAAGTCTTTTCGCACAAACTCAAGAAGCAAAAATAAGAGGGTATGATCAAGGAAGATTTTCTTTTAATGTTAAGGGTGGAAGATGTGAAGCATGTTCTGGAGATGGACAAATAAAGATTGAAATGAATTTCTTGCCTGATGTTTATGTTGATTGTGAAGAGTGTAAAGGTAAAAGGTATAACCATGAAACTTTAGATGTAAAATATAAAGGAAAATCAATTGCTGATGTTTTAGATATGTCAGTTGAAGAAGCTTATACTTTCTTTGAAAATATACCTTCCCTTAAAAGAAAATTAAAAACATTAATGGATGTTGGTCTTTCATACATTAAGCTTGGACAAAGTTCTGTAACTTTATCAGGTGGAGAAGCACAAAGAATAAAAATTACAAAAGAGTTATCTAAAAGAGATACTGGTAAGACACTTTATTTGTTGGACGAACCTACAACTGGACTTCACTTCCATGATGTTAAAAAATTAATTGAAGTTTTAAATAAACTTGTTGACAAGGGAAACAGTGTTTTAGTAATTGAACATAATTTAGATGTTATTAAAGCTTCTGATTGGATAATTGATTTAGGTCCTGAGGGTGGAGATGAAGGTGGAGAGATAATCTTTGAAGGTCCTGTAAGAGAAATTTTAAAAGAAAAGAAAAGTTATACTGGAAAATATCTTAAACCTCTTTTCTCTTAAGGTTTTAAAATAAAGGAATATTTATACCTAGTTGTTTGATTACAAAGTAGTATATTGTAATTATTAATAGAATAATAAATACAAATAATATATATTGATATTTACTAATGTGTTTGTGATATTTTTTTCTATGTTTATGATACTTAACATCCATTAGTTCATCAAAAAATACTATTGATAAAAAAGTTCCTATTCCTGATAGAATAATTATTATCCATAGAGGGTATGGTTGAGATAATATTTGTTTAAATAGAGATAGAAGTATGGTTTGATTATAAATTTCAGGATTTGTAAAAAAATAAAAAATATTTAAAGCTATTGCAATTACCCATACAATTATTTCTGAATAAACCATTCTTAATTTTGTAATTAATCTTATTGGAAAATCTAATAAAAAACCAGCATCTGCAATCGGAGTTGATAGCACAAAAAAAGACCATGTTAATAGTGTTATTGAAATTCCTTCTTTAAAACCAATTTTTAAAGAAGTTATTAAAAAATATGTAATTAATACTAAAAAAACTAAAATAAATTTTCTTAACGTATGTTTTTTAGTTTCATGTTTTAAATTGAATTTTTCTTTAATTTTTTTTATAATTATCATTATTCTAAATTTTTCTTAATAACTATATTATGTAAGAAAGTGTTTAAAGGTTTTGATTCTTATTTTTTTCTAAATTTATTATATTTTTGAAGATTTATATTTATTTTTTAATAAAATAAAGCATTAAATTTTTAAATACCTATTTATATATATTATATATAATATATAAATAAGTAATTAATCATGCAATTTAAAGAACCAGTTACATTTATTAAATCTTTTTTAAAAGATCCAAAGAAAATTTTAACAGCTGTAGCTGTTTCTGGTTCTATTTTAGTTGGTTCTCAAAAAATATCTGCACAATCTTTACAGTTTATAAGCCCAACTGAACTATATCCTACAATCTATAAAGAAGGACATGTTTTTTCTTCAAAAACATATGGTTTTGAAGCAGATTCTTCTTCTAAAAAATTTATAGAACAAGCTTTTGAATATAGATTTGGAAAAAAATTTAAAAAAGATAATCAATATAATTTTGCAGTTGAAGTTGGAAAAAATAATCTTTATTTAAATGGAAAATTAGTTCCAGAGTTAACCTTTGCAAGAATCTATTCTACTCTTTATTTATCAAAACTTTTAAAAACACCTTTAGATGTAAGACTTGGTTTTTCAAAAGAAATTTCAAATTTTGTTTTAAAAGATATTAAACCTTTAGATAAAACTTCTCTACAATCTTCAGTTACTTCAAAAAAAATAGGTGCTGGAGCATCAATAAAAATAGATCAAGGAAAAATTACAAGTTATGAAGGAATTTTAGATTTTAAATTTCAAGAAGGAGTTTATTCTTCTGGTCTTAAATACACTAATAATAGATCTTCTCAATTTTTATCCATTCAAGGGCATACACAAATAAAAGAAGGAAAAGTTTTATTTATGCCTATGGTTCAATTTGGTTTTGAACATACAAAAAATGGAAAAATGATTCCTTTTGGAAATTATGCTCTTTATTATGCACCTAATGAAAAATTAGAACTATATCTTCATAGAAATGTTTCAAATAGAAATAAAGCTGGTCTTTATATTGAAATTAATTATCTTTTAGGAAAAACAAAAAATAAAAAAGTTTTAGATATTAAAGAAAAAGATTTAAGATTATTAAGACCAAAAGAAGAAGTTAAAAAAGAAAAAGCTAATGAGAATAACAAAGTAAAAAAAATAAAAGAAGAAAAACAAAAGGCAAAAAAAGAAAGCTTTCTTAAAAAAATATTTTCTAAAGATTTTAAATTTAAAAGAAATAAACCTTCAAAAGGTTATCCAATGATAAAGAGACCAAAAAGACCAAGATAACTATTTTTATAATGTTTCTCTTAACTATATATTTATGCTTGACCTATCAAAAATACCTATAGAACCTGGTTGTTATCTTTATAAAGATAAAAATAACATAATAATCTATATTGGTAAAGCTAAAAACTTAAAAAAAAGAGTTACAAGTTACTTTACAAAAGAAGATTTAGACCCAAAGACTAGGGCTTTAGTTGAAAACATCTCCTCAATTGACTTTATAGTTACAAAAAACGAACTTGAGGCTCTTCTTTTAGAAAATAATTTAATTAAGAAGCATAAACCAAGGTACAACATCATCTTTAAAGACTCAAAAGAATACTCTTATCTTTCCTTAACCAAAGAAGCCTTCCCAAGATTATTTATTTTAAGAGAAAAACCAAAAGAAAATCAAATAGCTTTTGGACCATTTACTTCTGCAGAAAAGCGAGATAATCTTTTAAAATATATAAATAAATATTTTAAACTAAGAACATGTAAAACTTTACCTAAAACTCCTTGTATAAGATATCATATAGGACAATGTTCTGCTCCTTGCATAAATAAAATATCAAAAGAAGAATATCTTAAAACTATTGAAACAATCTCTTCTCTTTTAAAAGGAAAAACTGAAGATGTTTTAAAAAGTTTAAAAGATAGAATGAAAACTTTTTCAAAAGAAAATAATTTTGAATCTGCTTTAGTTTTAAGAGATCAAATAAATGCCATTGAATATTTATCTTTAAAACAAAATGTTGAAAAAACAAAAACATATAATCAAGATTTAGTTAATTATATTTTACATAAAGATAAAGCTTATTTTGTAATATTTAATATTTCAAAAGGAATCTTAGTTAACAAAAGAGAATATACTTTAGATGTTTTTGAAGAAGAAACAATTTTAGATGATTTTATTTTAGATAAATATCTAGAACAGAAAGAATCTCTTGAAATAATCTTACCTTCTCTTCCAGAACAATCAACTATTGATTATTTTAAAAAGAAAAATAAAAAAATAAAGTTAATAGTTCCAAAGACTGGAGAAAAGAAAGAACTTTTAGATTTTGCATATAAGAACATAGAGATTAAGTTTTTAGAAAACACTTTTGCTTTAGAAGAACTTAAAAATGCTTTATCTTTAAAAGAAATTCCAAAAGTTATTGAATGTTTTGATATTTCTCATCTTTCAGGAAAGTTTACTGTAGGCTCTATGGTTCAGTTTAAAGAGGGAAGAGAAAATAAAAAAGAATATAGAAGATTTAAGATTAGATCTTTTGAAGGAAATAATGATTTTCTAGCAATTGAAGAGATTGTTAAAAGAAGATATTTAAGACTTTTAAAAGAAGGTAAAGATTTTCCTGATCTAATTGTTATTGATGGTGGAAAAGGGCAATTATCTTCTGCTAAAAAAGCAATTGATTCTTTAAACCTTTATAAAAAAGTAAATTTAATCTCTCTTGCAAAAAAAGAAGAAGAAATCTTTTTAGAAGATAATTTAATTCCTCTTAAGCTTTCAAGAAAATCAAAAGCTTTAAAGCTTTTACAGAGGATAAGAGATGAGACTCATAGGTTTGCTATAACTTACAATAGGCTTTTAAGAAAGAAAGATATTAGAAAATAGTTCTATTTATAAATATTTGTTACTTCTTTTTTATTTACTTTATAGCTATTTACTTTATAGCTATTTACTTTATAGCTATTTACAAAAATACTTATAGAGGTTAATTTCATTTATGATAAAAAATATTTTTTTAAAAAAGCAATTTCAAAAAAGAAAAGCTATAAGCCCATTAATAGCAACTATCCTTTTAGTAGTTGTTGCTGTTGCTATTATAGGAATAGTTGTTTCTTGGGGAAAAGGATTTACAACCTCTTCATTAGATCAAACAACTAATGTTTATAAACAAGCAGATGAAACTATAATGCTTTCTTTTCAAAGTTTAGATAATGGTGTTTTAATTTTTAAAAATATAAGTACTTTTGATAAAGATCTAGAAATAACTGGTTATAAAATCTTTTCAGAAAACAATCATCCTTTATTAAATAAAATGAATAATTTACAAACACCAGTAACAATAAAAAGAAATTTTTCTCAAAAAATATCAATTCCAGTTCCTGTTGAAAGAAAATTTAATATGGAGCTATATACTTCTGATGGTTATTATATTCCTTTAAATAACATCTCTACTGGAAAAACACCTTCTCTTTTTGCACAGACTTTTGGAGGTTTAAGTGATGATGTTTTAGAAAAACCAAACTCTCTTTTGCAAACCTCTGATGGTGGTTATTTGGTTTTAGGGGGAACACAATCTTTCGGTGCTGGAAGTGAAGATATTTATCTTTTAAAAACAGACGTTTCAGGAAACCTTGATTGGAACAAAACCTTTGGTGGTTCAAGTAATGAAATTCCAACCCAAGTTTTAGAAACCTCTGATGGTGGTTATTTGGTTTTAGGGAGTACATATTCTTTCGTTGCTGGAAGTTCTGATATTTATCTTTTAAAAACAGACTTTTCAGGAAACCTTGACTGGAACAAAACCTTTGGTGGTTCAAGTGATGATTCTTCAACCCAAGTCTTAGAAACCTCTGATGGTGGTTATTTGGTTTTAGGGTATACATATTCTTTCGGTGCTGGAAATAGGGATATTTATCTTTTAAAAACAGACTTTTCAGGAAACCTTGATTGGAACAAAACCTTTGGTGGTTCAAGTGGTGACTATCCAACCCAAGTCTTAGAAACCTCTGATGGTGGTTATTTGGTTTTAGGGCAAACATATTCTTTCGGTGCTGGAAATGGTGATATTTATCTTTTAAAAACAGATTTTGAAGGAAACCTTGACTGGAACAAAACCTTTGGTGGTTCAAGTAATGATTATTCAACCCAAGTCTTAGAAACCTCTGATGGTGGTTATTTGGTTTTAGGTAAAACAAATTCTTTCGGTGCTGGAAGTTCTGATATTTATCTTTTAAAAACAGACGTTTCAGGAAACCTTGATTGGAACAAAACCTTTGGTGGTTCAAGTTCTGAAGAACCAACTCAAGTCATAGAAACCTCTGATGGTGGTTATTTGGTTTTAGGTAGGACATCTTCTTTCGGTGCTGGATATCATGATATTTATCTTTTAAAAACAGACGTTTCAGGAAACCTTGATTGGAACAAAACCTTTGGTGGTTCAAGTTGGGAATCTACAACCCAAGTCTTAGAAACCTCTGATGGTGGTTATTTGGTTTTAGGGTATACAGAGTCTTTCGGTGCTGGAGGTCAAGATATTTATCTTTTAAAAACAGATTTTTCAGGAAACTCTTTAAAAGAAAAAATAATTGGAGGAAAAAGCTCAGATTATATATATTCAGTAGCACCATCCTCTGAAGGCGGTTTCCTTCTTGGTGGTTTAACCTTTTCTTTTGGAGGGCAAGTTGAAGATGATTGTGATGCACAGATTTTAATTTTAAAAATTGATTCTCAGCTTAATTCTGATATAAGTAGTTTAATAGAAAGCCTTTATTGGCAAGATTGTGAATATTAATCTTTTTTAAAAAAAGTTTGATAAAGATTTTTGTTTCATTTCTTCTTTATCAACAAAAAGAAAATTATTAATTTTTTATTTATATTTATAAATTTTTTGTTACTTATTAATATCTATTATGAAACCTAAAAAGAATCAATTGAAACCTATTGACTTTAGTGTAAGATATCCTAACTTAAGTACAGTTTTAATGATTGAAGATTATCTTAAGAAAAACAATGATATTCCTATAAAGATAACTCAGTTAAGGGAGAATCTTCCCAAAAAAATAATGTTTAAGACTTTAAAGATAGCACTTGATTATTTGTATATTAGTGGAAAGATTATTTATGGTCCAAAAGGTTTCCAATGGACTTATCAAGAATCTAAAGAAATTAAAAGTTTTTTAAAGGATGCTTACGAATTTAAATATGATGCAAAAAAAAGAAATTAAAGTTTTTTAAAAGATTAATATAAATGTGTAGTAAATTATGAAAAACAATATTAAGTCTAAAACTATTCTTAAAGAAGAATATATACAAAAGCTTAATGATATTCAAAATAAACATATTAAAAAATATGGTTTTAAAAAAATGAGTAAAAAAGAACTAGTTAAATTATTTGGATAATCTCTTTAAAAATTATTTCATATAAGGCTCGCAGATATTCCAAGCTTCTTCCATTTCTTTTCTTGCATTCTCTAAATGCTTAGAACATTCTTCTAATCTTTGGGATAACTTTTTTCTATCCCTTTTAAAATCAGCAATTGATTGTTCCTTAATATTCTCTTTTAGATATTCTAAAAATTCAGCTGTTTCTTTATACCTTAAAAAACCAACTTCATTTGCAAGTTCTTTTAAGCTTCTAGGATAATCTTTAATTTCTGTTAAATGTTCATTCATATCTTCTCAAGTTTAATAGTTATTATCTCATTTCTTGTTCCTAAACGTATTTTAGGACCCCAAAAGTTTGTTCCTTGACTTACAATTATTTTCATATCTTCATACTCATAAAGTCCTCTATAGTAAGGATACATTGCTTTAACTAAAAGAGTTATTGGAAAAGCCTGTCCACCATGAGTATGGCCTGAAAGCATTAAGTCTATTTTTTTAGAAGAAGCTACAGGAATATCAATTGGTTCATGGTATAATAAAACATTATAATTATTTGAATCAATTTCTATTTTAGAAAGCTCTTTTTTTAGAAAGTCATTTGTTTTATCATACCTAACACCACTAAAGGTGATGTTTCTTTTTTCATCTTTATAAACATCAGTATCAAGATTTATAACTTTACTATCTTTTAAAATATCTAAAACATTTTCTTCTCCATACATAAGGTCATGGTTTCCATGAGCATAGATAACAGGTATATTACTTTTATTTGTAATCTCTAAAGTGTCTAAAGATATTTTTCCTGGTCTATCAAATAAATCTCCTGTAATAACAATATAGTCTGGATTGTTCTTAATTGTTTTTTTATAAACATTTTCAAACCTATGTTTAGAGTTAATACCAAAAAGATGAAGGTCTGATAAATGAACAATATTTGTGTTTTCTAATATCTTATCACTCTTAATAACAATCTCCTTTTGATTATAGCTTAAGGCATTTATAAAAGAAAAGATAAATAACAATAAAGTAACTATAATTATTATAAAACCAAAAGTCTGGTTTAAGATATTTATTTTAAAGATAAATTTTATTCCCTCTAAGATAACAGTTACAAAAACAAGCATCAAGGCTAAGGCAAATAAAAGATATGCACCATTGTATAGGCCTTGTGTAAAATAATTACTAAACCTTTCTTGCAAGAAATTACTTAAAAAAACTAAACCAAAGATAACTAAAGATATCACTAATGGGTTTAAAAGAGGCTTTATATTAAAATAAAAATATAATTTGTTTATTGAAAAATAAAGTCCAAAAAAGTATATTGCAAAAAAGACTAAAATTATTGTTATTATCATTAATATTGATTTCATAGTTTATCATTTTCTTTTTGTTTAATCTTTTTGTTATAAGTGTTATATAATATAGATTATTTTAGTATTTATTTCTTTCTTAAAAATATTCTTTCAGTATAAGAATATATGAGTTAATTATCATATATTTATAAACATTTTTATCCCTTAAATATATATTAAAAAGTGATAATTATATGTATGAAGAAAGAATATTAAAAGAAATAACTAAACTAAAAGAAAAATTAACTGTAGAAAACGACTCTCCTTTAGCTATACAGATACCTGAAGGCTTAAAACAATATGCAACTGAAATGCTTGAAGAACTAAAAGACTATAAACCAGTTCTTTTTGTAGATCCTTGCTTTGGTGCTTGTGATATTAAAGACCAAGAAGCTATTGACTTTGGGTGTAAGTCATTAGTTCATTTTGGACATAATTATATGAACAAGCCACTTATAAATACTTATTTTGTACCTGTTGGTTATTTGTTTTCAAAAGAAGAAAAAGAGTTTATATTTTCAGAAATTAAAAAATTAAATCTAAAAAAAATAAACTTAGTTACAACAACTAATTTCTTAGATGATATTTTAGAAATTAAAAAAGAATTAATTTCTTCAGGAATAGAAGTCTTAGACTCAAAAGAAACTATGCATGTTAGAAAGCATATGGTTTTAGGTTGTGATTCATCAACCATTATTGATAAAGAAAACCCTATTATTTACATAGGAGATGGAGTATTTCATCCAAATAACTTAGGTTTTGTTTTTGAAGAAAGGGATATATATGTTATTAATCCTATTTTAAGAGAAACTACAAAATTAGAGATAAACGATAGGTTTGTAAGACAGAGATATGGTTTAGTTGCAAAAGCATTAACTGCTAAAACTTTTGGTATTTTAGTAAGTTCAAAGCATGGACAGTTTAGGTTAAGGTTTGCAAGGCATATTCAAGAAAAATTAGAAAAATTAGGAAAAAAAGTATATCTCTTTGCATCAGATTATGTAAAGGAAGAATATATTTTAGGTATGAAGATAGATTGTTATGTTAATACTGCATGCCCAAGAATAGCATATGATGATTTTGCAAACTTTAAAAAACCAATCATTACTCCTCAAGAGGTAAGTTTACTTGAAGATATGACAAAAGAATTTAAGGTTGACCAGATAAGGGAACTTGAAAATTATTATTCAAGAGAATGATTTTTGTTTTAAGGGAAAAAGAGAATTAAGTTTTTTTAAAAACAAAATAAAAAGAAAAAAGAAAAAGATTTTTTTAAAAAAATCTATTCGTGATGTCCTATCTCTTTATCTGTAAAAAGATAGTCTTTAAGTTCTTTTTCAAAACGAGAATCGTTTCTTCTAAGCCACTCAATAAGCATTGCTGCATGTTCCTTTTCTTCATCTCTATTATGCTCTAAGATTTTCTTAAGTTCAGGGTCATTTGTTGCATCTGCTCTTTGTTGATAGTAGTCAACAGCTTCAAGCTCTTCTCTTAAAGAATCAATTGCTCTTCTAAGGTTTAATGTTTTTTCAGAAAGTTTTGATGTTTCTTCATATGTCATAATTTAATTTCACCTCAAATATTTTGTTATAATAGTATATAAGATGAAAGTTTATTTAAAGGTATAAGGTTTTTTTAAATATGGAAAAAGATAAAAAAATTGTTGTTGGAGTCTCTGGTGGAGTTGACTCTATGGTTTCTCTTGTTTTACTTAAAAAACAAGGATATACACCTATAGCTGTATCTTTAGCTTTACCAATATGGGATAGTCCTAAAAATATTGATACAGAAAATGCTTGTTGTACAATTGATTCATTAAACTTAGTTTCTTTAGTCTGTAAGGACCTAGGAATAGAGCACCATATCTATGATGTAAAGCAAGAATTTAAAGATACTGTTGTAAAATATTTTTTAAAAGAATTAAAGAACGGAAGAGTTCCAAACCCATGTATTCATTGTAACCTAGAGCATAAAATAAAACATTTAATAGAATGGGCAGATATGCATGGTATAGAAAAAATAGCAACTGGTCATTTTGCATCTAAAAGATATAACAAAAGACTTAAAACTTATCAGCTTATAGAACCTAAAGATAAGTTTAAGGATCAGACATATATGCTTTCCATGCTTCCACAAGACTGGATAAAAAGATTAGAGTTTCCAGTCTCTTCTTTTACAAAAGAAGAAGTTTGTCTTGTTGCTGGAGAAAATAACTTAGATATTTTTGTTAAAAAGAAACAAAGTCAAGACTTTTGTTTTGCACATAGAAGCTCTTTAACAGAGTTTATTAAAGAAAGTTTAGGAGAAAATCCTGGACCTATTTATGATGATGAAGGAAGATATCTTGGACAGCATAAAGGCTTATGGTTTTACACTAGAGGACAGAGAAAAGGTTTAGGTTTTCCTGAAAAATATTTTGTAAAAGATTTTGATAGGGATAAAAACATTATCTATGTTACAAAAAAGCAAACTCCTCTTTTCTCAAAGGAAATAATTGTTACTGATTATAGTTTTATTTCTGGAAATGATATTCTAAAAGAAAAAGAAATAAAATTAAAAGTAAAGATAAGGTATGGTCAAGAAAAACAAGATGCTATTGTTTATCCTAACTTAAAAAATAAAACCTTAAGAGTTGTTTTTAAAAAAATGCAAAAATTTGTAACTATTGGTCAATTTTGTGTGTTCTATAAAGGAAAGGTTTGTTTAGGTGGAGGAATCATTGATTCTTTTAAATAGGTATTAATATATTCTTTTTCATATATATTTTATTATTTAAAATGATTATTTATGATAAAAATTAAAAATCTTACAAAAGTATATGGTAAAAATACTGTTGTTGATAGCATTTCTCTTGAAGTTAGTAAAGGAGAAATCTTTGCTTTTTTAGGCCCAAATGGTGCAGGTAAATCAACTACTATAAAAATGCTTACAACTATTTTAAAACCAACATCTGGTAATGTTTCTTTAAATGGTTTTGATATTTTTAAAGATTCAAAGAAGGTTCGAGAATCTTTTGGTATTGTTTTTCAAGATCCTAGTGTAGATGATGAGTTAACTGCTTATGAAAACATGAAGATACATGCTGTTTTATATAAAGTTCCTAAAATAGAAATTGAGGAAAGAATAAAAAAATTATTAAATATTGTTGAACTTTATGAAAGGAAAGACGATTATGTTTCAACTTTTTCTGGAGGAATGAAAAGAAGACTTGAAATTGCAAGAGGGCTTTTACATATTCCAAAAATATTATTTTTAGACGAACCAACAGTAGGACTTGATCCTCAGACAAGAAAACATATCTGGGAATATATCTTAAAGATTAATAAATCTGAAAAAACAACAATCTTTTTTACAACACATTATATGGATGAAGTTGAAAAAGTTGCAAAAAAAGTTTCAATTATTGATAAAGGAAAAATAATTACAACCGGTAATATTAAAGACATTCTTAAAAAAACAAAAACAAAAAGTTTAGAAGATGCTTTTATTAAGATTACAGGTTATAACATAAGAGAAGAAGAAGCAAGTAATCTTGATAGAATGAGACTTGGAAGAAAACTTCACTCTAGAAAATAAAATTTGAATTAATTATGAATACAGTATATATTCTATGGCAAAGACAATTGAAAAGATTTTATAGAAATAAATCTAGAGTTATAGGATCTTTTGCACAACCTTTACTTTTTTTAGTTGCTTTTGGTTTTGGTTTTGGTCCTGTTTTTGAACAAGCAGGTCAAGGAAGTTATCTTCAATTTTTAGTTCCTGGAATAATATCCATGAGTGTTTTATTTTCATCAATATTTTCTGGAATTGAACTTATATGGGATAAGCAATTTGGTTTTTTAAAAGAAACATTAGTTGCTCCTGTTTCAAGACTTAAAATAATGATTGGAAAGGTTTTAGGTGGAGCTACAATTGCTGTTATGCAAGGAATAATTATTCTTTTAATTTCTTTATTATTTGGATTTAAGATATTTAATATTTGGTTTGCTTTATTATCTATTATAGCAATGTTAATTACAGCTATTCTTTTTACAGCAATTGGAACTGCAATTGCATCTAAATTAACAGATATGCAAGGTTTTCAATTACTGATGAATCTTTTAGTAATGCCTTTATTTTTTTTATCAGGGGCTTTATTTCCTTTAGATAATCTTCCAAAAGCAATTTCAATAATTACTTCTTTAAATCCTTTAACTTATGCTGTTGATTTAATTAGATATTTTTTAATTGGAATTAATTCTTTTTCAGTAGTTATTAGTATTATTATATTAATTATTTTAATGTCTTTTTCAGTTGTAATTGCAAGTAGATTATTTTCAAGAATGGAAGTATAAATTTTTTTTAAAAAAGAAAAAATACTTCTTTTTTTAAATCTTTTTAAAGTATAATATCTATTATATGAAACTTACTTTTTATAAAAATTATGTTATTATTAAAGATCCTGTCTATGGTTCTTTTAAAATAACTGAACCTGTACTAATAGCTCTTTTAAAGTCAAAAGTAATTTTAAGATTAAAAGAGATTAGACAGCAAGGTTTACCTAAAGAATGGCATTATGGTATTGAGTTTTCAAGATATGAACATAGTGTGGGTGTTTTACTTCTTTTAGAAAAATTAAATGCTCCATTAAAAGAAAAGATAGCTGGTCTTTTGCATGATGCCTCTCACATGGCTTTTTCTCATCTTTATGATTATCTTTTAGAAAATCAAGAAGAAGCACATGGAGACAATATTTTTTATGATTTTTTAAAAAAAGATAAAGAAATAATTAAAATATTTAAAAAATACAAAATCAGTTTAGAAGAAATTTCTGATTTTAAAAACTATCCTTTACTTGAAAGAGATGCACCTGACCTTTGTGCAGATAGGCTTGATTATACTTTTAGAGAGTTTTATTATTATAAAAAAGATAAAAATACTTTAGAGAGAATGGTAAATGATTTAATTGTTGTAGAAAATGAAATTATTTTTAAAACTAAAAAATCAGCTTTAAACTTTTATAAAAACTATAAATATTTTGCAGAGAATCATTGGGGTGGAAAACTTCACATGTATAAGTATAATCTTTTTATTTCTCTTTTAAAAAAAGCTTTAAGTGAAAAAATAATTTCTTTAAAAGATTTCTATAAAACTGATGATTATATTATTAAAAAGATTAAAAAATTTAAGGATCCTTTAGTCTCTTTTACTATTAATAAATTAAAAAATAAAAATCTAAAAGTTCCAGAAGACTATTCTGCTTTTTCAGGTAAAAAAAGATTTGTAAACCCTAAATATTTATCTAAAGGGCAGGTTAAAAAAGTTATTTAGAACAGACTTTAAAACATTTCATTGAGTATAAAGAAAATATTTGTATTCCTATTGAAAGAATGATTATAATAATTGTAAAATCTTTACTTAAATTTAAAAATAAACTTGGAAAAATAGTTCCAAGAAATCCAGCTGAAACAGTTGCTGCACAAACAGGAGCTCCAATACCGCATACTTGAAGTGCAGAAATTCCTAGAACTGTAAGAATAATATTAATTATTGAGTTTTTATAAGTTCTTGCAATAACTATTTTTTCTTTAATATTTCTAACCAGGCAAGTTATGGTTAAAGATATTGTAATCATAAAAAGTATTCCAAAAGTAAAATACCATGAAGATAGAATGTTTTTAGGTAAAAGAAGATAAGATAAAAATAAAGATATTAAAAAAACTATTTTGCAATAATTACTTTTAAATATCTTTATTAAATATCTCATATGGAAATCTTTGTTTTATATTTTTTTTAACTATTCCATGTCTTTATAGCAAAGCCACCAGTCATAGCAAGAATCTTTATATTCTTCTTTTCTTTTTTCTGCAGTTTGAACATCTTTTGCAGGAGGAACAATTACTTTATCTTTTAATAAAGGATGGTTTGGCCAGTTTTCAGGCATTGCTACATTATGTTTATCTGCATATTGTAAAGCTTTTATACTTCTTATAATCTCATCTACATTTCTTCCAATTTCTTGTGGGTAGTACATTATAAGTCTTATAATTCCTTTAGGGTCAATTATAAAAACTGCTCTAACTGTATTTGTTCCTTTACTTGGATGAAGCATACCTAATTTAGTTGCAATTTGTCCGTGATCTGCAATTATTGGAAAATTTATTTCTTGATCTAAATTATCTTTTATCCATTCTGCCCATTTAATGTGTGAAAAAACTTGATCCATTGAAAGACCTAAAAGCTCTGTATTTATTTTATCAAATTCTTCTTTTTTCTTTGCAAAAGAATAAAATTCTGTTGTACAAACAGGAGTAAAGTCTGCTGGATGACTGAATAAAACAATCCATTTACCTTTGTAATCAACTGGTAAGTTTTTTTCTCCCATGGTTGTTTGAACTTTCATTTCTGGTAAGTTATCTCCTATTAAAGGAAAACTATTTTCTGTCATTTTAAATCACCTTTTATTTTTTTTGTTAATTATTAAGAATAAGTAATATAATTATGTAAGAAAAGGTTTTTAAACACTTGCATAATTATACAAATAAAAATATTATTTTAATAACTTTTCAAGAAGTTTAATTCTTTCAAAATGCTTTTCTTTACCATCTCTTAAGTAAACAAACCTGTATATTGAAAGAAGATTTTTTAAAGAAATTAAATTAATTTCTTCATTTTTAATCTTAATTTTATCAAAAAGCTTTTTTTCTAGAATATCATTTGAAAGTTTATCTGTTTTTTCAGAAGTTAAAAGTAGTTCTATTTCAAATCCATCTTTATAGAAGGTAATTGCTTTTTTATTTGAGGTTAAAAGTCTTTCTTCTTTAAAAGCTTCTTTTGCTTTTTTTAAATCTTCTTCTTTTATAGTAATATCAATATCTTTAGTATTCTTAATTATTTTTCTTAAAAAAAGAGAAGATCCACCAGAAAGAAAATAATTAATATTATTTTCTTCTAGTGTTTTTTTTATTTTTATGATTGTGGGTATCATTTTTTCTCATTTTTGGTTTTTTCTTTAGTTTCACTCATAAATATATTTTTTTGTATTTTTTTTAAAAGTCTTCTTCTCTTAAAAAGAAAAATAGAAATATAAATTAAGAAAACTTTTTTAAAAATTATAAACTAGTTATTTCATATATATTTATTTAAATAGATTTGTTTAAAAATATAGCTTTTGTATATATTATTTAAAATACATGTAATTTATGATATTATGATTTCAAAAAAATATAAACTTAGGTTTGCAAATAAAAAAGATATTCCTTCACTTTGTTTATTTGATAAAAGAATAGCAAAAACAACAACTATAGATTTTTATCCTTTACATAGTAAAGAAAATTTTGAAAGAAAATTAAAAACAGGAAAACTTTTACTTATTTTAGATAAAGATAAGATTATTTCTTGGTGTGGATATCTTTTTCCTGTAAAAAAAGATTTTGAAAAATATAATATTTCAAAAAAAGAAGGGTTAAAATCTGCTTTTCTTTTTGGAACTGCTGTAGATGTTAAATATAGAGGACAAGGAATACAGGACTTTTTTATAAAAAAAAGAATTGAAATATTAAAGAAGAAAGGTTGTAAAAAGATATTAATTAATGTAAACCCTAAGAATATTTTTAGTAAAAGAAATATTTTAAAGAATAATTTTAAGTTTGTAAAGAGAAAAAAAGAAAAAGAAAATTATCTTTGTTTTTATTTTTTAGAAGTGTAAATAGCTTTCTTCGGCCAGATACCCTCTTTAGATAAAGATATATATTTTTTTAAACTATTTATTTCTGGAGAGTATATAATTATCAATAGATAATAGAAAGATTTAAATATATTTTAGGGTATAAATATATTACCTAATAAAGTGTGTATTATGAAAAAAGATATTCTTCATTATCCTAATCTAAAAACAATTCTTGAAGTTGAAAAAATAATTAAAGAATCAGAACTTCCTTTAACCAGATATAAGATTATAAAAAAATTAAATAATAAAGTAATGAAACCTACATTAAATGTTATTATTTTATATCTTGAAAGAAGAGGGTTAATTTTAGATGGTTCTAAAGGAATTGTTTGGACCTTTCAATCTAAAGATAAATTAAAAGAAAGGGTTAAAGATGGTCTTGAGGTATGAAAGAAGTAAAAGTCATTTTTGAAGGGGCTGCAAAAGAGGAATATATTAAATTAAATTTTATTGTAGAACAAGAAATAAAGAAAGGGGTTAATAAAAGTGAAAATCAAACTTTATTAAAATCTATACATTCAAAAATTGAACTTTTAAAAAATAATCCTCAAGCAGGAAGAGCTGTTAAAAAATCATTAATTCCTTCTAAATATTTAAAAAAAGATATTACTAATTTATGAATTTTAAATTTATCTAATTATTGGAGATTACTTTATAATATTCAAACAGATGAGGTTGTTATTTTTTGTTTTGTTTTAGAGTATGGGGATCATAATAGATATAATGACTTATTTGGTTTTAAAAAGAAATAATTACATTTTTCTCGGCCAGATACCCTCTTTAGATAAAGATATATATTTTTGCTACCATATATCTATATGAACTATTTATATTTAGATATTGAAACATGTCCTGTAACCTTTGATGGTTATTTTGAAAAAGAGGAAGAGGAAAGACAAAAGCTAATAAACCCAGTTGATTCAAAAGTTATAGCTATTGGCCTTAAAGAAAAAGACAAAGATTCAGTTATTTTAATTGGAGAGAATGAAAAAGAACTTTTAGAAAAGTTCTGGAATTATTTTAGAGATTTTAAAACAAAATATCCTGTCTTTAGAATAGTTGGTTTTAATATTAAAAGTTTTGATATTTCTTTTCTAGTTACAAGAAGCTTTATTAATAGAGTAAAGATACAACATTTTTCTTTAAAAGAAATACTTGACTTAAGAGATTATATTACTTGTTTTAGATATGGAAAAAGCAGAGGAACCTTAAAAGAGTTTGGAGAAGCTATTGGTGTTTCTTTAATAGATGATATTGATGGATCTATGGTTGCAGAGCTTTGTCATAAGAAAGACTATGCCTCTATTGAAAAATATCTTTTAAAAGATATGGAATTAACAGAAGAGGTTCATAAGGTAACTATGGAGCTTGATATTGATAAGATTAGACAATATTAAAGATTTTTAATAAGCTCTTCTTTTGTAAACTTAAAACCATATATCTCTTTAAAATTATTTTCAAACTCATCTCTTTTATAGTACCAAGAGTTAATTAATTCAATAATTTTTTCTTTTCCATATTTTTCTATTAGTAATCTTACTAATTTTGCACTATGTGGATAATGTTTTCCATCAAAGCTATTAAATTGATCTATTGCTTTAACTGCTTGTTCTAAAGGAAGATCTTTATAGTCTTGTTTTGCAAGAAAATATGCCATTCCTTCATTTAACCATTTAGGGTGACCTTTAGAGCTTATTTTAAAAAAATAAAGATGTGCAATTTCATGTTTTAAAGTTTTATAAAAATCTTCTTTTTTGTGATTTGTTTCTCTTTCAATTGCATCTATGTTAAATATTATTATTTTTCCAATTACATTTATGGTTCTACCAATCATCCAACTTTCTGTTTTTTCTCCAGAAATAATATCAAACTCTTCTCTTTTATCTAAAAGAATGATTTTAAAATCAGGGTTTATGTTGTAATTGTAGAAATTATTTAACTCTTTAATAGTTTCTTCTTTAAAATTAGTTATTTCAATAGGTATTTCTTTTTTTTCTAGTATTTTAACTAAATTATTTGCCTTTTCCATTTTTTCTTTATCATACTCCAAAAAGATCCCTCCTCTGATATTATATTTTATCTTCTTTTTTATATTTATTTGATTTGGTTTGAAATTAATAAAAAATATGTATTTAAAAAGGACATGTATATAATATATATGTTAATTAGTGATAAATTATGCTTTTAAAATTAAAAAATAATTTAACTTTAAAAAAATATTTCAAGAAACCCTCATATATTAATGATGAGTTTATTTTTAAATCTTTAAAACTTCTTTTAAAAAATGATTTAGATTCTTTTTTTAATTATGTTAAAGTCTATTGTGAAAAGCATAATCTTTATTCAAATAGTATCTTTCATATTTATTTTTATTTACTTTTAATTCTTGAAAAAGAAGGTAAAACAAATAGTTTCCTAGAGCATTTTGTATATTCTAAATTAAATCATAAGAAACATTTTATACAAGAAAGCATAATTGATAAAGAAATTTATGATTTTTTAAAGAAACATTATAAATTTTTTAAAGAAGTAAAGAAAAAGGAAGTTGTATTTATCAAAATTGATGAAGATTTTTTGAAATTAAAAGAGTATACTGAAAAGTTTAATGACTTTAATACAAAGACTATAAATAAAGATATTAAAAAAATTATTTCTTTTTTAAAAAAATTAAATAAAACTAAAAAGATTTCAAAAAAGACTGCAAACAATATTTTAGAAAATGTTTATTTAGATATTTTAGATGCTTTTGAATTTTATGAAAAGAAAGACTCTGTTCTTTTATCTAAGATTGTTGATAAAAACAAATTAAAAATTTAATTAATGCGTATTACTAGGTAATACATTTAAATACTTTTTGGTCTATATATAATATATGAAAGACGCCTCTATAGCTATAGTAGATACTTCCTTTTGGATACATTTGGTTAAAGTAGATCTTTTAGAGATATTTTTAGAATATTATTCTAAAATTATATTTCCTTCAAAAGTTGAAGCTGAACTTACTTTCTTTGAATCTTTTAAATATAAGGTTTTTATACCATTAGATGTTAGAGAGTATAGAAGACTTAAAAAAAAAGAAATAATAATAATTAAAGATCCTTTAAAGGTTTCAAAAGAGCTTGAAAGTCAAGTTTCAAAAAATTCTGGAGAAATATTCTGTATTGCTTTATCTTTAGAGAAAGGATATATATCTTTTATTGATAATGGAAGACCTTATGATTTTTGTAAAAAAAATAATATACTAGTTTCAAATATTATTGAATTTATGTTGTTTTTATACTTTGAAAAGAAAATATCTAAAAAAGACTTTCTTTTAAAGATTAAGTTAATTGAAAGATTAATTTCAAAAGAATATTTAAAAAATATTGAAAGTTATTTAAAATAAAGGAGATGGTTTATTGTGGTTAAGAAAATAGATGAAAAAGATAAAATGAATGTGAAAACATTAAGACTTAAAGATTCTTTATCAAGTATTGTTTATACTATTGCAAAAGAAAAAAATCTTACTGAATCAGAGTATATCAGGTCTTTAATTGAGAAAGATATTTCTGAGTATAGGGTTTCAAAGGGTATAGAAGCTTATAAAAATAATCTTGTAAACATTTCTGCAGCTTCAGAAATTGCTGGTCTTTCCTATAGAGAGTTTCTTGAAGTTTTAGAGATTAATAGAGTTCCTTTAAATCTTGATACCATGCCTTTAGAATATGGGGTCAAATCTATTAAAAAGTCTTTAAAGAAGAAATAATTGCTTTTAAGACCACTTTTTAAACCTTTTTCTCTATTATTATATATATGATTATTATATCATATAACTTATTCTTATATTTTTACTTAAAAAAATTCTTATAACCAAAGGAGTGTGATTTTAAAATGAGTGAAAACAATATAAATCAATTTGCATCTCTTCCATATGAATATGATGCCTTAGAACCATTTATAGACAAAGAAACAATGAGTGTTCATCATACAAAACACCATAGAGCCTACTATGATAAGTTTATTAAAGCAATTGAAGGTACATCTCTTGAAAACATGTCAGTTATTGATATATTAAAAGATTTATCTGTTCTACCAGAAGATAAAAAGCAAGCGATCATTAACAATGGTGGAGGTTATTTCAATCATAATTTCTTTTGGGATATTTTATCTCCTACCTCAAATAAAGCACCTTTTGAAGCTTTAGAAAAAGAAATTGTAACTTCTTTTGAAAGTTTTGAAAACTTTAAAGAAAAATTTAAAGAAAAAGCTTTAACTTTATTTGGTTCTGGTTGGGTATGGCTTGTTTTAAATAAGGAAGGAAAACTTGAAATTATACAGACAAGAAATCAAGATTCTGCAATCTCTTTAGGCTTAAAACCAATTTTAGCTTTAGATGTTTGGGAGCATGCATATTATCTTAAATATCAAAACAAGAGAGCAGACTATGTTGATGCTTTCTGGAATGTTGTAAACTGGAAGCAAGCAGAGTTTCTTTTTAATAGCTATAAATAGTTTATAGCTATTTTTATTCAAAAATACAAGAAGGTGGAGAAACAGATACAAATTCTTTTTGAAATAATGAAATTTCAAGAAGCTTATTATCTGGAAAGGATTCTTCAATTTCTTGTAAAATTTCTCTTAATTGATAAGGATTATCTACCATTATTCCAAATTCTAAAAAAGGATCTCCCAAATATTCAGCTATAAAAGATACTTTTGGATGTTCACTTAAATAATTCAAAAATCTTTCAATAATATCTATATTTTTATTTTTTATAAAAATACTGTATTGGTATACATCTAAATTAAATAAATTAACAAATAAAGAATATTTTTCAATAATTCCTGAGTTTTCTAAATTTTTTATTCTTGTTCTTACAGCAGGAGGAGATATTTTCATTATTTTACTTAATGTTACATAATCTATTCTTGAATTATTAGATAATTCTTTAAGAATTTGTTTATCTTTTAAATCTATTTTGTAATCTATATATTTTCTTTTTCTTTCTTCAATAACTTTTCCAAAATATTTTTCATAATAAAAAGTTGATTTTCTGTGTAATGTAAACCTATGATCGATAATATCTTCTTTAAAATTTTTATATATTGATAAAAATTTATTATCAATTTCTTTTTCTGTTTTCCCTATAATTGAAAATCCAAAACTCCAGATTCCTGATAGCTCTGCAAGCCAAGATACAAAATTACATTTATTTAAATATTCTTTAAATTCATTTTGTTTTTTTGCTTTAATATTTATAAATACTGCGGCACCCATATAACCTAATTTAGAATAATTAATCTCTGTAGTGAAATTATTAATTATATTATTTTTATTTAATTTTTCTATTCTGTAGCTAGTTATTTTTCTAGATATTCTTAATTTCTTTGATAATTTAGTTAAAGGTATTCTTGAATTATTAGTAAGCTCATATAATAGTTTTTGGTCTATTTTATCTATTTTCATATATAAATTATTAACTAAAATATATTTAAAACTTTCTTTTTGGACAATTTTAAGCCATAAATTATAAATTAACTAAAAATAATGTTTAATTATGGACAGAATACAAGATTTTATAGAAATTTCAAAAAAATCAAAACATGTTACTATAGATTTTAATAAATTAAAAGAATTTTCTAAACAATTAAAATCAAAGGATTTAAAACATTGGTTAGTTGATGCTCCTTTTAATATATATAATTTAAATAAATATCAAAGGTTACATTTTTTATTAGTTTTAAATTCAATTAGTTTTTGTTATTGGACAATTGAAAAAGATAAGTGGATGGTTGATTATAATGGTAAACAATATGGAGGCGCAAAAGGAATGATTACTTCTATTGGAAGAGCAATTGAAGAAGGAATTCCTATCTTAAATGCATATTATTTAAAAGATTTAAAAAAAGAAGATTTAGAGTATATTTTAAGAGGTAATATAGAAATACCTTTATTTAATGAAAGATTAAATATTTTAAAAAAATTAGGTTCTGTTCTTGTTGATAAATATAATGGAAATTTTGAAAATTTCTTGGAAAAAAAAGAATTAGATGTTAATTATTTATTAGAGATGTTAGTTATAGATTTTGATTTCTTTAATGATGCTATTCTTTATATGAATAAAAATATAAAATTCTATAAAAGAGCACAATTACTTTTATCAGACATTCATGAATATATAACTCCATTAAAAGATCCAAAGAATATTTTAGCTTGTGCTGATTATAAGTTACCACAAGTCTTTAGAAATGAAGGTATTTTTAAATATTCTTCTTTTTTAGAAAATAAAATTAATGCTAAAGAAGTTATTATAAAAAATTCTGTTGAAGAAATTGAGTTAAGAGTAAATACAATTATTGCAGTCTATGAATTATATTTAATTACAGAAATAGATCAAAGAAAAATAAACGATTATTTGTGGTTAATGGCACAAAATCCTATGCTTAAGTTAGAAAAAAATATTAAATATCATAGAGTAGTTACAATAAATTATTGATATTTTTTTACCCTGGACATTTAATAAAAATAGTTTGTCCAGGATAAGATTTATAAAAGAAATTAAATAATAATTTCTTCTCCTTCTTTAAACTCTAAGTTTATAATATGATGAGTAACTTTAATATCATCCTTTATAATCTCATACTTTAAAGGCAAAGTAACTTTTTCAACAGAATCTTTTAGAGAAATATTATTATTTTTCTTATATTTCCAAATACTGTTGTTTAAGGTTTCAATATCCTCAATTGTAAACTTACTTTTAAACTCTTCAGCTTCAGGGAAAGGAATTTCATTAATATCTTTTCCATATATTTCTTTAACAATAATATTTGTTGTAAAAGGTATTACTGGATAAAGAATGTATAGTAATTTCTCAAGAGCATATCTTAAAGTCTCAATAGCTCCATTCTTTTCTTCCTCTTTAAACCTTCCTTCTCCATTATAACATCTACTTTTAACAAGTTCTAAGTAGTTTGAAGAAAGAGTATTGTTTAAGAAATATTTTGCTTTAACTATAGGTATATGGAAATTATATCTATTATAATCTCTATCAGCAAGCTTTACAAGCTCATTTATTTCTTTTCTTAAAGTTAAATCAAGTTCTGTAAATTTAGTGTCAACAGAATCATTCTTTTTAAACTGAGTTATAAACTTTGAAACATTCCAAAGTTTATTTAATGTTTTTTGTTCAGCTTTAATATTCTGTTCAGAACACATAAAATCTTTTTGATCTAAATTACCTTCAGTAACAGCCCATAACCTAAAGCTTTCAGCACCATAACTATCTAATATTTTTTGAGGATCAATAATGTTTCCTTTAGATTTTGACATTTTAAATCCTTTTCCATCTAAGATATGTTGATGGATATATACATCTTTAAAAATAACTCCACCATTCATTAAATAAGCTTTTAAAACTGTATAATAAAGCCAAGTTCTAACAATCTCTTTACCTTGTGGTCTTAGAGAACATACTGGATGTTTATTAAAAAAATCACTTCCAAAATGATGTATATAAAGAGGAGTGTTTGAAGAATCAAACCAAGTATCTAAAACTCTTTTATCTCCTTCTATGTTCTCAGAAGAACATTTTGGACAAGTTTTTGTTTCTGGAAATTCTTTCCATGGTTGTTGATATTTATCTTCAGAACCTAAGATAACTTCTCCACAGTCCTTACAATACCATAAAGGAACTTCAGTTGCATAATATCTTCTTCTTGAAATTGGCCAATCAGTTGAAACTGTGTTAAGCCAATCATCAAATATTTTTTTACTTGCAGGATTTGTAAAATTCATTTGATTTCCTATTTTTTTAACATCTTCTAAAAAATCAAGTTGTTTTAAATAATATTCACTTTGAGCAATAAACTCAACTTCATCTTTACTTCTTTCACAGATAGGTACCTTATGTTGTATTTTCTTTTCTTCAGTTACAAGGCCTTTTTCTTTTAAAGTTTCAATTATCTGTGCTCTTGCTTTCTTAACTCTTAGACCTTCAAACTCTTTAGCATTACTGTTCATTGTTCCGTCTATGTTAATTGAGATTATTGGTTTAATACCATGTTCTCTAAAAAATCTAATATCTGAATAATCTCCTGCAGAACACATCATAACAAGTCCAGTTCCTTTATCTTGTTTTGCAAGAGTGTGTGCTTTTATTGGAACTTCTATGTTAAATAAAGGAGTTACTGCTGTTTTTCCATCTAAGTTTTTCCATCTTTCATCTTCTGGGTTAAAGATAACCATACCAATACTGCACATAAGTTCTGGTCTTGTGGTTGCTATTGGTATTTTTTCTCCAGTCTCTTTAACTGTGAAAAGAATTGTATTAAATGAAGATTCTGTTTCTTTATAATCAATTTCAGAATCTGCAATTGTTGTCTTACAGCCTGGACAATAATTTACAACTTTTTCATCTTCATAGATTAGTCCTTTTTTATAAAGTTGAAGAAATGTTTTTTGTGTTAATTGTCTGTATTTTGGAGAATCTGTTTCATATACAGATCCTATTTCTTCATTTACTTCATATGAATTAAAGCTAATTCCTATTTTTCTAAAACTACTTTGTGTTTCTCCAGAGTATTCAATTAAAATTTCTCTACATTTATCAACATATTCTTCTCTTGGAGTTGTTAAAATATTCATGTTATATTTTTTTTCAGCTTCCATCTCTATTGGAAGTCCGTTTCTGTCAAGTCCTAGAGGAAAAATAACATTATAGTTTTTCTTTCTTCTATATCTTGCAATCATGTCCATGATTGCATAGGTTGTTGCTTGTCCTATATGTATTGGTCTGTTCAAGTATGGAGGAGGTGTGTCTATACTAAAGACTTCTTTTTCTTCTGCTTCTCTAAACTTAAATAGTTTATTTTTAATTTCAAATTCAATGATTTCTTTTTCTAAATCTTTGTTCCAGTTTTCTAAGGCCATAAATTTTCATATTTGTTTATATTTTTTTTATATATATAATATATATCTTCTTTGCAAAACATATTTAAACATATTTTACTTTATGTTTTTTTAATAAAGCCATTTTATTTTTTTAAAATTAAACATAACTTTTAAAAAACCTTTTGAAATATAGATTAATTATGGTTATTAAAAAAAATAATATTACTTATAACAATTCTAAGAATAAGAAATTAAAAAAAAGATAACTAAAAAAAAAGAAATAAAAAAAATTATTTCTAATAGACCTTCTTCTAAGACTATTAAATTTAAAAAATTAAGTAAAGATAAAAAATTAAATCTAAAAAGAAAACTAATATCTAAAATGTCTTATGATAAAGATACTTCTAAAATATTTTTAGATCTATTTTCAACACTTTCAAAAAATAATATTGAAATTCATTATGTAAATGGAAAGATAGTATATAAGACTATGAAGTGATATTTATATGCCTTTAATAAATTTAACCACTAAAAAATCAAGAACTAAAATTAGACAAATAGATACTAATGGTCCTAAATTATCTCAAGGAAATAGAGTACATGCTTTTGATGTGGATCATAATAAATATCATGGTACACCTCATGTTCATTTAAATAATGGTACTGTTTTAAATGTATTTAGTGGAAAGATATATAAAAATAAAATAGAAGTAGGGTCTATGAAAAAAAGAGAATTAGATGTTATTAGAGCTTCTATTGTTGAAAATATTATTTCTGTTGCTGAAGGTAAATTTAATCTTGATGGAAATTTAGTTTTTGTTCATGCTGATAAATCAGATCCACAACCAACTAATATTCATGTTCATTCAGATAGTAAAACTTTTTCTTCTGATAGTAAAGTATATGATGTTGGTGTTTCTAACTCTAGTTTAAAAGAATTTCATGCAAAATTAGATAAAGAGGTTAATTCTAATTCTATTCTAAGTAGTTTAGATAAATTATACAAAAATAATAAAAAAAATATAAGTATTCCAGATTCTTTAAAAAATAAATTAAAAACATTAGTAGAATCTAGTAATATTTCTAGAGAGTATTTAAAAGATAAATATGGTATTGATTTTGAGTCTCATGATTTAGATTATTTTTAATTTGTTTCTTTTTATTAAACATAACTTTTAAAAAACCTTTTGAAATATTAATATCTTTTATGATAGAATATAGAAAATCAAGAAAAACAGATCTTAAGCTTCTTGTAGACTTAGATAAACAAGCAAACAAAGAGATTTCTTGGTGGAAGCCTTTAACTTATTCTCAATTTTTAAAAATCCATTCTAATTATTCTATTTTTCTTGCTATAGATAATAAACAGATAATAGGTTATCTTTCAACAGAGATTAAAAAACAGAATAAGGAAGAGGTTTTATTTTTAGATAATATTTTTGTTTTAAAAGAATATAGGAAGAAAGGTATTTCAAAAAACTTAATTTTTATGTTTTTAGAAGAGTATAAGAGAAAATACAGTAAGATAAAGTTATATTCTCCTACCTCTCTTGAAAGGTTTTATAAGAAATTTGGTTTTAAGTCAAAGTATATAACTATGGTTTTTGAAGAATAATTTTACTTTTTATTAAACATAACTTTTTAATTTTATTCAGCGCATTTTAGTTATTTTTTTACAAGGTTATTGCGCATTTTAGCATTATTTCTCACGCCTCTTTCTCCAAAACCTAAAGACTCCCTATTTATAAGGCTTTAGAGTTTTTTTAAATTTGCGCATTTTAGATGTTTTTTTACAAGGTTATTGCGCATTTTAGTAACTTTTAATTATAAAGCTCTTTTCTCGGCCACGACCCCTCTCCCTTTCAAAATACATATTTAGCTTTAAGGTCCTAATATATATTATAAAATAGATTACCTTCCAAAAAAACATAATTTTTAATAATTAAAAGAAAAGTATAATTTTAAAAATAATGATATAAATGGATAAAAATGATTTATTTGATCTTATAAAAACAGGAGAAGGATATACTCTTGAGTTTAAAGAAAGTTTAAACCATAAAGAAATTGGAAAATCAATTTGTGCTTTTGCAAACTCAGATGGAGGTAAAATTCTTTTAGGAGTTACAGATAAAGGAGAAATAAAAGGTATTTCTAAAAACAATAGATTAGCCTCTGAAATACAAACAATTGCAAGAAACATAGATCCAGCTTTAGTTGTTCATTTTGAAATTATAGATACTATTGGTATAATATATGTTCCTTTAGGAAAAGATAAACCATATTTAGTAGGTGGTTCTTTTTATATAAGACAAGGTTCTAATTCTCAAAAGTTAAATAGAAATGAAATAATTGATTTTTTACAAAACGTAAATAAAATTTCTTTTGAAAAACAAACTTCTTCATTTTCTTTTAAAGATATAGATAATAATAAATTTTTAACATATAGAAAAAAAGCAAAATTTTTAACAACTCTATCAAAAGAGCATATTTTAAAAAATTTAAATCTTTTAACAAATGATATTCCAAACAATGCCTGTGCATTATTATTTTCAAAAAGAATAACTAAATTCTTTTTAAATGCAGATATTAGTTGTGTTTTATACCAAGGAGATACTAAGGCTGTTATGCTTGATAAAAAAGTATTTGAATCTGACTTTTTATCAAATTTTGAAAATGCTGTGTTATTTATTTTAAGAAATACAAAAACACGGGCTGATATTATTAATTTAAGAAGAGTTGAAACCCCTGAAATACCAGAGGCTGCTTTAAGGGAAGCAGTACTAAATGCTATGATTCATAGAGATTATTTTGTTCAAGGAAGAATATTGGTAGAAGTATATGAAGATAGAGTTGAAATATTAAATCCAGGTAAACTTCTTTTTAGTCTTAAAGATTTTGGAAAAGTAAGTATATTAAGAAATCCTATTTTAGCAGGTTGTATACAAAGAACAGAGTTTATTGAAAAGATTGGTTCTGGTATTAAAAGAATAAAAAAACTTTTTCCAAGTGTTAAGTTTAATATAGATACTGATTGGTTTTGTATTATTTTTAAAAGACAAAAATCAATAGAATCTATTATGAATGTTGGTGTAAATGCACCTGTAAAAGACACTGTAAATGTCGGTGTAAATGTCGGTGTAAATGTCGGTGTAAAAATATTAAAATTAATTAAAGCTAATAATAAAGTTACTTATGCTCAAATGGCAACAGAATTTAATTTAAGTACAAAGACTATTGAAAGATATTTAAAAATATTAAAAGAGCAAAAGAAGATAAAAAGAATAGGTTCAGACAAAGCAGGATATTGGAAAGTTATTGAAAAATAATTATATTATTACTTTTTCATTATCTTTGTATTTTTTTAAAGCTCCATTAATCTTTACCATAGGAATTTGAATTTCTCTTAAAAAAATAGAAATATGAGAAAGTTTACTTCCTTTTTCAACAATAATTCCTTTTACTTGATGAAGTTTTGGTAAAATTTCTAAAGGTATTTCTTTTATAACTATGACTTTATTTTTAATATTCTTAAGATCTTTTTCAGTTTTAATAATCTTAATTATTCCTTCTATTCTTCCGTTTATTAAAGTTTCAATAATTATCACCTTTTTATAAAAATCTTTCTTTTAAAGATTTAAATATTCTTTCTTTTAGATTTAATTGTTGTTCTTGATTTAACTTTTTATTAAAATATTTTGGTTTTTTTAAAAGTATTATATCTTTTTTATCTATTTTACTCTCAAGTCCTATATTTTTTAATATTATATCTACTGTATATTTTATTTTATCTTTTTTAGTTTTTAATTTTGGAAAATTAGGTTCTTTTGGTAAGTTTCCTAAATATTTATAGTTTTTTAAAATACCTTGTTCTTTTGTATGTCCTGTTATTAAAAATTCTGGTTTTTTAATAATTTCTGCAGAATATATAAATTTCCCATTAGGTAGAAGATATTCTTTATAAAATCTATTTTTAATAGTATAAAAGTTATATCCAAAACCTCTAAATATAGGATAATTTACATCTATTGATATTTCACTATAAAGAATGTTTTTCTTATAATTGTTTAGTTTTTTAAAATCTTTAAGATTTATTTTCTTTTTATAACTTAGATCTAAAGATTCTTTTAAAGTTGGATCTTTTCTTTTTTCTATAATTTTATCTAAAATAAGGTTAAATATCTCTTTAGGGCAGTTTATTTTTCTATCTATAAATAATTGTAGAAAAGATAATAAGGTTATTTCTGAGTAGTTGTTTATGTTTTTTTTAATAGATATAAAGATATCTTCTCTAAAAAGGTTAAGGTTTGGTTGAACATAGTATATGTTTATTGGATATTGTGTTTTTATGCCTTGCATGTTAAGGTAAAGTAGAGAATTTGATATTTCTTCTATTATTCTTAATTTAATTTTTTTATTCATATCTTTTAGAAGTTATTTTTTAGTTTTTATTATTTAATTACTACATAAAAGAGTTTAAAAGCCTTTTGAAATATTAATATCTTTTATGAAAGGCCTTATAATTAAAGAAAAATGGTTAAATTTAATCTTAGAAGGAAAAAAGACTTGGGAGATAAGAAACTTTAATACTTCAAAGATTGGTGAAAGAATTACTCTTATTATGAGTGGCACAAAAAAAGTATATGGCGAATGTATTATTAAAGATTCAATAAAAATTAACAAAGATATTTTACTTAAAAACTTAGAAAAACATCAAATAAAGAGAGAAGATGTTTTAGATTTAAAATATAATAATCCTCATGCTTGGGTATTGTCTGATATCAAAAGATATTCTTCTCCAAAGCCTTATGCTCATAAGAAAGGTTGTGTTATTTGGGTAAATGTTTAAAAGTTGTTTTTAAATTTTTATAATTCCTTTTTCAAAATCTAATGAAATTTTTTGACTTGATTTTAATATTTTTGTAACATCTTTTATTCCTACTATGCAAGGAATTTTAAATTCTCTTGATATTATTGCTGCATGACTTAAAATACCCCCATATTCTGTAACTATGGCTTTAAAATTTTTTAATAGTTCTATATTTCCATAATCGGTTCTTATACAAACCAATATTTTTCCTTTTATTGCTTCAGTATTATATTCTTTATTAAAATAATTGGATAAAAATACTTCTCCTTCTATTATTTTATTTTTATTTTTTGATGCAACAACACCTTTAAGTTCATTTAACATTTAAATCACTTTGAATTTCTAACGTATTTAAAGGAATGCGAGGGTAGTTTTTAATTATATAACTAATATCATATAGTATTTTATTTTCAATTTTACTAATATTATAATAATATGTTAATTTACTATCTTCGTCCTCTAACATGTAATATTTAAGATTATTATATACTTTATATGAATCGGTTAAATTTGTATCTTTAATTATATTAAATTTAAAATTATCGATCATTATTGAAACATTTTCTTTAGAAGGATTATTTTTGTCTATAAATTCAATTAATAATTTTGCAAATACATAATATGAATCTAAATAATAAGATAAAAAGTCAATTAAATTATATAAATAATATTTAGATGGTTTCTTTTTAATTTCATTTACTCTGTGTTTAATTATTTTAATTTTATCTGATTTTAATATTTTTTTATTTGAAAAATATTTTGAAAAATAAGTGTCTTCTACTACACTATTATAAAATGTAGGATTTAGTGGTCTTACATCTTCTAGACTATCATATTCTATTTTTCTTTCAATTTTGTGATATATAATTAAAAAAATATAATATGTACTCATATAGTTGGTATAATCTTCTAAAAAATCATTTGAATTTGATATAAATGAAAACTTCATTTTTGATATATAATAATCTAAATTTAATCTAATTATTTCAATATTTTTATTAAATTCATACAAATTGATATTAAGCTTATTAAAATAATACTCAATATTTTTTGAATAAGGTTTAGAATCCGTAAATATATATTCGCTGTCATTAATTTTTGTTTTTATTAAAAAATTATTATCTATTCCAAAATACTTTGGTACATTGGCTATTGCTACACTATTTAATATGTTAAGAAGGTTATTTGGTTTGAAAATACTCTTTTTAATATAATCCATTTCTAATAAATTTTGATTATTATTTTCATAAATAAAATTGTTGTCAGGAACAAGGTAAAATAAGTCATTTTCAGATATTTTTCTTTTAGGATTATTATTATGAAATAAGTTTAAATTATTAGGGTTTTTTAAAATATATTTTAGAAAGTGATCTATCCACATTTTATTATAATCACAAGCTAATTTAATAATTTCTTTTGAATTATTATATATATTTAATTTACCTATACAAGGAACTCTACAAAAATAATTATATTTACATTCATTGCATTTTAGATATTTTTTCATATTTTTAACTAAATTCAATATGTCAACTCTTTTGGTATTGAATTTTGTAATATTAAATTCGTTAACTTTAAATTTTTCTTGATCTACAAATGTATCACAACCATAAAAATTTCCATCTACAGAATAAGATACTATTCTTTTAAATGCACCACAACCTAAGTCGTAACATAATGCTGAATTGTACCCTAAAATTCTTTCAGAAAAGGACTTTAATGGTTCTATTGAAATTTTTAGTTCTTTAGAGGTATAATCTTTTAATATTTTTTCAATTTCTTTATTAATTATTTTTAAATTAGGTTTAAACTCAGTCTTGTCTGATATCATTAAATTAAACAATATTCCTTTAACTTTATAATAATCTACTAATTTTTTATAAGTTTTATATAATTTTTTTTGATTAGTTTTATTTACAACTATTATTACTCCACAACTTCTGTTTAATGATTTATATAAATCTAATGCTTCTAATGCATATTTAGGATCTCTTGCGGTTTTATCTATTGAATCAACACTAATTCCTATAGATACATTGTTTTTTAATAAATATTCTAAATTATCTTTATTTAAGTTAAATCCACTTGTTTGTAAACTAAATTTGATTTTATCATTTAAATTTCTTTTTTTAATTTCTTCTATAGTTTTTTTGATTAAATCAAATTCTAATAATGGTTCTCCACCATGAAAACAAAAATCAAATTTGTGGGGCTGTTTTTCAACACTATCAATTAGTTTTAGTAAATTGTTCCAATTATTACTTTTTAATGATAATTTTTCTTTTTCATTAATAGAAGTTATAAAACAATATTTACAATTTACTGGGCATTTTCTAGTCATTTCTATAACTATTGTAAAAAAATTAGAATCTTCAAATGATTGATCTTTTTTAGCTAATGGATATTTTTTATCTATATCATTTAGTTCATTGTTTATAGGAAATATTTCAAAATAGTTATTACAATTAATTAGTTTTCTATAGTTATTATTAGATACAACAGTACAATTTGTTTTATTTATCAAATATATCCCTATCTATTTAGTTTTAACAATTTAAGGAGAACTATCTATCCAAGAGTCACTATAATTGTTATCTGGCCAACAGTCTCCACTCCATGGACTAGGAGCTTCGTTGTCCCATACATTTCCTTTCCAATTGTTATAACCTACTTGGTTATTAATATGTAAAATCATTTTATCATATTTTATTTTTTAATAAATTGTTTTATTTATTATTATTATCCCATTTATCTGTCCAACCATCACCATTCCAACCACCATGATTAGTTCCCCAATTATCCCCCCAATTAGGATGGTCAAATCGGTATTTTTCGTTATTTTTGTCTATTAGTTCCATATAATCAATCCTCCTTTATTTAATTATGTTATATTCTATAATTAATTTATATATACATATAGTTTTTAAATCTAATTATTTTAAACATAACTATATATTATTTTAGTAAATATTTAAATAAAAAGTACGAATTTAGACCTGATAATAAATATTTTTTTAAATTTAGAAACAAGTCTATAATAATGTGTTTAAATAAAGATTTAAAGCTATGCAGGCTTTAATATTATGTATTTTAGTTATAATAAAAGAAGCTTACCATAATCTGTTAGGAAAAGAAAACTGTTTCTATTAATTATTTAAAATATTATTAATCCTATTATATACGATACTGTGTTCATTGTAAGAGATAATAGAAATAACTTAAGATTCTCTTTTTTAAAAACCATATATAAAAGTCTCCATTCTATAATAACTACAACTATTTCTAGAAATACTTCTATATATATGTAATATGAATTGTATTTAATAAAATTAAGTATGTGATTTAATATAGGATTTGTAATAATATTTATTAAAATTATGATTTTTAATAAATTTTTTACTTTTGGAAAAAAAGCTATTGCTACAATAAATTCTATACTAATAGTTAGTAATAAAACTAATAGTAAATATATTATATAATTAAATAGCATTTTTTGTTCTTTTTAGTTTTCTATATGCATATCTAATTAATAATAATAATAAATATGCGATTATTGTAAATAAAAGAAATGTAATAATAATAGGTCCTTTTGAAGGCACTACATTAAGTAACAATTTATTATTAATTAAATATGAAAATATATTTCCTGAAATCATATTTAGTATATAGAAAAGAAAGGAATATATATATTACTTTTTAAGATGGAATATCTCTTTTTAAAGCAAAAGAAGCTTTCCATAATCTGTAAGATAAAGAAAACCATTCTTTTCTTCAATAAGACCTTTTTCTTTAAAATCTCTAATGTTGTTATAAATTGCAGTTCTTCCAAGATTAAGTTTATCTGAATTTGCAAGCTCTGGAAGAGTTATATCTTTTTTTGAAATTTCTTCTAAAAGATCATAAGCCTTTTTACTAATATCAAAAGAAAGCTTTGGAACAACAACCATTTGGTTAATTTCAGAAGTAAAATATAAGATTTCTTTAATTTTATTACTTCTAGCATAACATCCTAGCATTATACCTATAGATTTAGGTTTTCTACCAGAAGTAATATCTACATATATTTCATTTTCTTCTTCTTTATAGATTTTATCAATATTTATAATAATTTCCTTTGCAATCTCATAAACTTCATAAAGAGTTGTTTTAATTTCTTTAAATTCTATATGTTTAAAGGTATTTTTTAGTTTTTCTTTAGTTTGTTTTTGAGTATCGTCTGATTGTTTGTCCATTATTAAATATATTACATCTGGACCAATTCTTGTAATAGCTCCAACCATTGGAGTAAATGAGTAAGTATTTGTTAAAAGTATTTTTTTCATAGTCTTTTCACTAATAATATATGTTATAAGTTTACTTTTTAAATGTATTTTTTTAAAGCTTTGTTCAAAATTAAGTGTATCTGTTTAATTTTTGACAAACCCTTTTTAAACTATTCTGTACTATTTATTATATATCTGTTCAGAAAAAAGTGAATGTAATAATTTTATCTAAAAATATATAATTAAAAGAAAATGTGTTAATAAATGGATAAATATATAGAATTAAACAAAATAAAGATCTTTTCTCTCGGCATACCTGCTATAAATATACTTTCTGACCTTGATCTTAATAGATCAGAATTTTCAAAAATAGTTTTTTCTCTTAACAGAATTGAATCTTGTTCAATAAATATACATATATCTGAAAAAGAAAACAATTTTGATTTTATTTTCCATAGAGATCATCTAGAAAATAACTTTAATCTCGAAAACACTTTATTTGATCTAAATGCTTCTTTTAAAGGACAAGTCAATATTTTTTTAGGAGTTTTTATAACCCCTTATTTTAAAAAAAATGATTTTAAAATCAAAGAAAACTATTTAGACACAAAAGAAGATTCTTTAAAAAATTTAGATCTTCATTTTCTAAGTTACTTAGATAAAGTTTTAGAAGAAGCAACAAAACCAAATAGTTTTTCTAGTAATAAATCTTTAAACATGTGTGTTATTGTAATGCCCCCAAATCTATTATATAATTTTTCTAAAGAAAAAATTAATATAGACCCAAAAAAAATTGAAAAAGAATTTTATGATATTGTTAAAGAAAAAACAAAAAAAGCAGATTTAACTATATATATAGATGATTACAATAGAGTAAATAATCTTGAAAATTGTTTAAGTTGTGAGGAACTAAATATAGCTGCAGCAAATTATCTAAATGGTTTATTTGAAAGTAAAAAAAAAATATTTAATTTAATTAAAAATAACCCTAAAGAATTACAGATACTTTTAAAATAGTTTAAAAAAAAAAAATTAAATAAAAGGAGAATAAAATATGAAGTCAGAAGTAATTAAAAAAACCATTAAAAACAACCTAAGGTTCGTGCATGTTAAAAACAAATCAAATGACATAGTCATAAACCTATATGTAAAGGTAGGTTCTTTTGATGAAACTGAAAATACTAGAGGAATCTCTCATTTTATTGAACATATGCTCTGGCAAGGAACAAAAAACCACACTGGTTTTGAAATAAGACAAAAAATAAAAGATCTTGATGCAACCTATAATGCCTATACTTCTATTAAAAGAACTTGTTATAGTATCTTTGGTCCTAAAAGACATTATGAAAAACTTTTAAAAATTCTTTTAGATGTTGTTCAAAATCCAAGTTTTGATAAAGCAGAAATAGAAAGAGAAAGAAATGTTATTTTAGATGAATATAAAAGAGGATTAGATGATCCTAAAGTAATTTTAGATAAGAAAATACATTCTTTTATTTTTAAAGATACTAATCTTTCATATCTTCCAATAGGTACCTTTGAAAACATAAGCTCTTTTACAAGGGAAGATTTAGTTTCTTTTTATGAAAAACATTATTTTTCAAACAACATGATAATAAGTGTTACTGGTAATCTAACAGAACCAGAAAAATTAATTGAAAAATATTTTACTTTAGAAGAAAAAGAACCTATCAAAAGAGAACTTAAAATACCAACCTTTAAAGGAATTCATCAATTTAGTCTTAGTGAAGGGGTTTTAGCAACACACTTTGGTTTAGTCTTTAAAGCTGTAAATTATTTTGATAAAGACTATCCTGTCTTTGAAATTATTGATTATTTATTAGATTATGGAAAAGAAATAAACTTACTTGAGAGTATAAGACAAAACTTAGGTCTTACCTATCATATTAATACCATTCAAACAACTTACCAAGAATCCGGTTATTTATCTATAAACACAACAGTTGAACCTGATAAAATTGATTTTTTAAAAGAGTCAATCTTTAAAGAACTTGAAAAATTAAAAACAATATCTAAAAAAGAATTAAACTATGTTAAAAGAAAAATGAAAAAGAATTATAACTCTATTAAAAAATATCCTTTTATCATAGAATCCTTAGTTATTAACAATGAACTTTTTGGTTCTGAAGAATCCTATAAAAAAAGACTAGAATTAATTGAAAAGGTTTCTTCTGAGGATATAAAAAGAGTGTGTGATACTTATTTTAATGATTATCTAGTAGGAGTGATATATCCTAAAGAGGTTTAAATAGATTTTTATATGATATATTATATAAGGTAATTATAAATGAAACTTCCAATAAACCCAAAAAAGTTATTAGAATCAGATTTAGTTGAAAAAGAAAGACTAGAGCTTAAAAAAGGTTATAATCCTGAATTAATCATACATACCATTACAGCTTTTGCAAATGATTTTAATAATTGGGGTGGAGGTTATATTTTAATTGGAGTAAATGATAATAAAGAAGTTGAAGGTGTTAATAAATCAGAAATAGATTCAATTTCAAAAAAAATAATTGAACTTTGTAACAAAATACAACCTACTTATTTTCCAGTTATTGAACCTTTTGAATATAATAACAAACATATACTAATTTTATATTGCCCTGGTGGTCTTGAAAGGCCTTATAAAGCTCCAAAATCTTTAGTAAAACCTTATAATTATAAATTATATATAAGGCATGGTCCTTGTACAGTTGTTGCAAATCATAAAGAAGAAATAGAGTTAATTAACTTAAGTGTTATTCCTTTTGATGACAGGATTAATCATAAGGCAAATATTGATGATTTAGATGATTCTTTAATAAATAAATACTTAAAAGAAACAAACTTAAATCTAAAAGAATTATCTAAAATAGATATTTGTAAAAGCTTAAATATAATTGATGGTTCTAAAGAATATTTAAAACCAAAAAATATTGGTCTATTAATGTTTTGTAAAACTCCTGAAAAATTTATTGAAACTCCTTTTATTGAAACAATTATTTTCTTTGATGAAATAGGAGATAAATTTGAAGAAAAAAAGTTTACTGGAGATATAATCTCACAGATACAAAATTCTTTAGAGTATATAAAAAATAAAGTTATTAGTGAAAGAGTTGAAAAAATAGATGGACAAGCAAAAAGTTTAAGATATTTTTCATATCCATATCAAGCTATAAAAGAAGCTTTAGTTAATGCTGTTTATCATAAAAGTTATGACGAGAATGTGCCTGTTGAAATAAGAGTTGAGCTTGATAGAATAGATATAGTTTCTTGTCCTGGACCTCTTCCTCCATTAAATAAAGATAATATTAATAATGAAGTTGTAATTTCAAGAAGATATAGAAACAGAAGAATTGGTGAATTTTTAAAAGAATATAACTTAACTGAAGGAAAGAATACAGGATTTAGAAAAATTAAAAATGCTCTTAAAAATAATGGTTCACCTAAACCTATATTTATAACAGATGAAGATAGGGTTCAGTTTATTACAAGAATTAAATTGCATCCTAAATTTAAACAAAATGTAAATTTAGCCCAAGCAACCCAGCAAGTTAAGGCCCAAGTTAAGGCCCAAGTTAAGGCCCAAGTTAAGGCCCAAGTTTTAGTTTATTTAAAAAAAGGTTCTTTATCAATATCTGAGTTAGTAACTAAAATAGGTCAAAAGTCAAGATCTGGTGGACTAAAGAAAATAATCTCTGAATTAATTAAAAATAAACTAATCTCCTTAACAATTCCTGAAAAACCAAAAAGTCCAAATCAAAAATACTTAATTACAGAAAAAGGACAGGATTATCTAAAAAAAGTAAGTAATTAAAAGATATAGATGTAAAGTATATTTAAATAAACACAAATTAAATCTTATACAATCAAATATATGTGCAATTAAAATAAAAAAATAAAAAATTGAAAATTATGGATAATAATAAATTAATTGTTTTTGAAGATAAAAAAATTAGACGAACTTGGTTTAATGATGATTGGTATTATGTTATTGAAGATATTATCTATGCATTAACTGAAAGTAATGACCCTAAGCAATATATTCAAAAATTAAAATCAAGAGATGAATTTTTAAAACAAGGGTGGGTACAATTTGTACGTACCCTTGAAGTTAAGACTAAAGGTGGAAGGCAAAATATGAATTGTGCTAACACCAAGTCAATTTTCAGAATAATTCAGTCAATTCCTTCAAAAAGAGCAGAACCTTTCAAATTATGGCTTGCACAACTAGGACAGGAAAGAATTGATGAAATAGAAAACCCTGAACTTGCACAAAATAGAGTTAAAGAATATTATGAATTAAAAGGGTACCCTAAAGACTGGATTGATAAAAGACTAAGAGGTATTGCAATTAGGCAAGAATTAACTAATGAATGGAAAAAAAGAGGTATAGAAGAAAAAAAAGATTTTGCTATACTTACAAATGAAATTCATACTGCAATATTTGATATACCAATAAAAAAACATAAAGTTATAAAAAATATACCTAAACAATCTAAAATTAATTTAAGAGATCATATGACTGATTTAGAGTTAATTTTTTCAATGCTTGGAGAAAGAGCTACAACTGAGATTACACAAACACAAAATATAAAAGGATTTAATAATTTGAAAATTGCTTCTAAAAAAGGAGGAAATATATCTAAAAAAGCAAGATTAGAGCTTGAAAAAGAGACTGGTAAAAAAGTATTGTCAAAAGACAATAATTTAGATAAAAAGAATCTTTTAAAGTAATTGTATTAATAAATAAGAAAAAAAGAGTAATAAAAAATGAGCCAAAACATAGAACAAGAGAACGCAATTAAGAAAGTAAAAGGACCATGTATCATTTTAGCAGGAGCAGGTACTGGAAAAACCTTCACTATAAGACAAAAGATAAAGTATATTGTAGATAATAACCTATACAAACCAGAAGAAATCCTTTGTCTAACCTTTTCAAACGAAGCTACAAACAACCTTAAAAAGAAAGTATTTGAAGATATTTCAAATAAAGCTAATTTTTTAACAATAAAGACCTTTCATTCTTTTTGCTCAGAGATTATAAAAGAAAACTCTGACTTTTTTAAAATAAATCCAGATTTTAAGATAATCCTACCAGAAGACTCAAAGATAATAGTTACAAAATACTTTGGTATCTTACCTTATTACTCTAATAGATATATAAACACCATCCAAAACTGTAAAGATTTTGGAATAACTATAGAGGCTCTAAAAGAATACATTGAAAACAATCTTTTAAAAAAACTATTAGAATCTACAACTATTGACTCTCTAGAACAATTCTATTTAGAAAAACAAAAAGAAATAAGAACTATTTTTAAAGAAGTTAAACATGATGATAAAGATGTAAGAAAATCATCAAAGGAATATAAAAAAGAACTAAAAAGCTTTATTAGTACTTATGATGATTATATAAAATTTAATAAATTTATAGAAACTTGGGAAAAATATGAAACTTTTAAACGTGAAAAGAATTATCTAGATTATGGAGACTTAAATAAACTAGTCTTAGAATACTTTACAATAAATGGATCCTCTAAATACACAGAACAATACAAATATGTTTTTGTAGATGAATTTCAAGATACAAACAAACTACAGTTTGATTTAATAAAATATATAGCAGAGCATAGAAACATAACTGTTGTTGGAGACTTAAATCAATCAATCTATGGTTTTAGAGGAGCTTATAAAGATAGTTTTAAAAATTTTGAAGAAAATTTTAAAGTTGTTAAAGAAACAGATGTTTTTAATTTAACAAAGTCTTATAGATCTCCAAACACAGTTCTAAACATAGCATATGACCTAATAAAAAATAACTTTGAAAAAGACTCAAACGAATGTCAAAAAGTTCAAAATGCAGAAGATAGAGAGGGAGACAAAGTAAAAGTCTTTTCTTTTAATGATCAATATGAGGAAGCAAGGTTTATTTCTGATGAAGTTGAAAAAGAAATTGAAAATAACACTCCTTTAAACCAAATAGCAGTTTTAATAAGAACACATAAACAAGCTGAAGTTATAAAACAAGCCTTAGAGCTTAAAAAAATACCTTTTACCTATGCAGGTAAAACAAATCTCTTAGAATATGCTGAGATTAAAACAGTTGTTTCTTATCTATCAATATTAAACAACTTAATTAACAGAACAGCAACTGGTGAACAAGCATGGTGGTATCTTTTCCACTATGAAAACACTCTAGAACCAGAAGACTCAATTAAGATTGGAAGATTTTTAAAATCAAAAAGGAATGAAAACCTATCAATTGACCAAGCATTACTAGAATCATCTGTTCTTTTAAGTGAAAGAGGAGGAAAAATAGTTAAAAGGGTGGTTGAAAAGTTAACTTCTTTAACAAAAATTTCAAATAAACCACTACCTTCTCTTGTTTTAGACATCTTTGAGATTACTGGTCTTAACAGAAGGTTTACTTATAAGCGAACTATTGAAAACACAGAACATTTACTTAATTTAAAAAGCTTTTATGAAATTACAAAAAACTACTATGAATTTCATGATAAAGACTTATTTTCATTTATTGAATATTTAGAAATTCTTGATAAACTTGAAGTAAACATAGATTCAAGTAAAGTATCAAACCTTAATGCTGTTAGATTAATGACAATACATGCATGTAAAGGACTTCAGTTTAAGAAAGTTATTTTAAGTAACCTAGCTGAAAAAAGATTTCCAATAGATAGAACACATAATGAACCATTAATTCCAAAGGAATTAATTGAAGATAGAAAAAAAGAGATTGAAAGAGTAAAAGAGATAAATAAAGAGCTTTCTCCTGAAAAATTAGAAAAAGCAATAGCTGATTCTCTTAAGGCCTATGAAAAAGAAATACTTCTTTATGATGAAAGACGTCTTTGTTATGTTGGATTTACAAGAGCTGAAGAAGATTTAATCTTAACTTTTGCAAAATCCTATAACTCTGAAGCTAATTCTTCTAAAAATTCAGTATTTTTAGATGAGATTAATTATTTAACAAATGAAAATATTACTTATACTGAGGACACTGATACTCTTTCAACAATAATTGCTCCAAGCTCAAAGTCTGAAAAATATAAATCATTGTTAAAAGAGCAATTGATAGATTCTCTTGATTCAGATGACCTTAACTCTCTTGTCTTAAGACTAAGTAAATATTTTGCAGTAAGAAGCAATACCTTAGATATTCAAGAAACAATAAACAATGTTGTTATTGATAAAGAAGAACTATCTAAAGATGTTATTAAATATCAAGAAAATAAAAACTCAATTAAGTTTAATAAAGAAGAATTTACATTTAGTCCTTCTTCAATCATGGACTATATGCATTGCCCTAAACTATTTGAAATTAAAAATATATATAGAATGCCAGCTATTGGTGAGTTTGATGAAGTGGATGAAGAAGAGGGTTCTGGTTCTGCTCTTTCTAAGGGAAGTTATCTTCATAGGATCTTAGAGCTTTTCATAAAGAATAAGCTTTCTTCTTTTGAGGATATTCAAACTCTTTCAAAAGAGCTTTTAAAAAATGAATTTTCAGGAAAGATTTCTGAAAAAGACCATAAAGAGACTCTTGAGCTTTGTAAGGTGTTTTTGGAAAGAAACAAGGAGAAGCTTTCTTCTCTTTTAAGAGTGGATACTGAGATTGATATTAATCTTTCTCTTGAGGGTTATAAGATTTATGGAAAAGTAGATAGAGTTGACCATCTTCCTTCTCCTCTCGAAGGTTTTGTGGATATTATTGATTACAAGACAAACAAAAAACCTATTCCTCCTGAGAAAAGAAAGATGCAGCTTGGTATCTATGCTCTTGGGCTTCTTTCTCAGGGGTATAAGGTAAACCGCCTTGTCTTGGATCTTTTAAAGCTTGAGTCACCTGTGGAGATGATTGTTGACAACAACAATCAAGATCAAGTCACCTCCTCCTTAGGCTGCGATAAGCGTTCAAACTTCACTCTCACAGAGTTAAGGCGCGAAATCTTGGACATCTGCCACTCTATTGAAAAGGATTATGAGAGTGACTTTGAGGTTGCGAAAAGCAAGGATAAATGTAAGTATTGCGGGTATAAATTTTACTGCCCGAAGTGGAAAGAATGAATGTGATAAAATGAAATTAAAACAAAATAAAATAATAATAAATGAAAATAATATTTTTAAAAAAGAATATTTTACTAAAACACATAAAACAGTATTTGATTTATTAGGTTATAATGAAAATGCATTATCCAAAGTTTTTACCTACATTTTATCTAATAACAGGAGTTTCTATTTTAATTTTTTAAAACGGGTTGGATTAAATATAAGAAATTCTTTATCTAATTATAAGACTGTCAAAATTGAAATTCAAAAAAAGAGACGTGAGGGCATTACTGACATTGAAATATTTGGGCAAAAAGAAGACACAACTAAATATCATGTAGTTATAGAATGTAAAATAAATAAAAATAAAGTTAAAGAACAAAGAAGTAAATATTTAGATATTTTAAAAGATTCAAAAGATAAGATTAAAATTATGGTTTTTATTACAAGTAATTTAGAAACATTTAAATTGGATTTTTTATTATTAGAGAATATCAAAATTTATAAACTAGTTTGGCTAGATGTTTTTTCAGATATATATGATAGTAAATTTAAGAAAAATAAATTAATTATAGATGTAAAAAAATATATTGAAGGTGGTTATAATATGAATAATTATATAAAAGAAATTTTAGTTCAAGATTTAGGTGTAGCTATAGAAATAAAACGTTTTTTAGAATATAATATCTATAGGCGGCCTGAGTCTGCAGGAAATCCATTATATTTTGCACCTTATTTTACTAAAGGAAATCATGTGTTTGAAGGTATTAAGTTTGTATCCAAAATTTTAGGTGTTTTAACTATAACTGCAAATTCAAATAAAGACGATATTATTAATGATCTTAACGTTTTTCTTAAATTTTCTGAGTTAGAATCAAATTCAAAAACAAAATTAATTGAAAAGTGGGTTTTAGGAATAAAATTATCTTTAAATGAAGATGATAAGTCAAAAGATCAAACTTATTATTTTTTAGACGATCCTATAACTTTACCAGGTATTTGTAAAAAGAAAAATATAAAAAAATCTAAAGGATGGATTGGAGGAGCAATTCCTAAAAATAGATGTGTAACTTTTAAAGCATTAATTGAAAATATGAATGTTAGTTTAAAATAGATTTTTTCATTTACTGAAAAAGATTATGAGAGTGACTTTGAGGTTGCTGTAAGCAAGGATAAATGTAAGTATTGCGGGTATAAGTTTTACTGCCCGAAGAGGAAAGAATGAGTGTTTAATAAATTTAAATTTGAAGGAAATGAGTCGGTTAGTAATAGTAACCAACTGAAAATGAAAACAGAAGACGGTAAAATGTTTTTAATATACCTCTTTGGGATTAATGATTATTAATAACAAAAATATATTTTAAATTAAATAAAAGGTGATATTATGACTACTGATAAAAAATTAATTGTTAACCAAAAAATAAAATCAACAGCAATAATTTTAGCAGTATTTTTTGGGCCATATTCTTTTATTTATACTTGGAAAAAAGATTCTAATCATGCTTTAATTCAAATTATCTTTTATACATTGGGCCTTTTGTTTGGATTTGGTTTTTCAATTGTTTTATATTTACCTTTATTATTTTGGATAGTTACTTTAATAACTGTTCTTTTGCGTGGAAATAACTTTTATTTAAATTATTATAATTCAAATATTAATAATAATGTTTTAAAAAAAGAAAAAATAAAAGATGAAAAAAAAGAAGAAGATGTTAATATAATTATTGCAAAACACAAAATTAGAAGATAGGGGATATGTATGGATGATAATATAAATAATAATGAAACCGAAACAACTAAAGATAAAGGTGCAGCTTTAGAAAAAGCTATTGAGTTTATATTTAAAACAGCTGGTTTTGAAACTCAAAAAAATGTTTTTGTTGCTAAATACGAAATAGATATTCTTGCAAAAATAGGTGATAGATATATTATTATTGAATGTAAAAATTATCAAAATAGTTCAATGACTATTAGAAATTTAATTCATCAATGGAATAGTAAAAATCAAATTATAAATGCAAGTAAGGTAATTATTGCTATTGCTGGTTTAAAAGCAAAACCTTCTGATATTAAACTTGCAAATGAATTTGATATAGAAATATGGGATGATGATGTTATTTCTAATTTATTTAATTTAACTTTAACTCCTAGTTTATTGAAAGAAAAGTTAATTTCAAGTATAGATTTTAAACCAATTTCAATTTCTGAATTATATAGACAAAGAATTTCAGAAATGGTTATTTATCCTTTACTAGGTAAATCAATTTCAAATGAAGAACTTTATTCTAATTTTAATAATTGGTTTGCAACATTTATTAGAACTGAACTTCAAATAAATGGTACTAGTAAAGAAGATAGATTAAAACATATTCAATTGTTTGAAGATACAAAAGAGAAAAAAGGTTTTTTAAATATTAAATTTAAAAGATCTGCTGAAGACTATTGGGATGAAGTTGCAAATAATTTACAAAATAATATAATATTAAATAAAAACGTTCAGAAAAGATATTATAATTATATGTGTGAATTAATTGGAGAATTTAATAATCAAAATGATTATTATAAATCAAAATCTGGTGAAGAAAAAATAAAAAATATTATTAAAAAAAGATTGTATAATTCTTTAGTTTCTGACAATTTAATTTCAGAGTTTAGTTTTGGTAATGGAAGTGTAATTATAACTCCTTTAAAAGAAGGTTATTTTTCTTTAATTGTTCCTTCTATTAATGAAAAACAAGCTAATTTAATTAACTGGATTTTAACTTCTGAGTTTTATTTTACAGAAGAATTAGTTAATAATAGGGTAATTTCTAATTATACATGGTTATGTTTTTCTTTAGATGAGGCTGTAGATAAAGTATATAGAATATTAGATGAATATTATGGAATAGATGATGAAAACAAATTAAGAGATTTAAGATTATAATTGTAATTTATTACAAATGGTGAAAATATGAAAAAAGAACAAAACTTTGAAAACTTAGAACAACTTTTAGAAAAAATAAAAACAATAGGCTTCTTTGAAAGAATCTTTTCATGGAGTAAAATAAGAGAATTAAGCTATGAAGCTTACAAAGAATTTAGTTTAATTGAAAAAACAATAGAAATTGATCTAAAAAAAGCTGTTGAAAAAATAGAATTTGAAAAAACAGAACTACAATCTGAAATTAAACAACTACATAACAAAGATAAAGAAAACATAAAAACAATAGCTGAATATGAAAGTATAAAAGAAAGAGAACAAAAAGAATATATAAAAAACATAGAACAATTAAATAAAGCTCAAGAACAAGTAAAAGAAGATAGATTAAGACTTCAAAAAGAAAGAGATGAAGAAAAAGAAAAATATTACGAAGAAATGAAAAAAACATGGAAAAACCATGAACAAAATGTAGAAGATAAAATAAAATTAATATGTGAAAGAAATCATTTAGAATATTTATCTAAAGAAAAAGTAGAATTTAAAGGAAAACCAGATAATACTATAAAAATTGGAGATCAATATGTTATATTTGATGCAAAATCTCCAGCAAACGATAATTTAGATAATTTTCCTATATATATTAGAAATCAAGCAAAAGAAGTAGAAAAATATACAAAAGAAAAAGATGTAAGAAAATCAATATATTTAGTAGTTCCTCATAACACAATAGAAAAAATAAAAGAAAACCTAATAAATATATCAAATTATAAAGTACATATAATAAGTATAGATTCATTAGAACCAATTATTGAATCTTTAGTTGAAATATTAACTTATAAATATACAGATCAATTAAGTCCAGAAGAGAGAGATAAGATTGCTGAAATTATAGGAAGATTTGCTCATTCAACAAAAAGAAAGATACAGATAGACAATTGGTTTAATCAGAGCTTTTTAGGAATACTTGACAGTTGTAATGATTTGGATGAAAAAACAAAACTAAAGTCAAGAGACTTTGAAAAATCATATAAATTAAATCCAGATCAAGACAAGGTAGGTAAGTTAATAGATGCTTCTTCTCTTGATGAAGATATAAAAGTAATAGAGCATAAAAGGGTTTTAAAAGATAAGAAATTGTTGAAAGGTAAAAAATAAGAGGTATTCAAAAAATGTATAATAAGTTTCCTTCTAAAAATATTGATGATTATTGGGTTTTTGTAGAATCTAAAAAAATAAATTATAATTATACATTAAAATCAGGAAAATGGTTAATTTTTATAGATGTCAGTAATTTAGATTTTGTTTGGCAGAAAATAGCGGATGCTACTGAAAAAGGGTTATTAGGATTAAGTTCAAAAGCTAGTACTTCTAAAGAAAATCCAAATTCCCCTAATCAAAATATTAAAGTAATTTGTATTTATACATATAATTCTGATGATGTAGCAGATGTTTCTAGAATTGCATGGAATCTATATAAATTAGGGGTTGTAGGTAAGGTTTTAAATTATAAAGAAGATAAATCGACAATAGATAATAAATATGCAAATAGGGGTCATAAAAATATTTCTAAATATTCAATAAGTATTAGTAATTTTAATAATTGTAAAAATTTAAAGGAATTTTTTGATTTTTTTAAATTAAAATATGTTATTTAAATTTTTTTAATAATATTAATTTTATATATAATATAAAATATATAATTATATTTAAAAATGAGTTAATATGGATTATGAAACTTTAATTCCTAAAGAAAAAATAAATTTTAGAATTGAGAATGAATCTAAATTCTTTATTCAAAAAATTTTAAATGATAAAAATAATATGCTTAGGTATATATCTCCAGATAAAAGAAATAGGATTCATGGCGATAAACTATTTCCTATAAACATTCTAATAAATAAAGGGGTCGAAGATATTAAAATAGTAAAATCATATCTTTCTAAAGATGATTTAGATAAGGTTGAATTTTTAAGTTTTTGTTGTGAACTTGAAAATACAGTTGTATTAAATCTTTGGCTTGATGATAGTGATAATACTATTAGCGATAATAAGATTAATTTGTTTAAAGAAATTAAAAATAATAAAAATAATAATAAATATACATCTTTAAATTTAGATGGTAATTATCTAATAGGAAATAACAATCAAAATTATTCTACTATTTTAATGTTTAAGTCTAATTCTAAAATTATAACGCAAAATAATATTTTTTTTGATTGGAAATATATGCCTTTTATTAAAAAATCTTCTGAAACCATAAAGACTTATATGTCTCCGTCTTTTTCTCCAGTAATGTTTGATAGCAAATTAAATAAAGATGCTTTTCAAACGTATTTTTCTTCAATTTTTAAAGTTAAATCTATTAGTAATAATGTCGTTAAAATTGAAGTTTTAAATCATTTTATGAGTTATAAAAGCAATTCTGAATTTTTCGATGTAGGATTAGATGATTTAAATTTACTAAATGAATTATCTAAAATTCATAATGAAGATAGGTTTGTATTAGGATTATTTATTGATAAGTTATATAAGTATGATTCTAAATATTACTCCCGAGAAATTTTTTTAGTAGATTTGTTTTCTGATACTACTCCTGAAGAAATATTATATCATAAAATAATACAAAGAATATATTATCATTATTTAATAACTTTTGATTTTAGAATCTGTTTATTAAGTGAACTTAAAAAAATTTATATTAAAGAATGTGAATTATTAAGTTACATTGGAATTAAAATTAAGATTAGTTTTGATAATTTTATTAGTAGCTTTCTGAATAATTATGTTGTTGTAATTAATGATTTTGTCTATTACAAACCATATTTGTTATTTGACTTAGATCAAAACACATTAGGTAAAATATATTCTGCATATAAAGAAGAATGTGATAATTGTTATTTTGGAAATTATTCTAAAGAAATATATAATTTATTTTTTTTAAATATTTATAATAGTTTATCTAAAAAAACTTTAATAGATAGAATTAAAAAATGGGATAATAAATGGAAAATAAAGACTATTTAAAATTATATACAAATATTAAAACTAAATATTTATCATTCTTATTAACTACTTTTTGTAGACGTAATGATATTTTAAAAGATAAAATTAAAACTTATTATTTAGAAAATAATTTATTGTCTACAGAGGTTTATTTAGAAAAAAAAGTAAATTATCCTAAAATAGATGTTTCAGAAATAGATTTGTTAAATTTTACAGAACCTGTGCTTGGTTTAATTAAGAATAAAATAAAACAAAATGAAATTCCTTATAAACATCAATATAAAGCATGGGAAAACATTTTAAATAATAAAAACTGTATAGTTGCAACAGGTACTGGTAGTGGTAAAACTGAATGTTATTTATATCCTATTTATAATTTTGTTTTAACCAAAAAAGATTCTAAAATAAAAACTATTATTTTATATCCTTTAAAAGCATTAACCAAAAATCAATATGATAGAATCATAGATGACATTAATTATTTAAATAAAAAATATAATCAAAATATTTCTTGTAAAATATTAGACGGAGACTTATCAAAAGATGAAAAAGAAGACGTTATATTAAATCCTCCTGATATTTTACTTACAAATTATGTTATGCTAGACAGAATATTAATTGATCCTAAATATAAAAATATACTATCTAATTTAGATTTAAAATATTTAATTTTAGATGAAATTCATGTCTATAGAGGTGCGCAAGGTATAGATGTATCTTTTTTAGTTAAAAGATTACAGTTAGAGTTATTAAAAAACAACATTACTTTAGAAAATATTGTTTATATTGGTACGAGTGCTACTTTAAATTCTGAAGATAATTATAAAGATACATTTAATTTTTTGTATAAAATATTTAATGTTAAATTTTGTATTGAAAATATTGTTAGTTATGTGCCTGAAAATAATATTTTAAAATTAAATGATGTTAATTTAGATTCGGAAAATTATAAATTTCATGTTATGTTTAGTAAACCTAATAATTTTTATAAATGTTTAGATTGTGGTAAATTATATTCTGAAAATTCAATAACATCAGATTTTAGATGTTCTTGTGGTTCAAATTTAGTTTTTGAGTTAAATACTTGTAGAAATTGTGGTGAAGAATATTTTTCTTATTTTATTAATTCAGATGATTATGGGAATACAAATAAAATAAATTTGAATGATAAATTTTTTAAATACAATAATAATTATCTTAAATATAATTTAAATAATGATATAAAAATATTGTTTTTAATTGATGATGCTTTTGATTCTGAGAATGTGACTAACTTTAAATTGTGTTCTAATTGTAAATCTATTTTTCCTAATTTTGATTCTTGTCCTTATTGTAAATCAATTTTATTTAAAAATATTAAAGTTTATACTATAAAAGATGTTGTAAATAAAGAATATATTAATTTTAAAAATAAATATTCTTCTAATTCAAATTTTTGCGTTAAATGTAATTTTAAAGTAGGGGGAAAACAACCAAGTCTTATTACAGATTTAAGTAAAATTTCTGATGAAAATATTTCTCATATAATTTTTGATGAGCTATATTGTAATTTAGATATTAATAGGAAAATTCTCTTATTTGTTGATAATGTGCAAGGTAGTTCAAAATTTTCACGAGAAATAAGTGAAACACATATAAAGAATATATTAAGAAAAGAACTATTGCAAATAATTAAAAATTTAGAAAGTACAATAAGTTTATATAAATTACATCAAAAAATAGATGATATTTTTGATGATTTGAATGTTAAATCTGATGTTAAATTAGCAATAGATGTTGAATTTTTTGGAGAATTATTAGCTAAAGAACATAAGGTGGGTTCTATTAAAAATAGAAAATGGATTAAATATAAATTTAATATTGATTTTGTTAAAGAGTTAGATAGTTATAATAAAATATTACATTATATGTTGAATAATAAATTAATTCAAAAATATTACCAGTTATTAAAAATTAATGGTTATAACATTTCAGATCTAAAAAATAATAAATTTTTAAAAGAAACTCTTTGTAAAAAATATAAATTTAGTGAAGCACATTTAAATCAATATTTAAATGATTTAATTTTAAAAAATATTATTATTTCTGAAGATAATTTTTATCTAATTAAAGATAGTGAAGTTTATTTGTCTAAAAATGATAAGGTTATATATGAACCTGATAATTATTATGATAATTGGGATTATAGTGTCCCAATTATGGCTACAGAAAATGACACAGGTAAAACTTCACCCGAAAAACGTTTAGAGATTGAATCTAATTTTAAAACACAAAATAACATTATATTAGTTGCAACTCCTACTTTAGAATTAGGTGTTGATATTGGTGATTTAAATTGTGTAGGTCAATTAAGATCTCCAAGATCTGCTGCTAACTATGTTCAAAGAACTGGTAGAGCCGGCAGAAAAAATAATGTGTCTTCTTTTGCAATAACATATTTAGAAGAAAGTGCATTAGGTGGGTATTATTTCTATAATCCAAAAGAATTAATTGCAGGTAAAATTAATCCTCCTTTATTTGATATTAATTTAAAACAACCAATACATAGGTTTTTATTTTCAATTTTTTTATCAAATATTTTAAAAGAAAATGGTTTTAATTTACTTGTTAATAATAATTGGCAAATAATTAATAATTGGATTAAAAACAAGTCTGAAATAAAAAAATATTGGTTAGATTATTATAGTGGTAAATTTAAAAATACTTTAGATTTATTTAATAATAATTTATTTGAAATATATAATAAATACGATTCTAAAATTGTTTATGAATGGATAGATAAATTAGAATCTTGTTTAACTTTATTTGAATCTAATAAATTTTTAACTGACAATGATAAAAAATATACTCTTGATTATTTTAGATTATACAATTTATTGCCTGATTTTTCATTTGGAAATGGAGGCACATTAATTAAAAATATTTATTCAGAAAAAATAATTTCTGGTTTTGGTTTAAAAGAATCTTGCCCTTTAAATACTGTTGATATAGATAAAAAAAGATATAGTTGTAAATGGTTAAAGGTAGATCAATATTATTTTAATAAAAATAATTTTATATATACTGACAAATATAAAGAGTGTATTAATCCCTATTGTATAAATTATATATCTACAAATAATTTAGATAAACAATTATGTCCAATTTGTAATACTCTTTTAACTTCTAAAGAACGTATATTATTTAGACCACTAATAATAGACGCTGTTGAGCAAAAATACTTTAATATTTCAAAAAAAGTAGATTGGAAAACTATTTTAATAGATTTACCGGATGATTTTAGAGAAAAGTATAATTTTGAATGTAGTGTTGGATTATTGTTTAATGGAATTATTGATTATAATAATTATAAAAATAATTCTAATAATTATAATATTTGTAAAAAATGTGGTAAAATATATAATATTACTGAAAAAAAAGATAATAGATGTACAAAACACGAGCCTTTTGATGGTAGTATTATAGATAAATATAATACTACTGCCGTTTATCTTAATTTGAATAAATATATTAATAGTGATTTAAATAATAATTTATCCCTAAATCAATTAATTACATTATATAATGCTTTAATATCATCAGCAAATATAGAAGTTGGTTGTGAAGATGGGGAAGTTAATGCAATTATAGTAAATAACTTAGAATTTATTTTTTTTGATACTGTAGAGGGTGGAGTTGGTTTTGTAAATATTTTTTCAGAAAATTTAAAGAGGGTTATTGAAAAATCAATTAATTTATGTGAGCAAGATTGTTGTAGTAATGGTTGTATTAAATGTATCGGTTCTTATACAAGACAAAAAGATCTTAATCTTTTAGATAAAAAATTAATAATACCAATTTTAAAAGAAACTTTAGATAATATCAATACTAAACTTTAATTTTTATAAGAGTAATTTATAAATATTTAGTTATTAGATATATATATTGATAATTATGGAAACAAAAGCAAACTTAAAAGAATTAAAAGAATTCTATAGACAATTTACAAAAGAAAGAGAATGGGATAAATATCATACCCCAAAGGATCTATCTATAGCTTTATCTATTGAAGCATCTGAAATACAAGAGTTATTTTTATGGAAAACAAATCAAGAAATAGAAAATATGCTTTCAGATCCTATTAAAAAAGAAAAAGTTAGAGAAGAGATTGCTGATGTTTTTGCATATTTATTAAGACTTTCAGATAAATTAGATATAGATCTTGTAAAAGCATTTTATGATAAAATGGAAAAAAATGATAAGAAATATCCTATTGATAAAGTTAAAGGCAATTTTAAAAAATATAATGAGTTAGATGATTAATTATGTTGGTATATGAATCTACAAAAGAAAAGTTTATTGAAGATGTAGAAAAAGATCAAATAGTTGATCAGATATACTCAAAATATAAACAATATTTTGGTAGGTCTAATGAATCACAAATTAGATCTTGGAAAAATTCAATGGAATATATGTATAAAGTTTTAAATACAAATGATATTCCTAATGATTCTGGAATAGCAATAGAGTTTAATATTCCGTCTACTTCTAAAAGAATTGATTTTATTATAGCTGGTAAAGATTTAAATTATATTAATGGTATTGTTATTATTGAATTAAAACAATGGGATTCTTGTAATATTGTTGATGAAAAAGACGGTATAGTAAAGACTTATATTGCAGGAGGAATAAGAGAAGTTGAACATCCTTCTTATCAAGTCTGGTCTTATGCAACACTTATTGAAGATTTTAATTTAGCTATACAAGAAAATAATATAAAAGTTTATCCTTGTGCATATTTACATAATTATAAAATTGAAGATAAAGATCCAATACTTAACCCTATTTATTCAGAATATTTAAATTATGCTCCATTATTTGGAAATGGAGATGTATTTAAATTAAGAAAATTTATCAGTAAATATATTAAATATGGTTATAAGGATTTGTTATATATTATTGAAAATGGCAAAATATCTCCTTCTAAAAGATTACAAGATTCTTTAGTAAAAATGCTTTCTGGAAATAAAGAATTTATTTTAATTGATGATCAAAAAGTAGTGTTTGAAAATGCAAAATATCTTGGGGTTAAATCTAAAAAAGATGATAAAAAAAGAGTAATTATAATAGAAGGTGGGCCTGGAACAGGAAAAACAGTATTAGCAATAAATTTATTATCTTATTTTACAAATAAAAAACTAGTATCAAATTATGTTACTAAAAATTCAGCTCCAAGGGATATATTTTTTGCTAAATTAATGGAAAAATATAAAGCTCCATTTATTAAAAATTTATTCAAAGGATCAGGAGCATATATTGAGTCAGAAAAGAATGAATTTGATGTTTTAATTGTAGATGAAGCACATAGATTGAATGAGAAATCTGGTTTGTTTAAAAATAAGGGTGTAAATCAAATATCAGAAATAATAAATGCTTCTAAATTATCAATTTTTTTTGTTGATGAAAATCAAAAAGTAACACTTAGTGATATAGGTGATATTGAAACAATACAAAAATATAGTGAGATACATAATGCTGAAATACATCAAATGAAATTAGAGTCTCAATTTAGATGTAATGGTTCTGATGGTTATCTTTCTTGGTTGGATGATTTATTAGAAATTAAAGAAACTGCTAATTTTGATGGTTTTGATTTAAATTTTGATTTTAAAGTAGTAGATACACCTAATGAACTTAAAAAATTAATATTTGAAAAAAATAAGAAAAATAATAAATCCAGATTAGTTGCAGGATATTGTTGGAATTGGATTACAACTGGAAAAGAAAAGACTGATGTTCATGATATTGTTATTCCAGAACATCAATTTTCAATGAGTTGGAATTTAGGTAGTACTAAGACTTGGGCAATAGATAAGGATTCAATAAATGAAGTTGGTTGTATACACACAACACAAGGTTTAGAGTTTGATTATGTAGGGGTAATAATTGGTCCAGATATAAGATATGAAAATGGTAAAATTATTACTGATTTTACTAAGAGAGCAAAAACAGACCAATCACTAAGAGGGATAAATAAAATTCAATCTCAAAATCCTTCACTTGCAAAATTAGTTTCTGATCAAATTATAAAAAATACTTATAGAACACTAATGACAAGAGGTCAAAAAGGGTGTTATATATACTGTACTGATGAAAATCTTTCAAATTATTTTAAGAAAAGATTAAATTTAGCTATAAATAAATAATTTTCGCGGTCATCTACTTTAATAAAGTATTTATATATATTGATTTAGTAATTTAATATGATACGCACATATAAAACGATTGATTTATTTATAGGTTTTGGTGGATTTAGTTTAGGTTAAAAATCTAAAGGAGTTAATTAAAATGGTCACTAATTTATTAAAAGCAATAATCACAATAAAAAAGAGAACTGATTTTAATTTATCAAAAATTAATGTTATTTCAAAAGGTAGAGCTTCTGCTGTAAATCGTGCAAATAATATGGGTGAAGCGTTAGAATATTTTACAAAAGATGCTTTTTGTAATACTTTCGATGAACTTAATGCACAAAAGAAGAAAGATATTTACTGCGAAAATTTTTCTTATTTAGGAAATCAAAATAACCCTCCTGATATTATAATTAAGAATAGTGATGCTATCGAAGTTAAAAAAATAGATGGAATTAAGGCATCAGATTTAGCATTAAATAGTTCTTATCCAAAAGCAAAACTTCATCAAGATAGCCCAATGATAACTTCTGCATGTAAAAATTGTGAAATCTGGAAAGAAAAAGACATAATTTATGCAGTTGGAAATATTGATAATAATAATCTTAAAGTTTTATCTTTGGTTTATGGAGATTGTTATGCAGCAAGTAAAGAAATTTATGAACGAATCAAAGATAAAATTAGTACAGGTCTTAAAGATATGGATTTAGAATTTTCTGAAACTAGAGAATTGGGTAGGATTAATAGAGTTGATCCTTTAGGGATTACAAATCTTAGAATTAGAGGAATGTGGACAATTCAAAATCCATTAAAAGTTTATAAAGAATTATTTGGTCTTAATGATGATGAATTTCAGTTATTTGCTTTGATGAGAAAAACAAAATATGATTCCTTTCCAAAAGAGGATAAATTAAACATCGAAAAAGAAAAAGGTATTAGTATTCAAGATGTTAAAATTCAAGATCCAGATAATCCAGCTAAGCAAATTCTAGTTAAATTAATTGTGGTGAGAAAATGAAAATTGCATCTTTCTTTTCTGGAGCAGGTGGACTTGACTTAGGTTTCACTAATGCAGGTTTTAGTATAGCATTTGCAAATGATAATTGGGATGGATGTTGGGAAACATTTGAAAAAAATCATAATTATCCAATTTGCAAAAAATCCATTACAGAAATTAAATCTGAAGAAATTCCGGACGTAATTGGGTTTGTTGGAGGACCACCATGTCAGAGTTGGAGTCTTGCAGGAGCTATGAGAGGAATAAATGATTATAGAGGAAAATTATTTTATAATTATGTGGAATTAATTAAAGCAAAACAACCATTATTTTTTCTCGCAGAAAATGTGCCTGGTATTTTATCTGATAAACATTTACCTGAATTTAAAAAAATAATTCAAGCATTTAGAAAAATTGGATATGAAGTTACTTATAAATTGTTAAATGCAAAAGATTATGGTGTACCACAAGATAGACAAAGAGTTATTATTGTAGGATATCATAGTAAATTAGGTAAAAAATTTGACTTTCCTGAATCGAATTCAAATAAAGTTGTATTAAAAGATTCAATTTATGATCTACCGAATCCTAAACCTGCAAAAGAAAAGAATAAATCGAATGGTAAATTAGATGTGCCAAATCATGAATATATGACTGGAGGATTTTCTACTATTTATATGTCAAGAAATCGTGTTAGAAATTGGGATGAGCCTTCTTTTACAATTCAAGCAGGAGGACGCCATGCTCCAATTCATCCACAAGCACCTAAAATGACATTCATTGAGCAGAATAAAAGAGAATTTGTCAAAGGAAAAGAATATCTTTACAGGAGGTTATCTGTAAGAGAATGTGCAAGGATACAGACATTTCCTGATGACTTTATATTTTATTATAATGATATTGCAGATGGATATAAAATGATAGGTAATGCAGTTCCTGTCAAATTTGCAGAAGCAATTGCTAATAAAATTATGCGAGATATTGTATTATTAAAATAATTAGGAGAAGAATTATATGATTAAGTATTATAAAACTTCTTTAACAACAATGTAAAATGGAATTTTTTATATGTTGACCAAAAATCTTTTAATAGATATGGATATAATTCTTTTGAAGATTTAATAAAAAATTTTAAAAAATATAAATAATAAAAAATTAAATAAATTTAATTATATAAAGTGAAGATTATGAGTGAAAAAAGCAAATTAACACCTACAGATTTAGAACTACATTTAAAACAACAATATGATCTTTTAGTTCTTGATGCTAGAGATTATGATAATGGTTTAAAAGTAAAATCAAAAGAATTAGCTAGAAGAATTTCTTTATTAATACAAAGTAATAAAAAACATCCATCATTATTAGATTTATTTGATAAAAAAAGTGAAATTAAATATTTAAATACAGGGGAGGAATATGATCCTAAAAATACTATAATTACAGAATCATTAGTTGCAAAAACAAATAAAGATATTTATTATCCTTTATTAGATAATTATCCTCCTTTTATAAAAAATATAAATAAATTATTTAAAGAATGGTATAATCAAATAGTTATTTGTGATGGTAAAGGAAATAAATTTTCAAGAAAAGATATAATTATTTTTATTGCACATAATGATGGGGGAGGCCACATATCATTTGAAATCGATAAAAAATATTATGAATTATCAAGAAACAATTCTATGGGTTGGTTAAAAAATGGTGAGACTGTAATAGAAGGCCCTGAAAATGGAACAATCAGACAAATTGCACATGAAATAATAAGAACTTTAGAATCTAACTTTCCAAATATAATTAAGGAAAGAATGATTATTAAAAGACCAAATATATCTATGATTAGTAATATTAAACACAAATCAATTTAATTGCATCTTCTCAACATATTAGAAATTTTCTTCCCCTTTAAGGTAAGCTTGTATAACCTGTTAAAACTGGTATTATTGGTAATATATTTTACAAAACTTTAATTTTTTTAAAATAATAAATTTTTTGATATAGAAAATATTTAAATACTAAGCAATAAAGAATTAAAAGAAAAATATGGATTTAAGATAAGAAGTCATGTTAAGTATTGGAAAGATAAATATTAAATGACTCTTAATAATCCAGCACTCTTTAATAGTAATATTATTTGAATACAAAATATGATAATAATTATGAGAATTACATTTATAATCGTTAGTATTTTATTAAAAAGATTTGATTTATGAAAATAAGGAAATAAATATATTTTAAATAAATTTATTATATCTTTTTTAAAGTCTAATTTAAAAATATGTGTTTTTGGATATATTGAAAATAATATAATCATTAAAAACAAAATAGGTATAATACTACTTACTATCGCAGGAGCTATTATTTGATTAGGATTAGCATCTTTTAAATTTTGTATTTTTCTTTTTAAGTCTTCATTTTCATCTGTTAATTTAAAAATTAATATATTACATTTATTTAAATCATTAATACAATCATCTAAATCATGTAGGCAGATATTTAGCTTTTCATTTAATTGTTCATTATCAGAAAGGCATTTTAATAAATCTGAATTTAAGTTATTTAAATTGTCATTACAATCTTTTAAATTATTAGTTAAATTTTTAATTTGATTTTTTTCATTAATACAACTAATACTTGTAATTGCATCTAATACTATTAATACAATTATTAATCCAAATATACCATATATAATTTGAATATATCCTTTATTCATAAATATTTAATAGAATAGAAAAGTATATAAAAAGCGTACAAAAAGTAATTTGCTTTATTTATAATATTTTTTACTTTCTGGAGCTTTTAATATTGTGTGCTCCTGAAGTATTTCTCTTTTAAGTTTATAATTTTGATTTAAAATTACTAAATATCTTTTAATTTTATGTTTATTTTTAGTATAGTAATCTATCCAAATTAAAATTTTTGCTTGTTGTGTTTTAGGTTTAAATATATTATATCCAATATATCCATTATCATCTGGACTTCCTGTAGAATAACTTTTTTTAATATAACTTCCTTGAATTAGTTTGTATCTTACAGAATAAACACCGCCCCAGCTAATATCTGTAACTAACTTTAATTCTTTGCATTTAATTTTGATCCATCTTTTTTTTAAACCAATAAAAATTAATATTTCTTTAAACCAACTCATAAGTATTCTATAGATACAAAATATTTAAAAACCATACAAAAAAAGATAAATCAGCTATATTTTATTGATAGGTTGCATTTAGTAAAATTTATACTTATTAGTTAGCTCACATCTTCCTTAACATATCAGAAACTTTCTTCCCCTTTAAGGTAAGCTTGTATAACCTGTTAAAACTTGCATCATTATTTATACATTCTACAAGAAAATGCTTCTCTAAAAATAATAAGGTCCTTGATACAGAAGATCTTGAAACATCTAATTTTTTTGCTAAATTTGTGGCTATATTAGGAATTGCTAAACTTAATATTATCTTTTTTCTTAAGTTTCCATTTATTACAAGTGCAAGTTCTTTTTCTACCATATAAATATTAAGAGTTACATAAGTATATATTTAAGCGTTACTTAAGAGTAACATTTAAATAAACTTCTCTTCATAAATATATAATGATAAAAAAACAAGAAAAAATAACAATATATTTACTTTTAGGTTTAAACTTTGCAATCTTAAATCTAAATTATCTAAATTTTGGTTCTCTTTTATCAAAAACAGATTATTATAGTTATAATTCTCTTTTAGTTATTACTTCATTAGATAAAATTTCTTTTTTTATATTAGATATTATAGCTTGGCCACTTATCTTATTTAGAAATATCTTTCTTTATTTTCCAATAGTAATATTAATTTTAGTTGTTGGTTTTTTAGTTTTTTGTGTATTTGATAAATTTAAGGGTATTTAACCGTAAAAAATTAAACTGTATTGAAAAAAAAACAATTTCTTCTTTCAAACCTATTGAATGTAAAAATAATGATGATTTTGTAATTGATTTAAGGGTATTATCTACTTAAGAATTAATGAATAAATATAACTTCAAAACTAGAAGTCATATCAAATATTGGAAAAATAAATTTTAAAAATATTTGTTCAATTTTATTTAATTTTATGAATTAAATTGATTAGTTGTGATTTAAAAAATAGTTTATTATCTCTATTATCACTTAAATATATTAATTCATAATAAAATCTACTTCCCAATCCAAAAGGTTTTTTAAAATTAAGTTGTGATAAAAAAATTTGAGAATAACAAATTTTCCTAAAATTATCCCATATAGGCTTTATTTCTTTATTAATCGGAATTTTAAAATTCTTTTTTAATAATTCTCTATAAATTAAATTTTCGTGATAATCTGAAAATGATTCATACTTTTCATAAAACATACGCTCTTCTTTATTTAATTTTTGTAAAATATTTGAAATATTGGTTTTTTCATCAGAACAATTTGAACAAATTTTGTTTATTTTTTCAATAATTTTTAAACTTTTATTAGAATTTTCATTTATGAATTTAACTTTAGGGTCATTACGTAATTCTTCATTAATTGTGTGTGCCCAAATAATTTCATCGTAATAATTAAATCCAAAAAAAATAAAAAAATAATTTACAATTTGTCTAAAAGTATGTTCTGAGAGATAATATTCATCCTCTTTAAATGATTTTATAAAATAAAGCTCAAAAAAATTAAAAAAAGTTTCAAATATAAATTCTTGAAAATCATTTTTAGATGAATCATGGTATTCTACATTTTCTAATTTTAATTCTTTATAAATAAAATTAAAAAACCATTTTTGATCGATAACATATTTCATTTTTTTAACATTTTTAGTATCATTTTTAAGTGAAATTATGTTTTTAACTTTAAGTCTAGTTATTTTATTAGAAAAATTTTGAATAGTTGTATTTTGCTTTTTAATGTTATTTATTTCATTTGCAATCTCTCTTGTAGAAATTCCATTTTTATTTTTGAATATTAAATACAATATAGCACTATATTCCGGATTATCAATTATTTTTTTAGATATTTTCATTTATATCACCTCTATATATTAATCCCTTTGATACTTTATATGTGTTTCTGAGTTATTAGAGTGAACGACAAAGTTTATTTTAATTTTATTAAATATATCACTAATTTTATTTATTTCGTACTACTTACTAATAAATTGTAGATAGTAGTTTACTTTGAGGGGTTTATTAATAAGTTGTGTAGATATTGTGCAAATAGTTACTTATTTAAATAAATATATATATTATTTGATTATGATGGTATTTTCAAAAATTATTAGTTTTTTTAAACGTTTTTTAAAAGGTTCAAATGTTAAGTCTAAAAAACCTATAAAAATTATAACTAAAGGCAGTATTTTAATTATTGCTGTTGGTACTTACGTAAGTGATTCTGGATCTTCTGATTATTCTGTAAATTTTAAAATTAAAAAAGGAAAAGTTTACAAAAAATGTATTAGAAAAATGAGAATAAATGAAGATACATATATGTTTAATACATTTGAATTAAAACCTATTACATTTTCGGCATTTTTGGAAGTAAGAAAAACATATCTTAGTTCTAATTATTTTGAAGTTTATAATATATTACTTGTAAAAAATTTAAAGAAATATAAAGTAATCAAAATATAATTAATGTGATAAATTATACTTTCAGACTACATATACAACTTAGAAATTAAAAAAGAAAAACACACAATTACATTACTTATATTCTACCATGGCTTAAATGTAGGTAAATCAAAAGCAATCTTAAAAAACAACATCTGGAACTTAAAAGAACTTTCAGTAGATTCAAATTTTACAAATTTCAAAATAGGCACCAAATTACTTCATAATCTCTTATTTTTAATAAATTATAATTTAATCATAAATATTTCTTCTTTTAACAAAGAATTAATTCTATTTTTAAAAAAAATAGGTTTTTCTCTTAAAAATAAAAATTATCTAATACCTAATTTAAAAAAGTTAGAGCTTAAACAAAATCCTTTTCTTTATAAGTATAAAGGAGTATTTTATAATCATTATAATTCATCAATATTTTCAATTAATTTAAAAGAAAAACTTAATAATAAAGTAAAGTTAATTAAACTTGGTTTTTTAGTACCTATCTTAACAGATTATAACTCAATTTCTAAATCTAATTTAATAAAAGATAAAGAAAAAAAAGAAATTCAAGAAGAAATTAAAAAATATCTTTCAAAAGGTGCTAAAAAATGAATATTATTATTACTAAAGATAAAAAAAAGCATAATTGGAAGAAAATTCATAAAAATATAGTAAAAGGAACAACTTATGAAGATTTAGGTAATTATGAAGATTCAACTTTAAATATAACAAACTATTATTGTTATGATAAACTTACAAATAAACCAATAGGGTATATTAGCTTAGGTTATACTACTGAATATCATAGATTCTTTGGAATTGAGTTTATTGGTGTATTACCAAAATACAGAAATAAACAAATTGGAAGTAAATTAATTAATTTTGCAAAAAAAGAAGCTAGAAAAAAAGGTTATGATAGGCTTTTTTTAGTATATAGTACTATTGAAAAAAGATTAGAAAGATTTAATCTTAAACATGGCTTTGTTTATGAAAATAGATATGTTAATGTTCAATTAGATACTGGTACTAAGCTTTATTTCTGTCCATTTGCTTATTATGACAATAGTTTAAAGCATAAATCTAAAGTACTTCATTCTTTTGATATTATGTATTTTAGGTTGTAAATATTAAATAAATTTATTAAGGTTAAAATAAATTAATTTTGTAACTCTACAATGGGTTTTTAAATATATTGTATATAAAAATATATGTGAGGTGGTTAATTTGAAACAAATTAATTATGTTGGAGATAAAAAAGAAGTAAATGTAAATAAAATTAATATCAAACAAATGACGGCTAGATGTCCAGATAGTAAAGGCTGTGCAAAATAGATCATATGTCAGAATATAATAAATCAATATATCCATTTAATTATAATGAAAGTACAAAAGAGATTATCTTACCATTATTATATCCTGTAGAGGCTATTAAAAAAATAAAACTTTTTTCTAATTATAAAATAGTGTATAATTCTAACTTGTATTTTGAACAAATGCCAATTAAAGATTCTGTTTGGAGAAACTTATACGCTTATTTTTACTCTAAAAAAATAAAATTATTGTTTAAAGATATAAATAAATGTATCTTTTATTTAGATTTTAAAAAATTAGAATTAATTATAAATAAAACTAAAAAAGAATTAATTACTGAATTTAAAAATTTAAAAGTAGAAAAATCCTTAAAAGACTATTTTTGGAATTATATAAAAATAATAAATATAATAAATATTTATTCTATTTTAGATTGTTGTGTAGTAGAAGAAATGGGTTTATTTAAAATACAACAATATTGTTATGAAAATAAAATAAATCCTATAGAATTACTGATGAATTTAGACTCTAAAAAGTATTCTAATTATTCAAAAGATATAATTAAATTGTATATTGAATATATTAAACCTACAAAAGACTTTTGTTGGTATTTTGGAGTAGATTTAATGTCAAAAAAGAAATTTTTAATTGAAAAATTAGAAAAAGAAACAAATGTTAAATATAATAATGATATAATTAATGTTTGGATTCCAAAAATAAGTTTGAAAATAATTGGAAAAGAATATGACATTACAAAAAGTAAAATTTAATACTCCAATAATGGTTGAATATGGACTAACACCATATTGTAATGCAAAATGTGTTTTCTGTTTAAATCAGTGGAGAGATAAACCAATAAAATTTATTGAAGATTGGAATAATATTAAGAAAATATGTGATGCATTTATTAAAGCAGATGTATTTGATGTATATTTAACTGGTGGCGAACCAACTTGTTCTAAATATTTTCATAAAACTATTAAATATTTATATGATAATAATATAACTATATCTATAAGTACAAATGGATTAGATATAGATGATTTAAAATTTGACACTATTAAAAAATATGTGAGTAAAATTGGTGTTTCAATACATAATATTGGTTTAAAATTAGATACAATAATGTCAGTAAAAAATAGCTTTAAAAGAATAGATAAATTTATTAAAAAATTAGATAATACTGGAATGATTTATAGTTTAAATTATACTATATTTGATAAAAATTATGATGATTTAGAGAAAACTTTAAATTATGTTGCTAAAAATTATAAAAATATTTCTACATTTAATATTAATAGGATGTCTTTTGTTGGTTCTGCCTATAATAATAAAATTTATTTATCTAAAAAAGTACAAATTGAATTATTTAAAAAAATTAAAAAATTAAATACAAAATATTCTTTTGATATAAATTTGGCTGATGTTGCTCCCTATTGTTATACCAAAATTAAACAAAAACCTTGTGGTGCTGGATTTAGTTTTACATATATTGATCCTTGGGGTAATAATATGCTTTGTATTATGAATAATAAGCCTTTTGGTAATTTATTAAATTCAGATTTGATTAAATTATGGAATACTAAAGAGTTAAAAGATTTTAGAACTTTAAATTGGTTGCCAGATAAATGTAAATCTTGTAAATTTATTAAAGATTGTCAAGGTGGGTGTAAATTTTCTCAAGTAGAATTTAGATCAAATACCCCTTATTCTGAGGATATATTATTAACAGATATATTGGATGTGTAAATAATTATGGAAACAATAGGGACTTTAAAGATTAGATCTAATTATAATAATTATATTGTTAAATATAGTACTGTATATTTTTATATAAATAAAAAAGAATATAACTTAATTAAATATATATATCTAAATAGATTTAATAAAGATTTAATAAATAAATATAATTCTGATCAAATGTATATTTTTTTAAATAATACTGGTAATTTAATTAGAAAAAATATATATTATAATAAAGATTGTATTTATTTAGATTTGAATTTAGGCAAAACAATTAATAAGAAAGATTTAAACTTTTATTTAAGTTTGTTTAATACAAAAGATGTATTAGTTTGTAATGATAATAAAATAATCCGGAAAGCTAATAAAGATAATCTATTTGGTATAGTAAATATGATTAAAGAAGGTAAATTATATTTGATTAGATTAGATAGTGAACTTGGAGACAAAATTAGAGGTAATAAATATGATATTAAAAGGTATTGTGGCATCTTGTCCAATTAAAAAAATTACTGGTAATATTAGATTAATAAATAAAGATAATTTGGATAATTTTAAAAAAGGCGAAATATTGGTGTCTTTTGATACAAATCCTAATTATTTGGTTATTATGAAAAAATCTAAGGCTATATTAACAGAGTCTGGAGGATTGTTAAGTCATGCAGCTATAGTTTCTAGAGAATTAAATATACCTTGTATTGTTGGTATAAAAAATATTACTAAAAAATTGAAAACTGGTCAACTAATTAATGTCAATTTTGAAACAGGTGAAGTAGAAATTTAAATATAATGTTTTATAATCCGTTTTAAATATAAGTAATTAGGTGCAGATATGTACTCTTATAATATTGAAAAAGTTAATTTAAAAAAAATAAGAAGTGACTTTATAGAGTTTTTCCCGTATATTCTAAGGAATAAAGCTTATGAAAAGATTATTAAAGAATATCAATATATAGCCTATGCAAAGAATAAAAATAATAAAGTTATTTCATGTGTTTTATTCAAAGAATATCTTGAATTTCCTAAAATTTGGCAACTTGGAAGAATTTTCACAAATGAAAAATATCTTGGTAAGGGTGTAGCAAGTAATCTTTTAAAAATAATATCTGATTTTATAATTTGTAAAGATGGTAAAAAGATATTAGTTTATGTTTCAGATGAAAATAAGGTTGCTAAAAGCTTTTATTTAAAAAATAATTTTAAAAATGAAGCAAAGATTGAAAAAATGAAACTTGGAGAAGATCCATTATATATTTTTTCAAAAAAATTTTAAAAAATAAATATTAATTATTGATTTTATGATTTTAAAAAAATACAAAATTAGGTTTGCAACTAAAAAAGATATACAATCACTTTATTTATTTGATAAAAAAATTGCAAAAACAACTATAATTGATTTTTATCCTTTACATAGCAAGGATAATTTTAAACGAAAGTTAAATTTTGGAAAAATATTACTAATTTTAGACAATAATAAAATTGTTGCTTGGAGTGGTTATATCTTTCCCGTAAAAAGAGATTTTGATAAATATAATATCTCTGAAAAAGAGGGTTTAAAATCTGCTTTTTTTTATGGAACTGCTGTAGATGTTAAATATAGAGGACAAGGTATACAAGATTTTTTTATTAAAAAAAGAATTGAGTTGTTAAAGAAAAAAGATTGTAATAAGATATTAATTAATGTTAATCCTAAGAATGTTTTTAGCAAGAAAAATATTTTAAAAAATGGTTTTAAGTTTATAAAAAGAAAAAAAGAAAAAGATAGATATAGTTGTTATTATTTTAAAAATATTTAGTTTTAGTAATTTATTTCTAAAAAAACATTCTTTTTAAACATAACTGTTAGTTTATATATTTAAATATGATATATAATCTTTACACTGTAGCTGATAAAAAACAAGTAGGAAATAAAGCATATAACCTAATGCTTTTAAAAAGAGCAGCCTATAATGTGCCTAATGGTTTTGTTCTCTCTAGAGATTTCTGTAAACTAATAAAAAAATCTTTTTCTCCTAATCTAAAAAAACAAATTAAAGATTATTTAAAACAAATAGACTATGGAGGAGAATTATACCCTTTAGTTGTTAGAAGCTCCTCAATCTATGAAGATTCTGTAAAACAATCTTTTGCAGGACAGTTTACCTCAATTACAAATATAAATAATGAAAAAGAACTATTTTTAGCAATATCTAAAGTTATTGCTTCAGAAAAGAAAATCTCTTTAAAATCATATACTAATAAAAAATTAAAAGATACCTTAGCTGTAATTATACAAAAACAAATAATACCAAAACTATCAGGAGTATATTTTACAAAAAACCCAATAACAAATAAAGGTTTTTTAATAGAACATGTAAAAGGACATTTAGAAGAAATGGTTTCAGGAAAGAAAAATTCTTTAAAAATTAATACCACTAAACAATTAAATAAAACTTTTAAAAAATTATATCTAGAAGGAAAACAAATTGAACAATATTTTAAATATCCTCAAGATATTGAATTTGCAATAGATAATAAAGACAGAATTTGGTTTTTACAAACAAGAAATATTACTACTTTTAAAAATATTAAAAAAATTATAGTAAATAAAGCAAAAAACCAAAAAGAACTAAAAGGTATAACCCTTTCAAATGGTTATGCTAAAGGAAACATAGAATATGTTTCAGATGCAACTGACCCTAAAGAAGCTTATAAAATATTTAAAAAAGGAAATATTTTAGTTACTTATGTTCTTTTTCCAGAATATGACCCTATTTTTAAAAAAGCTAAAGCTGTTATTTGTGAAGTTGATTCAATAACCTCACATCCTGCAATAGTTGCAAGAGAAAATAATATTCCTTGTATTGGTGGTATTAATATTTCAAAATTATTAAAAGAAACAAATAATTTTGATGAAGTTATAGTTGATGGAAAGAAAGGAAAAGTATATTATTCTCCAAAATTAAAAATTTTAGTTAATAAAGAAAAATCTTTATTTAAAATGATAAAAATAATTAAAACAAAAGAATTTGAAAATGATAAAAAGGAATTAACTAAGTATATTTTATCTTTAGATTATATAAATATTGAAATAAAGTTAAAAAATATGGTTGAATTTATGCAAGATAACTTTAAAGAGTATCTTAAGGCAAAAAATAAAAATAATTTAAATCTAGCTTCTTCCTATTTTAGAAATCTTGTGCCTTTTTTACAAGAAGGTTTTTATAAATTATTACTTAAGGAATATTCAAAAGAGGACATTATTTCTTCTTTTACAAGAATTGATCAAGGTAAAAAACCAATTACTTCTTTGGAAAAGAGTTATAAGGTAATTAGAAAATATATCCAAGAGATGGATAAGAATGCAACTATTGATGGTAAACATCTGTGGGATTTTAAGTTATAAATATTTTCTAAATAAATAGATTACATCATATGCTTTAAATTCTTTTTTTATTTTTTCTTTTAATTTAGGATCATATCTTTTAACCTCAATATAAAATCTTTTAGAATCAACATAATTTGTTTCTTTAATTATTTTATAATTTAAATGATTGTAATTTTTCAAGATATTTTTTGGATATATTTGCACAAAAATAATTGGTTTGTAATTTTGTTTAAGATAAAATTTTTCTGCATTATCAAGAGCACCAAGCTCTATATATTTCTTATTTAATTTTTTTGAATTTTGTTCAATTTTTTTTAATATTTTTTTTCCAATCCCTTTGTTTCTATACTCTTCTAAAACAGCCATTTCACCTAATAATATTTTCTTTTTTTTAATATATCCAAAAGCAACTCCTATAATTCTATTTTTATCATAAGCTCCAATAAATAAAGAAGGCTCTCTTTTGTAATTTTTTAAAATTTTATAATATGGTCTATATCTTCTTTTTTTTTCTGGGTTTAATATTTTTTCTTTAAAAATATCTGCTTCTTTTAGCTCTCTTAATTTTATTTTTCTTATTTTCATAAATAATATAATTTTTTTAAAAATATTCTTTAAACTCTTCAAACATCTTTCTTGCTGTTTCTTTTAAAGTGTCTGTTGTAAAATAATTATCTACATCTTCTTTTTTAATCCATTTATACCCTGAGATTTCTTCTTCTTGTATTTTAATCTCTTGATTTGGTGGGTTTATTTTTGCAAGAAAAACTTCTCCAGTTGATCCTCTAAATTTTAAGTTTCTTTCAATTATTCTTTCTTTTGTATGTTCCCATTTGTATTCTATCTTTGATTTTGCAATAATTTCTATATCAAGATTAAGTTCTTCTTTAATTTCTCTTAATATTGCTTTATCTGAAGGCTCGTTTTCTTCAACACCTCCAGCAGGAGTTTTACAAAACCTGTTTGCAAGTGCTGAAAAGACAACTATAAATTCTTTATTTTCATTTACAATATATGCTGTAACTTCTTTTCTAAAAGGTAATTTTTCTATATCCATAATTAATTTTATAATTAATTGTGTTTTTAAACATAACTTATTTTGTAGATTATTAGAAAAGTATCAAAAAGGTAGTCTTTTGACACTATTAATTAAAAAAGTATCACTCATGATACTTTTAAGTTAAAAAGTATCAAAAAGAGGGTATTTTGATACTGAAAAATTTAATATTAATAACTATACTACAAGTTATCAAAAGATAAAAAATCCTTTTATGGTCAGGCACTTTGGAAAGCTTTTTAAACATAAATAATCTTCTATTATTATACTTAGAAAAATTATTTGTGATTAAATAATTTAAAAGAATAATAAATATAAAAAGTAGAATAAATATTATGACTAAAGAGATCATTTCTAAAAATAATAAATTTTTATTGTATAAATCTCCAGATGGAGAAGTAAAATTAGATGTTTATATTTATAATGAAAATATATGGTTAACTCAGAAAAGGATTGCAGAATTATTTGGAGTTGAAGTTCCTGCAATATCAAAACATCTAGATAACATATATAACGATAAAGAATTAGATAAAAAAGCAACTATTTCCAAAATGGAAATAGTTCAAAAAGAAGGAACTAGAGATGTTAAAAGAAATGTTGATTTTTATAATTTAGATGCAATAATATCAGTAGGATATAGAGTAAATTCATCTAAAGCAACTCAGTTTAGAATATGGGCTACAAAAGTTTTAAAAGAATACATAATTGAAATTTAAAATTTATTATGGTTGAAATAGAATTTATTGTATCAAAAGAAGAAGATTTAAAAAATTGGCTTAAATTTATTAAAAACTCTAGTGCTTATGGTAATGATTGGTTTAAAGATTATCCTGAGGATTTTAAAAATTCTTTAGTAAGTGCATCTGATTCTAAAAAAGTTGAGTTAATAGATAAATACACTAAAAAGTTTTATTCTAAAAAGTATTTAACTAATTTCTATAATTCTAATCTAAAATTGAATAAATATAAGGATGAGATTATAAATAAATTAGAAAAGATTCATAAAAATAAATTTCCTGTTAATAAAGTATATATTAAATATAATACTTTTGTTGCTTGTCCTTATGAATTTAGAAAAAACCAAAAGTGGTTTGGAATATTCATTTATATTAAATATGTGGATAAATATTTATTTAGAGTTGTAATTCATGAGCTTATGCATTTATTCTTTCATAGTTATTTTTGGAACGTTTGTAAAGAAAAGAATTTATCTGAATCTGAAATTCATGATATTAAAGAATCTTTTACAGTAATAATTAATGAGGAATTTAAAGATTTAATAGAAATAAAAGATAATGGTTATCTTAAACATTCTAAATTAAGAGTATTTATTTTAGAAGAATGGAAAAAAGATCCTAATTTTTTAAATATACTTAATAAAGCAATTATAGAATATAAAAGGTTAAACTATGGATGAAAAAATATTTAACAAAGGGTATAAGTATAAGCCAGTAAAGACAAAAAGATTATTACTTGTAAAACCAGATATAAAATATAAAGAAGAACTTTATCAGCTATATGAAGATAAAAATCTCTGGATATATAATGGTTCTGGAGATAATAAAAACTCCAGAAAGATTGTAGAAAAACAAATTTTAAGAAAAATAGATGCTTGGAAAAAAAGAAAAGGAGCTTCTTTTTTTATAACTTATGAAAATAAATTAATAGGCTCTATTGATATTTTTACAATTATTAAAGATTTTAAAAGATGTGATTTAGGTTTTATGCTTCATTCTTCTTATTGGAATAAAGGATTTATGTCTGAAGCTATAAAAGCATATATTAACTTTTTATTTAAAAATACCTGTATTAAAAGAATAGCAGCTGAAGTTTGTACTAAAAATATAGGCTCTATTAAAGTTTTAGAAAAAAATAAATTTAAAAAAGAAGGGTTTTTAAAAAAATCAGCTATCTATAATGGTAAGGTATATGATAATTATCTTTATGCTTTACTAAAAAAATAACTTGTGTTTTTAAACATAACTATCTAAAATAATAATTAAACATGTATTCTTATAATATAAAAAAAATTAACTTAAGAGAGATAAGATCTGATTTTATAGAATTCTTTCCATATATCTTAAAAGATAAATCTTTTGAAAAAATTATTAAAGAATATCAATATATTGCTTATGCTGAAAATAAACTTGGAAAAGTTGTCTCTTGTGTGCTTTTTAAAGAATATCTAGAGTTTCCAAAAGTTTGGCAACTTGGAAGAATTTCTACAAATAAAAAATACTTTAAAAAAGGAATTGCAAGTTATCTCTTATTAAAAATAATTGATTTTATAAAAAATAAAAAAGGTGTTAAGATACTTGTTTATGTTTCTGAAGAAAATAAAGTTGCACAAAGCTTTTATCTTAAAAATAAATTTAAAAAAGAAGCAAAGATAGATAAAATGAAGCTTGGTAGAGAGCCTTTATTTATTTTTACAAGGGAAGTTTTTTAAAGGAGATGTAAGTAATATATATCTATAATTTATAATAAATATAAAAAGAAAGGTTGATTTTATGAAGAAAATATATTTAATAATTTTTTTATTTCTATTTATTTTTAGTTCAAATCTATTTGCAGATGGTTGTTTTATTCCCTTTGATTCGTCAAAAGATATAATAGAACCAAACCAAACAGGTATAATAATTTATAATGATATGCAAGAACAACTAATTTTAGGAGTAAATTATAAGGGTGATAGTAATGATTTTGTTTGGTTAATACCTGTTCCTTCATATCCTGAAATAGATGTTTATAATAATATACTATTTTATGAATTAAGTTATATTACAAGACCTGATATAATTACTGGCGGTAGTTTTTTTATAATTGGAGGTAGTAGTGAATTTAATTCTGAAGATTTAGTAATTATTCATGAACAAAAAACTTTAGATACATATGATTTTACAATATTATCTTCTAATGATTCTTCAAGTATGATAGATTGGTTAAATAATAATAGTTATAATATTTCTAATGATTCTGAAAAAATAATCTCTGAATATATAGAAAAAGAATATTATTTTATAGCAATAAAAATAAATAATGAAAAAGAAATTTTTGAAGGAAATTTACAACCAATATCTATAACTTTTAAAACAGACCAAATAATCTATCCTTTAAAAATATCTTCAATAAATAAAAGTAAAAGTGAAATTTTACTTTATATTTTTTCAGATAGTAAAACTAAAATTGAAAATAATAATAAATTTAAATTAGAATTTTCAAAATTAGTTGATCTTGATCCTAATAAATTTGTAATTGATTATAGTTTTTATTTAGATGATTATAGAAATAATGATTTTAACTTATCATATCTTAAAAAATATGGTGGAGAAATTTATACTATTGATACTTTAATAAAAGATAAAATGTTTTTAACAAAATATAGAGCTGTTTTAGATTATACTGAGATGGTAGATGATTTAATAATTGTTCCAGATAATAACAATGATGAATTTATTAAAAAAGATTATAAAGTTTATTATATTATTATGGGTATTTTTGGTGATTTAGTATTTTTATCTCCAATTTTAGTAGGTTTATTCTTTTTATTTAGATTTTTGTATAGATTATTTAGAAAGAAGAATTAAACTATGGATGAAAAAATATTTAACAAAGGGTATAAGTATAAACCAATAAAGACAAAAAGATTATTACTTGTAAAACCAGATATAAAATATAAAGAAGAACTTTATCAGCTATATGAAGATAAAAATCTCTGGATATATAAT